>Ga0180436_10001600_pt1 | contig 21931 bp, 14 predicted proteins | sample SS_ome_2_FD_132434 | JGI IMG/M metagenome (GOLD analysis project Ga0180436, IMG submission 132434) | Hypersaline lake sediment archaeal communities from the Salton Sea, California, USA - SS_3_S_2 metaG | ecosystem: Environmental > Aquatic > Non-marine Saline and Alkaline > Hypersaline >... | reverse complement strand
TTGTATTTTGTACAGTATTGCAGATTTAAATATATCTATTTATGTTTTAACAAATCAATAATTCTGGCTGCATATAAAAATATTGATATTTATAGTAATAGATGATAGAATTTTGTAAGTTTTATAGATCTGTGATTTAACTAGGCCGTAGAATACGACCGTTTTAGGAGGGGAAAAATGTATTGTGTTAAATGTGGTAGTAAGTTAACCGAGAATGCAAAGTTTTGCGGAAAGTGCGGCGCAAAAGTTAATGGTGTAAAGGCAGACAGAAAAACCGTATCAGACAAAAAGAGAGGCATTATTACTGCATCAGTGATCTTTGTTATCGTCGTTTTGATCGTTGTATGGATTGCATCCTGCGCAGCCAATTCTAATAAATCCGATAAAAGGACAAAAGATTCAAACCAAACCCAATATACCGAGGAAAGCGTCGAAAAAGTCGAGAAGCTTTCCGATATCTATCTGATTCCATACGTAACGGGCAACGTCTATCGTGACCAGATAGCATTTTGGCTGACTGAGCCAATCGATTATACAAGATATGTAATCAAGGTTGATGGAATACCCGTGGACGTAAATTGTGATATCGGTTTTCAAAAAGAGAGATTTAATCCTATGATTTTCATGACTAACCCTGTTGACATCGAAGTCACTTTTTTAAACGAGAGCGACAAAATTATATATGAAACCTCTTTAGATGATTTTATGGTTTACTCTACTTGGCTAAATAAACATGCTGACCTTAATGTTTCATTGGACAGCAAATACTCAAGCGCGAAATCATTGTTTGTTGCCGGTAAATTAGAAAGTAGTTCGGATTTTTCCGCACTGTCCAAGTTGACAAATCTCGAGTATCTGCGAATTATCGATATGACGGCGGAAGGTCTCATTTCGAAAGGAAATGGTTTTGATGACTATTCCTCGCTGTCAAACATGAAGAATCTAATCCGTTTGGAGATATCAAATAATAAGTCATACGATCTATCTCATCTATCCGGATTGAGTAAACTGGAGTATCTTTCTGTAACGGGAGATATTTGGAGCATTGACTGGGTATCCGGTCTAAACAGTCTGGAAACACTTTTTCTATATAGCAGCGACACAGTATCCGATATAACGCCCTTTAGCACTCTAAAGAATCTACGAGAGCTTTCGTTTGGTTTTTATCTGGTTTCTGATATCAGCCCTTTGACCAAGCTAAAGAAATTGGAGTATGTTAATCTGGGTGGATGTGATGGTATTGTCGATTATTCTCCATTGGATAACATAAAAGGTCTGATAGTCGATAAATAGCAAATATACAACGATTAATCTTCAAAGCCCTCGAATGAGGGCTTTTTTTGTTTTATGAAGCATACCCACTCAGATATACTGAAAATTCGATAGATAATGCTGTTTTCTACCCCAAAATCCCCTTTACCCGTCCGACAATCCCGCTTTCCAGCATAACCTTGATACCGTGCGGGTGGTTCGGTGAGTTAGTAAGAATTCTTTGTACAATGCCCTCGGTAAGCTTTCCGCTTCGCTGGTCCTGCTTTTGTACAACCTTGACTTTTATACCCGGTTTTATACTATTTCTTATCGTCCCTGTCATAATATCCTCCTGCTTATGAGTATAACATTTGTGCTTATAAGATGCTATGGGGCAAACGGATAGTTATAAAATACCCCGATAGTCTTCCATCGGGGTATTCTTATGCTGTTTTATTATTATAGACAGCAGCTTTTAATCGTCTATCTCAATCTCATAACCCAAATCGCCGTTGGTATCGATATCGTATGTATCGACTCCAAGCCTTCCTTGGTTTACAACCTCGACTTTGAAATCATATTTCGAGGTATAGCTCGGCGTAAACAACGTTTGGTTCTCGCTCATAAATGAGGTGCACGCAACCCATCTCTTGACCCTTGCGCCGTTATCCCTGTAGTAGAACTTATACAGTGCATCGTCCGTATTATGGCCGTCTTCTGCCGTTGCAGTAGCTGCAAGAGCTGCTCTGCCGTTTGCGATAACTATGCCCGTAAGGTCTACCGATTTAATCGGCATAATACTGTACAGCTTAATCTCGCAGGTATCGAACTCGTCTACCGTCGTTCTGCCTTTCGACCTCGCGTTGACTTTGACGTAATACATCGTATCATCTTCGCTTTCCGGGAATATTATAGTTAAGAACATAGCTCCCGTGTAATCCTTCCAGTCATATCCCTTTAGGGTCGTCCATCTTCTGTTGTCCTTAGAATACTGAATCTGATATTCTGATGTTTCACCAGTTGCCTCATCCACACTAACTGACACTTCGACATTATCGGTAAACATAAACTTCCTAGGTACATTCCCAGTATTAACATCTACCGAATCAACAGGCTGGTGCCCGTAGAATACTCCTGTTTTCACCGATGTATCCTCAATATCGACCGGCCTTCTTCCTATCCTTCTCGCCTGAACTCTGAAGTAATAGTATCCTTCTGACCTCGGCTTATATATCGCCATTCCCGTGCCGTCCGATTCATGCGAGAATCTGGATGTCACATATGACCATCTCAAAGTGCCTTCCTTGCGATACTGGAATCTATACTCGACATCCTTTTCACCGGATGCACTGGCAAACAGTCTTATTCCTCCGTCTATTTCGAGTCCGGAGAGGTTGACTTCATCCAGAGACAGGTTCTCGACCGGCATTACAGTGTATAGATCGACTTCGATAACGTCGCTTACATCCGTTGTCAGTCTTCCTTTTGAACGGACATTTACCTTTAGGTAATAATGCGTATCCCTTCTCGGATCATCGAGCGAAATCGCTTTTTGGACAATTCCGTCTCCGGTTCCGAGATCCGCCCAGTCATACCCGGCAAGCGTTCTGTACGTCCTTCCGTTTGTCGAATACTGCATCTGCCATTCCGTATCCACAGATCCTGCATCATCACTCGCATCGACATCGATATCTATGTCGAAATTAGCTTCTGACGATTTATACTTCGTCTCTCCGCTCGGTATAGTAACCGTTACGCCATCCGCCGGGAATTTTCCAAAGTACAGCGCAACCGTTCCGCCGAGCTCCTCAGTAAGGTCAGGTCGTAATCTTCCGACGGCTTTCGCTTCAACCTTGAATTCATAAACGCCTTCGGCAGTCGGATGGAAATCTATCTCTTTATCGGTCGAATATGCACGGTTAATCGCCATCCATCTTCTTCCTCCCTGAGGCTTGTAGTAGAACTTATAATCAGCATCAACATTGCCGCCGTCTCTCTGTGCTTGTGCTTCCAGCGTGATTCCTGCAGGTCCCACGACCTTCGGATTGTCGCCGTTGTAGTTCAGAACCAATCCGGCAATTGGCTTTACAGTGTATACGTTTGCGATCCACTGTTTATATACATCCGTCGTGGTTCTGCCTTCCGTTCTTCCGTTTACTCGTAAGTAATACTTGGTGTCTCTGGTTACGCTCGGGAATGATATCGTGACAGTGTCTCCGGTTCCTGCGCCAAGATCCTTCTCGCCCCAGTCATATCCGCTCAACGGTCTGAATGTTCTTCCGTTTGTGGAATATGCGATTTGATATTCGACATCGTCATTATCATCATTCTTCGTGATATCAAACGTCACATCGAAATTCTCGTTGTTTTCCAGTGCATTATCGGCAGGCGGTGTCATGCTCATTCCCTTTGCACCCATAGTCGTAAAGTACAATCCGACTGCTTCGGACCATTCGTCCGAAACGTCTTTTGATCTTCTGCCCACCGCGTAAGCATCGACTTTGAATTCATACTTGCCTTCATTTCTCGGTAAGAATTCAATAGTATTTTCTATTTGCGCTCTTCTGTTTATCGGAATCCATCTCGTTGTTCCTTCAAGCCTATAGAAGAATGTATACATCGCATTCGTCAGACCACTCATGTTTGCTGATGCCATAATGGTTATCGGTGAGCCGTTCAGAACTTGGTTGCTCGTATTATCTCCGACACTCGTTATATCAACCTTCCACAGCGGAGTAACTGTATAGATTTGCACTCTGGTGTCGCCGTAAGCATCGACAGTTGTTCTGCCGACAGCTCGTAAATTCACTCTTACATGTACCAAAGAATCTCTTCTTACAGCAGGCAGATTGATATCCAAATCCGCCGCAACTGCACCGGACGGCAGCGGCTTATAATCGCTGTATTCCGGAAGAGCTCGATACGTTCTTCCATTGGACGATGTCAGAATCTGATATTCCAAATCATTTCCGTTTGTGTTCGTAATATTAAACGAGAGCTTAGCTTTATTCGCACCTACAATATCGGCATTCTCGTATGTCTGGTGCTCAAACCTCACATCATATACCGCATCAGCCGGTGCTTTTTCGAAGTACAGAGTATACGGTGTCCAGGATTTATCCGTCACATCTGCTCGTAATCTGCCTTGCGCTTTTGCCTCAACCTTGAAGTAATATGTACCTTCATTCCGCGGCTTAAACTTGACACTATTCGTCGTGCTGAACCTCGTCGAGATATATGACCATCTGCTCGATCCCTGTGCACGATACATGAATCTGTATTCTGGTACCGTTGTAGCCTCATAACCAGTCTCAGCTACGGCATTTGCGCTCAGCGTTACACCATCCGCAGGCATTTCTGATACTACCGCACTCAAGTCTATCGATACGCTTGCCAGAGGCATCACGGTGTAAGCATCGATTTCAACTATATCTGATTGGTCTTCAGTAGTTCTGCCCTTTGTCCTTGTCATGACTTTTATATAATAGTGAGTATCCCTTCTCGTCGGCGGCAGAATGTAATCATATGTGGCTTCGTTGTTCGAATCGACGGTCAAGTCTTTCCAGCCGCCCCACTCTGCTGTTGCTCTATAAGCCCTTCCGTTAGTTGAGCTCAGTATCATATATTCCATATCCTCGCTGCCGTTTCCTTCTGCTGTAATCTCAAGAGGTATTGTTTCAGTAGCTTCGAACATGGTTTTATCATTCTCAACACCGACTTCGAGTGATTTTGCCGGCATATAATCGAAATAAATATTTGCGGAAGTCGATACATCCATAAGGTCGGTTGCTCTTCTTCCCTGTGACTTCGCCTCGACTTTGAACTCATACTTTCCTTCTTTTGCCGGTGTAAAGTCTATCGTAGTGTTTGAGTCGAAGGCGGTAGAAACATAGAGCCATCTGGCCGTACCAACCAAGCGATAGGAGAACCTATACTCAACAATCGTTTCAGGGTCCGGATACTGCGCATGAGTCTGCGCATACGCCTCAAGCTCAATTGGAGTTCCGTCATAGACGATCGTGCTTGTCGGATCGACTATGTAAAGAGATATAGGCGGAACACTCATGTATACCGTAATCGGATCCGTGACTTTGGAAATATCAACAGTATCCGAACCGTTTATCTCTCTTCCGTCCGCCCTGGTTTCGACTTTAATATAAAATTTTGTGTCTCTTGTGACATCCGGCAACTGCAGTTTTATACTGTCGATTCCGCCGCCGCCATCGACAAACTCATACCAGTTTCCGCCGAGATCCGTGCGTGTTGCAGGATCCAGAATCATCACTTTCCAATTTCTGTTGTCAACAGAATAGAGAACTTTGAAGTGTGCGTCCGATTGACCCTGAGCGTGCTGCGGCGTAAATTCTAATATTCTGTCCTTGGCTATCGCCTTATCGTTATATTTATATTCTTCACGTTCCATTGCTATATTCATACCTTCAACCGGCAATGCACCGCGGTATGCTTGCGTTCCGGATGAAATATATTCATAGACAGTCGCGGGATCCGCAACTCTTCTGCCCTCGATCCTAATTTGATATATTCCTTCCGCTGCCGGAACGAAGTTATCAGTATTCACTCCCTGTGTAAGCCAGCCGCTCATATCTGTCCAAACGGTTTCGCCTTGCATCCTATAAGAGAATTTAAACTCGGAGTCAGCATCAGCAAAAACTCCGCTGTAGATCAAGTGACCCAGCACATCAATTCCTGCTCCCTCATCAACGTGGATGTCCTCAAGGTCTTCGAATATCACACCATCAGGATATGCGATTACTGTATATGGTATGCTTTCTGCTACCGCATAATCCCTCGCATAACATTCTTCGTACCCGATAAAGTTCAGCAAAGTGCAGTCATAGAAAACCGTACCTGCATCTCCCTGTATATCGTTTACTCGCTCATATATGGTCAGAGTATCCAAATTGCTGTTATACCTGAAAGATCTATCTCCAATCGTTCTAAGTGTTTCGGAAAGAGTTATATCCGTAAGTTTTGCGCAAGAACTAAAGGCATCTTCGCAAAGCTCAGTGACCCCTTCAGGTACTGTATATGTTGCCCCGTCTTTATTACCCGGGTATCTTATAAGTTTTTTTCCGTCTTTTGAGAATAATACTCCATCGACGTCCTTGAAGTTAACATTTTCTTCTTCGACATCGAACTCTGTTGTGCTTACACAGCCTTCAAAAGCAAATTCCCCGATTTCATTGACACTTGCCGGGATACTGTATGATGGAACATAAGTATATTTGAAAGCATATGAACCGATTTTTTCAACACCTTCCGAAATGGTAACATCATTTAAGCTTGTATTGGCGAAACATGAGCTTCCGATTTCCTTTACTCCGCCCGGTATCGTTACACTAGAAATACTGGTAAACTCGAATGCCCCCGGTCCGAGCTTGGTAAGAGTGCTCGGTAAATCAATACTTGTCAGCCATGAGTATCCAAATCCATCAGTTTCAATCTCTTCCAAACCGATAGGGAGATTTACCCCAGTTATATCGTTTTTGAAGAAGGCATACTCGCCTATTATCTTAACGCCGTATGGTACATCATACGATGCACCACCTTTGTTGCGCGGATACTTAATAAGCTTCGTTCCATCTGCAGTGAATAGAACACCGTCGATTGATCTATATGTGCTACTGCCGGAAGCTACATTAATAAATTCAAGAGCCGAACAAGAATTAAATGTATTTTCTCCGATATCTGTCAATGTACTCGGAATATTCACCGTAATCATTTTCGTACACCATCCGAGTGATTCTAGTCCGAGAGTTTCTAGCCCTTCGGGAAGATTCATCGTAACAATATCTTCGCAATAATTGAATGCATAGTTCCCTATGCTTCTAAGACTTGTAGGCAAATTCACTGTAACAAGCGAAGTACAGTCTTGGAATGCGACCTGCTCAATCTCTTCGACGCCCTCCCCAATCGTTACCTCTGTAAGGCCGGTACAATCCGAGAACATATATCCTTCGAGTTTCGAAAGCGAACCAGGTATAACTATTGATGAAAGTGCCGTACAGTTTTCAAATGCACGAGGTCCCATTTTTGCCAAGGAATCCGGCAGTGTCACGCTTGTCATGTTTGTACAACCCTTAAACGCACTAAACCCGATTTCCGTAATAGTATCCGGTATCGTGACACTCGTCACGGTTGTATTATCCATAAAAACTTCATAATCTATTTTATATACATCCGAACCATCAACATCTTTTCTCGGAATCGTTACATCTCCGCCGGTTCCTGTGTATGCTGTCAAAACTCCGTCCACTATAGTAAATCCGAAGTACGTCATGCTTAGACCGTGGTCTATCGCATATGTCTCGGCTGCTGAACCTGGATCTACCGCCAAGACGAGATCAGGATGACAATCTTTAAAGATATCTAAATCATCAATTCCTGTCGGATCCAATTCATTGGCACCGATTGATGTTACATTTTTCAGAATCTGTACATTAGCAAGTCCGCTGTTCCCCTGAAAAGCCTTGCAGTGAATCGTTGTTACATTATTCGGGATTACAACATCCGTCAGTGCACAGCCCAAAAATGCATTTTGGTCTATTTCCGTTAAAGAATCCGGAAGCGATACCACTGACAGTAAAGCGTTGCCAAAAAATGCACCGACTCCAATAGTTTCAACACCTTCAGACAGTGTAACTTCTGGTAGTTTAAAACAGCTACTAAATGCATTATTCGATAGATTTGTAACTCCGCCGGGAATTGTAACGGCAGTGTTTAAATCGTAGCACTGATTGAAAGCTCCTACGCCGATACTTGTCAGCGTGCTCGGAAGCGAAAGTCCTGTAACTTTCGAGCATAGACTAAACGCAGATTGTTCTATAGTTTCGACTCCTTCAGGAATAGTAAGCGTACCCAGCACTCCTGTACACTGTTCAAACGCACTAACCCCAATACTGTCAACAGTACTAGGAATAGTGATACTTGTCATCGCAGAGCATTTGTAAAACGCTTCTTCCCCAATACTGGTTACTGTACTAGGTAAAGTGAACCCCGGCAGGCCAGTACAGTCTTTAAATGTTCTGGCTTTTATCTCTGATACACCGCTCGGTATCGCTACAGAAGTATTGATTCCGGAGCATTGCCTGAATGCATCCGTTCCAATGCTGTCAAGCGTACTTGGCAAAGATATCCCTGTAATCTGAAAATCAAGATAGAAAGCGTAATCACCGATAGTGTCTACGCCTTCAGGTATTGTCAGCGTTCCTGAAAGGTTTGTACATCCTTGGAATGCGGAATTGCCTATCGTTCTTAAAGAAGTCGGCATCGATATGCTCGATATATTGCTGCAGCTATCGAATGCATTTGCGCCAATTGTTTCAACACCCGAATTCATAGTAAGCGTAGATATATCATAACATTCGGCAAAGGCACTAGTTCCTATAGATGTTATATTCCCCGGTATGGTAATACTTGAAAGAGAACCGCATCTATAAAACGCCTTTTCCGGTAAAGAACTCAATGATGTAGGAATACTTATGCTCGCAATCGCCTGGCAGTCATTGAACGCCTCATAGCCAAGAGAAGAAACTCCGGCAGGCAGTGTTATGTTTGCCAAGGTTCTGCAGCTCCTGAATGCCTGATATCCAATAGTATCTATAGAGCTTGGCAGGTTAACCGTCACTAAATCCATACACTGATCGAATGCCTTGTTTCCGATAGTATCAACTCCGCTTGGAATGGTTATCGAAGTTAATCCGGAAGCATAGAACATATAATTATTTATTTCGGTGAGATTGGTCGATAAGGTAACTGTTGATAACTGACTACAGTTCGAGAATACTCCCTCTCCCATAGTATTTACACTGTTTGGTATTGTAACGCTTCCCAAACTTGTACATCCATAGAAAGCCTGGCTTTCAATCGTCGAAACTCCACTCGTTATAGTAAGACCCGTTATTCCGTCGCATCCTTCATATGCGCTTCCGGGAATTGTACTCAGGCCGGCAGGAATTGTTACATTCATTAAATTACCACAGTTTTGGAACGCTGTATTACCCATGGATGTCAGTCCGGAAGGCAAGTTAGCTATAGTCAGGTTCGAACAGCCGAAAAATGCTCCCCCTCCAATACTTGTAAGCGTTGAAGGCATCACAACTTCTGCGAGATTTGAGCAGTTTCGGAAACTCCCGCTGCCAATACTCTGAACGCCTTCCTCCAATTCTATTCTTGTTATACTGCTCTTCCCCAAGAATACACTATTATCGACAAAATCAACCATAAACGGTATCGTAACATCTCCGCCCGAACCGCTGTACCAGTTAAGGTGTCCGTCAATGATAGTTAAATCGTCCAAGTCGAAAATATCGATGCCGTTTGTTGATGCATAAGTTGCCGCTGTGGATGTTGATTTACAATATATTTCAAGGTTTGCATGGCAGCCCGAAAATGCACTTGTACCGATCCCTAAAACGCTATTAGGTATATGAACTCTTAGCAATCCTGAGCAGTTTTCGAATGCATATGATCCGATAGCTCCTACACTGGTCGGTATATCGATTTCTGTCAGTAATGTACAACCATAGAATGCAAATCCGGGAATTGAAGTGGCAGCTGATGAAAGATCAACACTTGCAAGTGATGTACAGCCTAAAAACATCCCTGTTGATAGAGTTGTAACAGTATCCGGCATGGATATTGATGCCAGACTGGTGCAGCCATAAAAAGCATTGGATTCAATTGTAGTAAGTCCGCTGTTAAGAGTGATATTAGTTAAGGCGGTATTGTTTGCAAACAATCCTTCTGACAGCGTTGTAAGCCCTGACGGTGTTGTGAAACTCACTATTCCTGTACCATTAAACGCATCCGCACCAATGCCTGTTACACCGCTCGGTATCGTTATACTGGATAATCCTGAACAACCGATAAATGTCGAATCTCCAATAGTTTGAAGCCCGCTAGGCAGAATTACCGTCGACAGGGTTGAACATGTGTTGAAGACTCCGTTTGCCAACGAAGATACTCCGCTCGGTATAGTTACGCTTCCGAGTAAAGAGCATCCTTTAAATGCTTCGACACCGATAGTAGAAAGGGTTGATGGCAAAGTTACACTTGCCATATTCGTACAGCCATCAAAAACATTGCTTCCGATTTGCGACAACCCACTCTGCATAACAACCGATGTTATCGTTGTATTATTTAAAAACACGTCATCAGCAATGCTCGTCACCGTATTCGGTATGGTGATATTACCGCCCGCACCGACGTATTCAGTCAACACTCCGCCTGATATTATATAGTCGCTTCTGAATTCAACGGGTATACCATTTGTCGTTGCATATGTATGAGCCGCTGAACCGCTGTTGCATATAAACTTAAAGCCGGCTGCTGCAGAACCAAAAGTATCAGTTCCAATGATTGTAACCGAATCTGCAATATCCGCATATGCAAGCGAACTACATGCGTAAAATGCCGAATCACCGATTTCTGTGACCCCAGTTTCGAACGTTACATTCAGCAAACCGTCGCAGCTCGCAAATGCTCCATATTCAAATTCTGTTACACTGCTCGGAAAAGTTATATTCTGAAGTGCATCGCACCCATAAAACGCTTTATTGGTGATAATGCTGATAGAGGTTGGAAGCGTAATACTCGATAACTGCGTGCAGCCCATAAAGGTTGAAAGACCCAAATCGGTAACACTGCTGGGGATTGTTACCCCGGTAATCGTTGTGTTGTTCTTAAACACTTCTGTACCCATGTCCGTAACTGTACCGGGGATTGTGATATTCCCCCCCGCACCGGTGTATGCCGTAAGAACTCCGCCGACAACAGTATAGTCTGCGGGATCGTCCGCAAGTGCCACCGTAGGTCCAAAAGCGAATACACAAATAACAGCTACTAATAAAAGTAAACCCAATCCTAATCTCTTCATCTTGTTCCCTCCAAAAAAGATATTATTCTTTTGATATTTAGTTTTCGGCCCCCGGAATACCCGCAAACAACGTCAAAGATGAACCTTATGTGGATATTTATGAATTGTCTATTCTGCTGCCACAATATCAGGTTAAAAAGTGAAATAAATTATCGATAGAATTTAGAATTTGTTAAAATAAAAATACCACAAATCCTATCATTTATTATATCACAATAGATAGCTTTTGTGGAATATTCTTTCAATAATTTGCATAAAAACATATTAATGTTGATTTAATGGTATTTTTCAACATCAATTTGATATTTTCATATAATTTTCTTGTTGGTAGGATAAATTTTTATCGGTTTAAATGCGCTCGTACCTTTGTCCACTTATACAATCTGTATACTATAAGTATAAGAATAAGAATAAAGCCCAAGCCCAACAGTATCCATTTGGTCACTGTAAATATGGGAGTAATCTTTGCGGCGACAGGGGTTTCAAGCGGAAATCTTCCGATAACGATTGCCGCAAAGACGTTTTCGAGATAATCGAACAATGTTCCCATGAACGGGAGAAGATTCAAAAGCCGAAGTTTTGAATTCTCCCTAAATATGCTAAAAAGTCTCGTTGTAACGGAAGCCATAAAGAACAGGTAGATTATAGGCCAAAAGAGGTCGAAGGTGAAACGCATTACAACATATGCTCTTCTCCCCTCCGCCCCATAATCTTCTGCCATCGAATAGAGGTCGTCAGACGAATATATCAGAGAAGTGTCCGGAGAAGTGTCAGTTCCTGTTCTTGCCGCAGCATATTTTGATGCCATAGGCAGAGCTATTGCAGTGAAAAGCACAAAAATGACTATCGCTATAATCATAACTCTTGTGTTGAAAACCCGGTACATCCATGTTGATAGTGCTTTCATTATCTATTCTCCTAAAACTATTTCTTCTCTTTATCCTTCGAATACACCATATCGAAGAAAATCTCAAGCCCTGCTTTTACCGCCTCTTTTTCGACAGCATCGATAGTGTCATTCGGCGTGTGGTATACGGAAGCTCGCTCACTGTTGTCCCAAGGCATAGCCATCATCGTGGTAGCTTCAACGCCCGCTTTTGCAAGCTCCGCCGCATCGGTTCCTCCTGTGAGGAAAGTTATAGGCTTTACTTCCGTTTCATACCCCAGTTTATTCGCCGATTTTCCGCAATCGTTAGCAAAATCCTCGGAAAGCTTTACACTTCCGTTTATATCACTCGTCAAGAAGAACATATCTTTCAAGTAATAGGGGCAATCGATATTGTATAGATAGGTCGGTACCGATTTCAGCATTTCCTCGTTCTGCTTTGCATAAGCATATGCTCCGCGCAGTCCCTCTTCCTCCGCATCAAAGCTGACTGCAATTACTCTCGTGCTTTTTAGACCGTTTCCTGTTTTTTTGTCCTTCGCAAATTGTCTCAAAGTCTCAACAGCCATTGATGTTGCGATTAAATTGTCGCCTGCCCCGGGTGTACACTTTTTCGAAGCGAAGAACCAGAGCTGTAAGACTATCAGCGCTCCGATGCTTGCGAGAACAGCGAGGATGATAACCAACACATCCGATGCACCGGTCAGAGCCAAGATAAGCGAGAGCAAGAATACTCCTGCCAGAATCCCGATTCCTCCGACCACCCTCAAAGAATACAGCTTGGGTTGATGAATAAAAAAATTGAATATACATGCGCTGTCGTGGTGTCCGCTGATGATGATCTGCCTTTTCACTTCGCCCTCCGGCTCGACTATTCCGGTTACGTTCCTGCCCTTTTTTTTCGGGAAAAGAAAGTCGATAGCGTGTTTATATAAAAAGAATTGAAAAACCATTATAATAATTCCGATTAGAAGCAGCACAGCTGTAATTAGCGGCATCTTTAGCCACAAAAAAACCGCACCTATCGTATAGAGTAAAACCAATATTCGAATCCAGCCGAGAAAGGCTCCGGTATGTACGCCGAACTCTTGGGTTTTCGCCGAATCAGCAAAACCGTTTAGATCCTTATAAATTTCACCAGCACAATCCTGGCTCGCCTTGCTTCCTGCTCTTCTCGGTCCAAATTCCCCGATAAGCTTTTCCGTGTTTGAAAACACATTTTCCGCCATAGTGTCAAAGTTTATTTTCATATTTTAGAATCCTCCATCTATTGATATTATACAAAATGCCGATTGAATTCAAGAAGATAGTTGATTTTATGCAATACAAAAAAAGCACCAAATTATTTTGGCAGCTTTTATGCTGTAGCAATATATGTTTTTTATATCAGTTCATTTAATCTATCGATAGTCTCGCTGTATTTTGCACAACGCCGTATATCCGATTCTGTGGGTCTTGCTATCCTGCTGATATCGCTGTTATGGGTTGAATCAGCAATCTTCACTACCCTAGCAATTCTGTTTCTGCTGACTCTCTTTATATAATCGCGATATCTTTCGCCTTCCCTTTTCGTTATAGCATCCACAGCCTTTACTATCTTTCTGCTGAACCCTAGTTTTCTTAAATCCTTTAAGGTGGTCTCGCTGTCCTCACAGACATCGTGCAAAACAGCCACGATTTTCTCATCCGTTCTTTTGACCATACTTGCAATCTTAATCGAATGGTTTATATAGTCCTGACCGCCTTTGTCTACCTGTCCTGCATGTGCGGACCGCGCAATATTCAAAGCCTTGTTGTAGTCGTTCTTTTTCATCGAATTATTTCTTGTTCTTATTCCTTTTCTTTTTTCGAAGCCCATTGTATCATTTCTATTTTACAAAATAAAGCCTCAATTTGTTAATTTTCCGTATACTTGCTCAAAGAGCCTTTTCCGGTTTCGGTATCTTGCCTCCAGCCTTTTTCCTGTGAGCATCCTTCCACCTCTTATAGCAATACCGCGCCTTTACGGTCTCCGGTGCCAGGCTGGAAAAGCCGACTATAAGAACATTGATCCATCCGGGTACGTATTTCGGCTTATCCATCAGCGCTCTGTTCAAGGTCTGATATACAACTGTACCCAGTTCTACGGTCGTAAGTTTGCCCATAATGCCCTGCGCTTCGATACTCTCACGTACTTTCCTTGTCGTCCGGAGACCGGCCGGGCAGAGGACTAAAATATGTCCGCCTTTTTCACGGATTTCCTCCCGCACAGCCAAAGAGAACTGGATAATCGCTCTTTTGCTCGCTGAATACAGAGCCTTTAACGGCATAGCATAAAAACCCGCCATTGAAGCTACGTTTATAATATAGAAATCTCCGGAATGCTCAATCGTTGATACAAATCTTGTTATGTCCAAAGTTGCCTCGGTATTTATTCTGATGACCTTGCTTATCTTTTTGCTGTTGAGCGTTTCAACTCCGCCTTCAAAATCCAAACCTGCTACGTTTATTGTCATATACAACTCTGCTTTAAAAGAGTTTAACTCCTCAAAGAGTTTTTCTCGCTCTTCAACCTTCATCAAATCACAACTTATCGTTTTTACATCGATGCTGTGTTTTAACGCCAAGCTCTTTGCTAAAGTGCCGAGCTTTTCTTTAGATAGATCGGTAAGAATCAGGTTTTGTCCTCTGGACGCACATTCCACAGCAAAAGCCTTTCCGAGTCCACCGGTTGCTCCTGTTATCAAAGTGTAATTTCCCATAGCTCTTTCCTCTGTTCTATTTGATATTTTTGATTATAACTCAAAAATCCCGACTTGTCAAACGTTTGTTTTAAACATCCGTTTGACTTTTTGTATCTTTTGTGATATTATGCGGTTATAAACAAGAATTATAGGAGAATTTATATGAGCAAAAAAAGATTTGTGCTTATTACGGGAGCAACCTCCGGTATCGGGCTTGAAACAGCAAAGGAACTAATAGCAAAAGGATACTATATAATCGGAACATCGAGAAGTGATGATAAAGAGAGAAAAGCAAAAAAGATATTGGGTAAGAACGCCGAATTTATAAGCTGTGATATGTCATCACAAAAGAAGATACGCCGTCTTGCGGAGGAAACGCAGAGAATAATCGAAGACAACGGATTGGACGTGCTTATAAACAACGCTGGAACGTTTTTCAGCTATTACGCTTTAAGCGGTGAAGGTGTGGAGATGCAGTTTGCGGTGAACGCTGTCGCTCCTCTATATCTTTCACTTCTTCTATATGATGAGATTAAGCGGGCAAAGGGACGTATCATAAACGTCACATCCTCTTCTCATTATAATACTTCGATAAAATGGTCGGATATTCAGCTGTCGAAAAACTACAGCCAGCTTAAAGCATATAAACAGACAAAGCTGTTTTCTATAATGCTGTCAAGAGAGTTCAACAAACGAAGCAAGAGTGCTAAAACCTATATGGCTGATCCGGGACTTGTAAGCACCGATATCGGGTTTAAAAACACAGGTGCACTCGCAAAGCTAGTCTGGAAATACAGAAAATCCATCGGGCAGACTACAAGCGAAGGAGCTTCAACGTCAGTATTTTTGGCTTCAATCGAAGATTTGACTGATGATTTCTATTGGAAATACTGCAAACCGAAAAAGCCCAGTAAGAAGGCATTGGACGACAAAAACAGCGAAAGGATTTGGGATTACTGCAAAGGCATAGTAGATGTTGATGCTGAGAAAATCTTAAGGTAGTGAAGAATGGCAAATGACAAAAGAAAAAAAGCTCAAGACGATATTATAACCGCTGCAATCGACTGTATATCCGAGCTTGGTATATCGGACACAACGGTCCGCAGTATTGCAAACAAAGCCAATGTGAATCCGGCGGCAATAAGCTACTATTTCGGAAGTCGTGATGAGCTCATCGCAATAGCACTTAAAATCACTCTTGACAATGCTTTCGATCTTTCGGATTTGGAGATAGACGAAGCGGACGATTATAGGTCGGTTTTAAAACAGGTCTTAGTAGATTGGCAAAGAGGAGCTCTCGCGTATCCCGGTATATGTCACGCACACTTTGATGAAGTTTTAAATGACCGTTTAAACAGTTCCGTTGTAACCGATAGGCTTATTTGGTTTATCGACAAAGTATATGCGCTTTTAAGGCAGCATGGACTCGAGCCGAGCGAAAAGAACCATGCAAAACTAAAGATCATCTTCGGCTCTTTTATCAGCAGTATCATAATGCCGAAAATCGCCAGACCTTCAGGTATTCATGATAATTATATTAATCTTCTTGTTGAAATGATTTAAGTCAAGTGCTTCGGCACTCCCGATGCGGATTCGTGGATTCGACGCTTCTTTTCGGATGCGATTCTTGCAGCGATCGTCTCGACCTGCTCGCTCAGCCAAAGCGTTGTTGTCGTTCCTTTTCGATAGTCCGCTTCTCCAAACATATTTATTCGCCCATCGTCGATAAGCCTGTTCACTTGCTTTAAACCCTTCTTGTCGCCTTTTGGGTATATCGCATAATTCTTTCCGCCGAACAGGTTTATTACTGCAAAAGCGGGTATGTCGCTCGGACCGTCCGCAATATATATCATGTTCTCAAACGGAACTCTTCTGTCCCCTTTACGCATTTTTGCGTTGACATCGATATTGAATTTATTTGAACCCTTGTTGATCTCAAAAAGAGCTCTTGTCTTTGATGTATTATCTATCGTATAGCTTACCTGGGATATTTCGCCGCTCGCAAAACACTGATCGAATTCCTTTTTATCGGGAATACCCTCCACTTTGATTTTTGACTCAACAGGCTTTTCGATAAACTCACAGCCCCAAATTCCATCAAGATATTCGCTTACCATGCTTCCTTTTATCATCTCAGCCAAGCCCGTGCTTACTACATAATGCTCAACTCTTATATCGAAGTTTTTGAATTTCTCGTTTTCCTTTATAATGTTTTTAAGCTCAATAAAAATTTCGGGAACTCCCGGGTAGAAAACAAGGTTCTTTCCAAATTCTCTCAGCATCTTATTGTTAAGCCCTTTAAATATGCCTTGCCTTGTACATGTGATGAAATGATTCAAATAGATGGTGTCTCTGTTTGTACGAACGCCCTGTCTGTTATACTTCTCTTGGAGCGCATCAACTTCATCCCAAAATTCTTTTTCATCCACTCCGAATTTTTGGAATATCGGTTCCTGCATATATCCGTCGACAAGTGTTTTATCGAAATCCCATATGATTGCGATTACATTTTGTTCCATAGTACTGCCCCCTCGCTAATAATTAGATTATACCATTCGTCCTCTGGTAATAATTATTAACCATTTAGGAAATTTATCCATATAAATTACCGCATTAGTATTATATAGCAGAAAATCCAAGTATTCAATGCCTTATTATTTCAGCATCTCCTCCACAGTCAGAAAAACATATCCTTTCTCTCTAAGCCCTTTAACTATTATCGGCAATGCATCTATATTCGCTTGGTTGTTTATATACATAGGGTGCATCAGGATAATGGATCCGCTTGAAGTGTTTTCTATTACATAATCCGCAATTTTCTCAGCCGGTGTGCCCTGCGGAAGATAAGAATCCGGCTCAACATCCCATGTTACATGCACCATATTTCGCTTTTTTAGAGCAATAGGCAGAAGGAAAAGCTTTTTGCAGTATGGTGCTCTGAAATAAACCGTTCCCTTGTAACCCGAAGCCTTTATCAATTCTGTGGTCTTATCAATCTCATATTCGATAAACGCTTTTGATTTAAACATCATTCTATTATGCGAGTATGAGTGGTTTCCTATCTGATGTCCGGCTTTTACAATCGACTCTGCCTCTTTTGAGTTTTCTTCTATCTCCTGCCCGGTAAGGAAGAAAGCGGCCTTTATATCCAAGCTTTCAAGGGCCTGAAGAATCTCTTCCGTTTTGGCTGTCGGTCCGTCATCGAATGTCAGAGCAACGACCTTTTCCTCCGTTTCAATTCTGTTGATAATCTCACCGACAAACTGATGCTTTCTCGATTTAGAAAATCTATATCCGCCGTAGAGGATACCAACAAGCAAGACAGCTATTACAAGTACTAAAAACACTCTTCTTTTCTTCATCTTATCACCACACCACGATAATTTTTATAATCAATTATATCCGTTTTATATTTTTCTAAGCATCACTCTGGCGGGAGATCCGTCTCCATCCAAAATCTTGAGCGGTAATGCTATGATATCATATTCTCCTTCAGAAATTTCCGATAGGTTTAGTCCTTCAATTATTATTATACCCTTACTAAGAAGAGTATAGTGTACCGGATATTCTGTATTTGAGCATTTATCGACGGTTAAATAATCAAACCCAAAAGTGAGAATCTCCTTATCAGCAAGATATTCCGCAGCATCACCAGTCAAGTATACGAATTTTTCAAAAAACTCATCATCCAAAACCCTATTGCTGTTTTTTGTTTTTATCAGCACGATATCACCATTTTCTATCGGCAAGTCCAAAAGGTCTTTTTCGTCGATACAGATATCGTTTTCGGGAAATTCAAATACCTTTGCTCTGCCGATTAGTCGTTTATGCTCAATTTCGTGCAGTTTCTTTCCGTTCTCAAAAAAGTGATACGGAGCATCTATATGCGTCCCGGTGTGTGCGCTGAAAGAGAGAAACGATATATTCATCTGTTCCCCATCACAGATTTTGTGGTTCCGCCTGATTTCGCAGGGCAGATCACCCGGGTATACAAGCTGTCCTGTTTTCATAGGTATTGTTATATCGATATATTTATTCATTTTTTATCCTTTCAAGCAAAAAGACGAGAGAAAATCTCTCGCCTTTGATTATATCATTGATTAAAGCTGAACCGCCCAGCCATAGTCATCTTCCACTGTTCCGTATTGAATTCCGGTAAGCTTGTCATACAGCTCCTGCGTAAGTTCTCCCATCTTTCCGTCATTCACAACGATAGTTTTGTCTCCCCATACAAGTTCGCCTACGCTGCTTATTATAGCCGCTGTTCCAGTACCGAAAATTTCTTCTAAGCTTCCGTCCTTGCTCGCCTTATACAGTTCGTTTATATCCACAGGCTCCTCATTAACTTTTAATCCCCTATCCTCAGCAAGCTGGATTATGGATTTTCTCGTTATCCCTGGAAGCACACTGCCTTTGAGCGGAGGTGTATATAGCTCTCCGTTTATCTTAAAGAAGATATTCATCGAACCTACCTCTTCAACATATTTTCTTTCAATCGCATCAAGCCACATTACCTGCGCACAGCCCTTTGCTGCCGCATTATTTCCTGCCAGAATGCTTGCACCGTAGTTTCCTCCGGCTTTAACATGTCCGACTCCGCCTCTGACCGCACGGACATACTCATTCTCAACATAAATTTTTATAGGCTTAAACCCGCCTTTATAATAGAACCCTACAGGCGATAAGATAATAAACATATAGTATGTATCCGAAGCTTTAACTCCAAGATACGGATCAGTAGCAATAATCGTAGGTCTGATATAGAGCGAAGTGCCTGGCCATTTCGGTATCCAGTCCTTCTCGATTCTTATAAGCTCATAGAGACACTCAAGGACGAATTTCTCATCGAATTCCGGCATACACATCCTCTGTGCTGAGCGCTGGAATCTTGCAATATTATCCCACGGTCTGAAAAGTCTATCCCCATGATATGCTTTTAGTCCTTCGAATATCGTTTGTGCATAGTGTAATACCAAGCATGCCGGAGAAAGAGTAAAATCTTCGAACGGCTTAATGACGGCATTATGCCAACCTTTTTCTTTGTTATATTCCATCAAAAACATATGGTCTGTGAAAATTGATCCAAAGCCCAATTCGCTTTCGTTTTGTGGTTTCGCCTTCAGTTCTTTTGCTTTAATGATTTTGAGCTGTTCCATAATACTTTTCCTCCTTACATTATTGTATATTTAATTTTTCATTTGAGTTATTATATTTTAATTTTTATCGAATAGTCAAGGTTTATTTGATATAATGGGTCTGCAGCCAAAAAAAGGTTGACTTATATAATAGTTTATATTATCATGTTAGCGTATTAGTGTTTTACTACGCTAAATTATTCTATTTAAAGGTGAACGATTTGACTAGGAATAAAAAACAGCTTCCTGCAGGTGTTGAGGATATACTTCCCCAGGAATGCTATCTAAAAAGAAATATCGAAGCAAAAATCCGTGAAGTTTTTACTCTTTCCGGATATGATGAGGTTTCCACTCCGTCATATGAGTATTATGATGTTTTCGCCAGCGGCGCCGGCTCATATCTTCAGGAGAAGATGATCAAGTTCTTTGACCTGAAGGGTGCAATACTCGCCCTTCGTCCGGATTTGACTATCCCAATAGCAAGAATGGCAACTTCTAAGCTTATGGACAAAAGCGTAGTCAACCGTCTGTTCTATCTCGAAAACTCGTTTCGGATCGAAGAACCTGCGGTCGGCAGGGCTTCTGAGTTCTTTCAGGCCGGTGTGGAGCTTTTGGGTGAAGGCGGTGCTGCGGCCGATGCAGAGGTGATATCGATTGCAATCGAATGTCTTCTTTCCTCCGGTTTAGAGGATTTTAAAATCGATATCGGGCAGGTTTCGTTTTTTAAGGGTTTAATCGACGGCTACGATTTTGATGAAGCTGATATAGACAATATCAGACATCTTATCGACTCAAAGAACGAGTTTGAGCTTTCAAATTTCCTAAAAAAGCTGGGTGCGGATGATGAGCTTTGTGAGAAGCTTTCGAAACTGATGACTCTTTTTGGCGGTGAGGAGGTTTTCGAGAAAGCAAAAAGTCTTTCGGACAATGCAAACTGCCTGGATGCCGTCAGCAACCTCTCTGAAGTCTATTCTCTTCTTTGTGAGTTCGGCTTAGAGGATTATATCTGTATAGATTTCGGAATGTTGCATGATATATCATATTATACCGGAATAATCTTTCGAGGAATCACCGAAAAAATCGGATTTGCAATCCTGACAGGCGGAAGATATGATGGACTTCTTATGGATTTCGGCAAGGACTCCCCTGCTACCGGCTTTGCCCTCGGTGTAAAGCGGCTCATGATTGCACTTGAAAGAAAGAATAAACTTTCCGGTTTTTATAAAACAGATTTGGTGGTTTCGTGCGATAAAGAATCCGTCAAGACTGCTTACGAGTATGTAAGCAATCTTAGAAGTCAGGGAAAACGAGTATTGTTCAATGCTTGTCTTCCAGAGAAGACTTTAATGGACTTAAAAAAAGATAAGGAAGCCCAAAAAGCGATTTACTTCGACAGCCGGGGAAACAAAAATGAATTATAGATGAAACGAGAAAAGTTATGAGTGAAGCAAAATTGACTATTGCTCTTGCAAAGGGCAGATTAGCGGACGAGACAATAAAGATTTTGGAAAAGGCGGGTGTTGACTGCACTGCGCTGAAAGAAAAATCCCGAAAACTCGTTTTTTTGGATGAAGAAAACGGAATACGATTCATTATGGTAAAACCAACTGATGTTCCTGTCTACGTTGACCACGGCGTTGCGGATATTGGAGTTGCAGGAAAGGACACGCTTCTCGAAGCAGACCTATCGGTCTATGAGATGGTGGACCTCGATATCGCAAAATGCAAAATCAGTGTTGCGGGATATCCGAAAGCAAAGAAGAAAATGACTTCCTCCATACTTCGAGTTGCGACAAAATATCCGAATATCGCAAAGAAATTCTATGCGGAAAAAGGCGAGACCATTGAAATAATAAAGCTGAACGGGAGCATTGAGCTTGCCCCTATCTTGGGCCTTTCCGATGTAATCGTGGATATCGTTGAAAGCGGAAGAACCTTGAAGGAGAACGGGCTTGTGGTGGCGGAGGATATCGCTTTTGCCAGTGCGAGACTTATCGTTAACAGAGTGAGTCTTAAAACAAAATCAGGAATAATATCT
>Ga0180436_10001598_pt1 | contig 21956 bp, 21 predicted proteins | sample SS_ome_2_FD_132434 | JGI IMG/M metagenome (GOLD analysis project Ga0180436, IMG submission 132434) | Hypersaline lake sediment archaeal communities from the Salton Sea, California, USA - SS_3_S_2 metaG | ecosystem: Environmental > Aquatic > Non-marine Saline and Alkaline > Hypersaline >... | reverse complement strand
ATGCGGCCCCGCTTCGTACTTGAGTCGGGAATACGCCCCCCGCCCTTTCACCGAGAAGGTGGCGTCCTTGAGTCCGCCGCCCCCGGTAACCGAGGTGTTGATCGGCTCGCTCTTCCAACCGTGCCGCTCGGCAAAGCGCTCATACATGCGATAGAGATCGGCGCCCCACAATGCAGCCTCCTCGCCACCGGCAGCCGCCCGGATCTCGACAATCACGTCCTTGTCATCGTCGGGGTCCTTGGGTACCAGCATCACGCGCAGTCGGCTTTCCAGGGGCTCCAGACGTGCCCCCTGCTCGGCCACCACCCCTTCGAGATATGCACGCATCTCCGGGTCGGCCTCGGCCGTAACCATTTCTGTGGCCTCCGTCATCTCCCGTGTGGCGGCCTGGTACTCGCGAAAGGCTTCGATGACCGGCTTTAGCTCGGCATGCCGAATCGAGACTTCGCGGTAGCGATCCTGATCGGAGAGCACTGCTGGATCGGCCATCTCGTCCAGCGTTGCCGCAAACTGAGCCTCTAGCTCCTCGAGCTTGCGAAGCAGACTGTCATCCATCGTCGGGGGTCTCCCGCTCGGCCGCAAGCGCCGCCGCAACGATCGGGCCCCGCTCGGCTGCTGCGGCTGCCTCTTCGTCAGAGAGCGCAGCCAGCAGGCTCGCCACAGCCACCTCGACCATGTCGTCGGAGGGTTCTTTCGTAGTGATTCGCTGCAGCCAAATGCCGGGCTGGTTGGCCCACGACATCCAGCTCGAGTTCGCTCCCGCCTTCAACACCTCGTAGGAAAGGCCGGCAATAACGGGGATGAGGATGATTCGGGCGAGCACCTGCCAGACGAAGGGAAGCGGGGCCAGAGCCAGGAACACTACAAAAGCCACCATCGCAACAATGAGAATGAATGACGTCCCACAGCGGGGATGGCGGGGGCTGTATACCTGGATAGCCTCCACCGTGAGGGGGTCACCGCTCTCGTACGCGTGAATGGTCTTGTGCTCGGCCCCGTGGTACTGGAATACCCGCGCAATCTCCTTGGATCTCGAGATCGCCCAGATGTAGAGCACGATGAGGGCGATGCGCAGGATCCCGTCGACGATGACGAAGCCGATCGATGAGTCTGCCAGGAATGTCTTCAGGTAGTTGGCGGCGAAAGCCGGGAGAAGGATGAACAGGGCCAATGCCACGACGATGGCCAGTGCCATGGTCCAGAAAACCTGGCCCTTGGTCAGCTCATCCTCTTCTTCGGCACCCGATTGCACTGCCGACCAGGAAAGCGCCTTGAAACCGAGCGACAAGGACTCGATGAGAACCAGGACACCGCGCACAAATGGCACCTTGCGCCATCGCGACTTGCCGCTCAGATTCGGTAGTTCATTGCGCTGGGTGATGATGCTGCCATCGGGGCGGCGGCAGGCCACCGCCCACTGGGTGGGGGCGCGCATCATTACCCCCTCCATGACGGCTTGACCGCCGACGCTTGCTCCGGGTGGGCGCGACAAGTCGGTTACTTATCGATGTCCGCCGCGTTCTTGGCCTTGCGCTCGGTATCGACACCGACCTTGGCATAGCGGCGACGGAAGCGCTCAACGCGACCACCGGAGTCGACGAGGATCTGCTTGCCCGTGTAGAACGGATGGCTTGCACTCGATATCTCGAGCTTGGCCAGCGGGTAAGTCTCGCCATCTTCCCATTCGATGGTCTCATCGGTCTCGATGGTGGAACGGGTCAGGAAAGCGAAGTCGGACGATGTGTCCTGGTAGACAACCGGCCGGTATTTGGGGTGTAGATCGGGTTTCAAGGCTCTGGCTCCTGGTTCTTGCAGCAAGGGACTCTACTACTGACCGCTCTTGGCTACTTCGGCAAGGAATGCGGCGTTCGACTTTGTGTTCTTCAGCCGATCGATGAGCAACTCGAGAGCCGCCCCGGACTCGAGGGCCATCAGGACGCGACGCAGCTTCCAAACCTCAGTGAGTTCGTCGGGATGGAACAGCAATTCTTCGCGACGGGTACCCGATGCCTCGATGTCTATGGCCGGGTAGATCCGCTTGTCGGCGAGCTTGCGGTCGAGACGCAGCTCCATGTTGCCGGTGCCCTTGAACTCCTCGAAGATGACCTCGTCCATGCGGGACCCGGTTTCGACGAGAGCTGTGCCGAGGATGGTCAGGCTGCCGCCTTCCTCGATGTTGCGGGCGGCACCGAAGAATCGCTTCGGTGGATAGAGCGCCGTCGAGTCGACACCACCGGAAAGGATCCGGCCCGAGGCCGGAGTGGCCAGGTTGTGCGCCCGGGCCAGACGGGTGATCGAGTCGAGCAGCACGACGACGTCGGTCCCCATCTCCACGAGACGCTTGGCACGTTCAATCGCCAGCTCGGACACCTGGGTGTGCTCCTCCGCCGGGCGATCGAACGTGGAGAAAATGACCTCGCCGCGTACGGAGCGCTGCATGTCGGTGACCTCTTCCGGGCGCTCATCGACGAGCACGACCATGAGATGGCACTCCGGATTGTTCACGGCGATCGAATTCGCCAGTTCCTTGAGAACTGTCGTCTTGCCCGCCTTGGGCGGCGAAACGATCAAGCCACGCTGGCCCTTACCGATCGGAGCGATGATGTCGACGATCCTGGCGAGTATGTTCTTGTGGTCCCCTTCGACCTCGAGGCGAAGACGCACATCGGGGAACAGTGGGGTGAGTGTGGCGAACTTGGGCCGTGCCTGCGCCGGCTCCGGCTCCATCTCGTTGACCTTGAGCGGCCGCACCAGTGCCGGGAATTTCTCCTGAGCTCGGGCGGGACGGATCGGCCCCTCGCAGATGTCGCCTTTACGGAGCTTGTTCTTGCGAATCTGGTTGGCAGGAACGTAAACGTCTTGATCGCTGGGGAGATAACCACCGCAGCGCAGGAAACCGTAACCCTCGGGAAGGATATCGAGAATGCCCGTGCGAACCTCGAGCTCGGACTCATCGATCGGTTCCTGTTGCCGCCGCTTGTTGCGACGACGGCGGTTCCGGCTGCCGCCTTCGCCGCCCTGACGCTGATTCTGCCGACGCCCGTCGCCGTTGTTGCTGGTGTCCTCGGCATTCTGGTCACCGTCGCCTTCAGTCACCTCAACCGTTTTGGCCGGAGCTTCATCCTCTGGTTTCGGTTCCGGGAGCATCTTCTCGTCGAACTTGTCAGATCCGATGATCGCGGTGATCAGCTTGGTCTTCTGCAGCCCGTCGTGCTCAACTTCAATGGCGCCGGCCATTTCACGCAGCGCATCGAGGCCTAGCTCCTGGAGTCTGGCTCGGGTAGTCGTCATGGGCATTGGTTTCCCTTCACGAGGTTCTGGCACGGTGGTGCCTGTGATATCTCCATCCCAAATCAGCGCGATGTCAGAAAGTCAGAACACGCTTTCGGCGCAGCAAGCCGCGCACGGGAGAAGGTGGAAACGGATATCGATCCGGGATCCAGTTTACCTTCGCTCGCTCACTTCGCAAGCGCCGGGTGCTCACCAGCCCAGTTGCTCGAGTACCGAGTCGAGATTGGGCCGGACAGCCCTCAGGTCCCTGAACCCATCGGCAGCCGTGTCGGGATCCTTGAGCCCATGCCCCGTTAGGGTGCACACAACCGGACCTGGAGGTAGCCCGCTACTGAATTTCAGGATCCCGGCGACCGAGGCAGCGGATGCCGGTTCACAGAAGACTCCCTCGGTTGACGCAACGAGATGGTAAGCAGCTCGAATCTGTTCATCGGTGACCGCCTCGATCCTTCCCTCCGACTGATCGCGAGCGGCAATGGCGCTCTCCCAGGAAGCCGGGTTACCGATGCGGATAGCCGTGGCAAAGGTTTCGGGACTCTCGAACATCTCTCCGGTAACCAACGGTGCTGCTCCCGCGGCCTGGAAACCCCACATTTGGGGCGTCTTGTCGAGGTACTTGTAGCCGGCCCAATACGCGGTGATGTTGCCGGCATTGCCCACCGGCAGCGCATGGACCACCGGTGCGTCGCCCAGAGCCTCGACAATTTCCCACGCGGCCGACTGCTGGCCTTCGATGCGAAATGGGTTGATCGAGTTGACGAGGGCGACATCGTGGGTCGAGGTGAGCTCGAGCACCAGCGATAGGGCATCGTCGAAGTTGCCGTCGATGGCAACGATCTCGGCGCCGTGGCTGACCGCCTGCGCCAGCTTGCCGCGAGCGATCTTGCCGGCCGGAAGGATGACGATCGCCCGCATTCCCGCCCGCGCCGCATATGCTGCCGCAGAAGCTGAGGTGTTTCCGGTCGATGCACAGGCCACGGCTTTGGCCCCCGACTCGAGAGCTTTGGATACGGCCATCGTCATCCCACGGTCCTTGAAAGACCCGGTGGGGTTCGCCCCGTCGTACTTCAGATAGACCTCGCGGTCGACCAGATCGGAGATGTGCTTGGCGGGAATGAGCGGTGTATTGCCCTCCAGCAGAGTCACCACAGGTGTTTCGGAATCAACCGAGAGTCGGTCACGGTACCGCTCAATGACCCCCGGCCAGGTCACAGTTCCTCGCTCTCCACCCGAATAGCTGCGGCGACCGCGTTAACGCAGTCGAGGTGATCGACGACGGCAAGCGCCGCCTGCTGGTCGGCTTCCGGAGCGCGATGGGTAACAATGAGCAAAGTGGCTTCGTCGTCGCTCCCCTCTTGCCACACCGACTTGATACTGACATTGGCTTCACCAAACGCCGCGGCGATCTGAGCGAGCACGCCGGGCCGGTCGGCTACCTCGAGCCGTACGTACCACTTCGTGGGGACAGTGCCGAAGTCGGCCAGCGAGGCCTCGGAGAATCGGATTCTCGGAGCGACCAGCGCTCCGGCGAGAATCTCACGAGCCGCATCGATGACATCGCCGAGCACCGCAGTCGCAGTCGGTTCCCCTCCTGCGCCGGGACCGGCAAAGAGCAGAGTGTCGATGGCAGGGCCCTCAATGAAGATGGCATTCGTTGCCCCGCGAATTGCGCTTAGCGGATGCTCCAGGGGAAGCAGCACCGGGTGCACGCGGGCTGAAACCCCGCCCGGGGTTTCCTCTGCGATCCCGAGAAGCTTGATTGCATATCCGAGGTCTCGGGCATACCTGATATCTACTTCGGTGATCTCCGTTATCCCGCTGTGGGGAACATGGTCGAGCCCGACCCAGGTTCCGAACGCAAGGCTTGCCAGGATCGCGGCTTTGGCGGCCGCGTCCGCACCTTCCACATCGGCGGTCGGATCCGGTTCGGCATATCCGAGATCCTGCGCCTGGGAAAGAGCATCGGCGTAGACAGTACCTTCCTCGCTCATCCGCGTGAGGATGTAGTTGGTAGTCCCGTTGACAATCCCCATGACCCGGGTGAGCCGCTCCCCCGCCAGGGTTTCCGACAACGGTCGAATGATGGGGATGCCTCCGCCCACGGCCGCCTCGAAGAGCAAAGCCACGCCCGACTCCTCGGCTGCTGCGATGAGTTCCGCACCGCGGGCAGCAATCAACTCCTTGTTCGCAGTAACAACCGGCTTGCCCGCCTGCAGGGCCTGCAGCACTAGATCTCCAGCCGGATCCTGGCCGCCCATGACCTCGACGACGAGGTCAACGTCGGCGTCGGCGATCATCTCCGAAGGATCGGTCGTGATCAGATCTCCGGGTATGTCGAAGGCCCGGGGCTTGGACGGATCCCTGACGGCAACCCGGCGGATCTGCAGGTCGAGCCCCGTCTTCGCTGCGATCGCTGCGCGTTCTGTCACCAGCCGGTGGATCAGCGTGCCGCCGACCGTCCCGGCGCCTAGTAGGCCTATGCCGATCGTATTCATGAGGCGACGATAGCCCCTTGGTTGCCTGTTACGTGTTCACGTCCCTGCATGCCTTCACTACAGTCGGCGTAGAGCCGACCGATACTGCGCTATGCCCCCCATGCACGCCAAGACCGGGGCGGAATCCAACACCTCCGCCGAGTTGATCCGTCACCCTTCAGGGCCGGCAGTCGCAGCCGCGATCTTGCTGCTCCCTCTCAGCTGCCAGATTGTTGCATCCAATGCCCCCGTCGGCATTTCCTTCCTCCCGTACTTCCTACTCATTCTTGCCGCAATCAACATTCGTCGAAGAGCCAGAATCAGGGGCAACCTGGCGTACCTAGCGGGCTGGCTGCTTGCGCCGATAATGCTTCTGGCAATGGTCGCGTCGAGAAGCACCGCCGGCCTGTTGCTCACCGTCAGCGCCTTCGGCGGAGCGGTCACTGTCCTGGTGACGTCTGATTGGGAGAAGTCCCAGGTGGAACGCTTCGTAGCTCTCCCTCTGCTCATAGCCTCCTCGTTCCAGGCGTTTGTGGTGATCTTGCAGACCGTGACCGATCGAGCTGTAGTGCTCAATTGGTTCGTTCCCGATGCGGCGCTGCGGGAAATCGATGGGCTGCTTCGTGCCCAGGGGACCATGACCCATGTATATGAGCCGCCCGCGCTGGGTCTTTTGGCGGCGGGTGTAGCCATAGCCACGCGGCCTCGCAGCCAAAGGACGCAATTGATCTGGGTGGTTGGCGTACTGCTTGCCGGCATGTCGGTCGGCCTAACTCACTCTCGTGCAGCGGTTCTCGGCCTCCTGTTGATGGCGCCGTTCGTGGCATGGGGAGCAAAGCAACGTGACGGCCACCTGCTCAGGATGGGTAGCGCCCTCTTCGTGGGTTTCGCCCTCGCTTCCGCCTTCACCGCCTCAGCCTGGCTCCATCGTGTCGACCACTCGACATCCGGCAGCCTCGACGATGTTGCCCTTGGGCGCATTACGCTGGCGAAACAGGCAGTCGAGATCGCGACTGACAATCCGATCCTCGGCGTAGGTCCGGGCCGCTATCTAACGGTGCTTGAGACGCAATACGACGTAGATGAGAACTATCCCTACAGGGTGCACAACGTCTCGCTGGCCCTGGCAGTCGAGACCGGAATCGCTGCAGCCATCGTCCTCTCGATCATTGTCGGCACAGCGGTTGTGAGAGCGTCGAGATCAGGACCTGCCGGCGGTGCGCTAGCGATGTCCATTCTCGGCTTCGCTCTGTTTGATGTCCTCCACTACGACCGTCCCGTTGGCATTCTGATGTTCGGGATATGGCTGGCAGTGCTGCAGCATCATCAATCCACGACGTCGCGGCTGGTCAAGTCGGCGTGATTCTCGCGGCGCACTACCAGCTTGGCTTCACCGTTTCTAACGAAGACCACTGCCGGACGCAGAATCATGTTGTAATTGGAGCCCATCGAGTGACCGTAAGCCCCCGTGACGGGAGTACAGAGGATGTCCCCGACTGCGATATCGGACGGAACGGCGGCTTCACTAACGATCACATCCCCGGATTCGCAGTGCTTGCCTACGATCCGAACCGTTTTGTTGCGCTTTGCCGCAACGGCGCGCGGCAGGAATGCCTCGTAACCGCTGCCGTACAGCACCGGCCGCGGGTTATCGCTCATTCCGCCATCGACGGCGACATACGTCCGGATTCCCTCGATCTCCTTGATAGTCCCAACCGTGTACAGAGTCACGGCACCCTTGGCCACGATGGATCGACCCGGCTCGGCAGTGATCCGCGCCTCGATTCGGTGGCGGCGGCACGCGTCCTTGACCGACTCTGCCCAGTCGGTGATCGATGGAGCCGACTCGCCGGTGACGTACGCAACACCGAGACCACCTCCGATCGAGAACTCCTCGAGATCATGGTCAAGCAGAAACGGGGCCAGCGCTCCGATTGCCCTGGCGAACGATTCGGCGACGAAGATCTGGCTGCCGACGTGGGCATGCACACCGACGAGATCCATGGCAGGCGAGCTGGTGGCCATCTCGATCGCGCGTCGAGCTTCGCCACTGGCGACGCCGAACCCGAACTTTGAGTCGGCAACTCCCGTCTGCAGGTATTCGTGGGTGTGAACATCGATGCCGGGATTGAGCCGAACCAGCACGCGGGGTGAGTTCTTACCGCCTGCAACGAGACCTTCGACTCTGCGGATCTCGTCGAAGGAATCGAGAACGATCCTCCCGACTCCAGCATCCAGCGCCATACCCAACTCCGCCACCGATTTATTGTTGCCGTGCATGACCAGCCGATCGCCGGGTACACCGGCAGCAAGCGCAACATACAATTCCCCTCCGGTGGCGACGTCCAACGCCATCCCCTCTTCCCAGGCCAACCGGGCCATTGCCTGGGAGAGGAAGGCCTTGGTCGCGTAGGCCACGCCGTCGCCAAATGCGGCCACCGCTTCACGGCAGCGACTACGGAGATGGTCCTCGTCGTAGACAAACAAAGGCGTGCCGTGCTCTGCAGCCAGTTCGATGAGATTGACCCCGCCGATCGACAGAACCCCATCGTGAACGATCGCGCTGTCGGGCAACAGGTATTCGGGGATGGCCCCGAGGGTCACATCCGCTCCGGCACGTTGATACCCAGAAGCTCGAGCAGCAGCGTTAGTTCTCCGAGGGTGGTTGCAACGAGGCTGATCCATGATTGCTGCCGAGCGGAGTCGTCTTCGTTGAGGATGTGACAGGCCTCGTAGAAGCGACTGAATTCGGCAACAAGTTCGTAGGCGTATTCGGCAAGGTGATTGGGAGCCCGATGCTCGGCCGTTCGCTCGATCACGTCCGGCAGCCGGGTGAGCTGCAACATGAGGTTTCTTTCGGGCTCCGTGATTGCAGGAAGAATCGTTCCTCCGTCTAGCCCGCGCGCCTTGGTCTCGCGCAGAATCGACTTCATCCGAACCGCCCCGTAGAGCAGGTAGGGCCCAGTCTTGCCGTCAAAGGAAGTGAACCGATCTATGTCAAAGGTGTAGTTCGAGGAACGGTGGTTCTGTAGATCGCCGTATTTGAGCGCCGCCAGGCCCACCACCTCAGCAATTTCCGCCTTCTCCTCATCACCGAATTCAGCAGCAAGCTCATTCTCATCGATCCGCTCGGCAGCCCTGGCCACGACCATGTCAATGAGCTCGCGCAACGTGAGCAGGCCCCCATCCCTGGTCCGGAACGGCTTGCCATCCGGCCCGTTGACGGTCCCATTGCCGGGATGCTCCAACACCACATCTGGCCCGGCGATTCCAGTCTGGTACGCCGCGCGGAACACCTGCTCGAAGTGCAGACCCTGCCGGACATCGACGAAGTAGAGGATCTCCTCTGCGCCTAGTTCTTCTACGCGGTCTTCGATAGTGGCGAGATCCCATGTGGTGTAGAGCGATGCGCCGTCGGATTTGAGCAATAGGAAGGGCGGGATTTCCTTGCTGTCTTCCTCCGTCATCACCTCGATCACCAGTGCCCCATCGCTCTCATGGGCGTAACCGTCTTCGAAGAGCCGCTTCACCATCGGCTCGAGGCGATGGTTGATGGTGCTTTCTCCATACCAGAGATCGAAGTGGACATTCAGCCGGTCGTAGACCTTCTTCATGGCGGCTATAGAGATATCGCGCATGTGCTGCCACAGTGCCCGGTATCCCGGCCGGCCCGACTGGAGCTCGACGACCGCGGCTCGAGCCCTGGCCGCAAAACTCTCGTCCGCCTTGGCCCGGGCTGCGGCCTCGGGATACATGATCTGAAGATCCTCGATGGTCACCGGGGGAGCGTCCGGGTATCCGTCGATCTGGCTCGCATCGAAGTAGGGCAGCTCCGGGAAGCGATCGTTCAGCTCGGCGATCAACTGCCCGTAAGGCATACCCCAATCACCGAGATGCACATCCCCAACGACGTCGTGGCCGAGAAAGCGGAGGACACGTTTGGCGCTCTCACCGATGATGGCGGGCCGCAGGTGGCCAACGTGGAGCTCCTTGGCAACGTTGGGCCCGCCGTAGTCGACAACGATCTTGCGTGCAGGCACCCGCGATGTGCCGAATCGTGAGTCGAGGCCATCGATGTGCGCCGCGAGATACTCATCGGTCAGCGTGATGTTGATGAATCCGGGGCCGGCGAGGCCAAGGTCCGAGAACGGCGAGCGATCGGCAATAGCATCGAGGACCGCCTGTGCGACCTCGCGCGGGTTCTGGCCCGCCCTCTTGGCAGCCGGCATCGCTCCATTGCATTGAAATTGGGCAAGGTCGGGGCGGGCCGATACGACGACCTGGCCGTAGGACCGGTCGAGGCCGTTAGTCTCGAATGCATCCCCAAAGACGTCGGATAGGGTGGCGGTCAGCGACATGTAGTTCCTCGATTACTCCGGCGCAAGGATAGGCCCATGTCTCACGACGCCAAGGCCTTGGTACACTCCCGACGTTGCGGCTGTGCCGCGACACCCCGCCCCAGTAGCTCAGGGGATAGAGCACCGGCCTCCGGAGCCGGGTGCGGAGGTTCGAATCCTCCCTGGGGCACGGCGTGACGGCAAAGCCGTCACGTTGGAATTTCGCAGGCGAAACTGCGCCCTCCCGAATTCGGGGTTTGTGACTACTTGTCGCTTACCCAGAAGGGACGGGGCGCGTCGATGCGATCCAGTTGTGAATGCACCGGGGCGAAACGGTCGTCATTGCGGTCCTGCCAGTCTCGCCAGGCCTGAGTAAGTTCTTCACGAGTGCGCGCTACGAAGTTCCACCACATCTGAACCTGCTCGGGAAATGGCTCCCCCCCGAGGAGCATGACGCGGCCGCGACCCGGCTCGGTCTCCACGCTAAGCCGGTCAACTCCGGGGGGAATGATGGCGATCGATCCCGGCTCTACGATGACATCGTCGATGCGGATGCGCCGGTCAATCGGGACCACACCGTGTTCGAATTCGGGATCGAGACCGGCTTCGACCGCACGGGTGCGCAGCCGCAGCTCAACTCCCACAAGGGGCCAATCCGAAGTAACCGGTGACGTTGCTCCCGCAAATGTGCCGGCAAGAATCTTCGCCTCTCCTCCGTCCACCTCAGCCACAGGCAGTTGCTTGTGGTGAGCAAACGATGAACCACCGTGTCTGGTCGCCTCAGGCTGCGCCAACCACATTTGGGCTCCCTTGACGTAGTCGGCTGCAGCATCACGGGAACCGGGGCGCACCTCCAGCTCAGCGTGAGCGATCCCGTTGCCTGCGGTCATCAGGTTCAACTCGCCGGGCCGAATCACCTGCTCGGATCCGAGCGAGTCGGTGTGGAGGGCCTCACCCTCGAAAAGCCAGGTGACCGTCGACAGACCGATGTGCGGGTGGGGACCGACCTCCATCGGGTCCGGCTCGGAGACATCTTCCGGGCTCATCAAATCGACAAAACACCACGGCCCGATCAGCCTTCTCCCCTTGGTCGGAAGGACACGCATAATCCCCATCCCTCCGACCTCGGCAGGTCGCCCCTCCCGAACCTCGATCCGCAGCGAAGCTAGATTGGCGATCGATTGTGCGCTGTCATCGATAGGGCCGCTCACGGCCACCTCCTCCCTCGCCTCTGTCGAGCCTACCTCTCCGATGAGAAGACGTTCTTTGCTCCCCAAATCGCTACCGATTCGCCCGCAGTGCTTCCCGCCACTTCATCTTCTTCCCGGCCCGGATGATCCCCGTACGGAATACCGCTCCACCGAGACGCACCATCCCGGCGATGGCAAGAAGCATTATCGAGATGGAGAAGATGCCTGCTACCACCCCGACGTCGCCACGCACCATCCGCATCGGCATCGTGAGTGGTGCGGTTGGGGGCAGGAACGAAGCGACCTGAAGCAGCGCGGTATCGCGCTCGGCGGTAAGCGATATCACGGCGATGAAGTACCCCGCCATCAGCAGGAGATTGAAGCCGCCGACCGCATCAGAGGCATCCCGTGCCGACCGCACCAGGGCCCCGGAAGCCGCATATCCCGCCGCATAGAACGTATACCCGAGCAGGAACCACATGATGATGATGGCGATTGCCCCTCCTGTGGCGTCGGGCAGTTCGACCACATCCAGCCAGCCACCGAGTGTCGCGACCAGCAGGCTTGCGATCGCCAATTGGCCCAGGCCGAGCAACCCGATCGACACGATCTTGCCGAGCAGCAGCTGGCGCGGGCGCATTGCCGACAGCACAACCTCGGCGACTCGACCCGCCTTTTCCTCGACTACCCCGTACGCAACCCATTGCCCGTACGCCAGGATGCCCAGGAACGTGAAGAAGAGACTTGCCGCAGCTAGAGCCAGGCTCGCCCGCGTGGACTCTGCGGGCTCGACGACCAGCCGCACCGACACATCTGAGTCGAACAGAGCCTCGAGATCACTCGGCGAAAGACCGAAATCGCTAGCTCGATCCTGTGCCTGCTGATCGGCCAAACCTGCCGATATGGCCTCGACCATCGCTGCGGAGCGCCCCGGATAGGAGATGATCTCGGTCGTTCCGACGATGCCGAATTCGAGGTCTCCTTCCACCATTGCGGATTCGATTTCAGCTACCGACGGGTACTCGCGCAGATCGACGAGTGAGCCCGGCGGGGTGTAGTCATTGATGCGCCACTCCAGGTTGATGCGCCAACCGAGCCCTGCCGGCGATTCCGTCACACCCACCCGATAGGTGACGAGACTCCGCATGACCGGATCGCTGGTTGCCACTCCAATCGCAATCAGCCCGCCGGTGACCAACACGACCAGCAGGGACGTGGTGATCAGCCACGCCTTGCGACGCGACCGCCATTCCCGCATCGTCACCAGCCACAAAGTCTTCCAACTACTCATGAGCTGCCCCCACGGCGTCGCGGAAGACCTCGGAGAGATCCGGCGGCGCGTAGCTGAACTCGCGGATCTGCCCGGCACGCTCGGCTGATTCAGCGATGGCGGCAATCCGGGCTGTGTCATCCAGCCCGACGCGAACCCGGTCACCCGTCTGCGAAACCAGCCGTGCGCCGTGCACACCGTCGAGCCACGAAACGTCGCCGCCATCCACAACTACATCGAGATAGCGGCGTGGCGCCGAGCGGCGAAGGGCATCGACGTCCCCGGCAAGGACGATCGCGCCGGCGTTGATTATCACCACCTCTCGACACAGATCCTCGACCAGGTCGAGTTGGTGACTGGAGAAGAGAACCGCACAACCGGCATTCACCCGCTCTTCCAGCACTTCTGCCAGGGCATCGACCCCGATCGGGTCCAGCCCGGCGAAGGGCTCATCGAGTACCAGCAGCTCCGGGTCGTGGATCAGTGCAACGGCGAGCTGCGCTCGTTGTTGATTGCCATGCGAAAGCTCGTCGATCTTGGCCCCGTGGCGGTCGGCCAACCCCAACAGCTCGAGCAACCGGTCCGCTTCTGCTCGCGCCGCAGCCTTTCTCATGCCGTGGAGTCGCCCGTGGTAGACAAGCTGCTCGTGAAGCTCCATGCGGGGGTAGAGACCGCGTTCCTCGGGCATGTAGCCGATGCGAAGCCGCACCCGGCCGTCTATAGGGTGACCGTCCCACCGTGCCGTACCGACGTCCGGGTCGACCAAGCCGAGGATGATGCGCATCGCAGTTGTTTTGCCGGCACCGTTCGGGCCGAGGAAACCCAGCATGCTGCCGCGCCCGACCGAGAAGGAACAATCACGAATCGCTACAACCGAGCCGAACCGCTTGCCGATTCCATCGACGGAAAGCATGTCACCATCGTCTGCTCTCCCGCGCAGGGTGTCTAGACCCGACGAAAGGGCCGGTCGGCCCTAACGAGCAGGGCGGAACCCTCTAGAACACGTTCCCCAACGCCCCGATTCGCCACAGCACCAATAGATCCATGGTGATAGCGACGCCAACATGGAGGAGGATGCCCGGCACAAAGCTCTTCGACTTGAGAGCGAGATAGCCGAGCGCGAGACCGGCGATGATGGCTGCAAACGCCTCAGGAGCGGGTTTGCCGAAGTGGATCATCGTGTACGGGATGGTCATCAAGGGTATGCCGAGAAGACCGAACCTCCGGGCAAGACCAAAGTTCAGAAAGCCCCGGAAGAAGGCCTCGATCCCAACGAACTGAAACGCGTACCCGAACTCGTACAGCCAGAAGGCTGCTCCCCCCTCAGCGGCTCGATCGTAGAACGGATAGTACGTCTCGAAGCTATCGAAACTCGATACCCACACGAGGAGGGGAAGCATGATCAGGTACATGAGCCCATAGGCCGGGAAGTGGCGCAGCGTTCCCCGAATGCGGTAGCCCCAGCGGCGGGGCGAGTCGCCGATCAGCCACAGGATGATCCCGGCGGGAACGAGGGTACGAAGCACCAGCGAGGTGAATCCCCAGTACAGGTAGCCGCCGACCCCCGGGTGCTCACCGAGGGTGCCTCCGACGTTGGCAGAGACCCAGTCGATGAGACCGGACCGCACGAAGTAATCCGGCCTCCCCCAATAGTGGAAAAAGTACAGAAGAAGTGTGCCGCCGATGATGACGATGAAGGCGTCGCGATCACCGCGGGCATCATCACGGATCTCCACATCCGGTGGCGATCTCAGATAGGCGAGCACAGGCTTCCTTCGCTGGGGGTCCCGGAGTGTACGCCGGTCGCCACGAAGAAAGCTGTAGCCGAAACGCTGTTTCCACAACTAAGGTTTTCGCGTACTGGAGGTCGCAATGCGCCCGATTTGGAAAGGTGCCATATCGTTCGGGCTGGTGACGATCCCGGTCGGTCTCTATTCGGCCACCGAGAGTAGGCGTCCCAGCTTCCGGCAGCTGCGCGAGTCTGATCACTCGCGCATTCGCTACAAAAAGGTGGCGGAGGCCGACGGAGAGGAAGTCTCCAACGAGAACATCGTCAAGGGCTACGAGATCGACAAGGAACGTTACGTCGTCTTCACCTCGGCAGAGCTCCAGGACATCCTGAAGCGCATCACCGGAGGCATCGTCGACGTTGTCCAATTCGTCGATCGGGCGGAGATCGACCCTATCTACTTCCGCAGCTCCTACTACTTGGCCCCGGAGAAGACGGGAGTCAAGGCTTATCGCATTCTGCTGGCTGCATTGGAGCAACGCGACATGGTGGGGCTGGCCAAGGTGGCGATCCGGGAGCGCGAGTATCTGGCAACCATTCGAGCCGAAGAGGGTGTCATCATCCTCGAAACCATGTATTGGCCCGACGAGATACGCGAACCACGTTTTGAGGCGTTAGAGGAGGAACTCGAGATCCGAGACGAGGAAATGGCCATGGCCACGATGATCATCGACAACCTCGCCGGAACCTTCGATCCATCTGCGTGGAACGACGAGTCGCGAGAAGCCGTCGAGGCAGCCGCCGCAAGCAAGGTGGAGGGCCAGGAGATCGTTGCCCCCGACGTGCCCGAGCCGACCGGAGTAGTCGACCTGATGGACGCACTGCGCGCCAGCGTCGAGGCCACCAAGGAGAGGAAGGCCGTCTAGCCGCGGTCGCTCAGTCCCGCTCGATGGCCTCCAGTTCCATGGTCAGCCTCGTCGCAACCAGCACAAGGGCGATAGTTGCTGCGGACACAATGGCTTGGAGAGCGACCATATGTTCCCTATCGCCGCCGCCGACGAGGTTCTTAACGTTCCGTTTTCGCGTTCTCCGCCTTCTGCGAGAACCCGCCCGGCCCTTCAGCTTCCCAGGTGACGGCCGCGACCGGATCACCACTGAATCCCACGAATGAAGGGGCTCGTATCTTCCCGGACCTTGTCCACTGTTTGAAACGGACAACCGCAACGAGCCTCGGTTCTACCCAAATCGCCCCGGGGGGCAACCCATCGTCGGTATAGAAAGGCGCCTCTGCAATCAACATCTGATCGAGGGCATCGCGGATCGCACGCAACGATTTGTCGCTGAATCCCGTTCCTACGGCGCCGATCCAGCGCAGATGGTCTCCGTCGACCAAACCGAGCAGCAACGCTCCGAACGTGCCGGCTCGCCCGCCGGTGCCACGGGTGAATCCTCCCACGACGGCGCGCAGCTGCATGAAGTTGCTGAACTTGCGCCAGTCCGCCGATCGTGACCCCGGCGTATACCGGCTGCCGAGGCGCTTGGCTACCAGGCCCTCCAGATCATTCTCTCGGACAAACTCCCACATCGGCTGAGCTTCCCCGCAGTAGCGGTCGGCAATGACCATGGGAACGGGTAGCTCGAGGTGATCCAGCTTCTCCTGCCGTGCCTCGAGCGGGAGCTCGATCAGCGGTTGTTCCCGGTGCAGCAGGTCGAATACAACATAGGTGATCGGCACCGGCGACAAGCCTCCTCTGACGAGGTCGGTGCCCAGTCTTCCTTGCAGCAACTCAAAGGACGGCCGACCGCTCTGGTCGAGTGCGATGATCTCGCCGTCGAGCACCAAGTCCGAAGGAATGTCTACCGAAGACAACTCGGGATAGCGTTTCGTCATCTCATTGCCGGCACGGCTCACCAACGTGATACCGCCCTCGTCGCTGCTCAACAGACAACGCACGCCGTCCCACTTGAGCTCGAACACCCAGGCGGGATCGTCAAATGGAGCTGGCCATGGGGTGGCCAGCATCGGGCGGTAGCGGCCGGCAAGTCGACCGGAGGTCCGGGCCGCTATATGCCGAGCTCCTCACGCACAATGCGGTTGACGAGGCTTCCGTCGAGCTCGTGGCCGGAATTCATGACGTGACCCATCACCCTGCCCAGCATCTTCGGATCATCGACACCAAGTTCGGCGATGGCTGCTTTGACTATCCGCCGTGTCTCATCTTCACCGGCCAGCTGCGGCGCCCAGCGGGACAAGTACTCGACCTCGAAGGCGAGTTTTCCCGCCTGCTCGGCGCCACGCTCCCCCATCTCTTCATACTCGGCCCGAGCCTTTTCCATCTTCTTGACATACGAGGCGATAGTTGCCTTGTAGAGCTCATCATCGACTTCACCTTTGAAGCCGGGAGCCGCCTTCGCCACTGCAATCTCGGTCTCGACCTGGCGAATCGCGTTCGTGCGTGCCTTGTCTCTGGCCTTCATGGCATCCTTTAGCTCGGACACCAACTCGTCGCGAATACCCATGTAGTCTCCTGTGCTCGCCATTCCACAGTAGCGCCCGGGTGGTCGACTCATCACCTCGTCGATGTCAAGTCCCGACCGGGTCCCAAGCGACCGGGGCCGAAATACCTCTTGAATCGCGCTGACTCATCGTCTTAGACTGCGCAGTCGGAGCACAATTTGTTTGTGCAACCCACAAATTGAACCGGCACTGACGAGCGGGTTCGTTTTCACAAGAAATACTGAGAAAAGGCAAAGCAGAATGCTCACACTGACCGACTGGAGAGAACTCTCCGCCTGTCGAGACAGCGACCCGGAAGTGTTCTTTCCGATTGGCACCACCGGCCCTGCCGTTGGGCACATCGAGAAGGCCCGTGCGATATGTTCGGCCTGCTCGGTGAGCGAAGAGTGCCTGCAGTATGCACTCGAGACTAACCAGGAATCTGGTGTTTGGGGTGGCTACCCCGAGGAAGACCGGCGTCGTCTCCGCAAGCGCTGGCTTGCCGAGCGCCGTCGCCGCCGCCAGGAAGCGGAACGGCAAGCTTCCTAGCCGCTTACCGGCCGAAACCTATCGAGCGATCGCCGCTCGATTCAACGATCACGAACGCAAGGCGTCCGCCCACGATCCCGTGGCGGTCGCCTTTGCTATCTGTGAGCCAAACGATGGATTCATCCTCGACCCCCTCTTCGAGGGCAGCAACCGCCGAGTCGATGTCGTCGACATCGACCTCGAGTTCCCTGGCTCCTTCCATGGCGATTCGCAGTTTCCCGGTATTGGCCATCTGTGATCCCGTTCTTCGGCTGAGCGAATCGTAGCGATCAGTTGATCACTAGCTGGGGATGACTGCGTAACCGTGGTTTGCGCTCGTCAATTGCTTCGGCAAGGGCGGCAAACGCTGCAGCCGCTTCCGAGTCAGGCTCGGCAGTTGCGATCGGAACCCCGCCGTCTGCCGCCGCGCGCACCGCGGGGACCAACGGAATCTGGCCAAGCAGCGGAACCCCGAGCTCATCGGCAAGGGTCTGGCCCCCGCCCTCTCCGAAGATCGGGTAACGCTTGCCGTCGTCGCCGGTGAACCATGACATGTTCTCGACGACGCCGAGGATTTCCTGGTTTACCTTCGTTGCCATCAGTCCAGCCCGTTTCGCCACCCGCTGCGCCGTAATCTGTGGGGTCGTAACGATCAGTGCCTGCGCCATCGGCAGAAACTGCGACAGGGAGATCGAAACGTCACCGGTCCCCGGGGGCATGTCGACGATTAGGTAGTCGGGATCGTCCCAATGGACATCGGAGAGAAACTGCTCCATTGCCTTGTGCAGCATCGGACCCCGCCAGATCACCGCCTGATCATCGGGAACGAAGAAGTCCATCGACATGACCTTTACGTTGTGAATCTCGGGGGGAAAGAGAATCTCGTCCACCACGGTGGGAGGACGGTCGACACCCAGCATGCGGGGAATAGAAAAGCCCCAAACGTCGGCGTCCATTACCCCAACCGTCCGGCCGGCAGCGGCAAGAGCCACTGCAAGATTGGCTGTAACCGACGACTTGCCGACCCCTCCCTTACCTGAGGAAACCGCGATCACCCGGGTCTTGGCCCCGGCGCGGGCAAGCGGGATTTCAGCAGGCTCGACGCCGCCGCGCAGGTCCTTAGTGAGCTCGTTACGCTCGTCTTCGGTCATCGACGTGAAGGACACCTCTACTGCAGAAACACCATCGACCGACCTTGCCGCGGCAGTGACATCCGCGGTGAGCTTGTCCTTGAGCGGACAGCCAGGAATCGTGAGTGCGACAAGGACGCGGACCACGCCATCCTCGGCGACCTCCACTTCGCGGAGCATATTCAGCTCTTCGAGGGTGCGGTGGATCTCGGGATCTTCGACCTGGCCGATCGCAGCCTGCAGGGCGGCAACATCGATCACTTCTGACTTCTCCTATGCGCGTAGTACTTAGAAACTATAGTTAGCGCAGCCACCTCCGAAGCCCTCCGTGGCGGGAACATGGACACGACACAATTCGATCAACAGATAGGCGAGCTGGCGTCCACGCTTGGGGACACTACCCGGCGCGGGATCTACATCACCGTTCGGGAATCGGTCGAACCGATCACTGTCGGCCAGATCGCGGAGTTGTTCGACATTCACGCCAATGTGGCGCGCCACCATTTGGATCGACTGGTCGACGACGGCTACTTACGGGTGACCCGCCGCCACAGCGGAGAACGCCGCGGCCCCGGTGCGGGCCGGCCTGCCAAGCACTACGAGGTCACCGACAAGGAGATCTCGGTGCAATTCCCGGCGCGCCGCTATGACCTGCTGGCGGAACTGCTGGCTCGCGTCGTCCAGCGCGTCGCTCCTGATACTGCAGCGGAAGTAGCCGAGGAAATCGGCAGAGAGTACGGCCGTGAATTGGCCGCCGAGGTCGGCCTTGCCAAGGATTCCGGATTCGAGACCGCCGTTACTGCCGTTGCCAAGGTGCTCATGGGGGTCGGATTCGACAGCGAGGTGGATACCGGCGATCGCCTCATCGTTACCCGTTTCTGTCCATTCGGTGAAGCAGCCTCAAAACACCCGGACATCGTGTGCAAGCTCGATCAGGGCATCATCTCCGGCCTGCTCGAGTCCACCAACACTTACAGCATTCCCGTCGTGACACCGCACGGCGAGACCGACGAGAACTGCCTCACCGAGATCTAGCGGGTCAACGGTCTCAATCGCAGCCACCGTATGCCGATACATATCCATACATGCAACAGCTATCTCCCATCGGAATCCCTCGACTTCGCCGCGGCCTGCTGATCGCGACCGCCACTCTTGCGATGCTGGGCTTGGTCGCCGCCGTTTTCGGCTGGCAGCCGGGTTGGATAGTAGGAGCCAATACCGCCGCTGTTGCGGCCGCTATCACCGCATGGATGGTGCGGGATGAGCAGACCAACCAAACCGACCTGATCGCTGAAGTGTCGCACGAGTTGCGGACCCCTCTCACCGGGATTCTCGGCACTCTCGAGTTGCTCACCGATTCGACTATTCCACTCGAGCCGTCCGAAGTGGATGAATTGCTGATCGCGGCTCATTCAGATGCCAACCACCTTCTTCATGTTGTTGGCAATCTGCACGCCCGATCCCGGCTCGACCGTGCCGTGCTCACGCCGGACGCAGTCCCGACCAATCTGCGGAGTATCGTCGGCAAGGCCGTGTCTCGTTCCCCTCTGGTGGCCAACCGCTGTTACCTGTCCCCCGGTGATCAGGCCGTTGCCGTAGGCGATCCGCAGCTACTGATGCAGATAGTCAACAACGTCGTTCAGAACATCGAGCGGTATGCACCGGACGGCGATGTCAGAATCAACTTCGCTAGGACCAAGGAATTCATGACTGTCTCGTTCCAGGACTCCGGTCCGGGCATTCCTGTTGATCGTGCCGAACGCATCTTTGACACATCGGGCAGCACGGAGGGACTCGGGCTGGGCCTAACGCTGAGCCGGCAACTGGCGAACGCGATGGGTGGCGATCTCTTGCTAGACAATCCCGGACAGCCCGGCGCCACTTTCACGCTGCGGCTGCCCGCCAGCGACGAAATCATCCCGGCAGATCCGGGTGAGGAGGTCATCCCGGGAGATAAGTCGCGCGCTCACTCGCCACGGGCTCGGTTGCTGGTCGACCTTGCCGAAGCTCTCGCCGGGGCATCACTCGATCAGGTCGTCGGTGGCATCAACAAGATCTATCGCGAGCTGCTGGGCGCAACCGGTGCCGTCCTGTTTGTGCCGGGCCGGGACGGTGGGTATTCCGCCGCCGGACCCTACTCCGAGGGTGCAGACATCGCTGCAGCCAATTCCCGCGATCTCGAAAGGGTCATGACCGATGGCCAGACGGTGAGGATCGACAGCATCGACGATCTCGGCTGGGGTTCGGTGGAGACGCTGGGCGGACATGCCGCCATGCTGCTTCCCGTTCATGAGAATGATCAGATCGTCGCCATTTTCGCCGTGGGATGGAAGAGCGCCGACCTGATGCCGAGCGGAAACGCTGTAGATGTCGCGGAGGCCCTCGCCGAAATCACTGCCTCTGCTATCGCCCGCGCAGCTCTCAGCAAAGATATCCTCTACGAACGCCAATTGCGGTCTTCAGTACTCGACGAGTTGCCCATCGCCGTTTCGGTATTCGCCGGTGAGCCTACGATGCTGGTCGACTGGAATCGAAAAGAACGGGAGTTGTTGGGAATCGACGATCCCGGTGTGCGACCGACTGACCTCGGAGCAAGCCAGGCCCTGTTCAACGTCCGGTTTGCCGACGGCACGCCGCTGAATGTCGATAATGCTCCGGTGACACAGGCGATTCGTACCGGACAGGCCACGGGTCCATTCATCCTTCTCGTCCAGAGAATCGATGGCAGCCAGACACACACCCGCACCTACTGCGCTCCGTTCTTCAATAGCCAGGGAGAGGTTGCAGGAGCCGTCGTGACCTCGGAACCTATGGATCTGGCCCTTTCGCCATCATTCGAGAATCTGATCTAGCCTGGCCGCACCTCGCGTCCGATTCGGACAGGCACTCCGGAAGTGAAGCACCAACCAATCATCGACGAACCGCTTACAGCCGGGAATGTGAGCGAAGCGATTGGGTTTGTGCGTGCCGCCAATCCGTTTGCCCAGCACGTTTGGGGCTGGGACACGGGCCGTTTTGTTGACTTTCGCTGGGGATCAAACAACATCCGGGCCGACTGGGACTCGGAATGGTTCGAAAGACATTGCCGGGTCTTCCGCAGCGGCCGCCAGATCGCAGCAATTGCCATCGCAGAGGAAGGCAACGAATACGAGTGCATTCTCACCACCGGCCCCGATCCCGAACTGGTGACTGAGATCATGGCGCGGCGCATGGCCGCACACCGAGAGCTGGGTGTCGGCATTTCTCTGGAGTTCACGCGCGAGGAGGACTGGCTGCGCGAAGTCTGTCGACAGGCAGGGTTGTCCGAACAGGATGACACGGGACGCGAGTGGGAGTACGACCTGCAAGTCGTCGATACGGAGATCGTCGTCCCCGACGGCTACGAGACAACGACTCTGCGCGAACGCCCCAATCTGGATCGGGCGGCGATCGCCAAGTGTGTGGAGAGATCCTTTGACACTTCGGTTGACCTCGAGCCCGTGATGAGGAACCTGGAGCAGAACCCGATGT
>Ga0180436_10001596_pt1 | contig 21959 bp, 11 predicted proteins | sample SS_ome_2_FD_132434 | JGI IMG/M metagenome (GOLD analysis project Ga0180436, IMG submission 132434) | Hypersaline lake sediment archaeal communities from the Salton Sea, California, USA - SS_3_S_2 metaG | ecosystem: Environmental > Aquatic > Non-marine Saline and Alkaline > Hypersaline >... | reverse complement strand
TGCCCGTAAAGAACGAAAACCGCCGAAAGGATGGCCAGCGGCCACCCCGTGGTTCTTCTCGCCATCTCCCAGACGGCGATCACAAAAAGGGTGGAAAAGAAGAAATCCCAGGAGGTCGGAACCACGCCCACACGGTAAATCCAGTCGTCGAAGTCGACGTAGATGTAGACCACCGGCACCACGAGCAGGGTGAAGAGGGTCGAGGAGATCAGCCCGCCGATGAGGGTCAGGCCGAAGCTGGTGTAGCTGAGGCCGATCGATGACGTGCCGCTCATCGTCACCGGCACGAGACCGCAGATGGTGGTCATCGTGGTCATCATGATCGGGCGGAAGCGGCGGTCGGTGGCGGTGAGCATGGCCTCACGCCGCTCCATGCCCTGGCGGCGCAGGCGATTGACGTAGTCGATGAGCACGATGCCGTTGTTGACCACCACGCCCACCAGCAGCACACAACCCACCACGCCGAGAAAATCGATGTTCAGGCCATAGAGGAGGTGGATCCAGCTCACGCCGATGGGGGCGAGGAGGATGCTGAAGATGATGGAGAGCGGCAGCATGAAGCTCTCGAAAAGGAAGCCCATCAGCAGGTAGATGAAGACCACCGAAAGGAGCAGGGCGAATTTCATCGCCTCCAGCTCCTCGTCGGGGCCCTGCCCTCGCTGCTCCCCAAAGCGGATGCCCTCCGGCAGGTCGATACCCGCCTGCAGCGCCCTCAACCGCTCGCGGGCGCTTTCTTCCTCGCCGTCCACCAGCTCGAGGGTCAGGTAGCGCGTGGTGCGCTTGTTGCTGCGGAAGATCCGTTCCGCCGAGGCCAGTTCGCGCACTTCGGTCACCGAGGAGAGGGGCACGACCCCGCCGCTGGCCGTGGGGACGTAAAAACCCTTGAGCTTGTCCAGCGTTTCGCGGTCCTCCTCCTTGTAGCGCACGCGCACCGGGATCTCCTTGCCGTCACGGTGGTAGTAGGGCAGCTGCTGGCCGCGCAAGGAGTAACCCACCACACCGGCCACCACCTGGGGGTTGATCCCCTGCTGCTGGGCCCGGCCGCGGTCGATCACCAGCCCCAGTTCGTTGGGCGCCGGGTCTCCGGTGGACTTCAGCCCCAGCACGCCGGGCACGGCGAGGAAACGGGGTTCCAGTTCCTTGGCCACCTGCTCGAGCAGGCGGTAATCATCACCTTCCAGCACCGCCACAAAGACCTGGGCCCCTTCCTCCTCCTCGGACTCGCTTTCCTGGCCGGTGTAGTACTCGGCGCCCGGTTTCTTCGGGATCAGCTCCATGATCCGCTCGGTGGCCTCGCGTGGCGACACCTCGTTGGTCCGCGGCCGCTTGAACCAGCCCTGCAGCTCACCGAAATTGGCGGTGTGGAAGTGGAACTGGCCGTCGAGGTCCAGTTCTTCCATGTTCTCCTGCACCACCTTTTCCAGGGTCTGGAAGTAGGCCTCGGCCTCCTCCAGCGTGGTGCCCCGGGGCATCTCGATGTCGATCTCGAACCCCGCCTCTTCCTCCTCCTGAACATCGACGAACTTCACGCCCTTGAAGGCCACGGCACCGGTCACGGCGTAGAGCAGCAGGACGAGGAGCACCAGGTCCAGCCGACGGCTGAGGAAAATGCCAAGCATCCAGGTGTAGGCCCTGTTCAACTGCAGCAGGGTCACGTTGTAGAGTTTCTCCACCAGCCCGGTGAAACGCTCGTAAACCTGGCGCAGCCGGGTCTTGCGCTGCACCCCGTTGGCCAGGGTGAGGTAGACGCAGAGGGGGACGAAGACGCCGGCCACCATCAGCGAGGCGAGCAGGGCCATGGAGATGGGCAGGGAGAGGCGCAGCAGGAAAAACTGCCCCTCCCCTTCCACCAGCGACACCGGCAGGAAGACGACGATGGTGGTCAGGGTGGCCATGAGGATGGCCAGGGCGATCTCCCCCACGCCCTTGATCGCCGCATCGCGGCGCCGCATCCCTTCCTTGTGCAGGCGGTGGACGTTCTCCGCCACGACCACCGAGTTGTCCACCAGCAGGCCCACCGAGATCATCAGCCCGAGCAGGGAAAGGATGTTCAGTGTCTCCCCGGCGAAGTACATTACGGTGAGCGAGATGAGCAGGGAGAGCGGAATAGAGAGGGTGATGATCAGCGTGAGGCGCAGGCGGCGCAGGAAAAAGAAGAGCACCACCACGGCAAAGAGCGCGCCGATGCGACCGCTGTCCAGCAGGGTGCTCAGCGACTCCTCGATCACCTGCCCCTGGTCGAAAAGGGGAAAGAGGCCGATGTTCTGCAGCCTCGGGTTTTCGTCAAGCCGCTCCAGTTCGGTGCGGATCTTCCGCGCCACGTCGAGGCTGTTGGCCTGCCCTTCCTTGAGCACCATCAGGGCCACGGCCGGCTGCGAGTTGGCCCGCACCCGGTAGGTCTGCTTCGGCGCCTTCCAGCTGACATCGGCGATATCGTCCAGCCGGATCGAGGGGGCAATGAGCCGCTGACGCAAGGCGTCAAGGTCACGATAGCGGGCCACCGAGCGGAGCAGCAGTTTCTTGCCCCCGACCCGCACGTCACCCGAGGCAAGGGTGAAGTTGTCGTCGGCGAGCTGGGCGGCCAGTTCATAGATGTTCAGCCCGCTGGCCTCGGTGCGCTCCCGGTCCAGTTCGATGGCGATCTCTTTTTCCTCGAGCCCCTGGACTTCCACCGTGGCCACACCGTCGATGCGCTGCAACGGCATGATGATCTGGGTCTGGATCAGGTTGTAGGGATCGATGAGTCCGGGGTCCACGGTGAGCCCCAGCACCATCACCGGAATACCGCTCTCGTCCTCCTTGCGGATCGTGATGCGGTCGGCGTCTTCGGGCATCCGCACCCGGGCACGCTCGATGCGGTCGCGCAGCTCGCGGTAGGCCACGTCCATGTCGGTGCCGCTTTTGAAATTGATCGAGATGAAGGCGATGCCGGTACGGGCGTAGGAGCGCAGGTTATCGATGCCCGCCACGGTGGAGACCTCCTCCTCCAGGGGGAGGATGATCTTCTCCAGCATCTCCTGGGGCGGGGCGTCACGCCAGGGCACGCGGATACCGAGGTAGGGGTTGTTGAACCCCCGGGGAATCAGTTCCAGGGGGATACCCAGCGTGGCCACCACGCCCACCACCAGCGTGGAGACGAGCAGCACGAGCACGGCGATGCGGCGCTTCAGTGAAAAGCGCGGCAGGACCTCCTCGAGCTTGCGCTTCTCCTTCACCGGTCGAGCCTCCCCTCTCCGGCTCCGGCGGCCAGGCCTTCGACGGATGCCGCGTTGCGCCGACGGGCCCCGAGCACCGCATCCCGCAGGCGCTCGAACACTTCGTAGACGCCGGGGATCACCAACAAGGTGAGCAGGGTTGATACCACCAGGCCGCTGATCACGGAAATGGCCATCGGGGTGCGGATCTCGGCGCCGTCGCCGAGGCCCAGGGCCATGGGCAGCAGGCCCAGGGCGGTGGTGGCCGTGGTCATCAGGATCGGCCGCAGGCGTACCGTGCCGGCGGTGACAATGGCCTCCGCCCGCTCCATACCCCGGTTCCGCAGGGTGTTGATGTAGTCGATGAAGACGATGGCATTGTTCACCACGATGCCGGCAAGCATGATCATGCCGAGGAAGACCACCACCGAGAGGCTGATGCCAAGCAGTTTCAGCGTGAGCATGGTGCCGAGAAAGGCAAGGGGGATGGTGAGCATAATCACCAGCGGCTGCATCAGCGACTCGAACTGCGCAGCCATGATCACGTAGACGAGGAAGATGGAGAGGCTCAGCGCGAGGATCAGGCTGCCCTGGCTGCGCTCCCACTCCTGGTTCTGTCCGGTGATGTAGAAGGTCATGTCGGCGGGCCAGTCCAGGCGGTAGAGCTCACGCTCGATGCGGTTCACCGCGTTGCCCAGCGACCCCTCCCCCAGGTTGGCGGAGACCAGCGCTACGCGCCGGCCGTCCACCCGTCGCACCTCGCTGGGGCCCTCGGCCAGCTGGATCTCGGCCACCGCGGAGAGCGGGATGGGATGCGCTCCGCCGGTGTTGACCACGAAGTCCCGAACGTCGTCCACCCGGCTGCGGTCTTCCTCCTCGAAACGGACGATCAAGGGGATGCGCCGGTCCCCGAGGTTGAAGCGCGTGGCCTCGTAGCCCTTGACCGCATTGCGCACCTGCTCGGCCACATCGGCAATGTTCAGGCCGAAGCGCGAAAGCTGGTCCCGGTCATACTCGATCTGCACCTCCGGCGCCCCGGTGCGCTGGGTCGTTTCCACGTCGGCCAGCTCGGGCATGGCCGCCATGGTTTCCTGCACCCGTTCGGCCATTTTGCGCAGCCGGGGCAGGTCCTCGCCATGGACCTCCACCTCGATGGGCGTGCGGAAGCTGAAGAGCACCGGCCGCACCACCCGCGCCTCGAGGTCGGGGATCCGCTCCAGCTGACGCCGCACGCGACGGGCCACCTGAGCTTCTATCCGCGGGTCGGAGGTTTCGAGAATGACCTTAAAGCGGGCCGTGTGCTCGCCCTCGTCCGAGCGCTGGCTCGTGGCCGGGTCGAAGCCGAAGGTCAGCAGCAGCGACGAGATGTGCTCGCGCTCGGCGAGCACCGCCTCCTCCACCGGCGAGAGCAAGGCCACGGTCTCTTCCAGCGGAGTGCCCACCGGCAGGGCCACTTCCACGGTGAACTCACCCTGGTGCACCTCGGGCAGCAGCTCGCTGTCCAGGCTCACCGCCAGCCAGCCGGTGGCCCCGATGCTGAGCACGGTGATGAGCACCATGGTCAGCGGGTGTTTTACGGCCCAGCGCACGGTGGGCGGGTAGGTGCGGCCGAGGAAGTCGAGCAGCCAGCCCATGCCTTTCAGCGGCAGCCAGGTGAGAACCTTGAAGACCCAGACGATGAGCTTTCCCAGCATGGCCTGCCAGGCCCAGGAAAATCCCATGAGCACGAGGTAGAGCAGTTTCCCCACCGCCTCGAGCAGGGTGCCCAGCACGAGCCGCGGCACCCAGTAGAGCAGGAAGAACCAGCGCACGACCTTGAACAAGCGCCCGCGGCCCTCGCCGCTGAAATCCCCGCGAAAGACATGCCAGCTGGCCGTGGGCCAGAGGGACGGCTTCCGCTCGGCCAGCGTCTTCGCCGCGATGCCGCGGCGACTGGCGAGCATGGGGATGAAGAAAATCGCCACGAGCAGCGAGACGAGCAGTGAGATGACCACCGCCAGCCCCAGGTTGCCGAAGGCCTGGCCGGCCACGCCGACGACGAAGACCATGGGGAAGAAGACCGCGATGGAGGTCAGCGTGGAGGCCACCACAGCCATGCGCACCTCGGCGGCGCCGCGGGTGGCGGCAGCCTCCAGGTCGTCACCCTCTTCGCGGCAGCGGAAGATCGATTCCAGCACGACGATGGAGGAGTCGACGAGCATGCCGATGCCCATGGCCAGGCCGCCGAGACTCATGATGTTCAGGCTCACCCCGAGAATGTTCATCGGGGCGAAGGTGTCGAGCAGGCTTATCGGGATGCTCACCGCAATGATCAGCGTGGGCACGAACTTCCGCAGGAAGAGGAAGAGCACCAGCACCGCCAGCAGGCCGCCGATAATCGCCGTGTTGCGCACTTCGTTCACCGAACTCTCGATGAAGACCGAGCGGTCGGCCACCAGCTTGAGGATCACGCCCTCGTCTTTATAGAGCTGGGCCGAAAGATGGTTCTCACGCGGCCCGCCCCCACCGCCACCGGGTCCGTGGCGTTCGCCATCCTGAAGGTCATCTTCGCCGGCTTCGGCCCGGGCTTCCGACTCGAGCACCTGGTCGATGTCCCCCACGCGCATCTTCACGCTGCGGGCCAGGGAGACCATGTTGGCGTCGGCCTCCTTGAAGACCTCGATCTGCACGCTCTCCGCACCGTCGGTACGGGTCGTGATCTGCCGCTCCTTGTGCCCCCAGCGCACGGCACCCAGGTCACGGACCCGGATCTGCCGGCCCTCGCGGGTCACCACAACCGTGTCTTCCACCTGGCGCAGGTTCTCGAACTCGTTGATCGTGCGCACCATGAACTCGGTGGCCCCCTCCTTGAGGGTGCCGCCGGCCACGTTGATGTTCTCCTGGGCCAGTCGTTCGATGACCTCCCGGGCGGCGATATTGGTCCGCCGCAGCTGCTCTTCGTCGAGCAGCACGTGAATCTCCTCTTCCAGCCCGCCACGCACCCGCACCGCCGCCACACCCTTCACCGGCTCCAGCGCGCGCTTGACCTGCAGCTCGGCAATGCGCCGCAGGCGCCGAAGCCCCTCTTCCCCCTCGAACGACTCACCCTCGCCGGAAAGGCTCAGCTCGAGCACCGGGTCGAGGGAGGGATCGAAGCGCAGGATCAGCGGCCGTTCGGCCTCATCGGGCAGGAAAACCAGGTCGAGCTTCTCCAGGGTATCCTGCACCGCGTCGGACATCTCGGTGTCCCAGGAGAATTCGAGCACCACGTCGCTGACGTCAGCCCGGCTCACGCTCCAGATGCGGCGCAGGCCGCCGATAACACCCAGCGCCTCCTCGATGGGGCGGGTGATATCGTTCTCCACCTCTTCGGGGGCTGCGCCGGGGTACTCGGTGCGCACGGTGAGCGTGGGGTAGCTCAGTTCCGGCATCAGGGTCACGGGGAGCCGCCCGTAGGAGAAGTAACCGAAGACCACCGCGGCGAGAAAAACCATCAGAATGGCCACCGGCCGCCGGGTGACGAAACTGTGACTGGGATTATCACTGCTCACGGGGCGGCCACCTCCGTGTCCTCCGATGGCTCACCATCTTCGGGCTCGTCGGCCTCCGCTCCCGTTTCCGAGGCCACATCGGCCGGCTCATCGCCGTCGCCCTCACCCTGCTCCGACGCCTCCTCGTCGTCCGGCAGGGAGACCAGGGCACCGTCCTTCAGCCCTGACTGGCCGGCGGTGACGATGAGGTCGCCCTCGGCAAAACCGCCGGCCGGCTCGACGAACATCGAGTCCTCCAGCTGCGGCACCAGCCTCAGGCGCTCCACGTTGCGCTGCGCCTCGCCGCCGAGGCGGAAGACGAAGATCTGGTCGTTCTCGTAGACCAGTGCCCGCTTGGGCACCAGCAGGGCGTCATCCCTCGTCTCGGCCACCAGCTGCACCTCGACATACATACCGGGACGGAGGCCCTCCTGCCGAGGGATGGCCACGGTGACCTTCACCGTTCCGGTGCCCGGGTCCACCGCCGGGGCGATACGGTCGACACGACCGGAGAAGACCACGTCGCCCAGGGCATCCGGCCGCACCCGGGCCGGCTGGCCCTTGCGCAGCCGGGGCAGCTCCTTCTCCGGAACGAAGATTCTGGCCACGATGGAGTCGAAATCCACCACCCGGAACAGGGGCTGGTTGACGGTGACATAATCGCCGAGGTTGACCATCCGGTCGGTGACCACGCCCCGGATCGGCGCGTTCACCGAGGTGTAGGCCAGCTCGCGCTCGGCGTCATCCCGTGCCAGCAGCAGCTGTTCCACCTCGTAGTCCGCCTCGTTATAGGTCTGCTCGCTGATCAGATCCTGCTCGTAGAGCTTTTTCTGGCGGACCAGCTCCCGCTGGGCCTTCTCCAACTGGCTGACCACCTTGGCCAGGGCGGTGCGCTGCACATCGTCCTGCAGTTTGACCAGTTGCTGACCGGCCCGCACCTGGTCCCCCTCCTCCACGAGCAGCTGCTCCACGATGCGCGGGGCCTGGGCGAAGACTTCCACGTTGCGCTCGGCTTCCAGGTTGGAGGCGAAACGGAGCACCGACTCGATGTGACCCCGCTCGACCACGGCCACCTCCACCGGGACGGCTTCCTCCTCATCGTCGGTCCCTTCGCCGTTTTCCTCGCCCTGGCTTTCCCCGGATTCCGTGCTGCTCACGCTGACCTGGCAGCCGGCCAGCAGCAGCACGGCCAACAGCGCCGCCGCCGGTCCGCACCAGCGGATGAAACGGTTCATTCGTATGATGATCATGACCCCCTCGTGATAACCAGACCGCCCTCGCGGCAATCGCCCGTCATTTCCGTATATCAGTACCGTTTAACGCTATAAACCCGGAAATCTTAACCGTTCGGCGAGGTTCCACCCCATCCCGCTGGTCGCTCCGGTGTCGATACTCATACGAGAACGCCTGAAAAAGTGTTCTGAGGCGATTTTCGCGGGTCGACAGGGTACGGCAGGCGGGGTGCTTGAGGCGGGTATGGTGACCTGCAGACCAAAATCCGGCGAGCGGTCTATCAAACTTGCAAACAAAGGAGTTACGTGTTTTCCGGGGGGTGGGGCTGCGCCCCGCCCCCCGGATGGCGATCAGTAAACGTAAGCCAGCCCGAAGGGATTCAGCCCCACGGTGACCTCACCCAAGTACTCGGGGACCGGGTTGCGGCCGCGGGTGCGGAAAATGGTGACCTTGTCATTCTCGCCTGAATGGGTCACGTAGAGCTTCCGGCCGTTGGGGGTCAGGGCGATGTTGTGCGGTACACCGTAGGGCGTGTCCACGGGATCGCCGACCAGGGTGTTGGTCATCGTGTCGATGGTCCACAGCGCGTCGGTTCCGCCGCCGGGAAGGTTCGTGGTGTAGAAAAATCGCCCATTGCGGGCCATCCCGGCACCATGGGCGCCCGGCACGGCGATATCGGCCACCGGCTCCATGCTGAAACGGTTCAGCACGTGGACCATGCCGCTGCCCTGGGCCGGCACGTAGAGGTACGGGGTGCGCGGGGTCAACGAAAGATGCGGATCGTCCCCGACCATCGCCCGGCCAATCTCCTCGCGGGTCCAGGTATCGTACTGCACCACGTATCCCGGACCGCCGGGGATGCCGAGGAAAGAGACGTAGGCGAGAAACCCGCCGGGGGAGACGAAAACGTCGTGGGGCCTGGCCCCCAGGGCCACCAGGTCCGCCGGGGCATCGATCACCGCTTTGGTCTCCAACGTCCGCGTGTCGATCACCGATATGGTGTTATCGATGTCATTGTTGACCCACAGTTCGCGGGTGGCGTTACTGCTCCACATGTGAAACACGCCGGCGCCGGCAGCGGCCGTCCCCACCACGCTGAAGGTCCGGGCGTCGAAGGCCACCACGCGGTCGTTGGCCCGGTCTCCGACGAAGACCCGTCGCTGGGCAGGAGAAAAGACGACGTACATCGGCTCCGGCGCATTGTCACCGGGCGGCAGGTCGACGGTGGCAAGCAGTTCGTCGGTTCTTGCCGAAATGACCGAAATCGTGCCCGAGGCACGGTCGGCAACGACGATCTTGCCCGGGCCGTACCCCTGCCCGTGGCCATGGCCATGCCCGTGGCCATGGCCATGGCCCCCATGGTGACTGCCGGCCAGAGCCGGTCCGGAGACGCCGAGGCCGGCGATGAAGAGCAGTACGGCAACGAAGCTTGTGAACAGGGTTCCGGGAGACGTGGTGCGCATCTTCATTCCTTTCCTGGAATCGAGGGGGCCGCGACCGGTTTCTGTCCGTGTGCCCCGAGTGGTCGTTTGTCAGTCGGTCCGATCGCCCGGCGACAGTCGAGTATCGCCGGTCACAAGAGGAGGTACACCGGCGGGCCATGATCTGTGACAAAATCCATCGATAATTTTCCAGCCGTCCTTCACGATACGCGGTCCCGGGGTAAATTGATCCCCCCCCCTCGCCGTGGTAATCTGTCGCCACAACTTCATCCAAACCGCACCAGGACCAAAGCGTCCGGCACCGGACCGCCCCGGTGGACGGCCCGGCAAAGACCCATCGCCCGGGGGGGGGCACAGTCATGAAAGGCGATATCATGAAGCGTCAAACGATCATCTTCGCGGCAATCCTCCTTCTGTTTCTCGGCGTCCCATGGGCCGGCACGGCCACGGCCGATGAAGGCGGCAAGCGTCCGCTGATGCGCTTCCCGGACGTGCACGGCGACACCGTTGCCTTCGTTTACGGCAACGACATCTGGAAAGCCCCGGCCACCGGCGGTGTCGCGGTGCGGCTGACGATCCACGACGGCAACGAGAGCTTTCCCCGCTTCTCCCCCGACGGGTCGCTGATTGCCTTCACCGGCCAGTACGACGGCAACACCGACGTCTACGTGATGAACACCGACGGCGGCGGCATCACCCGGGTCACCTGGCACCCGGGCGGGGACATCGTCCTCGGCTGGCACCCGACGAAGAACAAGATACTCTTCAGCTCGACACGCGGCACCACCGGCCGGGTTGGACGGCTCTACCTCATCTCCCCCGATGGCACCGGGGTGGAGGAACTGATCATGCACTGGGCCGCGGCGGGGTCCTTCGCCCCCGACGGGTCGCAGATCGCCTTCAACAAGGTCTCGCGGGAGAACCGCACCTGGAAACGCTACCAGGGCGGCCTGGCCCAGGAAATCTACCTCTACGATTTCGAGACCGACGCAGAGAAGAACCTGACGAATTTCCGCGGAACCGACCGCGCCCCGATGTGGATCGGGGACAAGGTCTACTTCAGCTCGGACCGGGACGGCCTGCTCAACATCTACGCGGTTGACCCGGCGAGCGGCACTATCGAGCAGGTCACCCGCCACAATGAGTACGACGTGCGGCGGCCGAGCATGGGCGGCACGAAGATCGTCTACGAGCTGGGCGGAACACTCTGGCTGCTCGATACGGCCAGCGGCGAGACGGCACAGATCCCGATTGAGATCCGCGCCGACGCCCCCGAAGCCCGGCCGGCCTGGGTCGACGTGAGCGAGGATGTCACCGGCGTGGGCATCTCCCCCTCGGGCCAGCGGGCGCTGATCACCGCTCGGGGCGAGATCTTCTCCGTACCGCAGGAGAACGGCCCCACCCGCAACCTGAGCAGCCACGACGGTGCCCGGGACAAGGACGCCGCCTGGAGCCCGGACGGCACGAAAGTGGCCTGGCTCTCGGATCGCAGCGGCGAGTACGAGATCTGGATGGCCGGCGACGGGGGCTCGGGCGACCCGGTGCAGCTCACCGAACACACCGACGGCTACCGCCACACCCTGCGCTGGAGCCCGGACAGCACGAAAATCGCCTTCGCCGACCAGACCCTGACCTGCCGCTACATCGACGTGGAGACGAAAAAGATCACCACGGTCGACAAGGCCGATTTCGAGGACGTGGACGTCTCGATCGACCGCAAGCCGATCCACGACTTCGCCTGGAGCCCGGACAGCCGCTGGATCGCCTACTCGAAGATGGACGAGAGCCTGGTGCAGAAGGTCTACATCCACGAGGTGGCCACCGGGATCAACCGCTGCGTATCGGGTGGCCTGTTCAACGACTTCGGCCCGGCCTTCTCCCGGGACGGCAAGCACCTCTTCTTCATCTCCAACCGCCGTTTCGATCCCACCTTCTGCGACTTCGAGTGGGAGATGGTCTACAAGAAGGCGGCCGGCATCTACGGCCTGACCCTGCAGGCGGACGGCGAACCGCTGCTGCCGCCGGAAAGCGACGAGGAGCCGTTCGACGAGAGCGGGGCGGACGAGGGCGACGCGGACATCGAAGACCCGGGTGACGGCGAGGACGGCGACGTGGTGATCACCTTCGAGGGCCTGGCTGAGCGCATCGAGGCCCTGCCCCTGCCCCGGGGCAATTACCGCGGCCTCACCGCCGGCGACGACGCCCTGTTCTACCTCGATGCCGAGGAGGGCGACTTCAACCGCTTCGAGTTCCGCCCGGTCCGCGGCATGGACCTGCACGCCTTCTCCTTCAAGAAACGGAAGGCGTCCACGGTGCTCGAGGGAATCGGCGAGTACGAACTTTCCGCCGACGGATCGAGCGTCGTCTACCGCAAGCGCTCGGGTGTGGGGATCGTCGCATCCTCGGACCGTGACGCCAAGGGCGGCGGCCTCGACCTCTCCGGCCTGCGACTGAAGATCGACCCGGTCCGGGAGTGGGCGCAGATCTTCAACGAGGCCTGGCGCCTGGAACGTGATTTCTACTATGACCCGAACATGCAGGGCATCGACTGGCCGGCGATGAAGGAGAAATACGGCCGCCTGCTGCCCTTCGCCTCCTGCCGCCAGGACCTGACCTACATCATCGGGGAGATGATCAGCGAGCTGAACACGTCGCACACCTACGTCTACTCCGGTGCGTCGCGCCGCCGTGCCGAGCGGGTGAACATCGGCCTGCTCGGCGCCGACTGGGAAGTTGACGAGGCGGCCAATCGCTATCGCTTCTCCCGCATCTACGACGTGGCCGACTGGACGCTGGAAACAATCCCCCCGCTGGCCGGGCCGGGCAAGGACGTGTCCGAGGGCGAGTACCTGCTGGCGCTGGACGGCGTGGACGTCACTGCAGACCGAAACATCTACAGCTATTTCGAGGGGCTTGCCGGCAGGCAGGTGACCTTGCTGGTCAACGGGTCCCCGTCCGTGGAGGGTGCCCGCGAGCTCGTGGTGGAACCGATTCGCGGCGAGCGCACCCTGCGCTACCGCGCCTGGGTGGAGGAGAACCGGAAGAAGGTCGAGGAGGCTTCAGGCGGCAAGCTGGGCTACCTCCACCTCCCCGACACCTACACCGGGTCGACCCGCGAGTTCCCCAAGTACTTCTACAGCCAGACGCGCAAGCAGGGCCTGGTGGTGGACGGCCGATTCAATGCCGGCGGCCTCGATCCGGACATCTTCCTCCAGCGGCTGGACAAGGAGACGCTGGCCTACTGGACGCGGCGCTATTCCCATCACCAGACGACCCCGTCAGTGACCACCAGGGCCCACCTGGCGCTGCTGACCAACATGCGCGCCGGCTCGGGCGGCGACATGCTGCCCATGGAATTCCAGATGCGCGAGATGGGCCCGGTGATCGGCACCCGCACCTGGGGCGGGCTTGTCGGCGTATCGATGTTCATCGGGCTCATCGACGGCGGGGCGATCACCGCACCGGACTACCGCATCTACGACCCCGAGGGCAACTGGATCGTCGAGGGCGAAGGCGTGACCCCGGACATGGAAGTGCAGCTGAATTCGGCGGACATGGCCAGGGGCATCGACGCCCAGCTCGATGCCGCCGTGGACTACCTGCTGAAGAAAATCGAAGAGGAACCGCGGCCGTGGCCCGAGCACGAGCCCTTCCCCACCGATAAGTGACAAGAAGCGCGGCGATCTCGAGAACGGGGACTGACGCTCAGGCGTCCGTCCCCGTTCCCATCACAGGCGTCGTCGCTTCAGCCGGTGCTCTTGAAGAGCAGGACCAGCAGGCACAGCACCAGCACCGTGACCGCCGGAACCGACTTGGCCAGCGGGTCCTTGACCTTGATGTGCATGGCCACGGCACCGACCATCAGCAGCGCCAGCAGTCCGGCCGCCGGCTTGACCAGTACCGGGGCCCACACGCCGACGATCAGGCCGGCAGCACAGAGGACCTTGAGCGTGCCCACCAGCCCCACGGCCCAGGAGGGCAGCCCGTAGATCGCGAACTCCTCCTTCATGTTCTTTGCCGCCCCGCCCCGCCAGGCCGTGGTTTTGCCGAACCGCAACAGCCAGACGTTGAGGATACCCAGCGCGATGATCAGCTGGATGATGGTAAGCCACCACTGCATGATTTCTCCTTTCCTGTTTCATCCCGTCATCGAAAAACGAATTCCGCGACCGACCCCCATGGCCCGCCAAGGTAGCGCCAAAGAAGCAGCCCTTCGGCCCGGCCGTCAAAGGACCGCCAGCCTTCCGAGAGGGATGCAAACAACGCCCGTGCCTCGCCGGCAGCGACCTTGTTCTGAATCGTGACGTGGGGACGGTATCCCGCACGGTCCTGCGCTCCCAGACACGGCCGCCACAACTCCGCCAACCGCTGCCTCAGCGTGAGCAGTCCGTCACCCAGCACGTTTATGGCCACCCCCCGGCCGAGAAAGCGGAGCGAAGGGTATGACAGGTCGAAAGCCGAATGCCGCGAAACTTCGCGGTTCAGGTCCCGCACCAGGCGCTCTTCCTCCCCGCCGGGCAAGGCGTGGAACAGCGTGACATGTGCAGGCACCACGTTGCGGTCCGCCGGGAAGTAGCGGCGGCGAAGCCCGTCGAGCATGGCAAACGAATCCGCATCGAGCTTCAGTGTCAAGATCAGAGGTCGAGACATGCTCCACCGATTGGAATGTGGTGCCTGCGTGCGAAGAAGCTTAGTGGTTTCTCCGCCCAAGGTCCAGCATTTTCAGGTCGATTCTGAATGTGCAGCGGCTTCAGGTGTGCGGCGGTTCAGCTGAGCATCGAGTCCTTGCACTGCTTGGCAAAGACCGACTTGTCGATGGCCTTGAAGTAGGCCGCTTCGGCGGTGATCCGGCCGTCATCAACAAGGGCCTGCAGTGCCTGGTCCATGGTCTGCATGCCCTCGTTGGTGCTCGTCTGGATGATCGAGGTGATCTGGGAGAGCTTGTTCTCACGGATCAGGTTGCCCACGCCGGCCTTGCTGAGCAGGATCTCCACCGCAGCGCAGCGGCCCTTGCCGTCGGCGGTCTTCAGCAGCTGCTGGGCCAGTACCGCTTTGAGCGAATCGCTGAGCATACTGCGGATCTGGCTCTGCTGGCTGGCGGCAAACGCACTGATAATGCGGTCGATGGTCTTCACCGCCGAGTTGGTGTGCAGCGTGCCGAAAACGAGGATGCCCAGCTCGGCACAGGTCAGGGCCAGCGAAATCGTCTCCAGGTCGCGCATCTCGCCGACGAGGATGATGTCCGGGTCCTCGCGGGAAGCGACCTTCAGTGCCTCGGCAAAGCTGCGGGCGTGGGCGCCGATCTCCCGCTGGGTGAGCAGCGATTTCTTGTTGGGGTGCACGAACTCCACCGGATCCTCGATGGTGATGATGTGCTGCTCCCGGGTGGCGTTGATGTGGTCGATGATCGCGGCCAGCGTGGTGGACTTGCCCGAACCGGTGGGGCCGGTGACGAGGACGAGGCCCCTGCGGATCTCGAGCAGGCGCTGCACGCCCTCGGGCATGCCCAGCTGTTCGAGACTCAGGATGTCGGTGGGAATCTCGCGAAACACCGCGGAGAGCCCCCGCTGCTGGTAGAAGAAGTTGCAGCGGAAGCGGGCCAGTTCCGGCACCTCGTAGGCCATGTCCAGTTCGAGGGTCGTCTTCAACTTCTTCTGCTGCTGCGGGCTGAGGATCTCGAGAAACAACTGTTCATTGCTCGTGTGGCTGCACATCTCGAAGGGGGTGGGGACGAGGTCGCCGCGCTGGCGAATCATCGGCGGCATGCCCGGCACCACGTGAAGGTCCGAGGCCCCGGCCTGCACCATCGCCCGAAAAAGCTCGTCGATCTTCGCCATCTCAGTTCACCTGCCCCCCGTTGGCGCCGGGCTGCCGCCCCCGGCGCCCTGAAAGGCCTTCGGGTTCACCGCATGGGCCGCAGCGGCTTCTGCAGTGATCACGCCGGCCTTCATCAAGTCCATGATCGCCTCGTCAAGCAGCTGCATGCCCACGCCCCGCCCGGTCTGCATGATGTTCTGCAACTGGTATGTCTTGCCGTTGCGGATCAGGTTGGCCATCGGCACGGTGCCGATCATGATCTCGGCGGCGAGGGCCAGCCCGGTGCTATCTGCTTTCGGGATCAACTGCTGGGTAATCACCGCGCGAAGCCCCTCGGCGAGCATGGAGCGAATCTGGTTCTGCTCTTCCGAGGGGAATGAATCGATCAGCCGGTCCACCGTCTTGGGCCCCGACGACGTGGAGAGGGTGCCGAGCACCAGGTGGCCGGTCTCGCTCGCCGAAATGGCCAGGCGGATCGCCTCCAGGTCACGGAGCTCACCGACCATGATCACGTCGGGGTCCTCGCGCAGCGCCGCGCGCAGCGCGTTCTCGAAAGAAAGTGTGTTACGGCCCAGCTCCCGCTGGTTGACGATGCCCTTCTTGATCGGATGAACAAACTCGATGGGGTCTTCCACGGTGAGGATGTGCACCGGACGGCTGCTGTTGATCCGGTCGATAATCGCCGCCAGGGTGGTCGACTTCCCCTGCCCCGTGGCCCCGGTGACGAGGATCATGCCCTGGTGAAAGTCGCAGAACCTGGTCACCACTTCGGGCAGCCCCAGCTGCTCGACGCCGGGGATCTGCAAAGGGATGATGCGGAACGTGGCGTCGAGGCCGTTCCGCTGCCGCACCACGCTGGAGCGAAAGCGGGCCACCCCCGGGATCTGGTAGCTGAAGTCGAGCTGCAGGTGCTTCTCCAGCAGCGTGCGCTGGTAGGGGGAGAGAATCTCGAGCACCAGCGCCTGCACCGCCTCTGCGGAGAGCGGCTGGGATTTCATCCGCTGCAGCCGGCCGAAGCGCCGGAGTAGAAACGGGCTCCCGGTGGGCACGTGGAGGTCGGACGCCCCGGCCTTCACCGCCATTTGCAGCACGTTGTCCAGTCGGGCCATCTCGGTTTCGTCCTCGCGTCCGGGTGCCGGCACGCCGGCTGGGGGTGGATGTCCAGATCGATCGTCCTCAATGCTCCTATCGCTCGCCACCGCCCCCGGCTTGAGCGCCGGGGCGGTTTTTGCCATCGGACGACCATTCGTCGCACTGAAAAAATCGGAAATCGATGCCGATTCGGGTGGGATTTTGACCGCCCTTCTGGTATTATCCGGCCGTTTTCACGGCGGCGGGGCCGCCGTTGGCAGCAGATGACGATCGGGCGGGGGCCGAGACACGGCTCTCCCCCGGCGGAGGGTGTTCGAGATGTCCAGGTCCATGGTGCTCAACCGGAACGTTATCGAGATGGAATACGCCGTGCGCGGGCCGATCCCCCAGCGGGCCGCCGAGCTGCGCAAGCAGGGTCTGAAGACCATCCCCTGCAATATCGGCAACCCTCAGGCGCTGGGCCAGAAACCGATCACCTTCTACCGCCAGGTGCTCAGCCTGGCCGAGATGCCGTCGCGCATCGACCGCGAACGGTCGCTGAACGCCCTGCGCCACCTCGAGCCGCGCGCCTTTGCCAGCATGGCCGAAACCGACTTCTGCACCGACGAGGTGCTCGATTTCACCGAGCAGATGCTGGCCCGGCTGGAGACCGGCACCGGGGCCTATACCGACAGCAAGGGCCCGACGTTCATCCGCGAGGCCGTGGCCGCGTACATCGACAAGCGGGACGGGGTGGGCAACGGCAACGGTGTGCCGGCCGATCCCGAGGCGATCTTCCTCACCGACGGGGCCAGCGAGGGTGCGAAGAATGTCCTCGAGGCGCTGATCACCGGCCCGCAGGACGGGATCATGATCCCCATCCCGCAGTACCCGCTCTACTCGGCCACGATCAAGCGCTGCGGCGGGGCCCAGATCAACTACTACCCCGACGAGGAGAGCGGCTGGACCCTGAACCGCGCGATCCTCGACGAGGGGCTGGCCGATGCCCGCGCCCGTGGCATCAACGTCAAGGCCATCGTGGTCATCAACCCCGGCAACCCCACCGGTGCGATCCTCGATGAAGAAAGCGTGCGCGAGGTGATCGCCTTTGCCAGGGAGAACGGCATGGCGATCATCGCCGACGAGGTCTACCAGGAAAACCTTTACGGCGGCGAGTTCTTCTCCTTCGCCCGCATGCTCGGTGAGGAGCGCGAGGTCACCCTGTTCAGCCTGCACAGCGCCTCCAAGGGCTTCTACGGCGAGTGCGGCCACCGCGGCGGCTACCTCGAGGTGCGTAACGCACCGGCAGTGGAAGGCAGCGAGATTCCCTTCATCGACGTGATGTTCAAACAGGCCTCGGTGAACCTCTGCTCGAACACGGTGGGCCAGATCCTGATCTACCTCATGGCCAGCTCGCCGCAACCGGGGAGCGCGCTGCACGAGCAGTTCGCCGCCGAGCGGCAGGGCGTGCTCGACGACCTCTACGGCAAGGCGGAAATGATCCGCGAGGCCTTTACGAAGATGGAGGGGATGGCGTGCTTCGGCCGCACCGGCGCGATGTATCTCTTCCCCCGCCTGGGCCGGCTGCCCGCCGGTGCAGGAGACTTCGACTACTGCATGAACCTCCTCGAGACCACGGGCCTCTGCACGGTCAACGGCTCCGGTTTCGGCCAGAAGGAGAAGACCCATCACCTGCGGATCGCCTTCCTGCCTCCGCGTGAAATGCTGGAGGAGATCCTGCCCCGCTGGATCGAATTCCACAACACATACGTCACGGGTTGAACCCGTCCACCAGAACCGCAACCGAATGACCGGAGAGTCGTGACCGCGCGTGCAACGGGCCGCGCGGTCGTGTCGTCCCCCGGCAGCCGCCCGCCTGCGGCGGCTTGCGCCGGCGGGGCATGGAGCTGTGACATGCGCCGTCTCAAACTGATCAACTTCGCCGCGATCCTTGCCGGTGCGGCGATCATGGGCTTCGGCATCAACTACTTCAACATCGCCAACAACCTCGCCGAGGGCGGCGTCACCGGCATCGCCGTGCTGCTCAAGCTGAGTTTCGACTGGGAGCCCGGGCTGACCTCTCTGCTGATCAACATACCCCTGCTGCTGCTGGGTTGGAAGGTGCTCGGACGCACCACCCTGATCTACACCGTCTTCGGCACGCTCTGGCTCTCCTTCTTCCTCTGGCTGTTCGGGAAATACCGCCTGCCGCTTGACGACCTGCTGCTCGCCTCGCTCTTCGCCGGGGCCTTCGTCGGCATCGGGCTGGGGATCATTTTCCGCTTCGGCGGCACCACCGGGGGGGTGGACATCATCGCCCGCATCGGCCACAAGTACCTCGGCTGGCCCATCGGCCGCACGATCCTCGTCGCCGATATCCTCGTCATCGCCGCCTCGCTGATCCACCTCACCGTGCAGCAGGCGATGTACACCGTGGTGGCGGTCTTCATCGGCGCCCGGGTGATCGACGTTGTCCAGGAGGCGGCTTACGCCGCCCGGGCCGTGTTCATTATCTCCGACCGGGAGCCCGAGATCGCCAAGACGATCATGGCCCACATGGACCGCGGGGTCACCGTGCTCAAGGGCTCCGGCGGCTACACCGACCGGGAGAAGGCGGTGATCTACACCGTGGTCGGTCGCTTCGAGATCGTCAAGCTGAAGAACCTCGTGCGCCGTATCGACCCGTCGGCCTTCATCTCGATCCAGCAAGCCAACGAAGTGATGGGCGAGGGGTTCACCCTCGACCGGGACAAGCAGCCGCTCTTCGAGGCCTGAACCGGGGGATTTTCCTGCGCGTGAATTTTCTCGTTGAAAGCATCCCCTGAGGAATGGTAGGGTATTTCTGCCTTGCGTTGGCGAGCGGCAGACTGACGTGCCTGAACGCCAACCGGACGGGACATCCCGCCGTGCGGCAATTTCCGGCCGATCGATTCGATACATTCAGCCGACTTCCGGAGGATCTCCGTGCCTGTTAAAACCGTTGCCCTGACCATCCTGCTGGCCCTGGCCGCCGGCCCGGCGCCGGCCCAGCTGGACGAGCCGATCATCGTCGACCACACCTGCACCGACCTGGCCGACATCCCCTCGGAATACATCGAGCTGGCCAAGAGCGAGCTGCGCCTCTGCTACGGGCACACCTCGCACGGCAGCCAGCCCATCGACGGCATGGAAGTGATCATGGCCCTGCCCGGCTCCGGCGGGCTCTACGACTTCAATACCAGCGGGGCCATCCAGCCGGGCGTGCTCTCCATTCACGACCGCATGCCGGAGTTCGACATCGGCTGGGGGGACGGCCGCTTCGACGAGCGGACCCGCAACTACCTCGACGACGAAGGCGCCGACCGCAACGTGGTGGTCTGGTCCTGGTGCGGCCAGGTCAGCGACTCGAGCGCAGCCGACATCTCGCTCTACCTCTCGCGGATGGAGGCGCTGGAAGCCGAATACCCGGACGTGACCTTCGTCTACATGACCGGTCACCTGGACGGCACCGGCGAAACGGGCAACCTGCACCTGCGCAACGAGCAGATCCGCGACTACTGCATCGCCAACAACAAGATTCTTTACGATTTCGCCGACATCGAGAGTTACGACCCGGACGGCGACTATTTCCTCGACCGCGGCGCCAACGATGCCTGTGACTACAACGGCGGCAACTGGGCCGTGGAGTGGTGTTCCGCCCACCCGGGCAACGATCTCTGCCTCGAGTGCGACGTCTGCGCCCACTCCGAATCGTTGAACTGCAACCTCAAGGCCCGGGCCTTCTGGTACCTGGTGGCCTCCATCGCCGGCATGAGCGGCCCCACCGAGGACCGCTACATCGCCTGGTCCCCGTCGAGCTTCTCCTTCGACGCACTCCAGGGCGGGCCGGACCCGGCGTCACAGTCCCTGGAGATCTGGCGCGCCGGCGAAGGGACGCTGGAGTGGACGGTCTCGGAAACCGCGGGCTGGCTCTCGCTCTCACCGGTCTCGGGTACATCGAACGGCGAGCATGACCCGGTGACCCTCACCGTGAGCGTGGATGGCCTCGCCCCCGGCAGCTACGACACGACGATTACCATCGAGGACCCCGGCGCGCTCAACTCGCCACAGACCGTGCCGGTGAGCCTCGTGGTGAGCGCCCCCGACGAGTGGAGCATCGCTTTCAGCCCGTCGAGCATTTCCTATTCCGCTCTGCAGGGCGGGGCACCGCCCTCTCCGCAAACGCTGGAGATCTGGCGCGAGGGTGTGGGCACACTGGAGTGGTCGGTCGCCGAGAGTGCCGGCTGGCTCTCCGTTTCACCCGCTTCGGGCAGCTCCACCGGCGAACACGACCCGGTGACCGTCACCGTCGACCCGGACGGCCTGCCCAATGGCGAGTACGACACCACGATCACCATCACCGCCCCCGGGGCGACCAACTCGCCGCAGTCCGTGCCGGTGGGCCTCACCGTGACCAACGCCGACACCTTTGTCGCCGCCGGCCCCGGGCCGGCCTACGGAAACACACCCGAAGTGCGGGTCTTCCCGCCCGAGCAGGGCGCCGGGCCGGTCTATGCCTTCGCCGCCTATGGGGCGGCGCATTACGGGGTGAACGTGACCAGCGGCCGACTCTTCGGCGGCACCGCCGACACGATCCTCACCGGCGCCGGACCGGGAGAGATCTACGGCCCGCACGTCCGCGGCTTCCGGCCCGACGGCACACCGCTGGCCGGTCTGAACTTCCTCGCCTACGGCACGAGCAAGTGGGGTGTCAACGTGGCCGCCGGCGATACAGACGGCGACGGCTACGACGAGATCATCACCGGTGCCGGGCCCGGCGCCGTGTTCGGTCCCCATGTGCGGGCCTTCGACTTCGACGGGTCCGCCCCGGTGACCGCGATTCCCGGGGTGAGCTACTTTGCCTACGGCACGTTGAAGTACGGGGTGAACGTCGCCGCCGGTGATATCGACGGTGACGGCTTCGATGAGATCCTCACCGGCGCCGGCCCCGGCGCTGTCTTCGGGCCCCACGTCCGCGGCTGGAACGTGGACGGCGCAACGGCCTCGGCCATGCCCGGGGTGAGCTACTTCGCCTACGGCACGCTGAAATACGGGGTGAACGTGGCCGCCGGGGACCTGGATGGCGACGGGCTGGCCGAGATCATCACCGCCCCCGGCCCTTCCGGCCTCTTCGGCGCGCACATCCGCGGCTGGAACGTGGACGGCACGGTGAGCGCCATGCCCGGCTTCAGCTTCTTCGCCTGGCCCAGTGGCCAGTCGATGTTCGGCGCCCGTATCTTTGCCGGGGCCGACCTGGACGGTGACGGCCGCGACGACCTGGTGGCCGGCGCCGGCCCCGATCCAGAAGCCGCCACCCCGGTCAACGTCTACCGCTACACTGGCGGAGAAGCCAGCCTCTGGTTCAGCCTCGACGCCTTCCCCGCCGGGACCACCGCCGGGGCCAGTGTCACCGGCGGCCGGCTGGAGTGATTGGGCCGCCGCCCTCGAAGAGCCCGGCGAGCTGCTCGGCGATGATGCGGTGGCCCTCGATGGTGGGATGGCAGTGGTCGACGAAGAGCCGCTCCCGGCCTGCTCGCTCGAAGGCCGCGTCCGCTTCGACCAGGGGCACGGCATACCGGGCTGACAGTTCCCTGAGTTGTGCCACGTACGGCCCCTTGATGCGCAGGGACTGGTAGTCGAGATCCCGGGCCGTCACCAGCGCCGCCCGGGCCTCC
>Ga0180436_10001593_pt1 | contig 21975 bp, 15 predicted proteins | sample SS_ome_2_FD_132434 | JGI IMG/M metagenome (GOLD analysis project Ga0180436, IMG submission 132434) | Hypersaline lake sediment archaeal communities from the Salton Sea, California, USA - SS_3_S_2 metaG | ecosystem: Environmental > Aquatic > Non-marine Saline and Alkaline > Hypersaline >... | reverse complement strand
GCTTTTGCGCCGCTTGCCATAACTAAGCCCTCAGATACTTTAGCTCGCACCATGTAATCTTGATAAGCAGGCAGGGCAATTGCAGCCAAAATACCAATGATCGCCACCACGATCATCAGTTCGATCAAGGTAAAGCCTTGTTGATACTTTTTCATGGTTTTCTCCGCAATGGATAATGTAACAGTCTGAACGAGGAGGTCATGCGAGCGGCTTGATCTTTCTTGCCGTCTCTTTGCGATGGCTCCCGCTTTGAGGTAAAGCAGATCGCGTGCCATCCGCGAGATGAGAACATTCTGTAAATCAGGAATACGCACCTGCGTCGATCCACTATTTTTCTCTATCCGATTGATTCTAAATGATTCTAATGCGATCGCGCGCGGTTGTGCGGGCAAGGATTACGCTTGCCGCTGCCCAGCATGCCTGTTGGCCTGAATAACCTTCAAGTCCGTGCCAATCAGAACAGGGGTTCTGACATGCTATGCTTGACAGACTATCAACCTTGCCACCAGCGTTCTGTCATGGCATATACCCTGACAGACCAAGCCGGTAGCAAGCAAACGGGTGCATCAGGCCTGAGACAGACGCCATGCTTGTGAGTATTGCGGCAACAGCGACGCTGACAGGGTGGAGCGAACGCACGGTGTGGCGTCGATTTTCAGAGCGCTTAGCCAAGACGGAAAAATCCCATGGCCGGTCGATGATCCCGTTCGATGCCGTCCAACCTCATCTCTGCATCCCACTGACGCCTGATGAACTGCCTCTGCTAGCAGCGGCTGATGCGGGCGATGCTGAGTCCCAAAGCGCTATCGCCTTGATCTTCCTATCGAATGATCAGCCAAAGTCCGCTATTCGATGGCTGGAGCTTGCGGCTAAGCAAGGCGATGCGGATGCGATGAATCTGCTCGGTGTCTGCTCGATCAAGGGAGAGGGGCTGCCGCAGGATGACAATCTTGGTATCGCCTGGATCGCCAAGGCGGCTGCCTGTGGACATGCCCTTTCGCAGCGTCAGATTGCTGGGCTTCGTGGACGTCTGTCACAGCAGTTTGCCGTTAGGCCTGGGATCGAACATTGACTAGTTTGGCTTCGACTGGCCGGCCTGAGTTCCTTCTCAACGAGTGCCAATTGCGCAGGGGGATGCTTAGGGGCCGATGAGCAGGTCGGCGAGCTTGAACACGGCGCCGAGGATGGCGAGGCCGCCGAGCAACCAGCGGGTTTGTGCGGCCATGGCCTGATGCAGGTTGACCTCGACCTGTTTGATCTGGAGTTCGACGCCTTTGATCTCCTTCTGCAAGCGCAGCTCGGACTCGCGCACATGGCCTTGGGTGGCGAGATCATTGAGCTGCGGGAACCGGGCCTCGAGGGCCTCGAAGGCATCGGCGATGAGGCGCGCGCGTTCCTTGTCGTCGGTGGTGTCGGCGAGCTTGGCGTAGAGGTCGAGGGCAGCGCCCATGGGTGCGGGCTCCAGGTTGGCGTCAGTGACGTCGGATCATAGCATCCGGTCAGCGCTGGGATGGCTGCCTACGGGCTAGCTGCGATTGGCTTCCCGCCGGTGGCTGCGCTGCCAAAGCTGCTCCGCGAGCAGTAGCCAGAGGGCGATGACGGCAACGGTCATCAGCGTCATCAGTGGGAGTGAACTGACTCGGATCTCGCGTGGGATCAGGTCGTCGAGGGTGAGGGCGAGCACGGCGAGGACCAGGCCGGCGGCGAAGCGGCTGCTGGCCGCGAGATCGGGCGCTAGCACCCGGTCGCGCAGGAGCACCAAGGCCGCCGGTAGCAGGAGCACCAGGTGGTGGGTCCAACTGGCTGGCGCGATCAGGAAGACGGCGATGCTGATCAGCGAGAGTTCCAGGTCGTGATCGATTGCGGCACGCGATTGGGGCCCGTTGTTGATGCGCTGGCCTCTGTGCGGCGACATGGCCGCTGCTACCGCATCTGGTGCCAGGCTGCGCCGCATCGAGCGCCAGAGCACTGCGCTCGTGGCGCCAATGACGATCAGGATTGCGCTGCCGGTGAGGCGTGCGGCTAGCGCTGGATCATCGGCGATGATGCCGCTGAACTTGTTGGGCACCAGGAAACGCGCAATGGCGCCGGCCAGGCTGCGGTTCCAGGGCGCGGCGATCGAGCTATGACCGGGCGGCAGCTGGGTCAGACTGGTGGTGGCAACGATGTCTTGCCACCAGGAGACCCAGCTGCCGCTAGGGGCGATCCAAAAGCTGAGGCCAATGAGCAAGCCGCCAGCGAGCAGACCGCCGATGACAAGTCGCGGACGCGGCAGTGGCCCAGCGCCAAGACCCAGCAGCACATAGTGCGGCTTGGCAAGGCAGCCAAGCGCGAGCCAGGCCCCGGCGCCCGCGCGCGCTTGGCCGCGACGCAGGGCTCGCCAATAGCCCCAGATCAATAGCAAGAGGAGTAGGTTGATCTGGCCGAACTGGATGTTCAAGTAGAGCGCGCCGAAGCCTGCAATATAAAGCGGTCCCCAGCATCGGAGCTTGCCGCTGGGATCATCGCGCGCCAGATCGCCGACGACCAAGACCATCGCCACCAGCGTCAGCACGAGGTTGAGCGCGAGCATGACCCTGGCCAACTGCTCAAGATCCAGTCCAGCGATCGGATCGAGCAAGGGCAGGGCGGTGGGCGGGTAGGTGAAAGGCAGCACGTCACCAGGGCGTCGTGGATAGGGGTCTTCGCCGTCGATAAAGACCCGCTCGGCGGCGGTTGCGTAGACGGCGATATCGGTATCGCGCAGTTGTACCTGACTGCTGATCAGGCCCAGCAGGACGAGGGCCAGGATGAGCCCAAGCCAACTGATTGGAGCGCGTCCTTGGGGCTGTCTTGGGGGACATCCTGGGTTGCATCCGTTGGCATCGCGGCGCATCAGTCGATCGGCTCCAATGTGTTGGTGTTGGGCTGGGGCTTGGCAACCCGATTATCGCGCCGAAACCGATAGGCCTCCTGAACCAATGCCAGGGCAGACCGATCCGGCCCCCAATCCTCGCTCTCGCTGCCGATCACTTCACCATCCTCGGCCCAGAGACGCCAGAGGATGGCGGCATTCTCCCAATAGGCGCCAGCGACATAATGGCCGTCGGGGCTGAACACCGCGTTGGCGACACCGCCGGCATCGGCTTCCAAGGGTGAGAAGGTTGAGAGCTGTTGCACCTGATGGCCAGTGCGCCGCGGACGCTTCCAAATCCGGATACTGCCATCGCGCGAGCCAGTCAGTATCCACTCGCCATCTGGGCTGAAGTCGGCCCGGTAGATGCGATCTTGATGACCGACGAGAACGGCAATCGCCTCGCCTTTTGGGCTCCAGAGGCGCGCGGTCTTGTCGAGCGAGGCGGTGAGGATCTGCTTGCCGTCGGGCGCGAAGGCGATGCTGTAGACGCGGCCGCTATGCCCGTCGAGCGGTTGTATCTGGCCGCAGCCAGACGCGGTCGTGGTTGCCTGTCCAGTCGCGTTTGCGTTTGCTTTTCCGATCAAGGTCGAGGATGCCAGGGCGTCAGTGCCATTCTGGTGATCGCGTGCGTTGAGTTCGGCGGTCGGGAGATTGAGCCGGATGATGGCCGCGCGATCCGCATCGCCGGCGATGGCGATCTGGCGTCCATCCTGACTGAAGGCGAGATCGCCGATGGCGCCGATGCCGACCTCGGTCTGGCACAGAGGACGCCAATGGCCCGCTTGCGAGTGCTCGGACAGACGCAGCATGCCAGCCTCGTCACCGGTCGCGATCACTGTGCCCCGGTCGGTTTGCAGCAGCACGGCGGCGTCGATGGGCGTGCGACCATGCTGTAGCGCGTTGCCGGTCTCGAGCGCCTCGCAGGTCTCGGTCGAGAAGGCGCGCACTGGCGCGACAGGGTCGTCGGAGGTGGTGAGTATCCAGCGCCCATCAGGGCTGAATAAGGCGTTGTAGACCTCGCCGAGCTTGGATTCGGTAACCTGCAGTTGGCAGTCGATACGCTTGCTGAGGAGGTCGGCAATGCGCGCCCTGCCATCATTATGGGCCGAGACCAAACGCCGTCCCGAAGGCGAGAAACGCACCTGGCGTGCGGGTCGCATCGATGCTTCATCTAGGAATTCGGCCCAGAGTTCCGGGCCGGTGCTGGAATCATCACGGGTATAGCGCCAAACCCGTACCCCACCATCGAAGCCGGCTGTGGCGAGCAGCAGGCTGTTGGTGCCGCGCGCGATGCCAGGCGGTGCGGTTGCTGTCTCGACCGACCAGACATGGTCGGGGTGCCGCAGTCGGTAGGCGAGCTGTGAGATCGGCGTGACGCTCCAGAGGCGAGCGGTGCCGTCGCGGAGCGAAACGGTGGCGACGCGCTCGCCATTGGCCTGGAAGCCAGCGGTATTGATTGCGGCATCATGGCCGAGCACGGCGATCGATTTACCCGTTTGCAGACCGGTCAGTTTGGCGGTGCCATCGAGTGAGGCACTGAGGACGAGTCCCTCGTTGAACTGGGCCGAGGCCGGCGGCTCGACGATGCGCAGAGTCACCGCACTTAGGCGATGGCTATTTAAGACCACGGCCTGGTCGAAGCGTTGCGCTTGGTCTGGGGTGTTTGGGCTGTCGTCACTTAGGGTCCAGCGCACGATCTGGCCTTCGTCGTCGGCGGCCACCAGAAAGATCCCGGATGGATCAAAGGCGAGGTCGCGGATCGCGCTGCGATGCATGCTCAGCTCGCGACCGCCGATCCGCGCTGATGACAGCTCGGCTAGCGGCTCGCCGCTGCTGCGGTAGAGCCTGATCCGCTCATCGGCCGCGGCGATGGCGATGCGCTCGCCGCTCGCATCGAAGACCGCCCGGTCAAAGGGCCGGCCGATCGGGCCATCAGCTGGCAATGAGAGCCGGATGGCCCCCGAGTTGAGATCGATGAGGCGGGCGCGACCATGACTGGCGGCGGTCAGCAGTGCCTGGCCGTCTGGCGCGAAGCTGAGGCTGCGGATGGCGCCGTCCTCAAGCAGCTTGTCGAAGATGATCCGGCCCGGCTGGTTCAGGTCGACCAGGCAGACCGCCTGCTGATCTTGGTCCTGGTCTCGGCTGAGGGCGAGGCGTTGCCGCTCAGGGTCCAGGGCAAGGCTGAATCCAGGTGGGGTGCCGCAGGCATAGTCGGGCTCAGCAGCGGCGCTAGCGGGCAGGCGCCATAGACCCCGGCTGCCGATGCCAAAGACCTGGGTGCCGGTGCCGAAGATCAGCGTATGCAGCCCTAGCTCGGCATCGGCGAGGGCTTGCACGGGCTCAAAACGACCCTTGTGAAGCTCGAACAGCGTCGCCGCACCGCTGGGTAGGAAGCCAGCAAAGTGTGAGCCTTGATCGTTGAAGGCGGGGATACGCGGTTGGTTGGGGCTCGGGCTTGGGGCCGCGGCCATGGCGATCATGCGGTTGCTGCTGAAGGCGAGGCCGAGGGTTTGCACGGCACGTGCGGGCAGATCGATGCCGGCGCTGAGGGCGAGGTCGACGGCTTGTGGCGTATTGCCGCGGGTGATCGAGAGATTGGCCTCGTTGAGCTTGCTGCGGCTGAGGTTGGCCTGGGCATCGGCATAGGCGCGATAGGCTAAACCCGCTGAGATGGCCGAGATCAGCATCAAGGCGGCGAGTACGGCGCCCAACGCGCGCACCAGGCGGCCGCGGCGGCGTTGGAAGGCCAAGTGCGCCTTCGACTGGGCGATGAACTCGCGCTCGAGTGGCTCCAGCTCATCGGCATAGGTTGCGCGCAGGGCTTCGGCCTCGGCCGAGCCGGCGTCGCGCAGCAGGTACTCGCGGTTACAGTTGGTGCGTTTCCATAGCTGCGCCTGGCGGTCGAGTTGAAAGCGCCGCGCCACCAGCTGCCGATTGGCGGCGATGGCGAGCCAGTCGCGCACCGGCTCCCAGAGCGTCAGCAAGACCGGATGGCTGAAGCTGACGACGGCTCGGTATTGGCTCCAGTCCTCCTCCTGCTGCTCTGGAACGGCGTCGGCATTGGGGTTGGTACTGGCGTCGGGCGCTGGTGCGCCAGTCGCGGCTGGTTGCGGCCACCATCGGCGCAGACGATACAGGCGGGCTCGCCAGTCCTCCCGGGTCTGGCGCCAGATGCTCGCAAGTTCGGCGCTGAGCCGGTAGTCGGGCGGCTCACAGGAGATGTCTAGGCTTGGATCGCGCAGCCCTTCAGCGATTAGCAGTCGCGTCTCGATCAGGCGTTGCAGCAGCTTGGCGCAGGCGGGGTCTTGGCGTAGCAGATCGAGGCTGCCATAACGGTTCGCGGGTCGGCCAGTGACGCCGCCCTCGACGCTGATCAGCGCGCGGCAAAGCCTGGGCATGGCGGCACGCGCATCGGGCTCAAGCTCGGCCCAGACCGCGGCTGCTCGCGTCAGCAGATGGCCGTCGATGCCGCCCGCGGCGAGATAGTCGCGGCTGGAGAGGCGCAAGCCGCCCCCTGCTGTAGAGGCTTGGCGCTGGACGGCACGTTGATAGGCGGCGTCCAACACCGGCTGGACCAGAGGTGGCCAGAGCCGCAGCCGGTTGGCATCGGCCTCAAGGTGATCGACCAGCTCGCGCTCGCCGAGGTCGTCGGCATCCAGCTCGATGCCAGCGATGCGCGCCGGGATCTCGACCACCTGGCGGATACGCGCGGCCGAGGGCGGCCCGATCTCGGTCCAGCCCTGACGCAGGATCAGGGGCCGCAACGCGGTTAGGCGCGCGAGCGCGGGCAGGGCGTCGCTGCGCAGGATGGCGATGACCCAGATGCTGGCGGCGCAGGCAAGTGCATGCAGGGCCGCGGCGAAGGTCTGCAGCTGGTCCTCGGTGGCCTGCGCGAGGGCGCTGTCGAGCGGGTCGAGCAGCAGTAGCAGCCGGGTGCCGCCGCTGGTGGTCAGGTCTGGTGCGCTGGCCTTGAGGGCGCTGCTGATCTGCTGCGCGGCCAGCGCGGGGTCGCTGCTGAGCAGGCGGTTGAGTTCGGCCGCGCCGAGGCCAAAGCTGGCCAGCGGCTCGGCCAGCGCCGGCTGGGCGCGGAGTGCGTCGGCGATGGCCGCGGTAGGGCCGGCCGCGGCGGCGCTGGGGTCAACCAGGCAGGTACGCACGGCGGCGATCTCATCGAATTGGAACGGCCGTGTGAGCCTTGGCAGTACGCCGGCGCGCAGCAAGGAGGTCTTGCCACTGCCGCTAGGGCCGGTGACCAAGAGCAGGCTGGCCGCCTCGGTGCTGAGCTGTTCGAGACGCTGCAGCAGCGCGCGGACCTCCTGCTCGCGGCCGGTGAAGATGCGCGCATCGCTGATCTCAAACGGCCGGTCGGGGCGGAATGGGCTGCCTTGCCAGCGCAGATCGCCGGCGGTGGCGCGCCGCTCGGCACTGATGCGGCGGTTGAGCAGCTTGCGCAGCTGAGTCGAGACCAGCTCGCGGAATGCCGTGGTGTTATCGAAGGTGCGGAAGGCGCGACGGAAGCTATTATCGTCAAAGAAGAAATGTTGGCGGAAGAAGTCTTCGAGCCGACGCCGGTCCTCGACCGCTTCGCGGGCCAGCGCGGCATCAGTGATGTCGACCAGCTTCGGCGTGGTCTTTTTATAGACCAGCACCTCCGGGATGCCGGTCTTGGCCGAGGCCTCGACCGCGTTGACAAACTCCCATTCGGTGCCGGTCATGCCCCGGTAAGGCTCTTGTGGCAGCGGCGAGCCGAGCCGGGTCCAGAGGATGACGAGGACGATGTCACAGTCCTCGGGCTGGGTCAGGCCGGCCTGAAAGGTGCGATCGGCGGTCAGCGCCTCTTCTTCCCAGAGGATCGCACGGAGTGCGAAGTAGGGCAGATATTCGCTGGCGAGCTGATCGACGATGTCCTTGACCGCGGCGCGCTCATGATCGACGTCGGCGGGGGATGAGACGAAGATGCGGACGGACTTGTCGGTCATGGGCTGGCTATCAGGGGCGCCGTGGGAGACGTCGTGGTCTATTGAGCGGCGCGCGTCGAGACGTGCCGCGTTGGTCAGGGTACAATGCCACGACGGGGACCGAGTTGGCACCACTTCAGCCGGAGGGCGCCTGATGCAAAGCGAGACGACCGATCCGCAGCGTATGGAGCAGCTGCTGCGTGAGGCAGTGCGACGGATTGCCGATGATGGTGACCTCGATCGCTATATCGCCTGGTCGCGTTCTCATATTCCGATCGAGCTGGGCGTCGAGTCCGAGCTGATTGAGGGCGAGTCCGAGCGTCTTGCCACCATGCTTGGCGTGGCGATCTGGAATGCGACCCCGCGTGCCGATAACGATTGGCGTCCGCGCACGCTGGTGCTGCCGGCTGATGATGAGCCCTGCTTCTGTGGCTCTGGACTCCCCTATGGGGACTGTTGCGAGCCGCTTGGTCCCTTGCCCGAGCTGCCGCCTGAGCTGATCTGGGATCTGCTCATTGATGAACTCCCGGAAGAGGCCATTCAAGAGGCGCTGCGGCGCCGCGCGGTGCCTGAGATCCTCTTGGCCAAGGTTGCCGAGCGTTGGCTTGACCAAGAGCGGCCTGGACGTGCCGCGGCCCTGCTTGAGCCCTTGTTCAAGGGCGATATCAGCGCACTCGATGGCCGCTATGAACCAGCCCTCGATATCCTCTGCGATGCGCTCGATGCGCTCGATCACTGGAAGAAGAAGCAGGCCTTTCTGCTCCGCGTCACCGATGAAGGCAGCCGCGAGCTGAAGGCCGCGGCTTGGCAGCGATTCACCATGATGTTCATGGATGAAGGTGAGCTAGACTATGCCGACGAGGCATTCGAGCAGGCCTTGCGTCATGGGCCGGATAACCCTGCTAACGCACTGCTCGAGATCACCCTGCTGGCCTCGCGGCATGATGATGTTCGCGCCCGCTCGCGGGCCCAGTTCTGGCGTCACCGGCTGCGCCGCGGTGGCGAGACCGACGCTGGTTTTTTAAGCTTCCTTGAGCAGGCGATGGTCGATCCGCAAGAGGCATTGGTCTCGAGTCACGCGGCGGCCATGGACCCGCTGTTGCTCGAACTCTGTCAATGGATTCGATCGCTGTCCGCGGTGCCACTGCTGCCCTATCAGATCGAAACGCTGGATGATCCACCGCAGGCGGGTGCTGGGCGTCAGTTGTCGCTGTTTCCCGAGGATCAGTTTCCGAGCGAGTTGGCGCTGACCGGAAGCGGCGCCGTTGGGGCGCTGTTGCCAAGCCCCGATCTGCGCGCGATCGAGCGCGAATGGCATCGCGTCTTTCCGGCCTCCAAGCCCTACTCGACTCAGCTCTCGGCGCTGGATGATGGCGCCCTTTGGGATGGCGATGGCTGGATGCGCCTGCTGAGTGCGCAGCCAGAGGCGGCCAATAGTCTGGATATCCTAGACGATCTAGCAACCGCGCTCTATGAGCATCCGGAGAGCAGTCTGCCCTGGGTCTCGCATACGCTGCTCGGGCCAGTCTACCAACGGGCGCTGGCGATCATCGATGCCACCATCGCGGCAACCGGGGTCAGTTGCCTGCCTTGGAGCGCCGAGCGCAATCGACCCGCGCTACGACTGCTGTTTCGCCGCTATCTGCATGCAGCCGAGGCCGGGCGCGAGGAGGCTGCCGTGGCCGCGGTCGAGCGTCTACTGGCCCTGAACCCGCAAGATAACCATGGCGCGCGTGCCGAGCTGATGAACCACTATCTGCGCAGCCGCTCGGATCAAGCGGCCTTGGAACTGGCGCGTCGGTTTCCGAATGATCTGTTGGCTGACCTGGCCTATGGCGAAGTGCTCGCCCTCTATCGCCTGGGCTATCAAGAGCATGCCGCCCGGGCACTGAGGCGGGCGGTAGATCGTCTACCGCGGATTCCGCGTTTCCTGTTGCGCAAGCGCATCAAGCGTCCGGCGCTGGATGATGCGGGGTTTACCCCGGGCGGGGAGGATCAGGCCTGGCTCTATCGTGAAGCCATGCGTGATGTCTGGGAGGCCGAGCCCGGCCTCCTGAACTGGATGAAGAAGCGGCTTACTGCTTGAAACGACTTAATGCTTAAAGCGACTTATTGCTTGAGGAGGCATCGATGGCGCAGGCCTTTCAGGTCGTCTTTACCGGGAAGCTTAATCCCGCGGCCAATGTCGAGGACGCGATTCGCGATTTTGCTGCCGTGTTCAAGGTTGATGAGGCGCAGGCGCGCGCGCTGATCACCGGCGGTCAAGCGCGGGTACTGAAGACGGATGTCGACACCCTTAACGCGCACCGCTATCAAGACGTGCTTGATGAGATCGGCTTGGCGTCGCGCATCGAACCAATGGACGCTGAGGGTGGCGTCGCTGTGGATGCCGCGCGGGGCAAGCCGATTGTCTCAGAGGCCGCGACGGTGAGTCGCGACGGGTTTGGGGCTAGTGCAAGCGGATCAGATGCGGTTGAATCGATGGCTGCCTCTGCTACCGCGGATGCAGGCCCTAGTCAGCCGACGCTAGGCCCGATTGGGCGTCCCGCTAGCCATGGCTGGCTTTGGATCAACCAGGCCTGGCAACAATTCAAGGCGCAGCCTGGGGTTTGGCTGGCCGCCGTGGCATTGGTCTATCTGGTGACCTTGGCGCTTAGCTTGGTGCCGGTGGTTGGATCGCTGGCGACGATGATCCTAGGGCCGGTCTTTGCCGGTGGCCTGATGTTGGGGGCACGGTCACAAGCGCGTCAGGGGCGTCTGCGAGTGGCGGCGGGCTTCGATGGCTTTTCGACGCAGGGCGGTCAATTGGCACTGGTTGGCTTGCTGTATCTGCTCGGGCTAGTTGTGGTGTTTAGCCTTGCCGGACTGCTCTTGATGGCGACTGGCATCATGACGGCGGGCTCGATGGAGGCCCTAAGCGCGAATGATCCCGAGCTGGTGGCCGCCGTCTTGGGGCCTGGGCTCGGTCTGGTCTTACTGGTGTTGATGTTGGCGATGGTACCGCTATTAATGCTGTATTGGTTTGCGCCGGCATTGGTGGCGCTGGAGGGCATGAGCGCCACCAGGGCCATGCGGATGAGCTTCCTTGGCTGCTGGAAGAACATGATCCCCTTCCTCGTCTACGCTGTGCTGTTGTTGTTCATCCTGCTCGGCGCCAGCCTGTTGTTGGGCCTAATCAGTGTACTTCTGGCGGCGGTCTCGGAGGCATTGATGCTGGTCCTGATGCTGCTGATGGTGCCGCTGATGCTGCTGTTTGCCGCCCTGATTGTGCTCTCAACCTATAGCGCCTATCGCGATGTCTTTCATGCCGCGGCGCAGTCGCAAGGCGCCCATGTCTTCTGAGCGGGCGCTGCTTGATGTGCGTCTGGCCTTTGCATCGCTCGAGCTTTTTCACATTCAGCTTACCCCACTGCCGGAGAATTGGTTATGCATGTTCGCTCACTCAGCTTGACGGCGAGTCTGCTCTGCGCCGCTACGCTCGCCTTGGCCGGCGATGAGCCAGCCACCACCGCGGTAGCCGTCGGCGATCTTCCCGAGGGACGGTTGGTCTATGGCAAGTACATGGCAACTGCTGGCGATTGCCTGGCCTGCCATACGCGCCCTGACGGCAAGCCGTTCGAGGGTGGTCTGCCGATCGATACCCCGTTCGGCACCATCTATACGCCGAATATCACCCCCTCGAAGGGCTATGGCATCGGCTCATTCAGCGATGAGGATTTCTTGCATGCCCTGCAGGATGGGATCGCGCCGAGTGGGCTTCCCTATTATCCGGCCTTGCCTTATCCCTCCTATACCAAGGTCAAGGATGATGATCTGCTCGCGATCAAGGACTATCTGATGTCGCTTGAGCCCTCCAGCTACCAGCCACCAAAGACCGATCTACGTTGGCCGTTCTCGGCCCGTGATCTGTTGTTCGGCTGGCAGGAGGTCTACCTCGACAAGGGCCGCTTCGAGCCTGATCCGAATCGTAGCGACGCATGGAACCGCGGTGCCTATCTGGTTGAGGGGCTGGGTCATTGCGGCGCCTGCCATACCCCGCGCAACCTAGCTGGCGCGACCGAGCCCGCGGAGGCAATGACTGGTGCCATCGTCGATGGCTGGTATGCGCCGAATCTGACCGCTGATCTTGGTGAGGGCCTTGGTCGCTGGACGGTCGATGAACTCGCTAGTTTCTTGCAGACCGGGATAGCGCCGGCCGCACTCAACGCCGATGAGCCCGACCCCGGCAATGCGCCGGCAACCGAGGCCTTGGGTCCAATGGCCGAGGTGGTGCATGACAGTCTCTCAAAGCTGGCCCTCTCGGACCTGCGCGCGATGGCCGTTTACCTCAAGGATCTACCGCCCAAGGTTGAGCCGACCCATCGGCCAAGGGTACCCGAGGCGCTTACCGAGGAGCAGTATGAGCAAGGCCGCGCGATCTACGTCAAGAATTGCAGTGCTTGTCATCAGGATCATGGCCAAGGCCTGCAGCCCTATTTCCCGGCGTTACGCGGCAATCCGGTGGTCAATGAAGCCTTGCCGAACGATGTGCTGAAGACGCTGCTGCTCGGCGCCCCGTCCGATCCCTCGGAAGCCTTCTCACCGCATGTGGTGATGCCCGCGTTTGGCTCGGTGCTGACCGATGCGCAGATCGCGACTGTGGCAAGCTACATCCGCGCCAACTGGGGTAATGATGCGCCACCGGTGACGGCGAAAGAGGTCAAGGCACTGCGCTAGCTGGTTTGGCTTAGCGGTTTGGGGCGGCTGCCCTCACGCCAGCGATAGCATTCGCGTGGCCTGCTGTCACAGAGTGTGCAGCCGCTGCAGGCGGAAGGGGACGGCAGCGGCTCGGCGTATCCTTTCGCAACCCACTTCTGTAACAGCGCGCGGGCGACATCCGCCGGCACCGCAAGCTTCAGGGCCACCTCCTGGACTGAGACTAGGCCCTGCTGGCGCAGCAGATCACGGGTTGCGGTCAGCATTAGGCGCGGCCGCTGGCGGTTTCCAAGGGCATTTGGCGTCCGCGCTTGGCCCAGAGTCTTAGACCGGTGAAGACCAGGATCAGTAGCAGCAGGAGGCCACCAATCCAGAGGCTGGCGGCAAGGGGATGCCGCTCGAAGGTTGCGCTCTGGTAGAACAGGGTCGCGGTGACGAAGGCGATGCCGGTGGTCCAGGCGGCGACGAAGCTAGCCCAAGGCGCCCCGGCCTCGCGCACGATAGCGCCAATAGTCGCCACGCAGGGGAAGTAGAGCAACACGAATAGCAGATAGGCGAAGGCGCCGGCCTGGCCATCGAAGCGTGCCGCCATGGCGCCGAAGGTTCCAGTCGTGATCTCCTGCTCGGCGGCGATGGCGTCAGGATCGAGAACCTCGCCGATCTGCAGGCCCAGCGGGTCGGTGAGGCTGCGACCTACCTCGGCGAGATTGGCCGGGATGGTTGCGGCTGCGGCGCTGAGCGCCGGACCCAGCTGAAAGGCGGCCTCTGCCTGCTCCGGCGCTGTTTCCGCCGCGAGACGGCTATAGAGGCTGTCGAGGGTGCCGACAATCACCTCTTTGGCGAGCACGCCGGAGACGATGCCGAGCACCGCCGGCCAGTTGTCTTCGCCGATGCCCATGGGCGCGAACAAGGGGGTGGCGAGTCGGCTTGCAGCGGCCAGGATCGAGGCATCGCTCTTGGTCTGATCCAGTTGGCCATCGGTGCCGATCGAGCTGAGCATATTCAGGATCAGCACCATGACGATGATGATCCGCCCGGCCTCGCGCAGGAACAGGCGTACCCGATCCCAGGTCCGTAGCAGGACTCCCCGCAGTCTGGGGAGATGGTAAGGTGGCAACTCCATGATGAAGCCGGTGCTGGAGCCGGCGAGCAGGGTCCGCTTCATGATCAGGCCGGTGAGCAGGGCGATGGCGATGCCGGTCAGGTAGAGCGCGAAGACCACGTTCTGGCCCGAGTGCGGGAAGAAGGCGGCGGCGAACAGCACATAGACCGGCAGCCGCGCGCCGCAGGACATGAAGGGGTTCATCAGGATGGCGAGCTTGCGCTCACGCTCGTTCTCCAGGGTGCGTGTCGCCATCACCGCGGGCACATTGCAGCCGAAGCCAACGATCAGCGGTACGAAGGCCTTACCGGGCAGGCCGATCGAGCGCATGAACCGGTCCATGACGAAGGCCGCGCGCGCCATGTAGCCGGAGTCTTCAAGCGCGGAGAGGAAGATATAGAGGCTGGCGATGACCGGGATAAAGGTGGCGACCACGGCCAAGCCAGCACCGACGCCATCGGCGAGGACCAAGCGCGTCCAGTCCGGCGCGCCGAGGTGACTCAGGAGCACTCCAAGCCCATCGACGAAGAGAGCCGTGGCGACGCCGTCGAAGAAGTCGATGAAGGCGCCGCCGATGTTGATGGTGAACACGAACATCAGGTACATCATCGCCAAGAACAGCGGGATGCCCCAGAGGCGGCTGAGCACGACGCGGTCGATGGCGTCGGAGAGGTGTCCGCCGGCGGCGCCACGCTGGCGCTGGACGGTCTTTGCCAGCGCGTGGGCGTGGGCGAAGCGGTTGTTGGCGATCTGGATATCGGCATCCTCGCCGGTGCGGGCGGCGATGGCCTGTCGCCAATGCTCGACGCGTGCCTCGAGCTTGGGATCAAGCTCAGTCATGTCCTGAATCATGTCCCGGGTCATGCCCTTTGCCATGCCTTGGATCAGCACCTGGCGATCGCCCTCGATAAGCCTCAAGGCGAGCCAGCGATCGTTGCGCTCCGAACCGCTCTGCATGGCTGGCGCCAGCTCGGCAATGGCCTGCTCAACAGGCTCGTCGTGGCCAAGCGTGTAGCCGCCGCTCTCCTGGCCAGCGGCCACCGCGAGGGCGCGGGCGCTGAGTTCGGTGATGCCTTCCTTGGTGATGGCCACGACCGGCACCACGGGACAACCGAGTTTTTCGGCGAGGATTGCGGTGTCGATCTCGATGCCACGCTTACGGGCGACATCCATCATATTCAGTGCGAGCAGGACCGGGACATCGAGTTCGAGCAGCTGCACCGTCAGATAGAGATTGCGCTCGAGGTTGGAGGCATCGACGACGTTTACCACCAGGTCGGCCTCGCGGCTGAGCAGGTAGTCGCGGGTAACCTGCTCATCGAGCGAGTCTGCATCCAGCGAGTAGATCCCGGGCAGGTCGATCACTCGTACCGGATGATTGTCCAGCTCACTGCGCCCCTCGCGCCGTTCGACGGTGACGCCGGGCCAGTTGCCGGTCGTTTGGCGAATCCCGGTCAGCGCATTGAAGAGCGCGGATTTGCCGCAGTTGGGATTGCCAGCGAGGGCGAGGGTCAAGGGCGCCTTGGCCGCTAATGGGGAGTTCTGCTCGGTAGGGTTGCGATTCATCGCGGCACGACTCCGTGCTGGGCTTGGCGGTTGCTAGCCTTTGGTTGGCGGATCGAGGGTGAGCGCCAAGTCCGGGTTGGGGTCGATTGGCGCGATGAGTAGCTTCTCAACGATGCCGCCGCCTAGTGCAACCCGGGTGTTGCCAACCGCGACGACGAGCCCGGAGCCACGCCGGTGCTCGATGCGCAGCTGGGTGCCGGTGCGGATGCCAAGCCCACGCAAGCGCCGGTGTAGCTCATGGCCGCCGGCGATCTTTGTGATGACGGCGGATGAGCCGACCGGCAACTGCGCTAGCGTTAGCGGGGGGGATACAGGTTGGTCCATCGATAAGGGCCTACTTAGGCGCGACTAACTACTAAATGAGAAACATTTCGTATTCGCATTATAGTGCCGATATGACTGCTCGAAAAGTCAGCGGCGCTGAGTCGATTGACGCGGCGCAGCAATTGGTCAATCAACAACAAGCAAAAACCGAGCCGAGACAACTCAGACTAAGCCAAGACTAAGCCAAAAGGATGCCTTGGAGCGACAGTCGGTGCATCCTTGTTGCTTAGCGGGATCTCGCTGTCGCTCGCTAGCGCATCCTAAGGGCAAGTGTCCACTAGAAGTCACATGGAAACTACCCATTGAGAAATGTCTTACCTGCGCTATGCTGAAGCCAGGGACCATCCGAGGCTTGTCGTGAAAAGTACGCTGGCTTTGGCTGGTTGCCGCAGCGGGCGATCAATGCGGATGATCGGGCGACGGTATGGTTTTTGCAAGCGCCTTATTGGTATCCAGATTGGTATCCAGGTGGCTTGCAGCGCAGAGGTAAGACTGATGACACTAAAACAGACCCACACCCTATGGCATCTTCGCCGCCAAGGGCTACAGTTCGAGGCCGAGAGAGCAGAGCGGGCCTGGTCAAGAGGCCGCGAATTCTTTCCCGAGCAGCATGCGCCACTGAAGCGTGAGACGCGTGAACTGATCGAACAATGTAACTGGGAACTCGATGCGCGGATTGCTCAGGTTGCCCAGGTTGCTTGACTAGAGGCTCGCGTGCCGCTCAATCAGCATGCTTAGGGGCATCGGTTGCGTCATTACAACAGCGATGCGAAAAGGTTACTTGCTACTCGAGACGCGACCTGATCAACCAGGCATTGTCTCAGTGAGTACTCAGGACGGTGCACCTCAGCTCGAGCGGTCGGGACTGAGGTTCGCCGCCTGCTTCGATGATATTGACGCCGCGCCGATGCACCTGCATGAGTGCCTGCGCCGCCATCTAAAGACGCTTGAGCCGAGAAGCTATGCGGTCGATCTGGTCGAGGCCGTTGCGGCTGCCGATGCCGTCGAGCTTGACCATCGCCGTGTCTTTATCGAGCCTGCGCTGGCTCAGTGTGATCGCCTTGATGATCGCATCAACCGCTTGCACCGCCGGCACCGGCGGTTTGATCAGCTGATGCAGGCGATCGGTCTGTTTGCCCTCTTATTGCTGCTCTTGTTGGGCTTGATTCCGCTCTGATTCAGTGCGACCAGAAGCATCCGATACCAGCGATACCTTGGGCGCCCTGCCTGATGGCGGTATCGAGGTCGCTGTCGTCAACCCCGCCGAGCGCGTAGATGGGAAGGTTTGCCTGTTCAACCAGTTCGGCAAAGCTCGACCATCCAAGTGGTGTTGCGCCTGGGTGGCTTTGGGTGGCCTGTACGGGCGATAACAATGCGTAATCCAGGCCAAGTGCGGCCGCCTTGGCTAGCGCATCGGCGCTATGACAGGAGGCGCCGACCAGGGGCTTGCCAATCGGTGGACGTTCGGCTAATGCGATGAGCCGTGCCTCGGTGAGGTGCAGACCATCGCCGGGTAGTTCGCGGGCGAGTGCGGGATCGCAGTTGAGTATGAGCCCTGTCTTGGTTTGGCGGCAGACCTCAGCACAGCGCTCCGCGAGTCTTGCGTAGTCGCTGGCAGGCAGTCCGGGTGCACGCAGCTGCAAGATCGGTAATTGGCGGCGGCTCAGCACCTCCGCGAGCCGGGCGGTGAAGGCATCGGGCGCGCGTGGCTCGGCGCCAGTGATCGCATAGCGGGTAGGCAGGCGCAGCGCGCTGATCACGGGGCGATCAGCCGCCGGAAACTGCTCAGGGTCCATGTCGGCCGGTAACTGCCAAGCCAGTGGCTGACCTTCGCGCCCGCTCGGCTGGCCCTGATAGCTGAGTACGCGATGGATGTCGAGCAGTACCTGCCGGTCGCCATAGTCATGGCGTAAACGGATCAGCGGTTGCGAGTCCTTGAGTTGGATGCCAAGCTCCTCATCGAGTTCACGGGCCAGGCCTTGCGCCAGCGGCTCACCCGGCTCGAGTTTGCCACCAGGGAATTCCCAGAGACCACCCTGATGTGCGCCCTGATGCCGTTTAGCAATGAGCACGCGCCCATCGGCGTCGCTAATGACGCCAGCGGCGACATGGATCAGCGAGGGTCTCTGTCTATCTGATCTGTCTCCATCGCTATCCATCTGTGAGGCTCAAACCGCGGATCGAGAGGTTATGAGCCGAGCCGCTAGGTGCGATACTCGGCATTGATGCGGACGTAGTCATAGGATAGATCACAGGTCAAGACGCGAGTGCTAGCACTGCCGCGACCCAGGTCGACGCCGATACTAAAGCGATCCTTGGCCATCACGGCCCGGCCCGCCGGCTCCTGATAACCCGAGTCCCGCCCACCTCCAGAGACGATCAGCACCTCATCTAAGCGAATCCGTACGCGATCGATATCCAGGTCGTCGAGCCCCGCCCGTCCGACCGCGGCCAGAATCCGTCCCCAATTCGGATCAGCCGCAAACAATGCCGTCTTCACCAGTGGCGAATGCGCAATAGCGTCGGCCACCTGACGCGCCTCCTGCTCATTGCGCGCCTCCCCAACCTCGATGCTGACCAGCTTCGTCGCCCCCTCGCCATCGCTGACAATCGCCTGTGCAAGCTCATCGCAGAGCGAGTCGAGCGCCTGCTGAAAGGCCTCTAGCTCGGCGGTATTCGCCGCGTCCAGCGGCGAATTGCCCAGGGTGCCGGCCGCGGCCAGCACGCAGGCATCATTGGTCGAGGTATCACCATCGATACTGATCGCATTAAAGGAGTGCGCGACCGCCTGCCGCAGACATTGCCGCAGAGCATCCGGCGCCACCGCTGCATCGGTCGCCACAAAGGCCAACATGGTTGCCATATCCGGACGGATCATGCCGGCCCCCTTCGCGATCCCCGTCAGGGTTGCCTGCCGCCCTCCCAGCAAGCAGTGCCGCGTCGCCCACTTCGGCCGCGTATCCGTGGTCATGATCGCCCGCGCCGCCGCCTCCCAACCTGTCTCATCCAAGGCCGATAAGGCCTTCGGCAAGGCCGCAACCAACCGCTCCACTGGCAGATCCTCGCCAATCACCCCAGTCGAGAAGGGCAACACCTGTGTTGGATCGCAGTTGCTCAGCGCCGCCAGCTCGGCACAACAACGCCGCGCGTCTGCAAGCCCGCGCTCCCCGGTACCCGCATTTGCATTGCCAGCGTTGATCAACAGCCAACGCGGAGCGGCCGAGTCAAGATGCTCGCGCGCCACCCGCACCGGCGCCGCGCAAAAGGCGTTGCGGGTAAAGGTCGCCGCGCAGATCGTAGTCTCCGGCAGCGCGATCAAGACCAGATCATCCCGATCCCGATAGCGAATCCCCGCCGCCACCGCCGCCAGCCGAACCCCAGGGATCGCCGCGGGCCGTGTTATGGTCTGCTCGCCACCCGTTGATGAGCCCATCTCAGGAGACCCGACCATGGCACTGCTTATACTTCTTGCCAGAGCCACAGGGGCAAGGCTCATTACGCCCCACCTTCTTACCATCCCGCACAAAGGGCTGTGCCGACTCCGCGTCGCCGGCCGCCGCTCCCGGAGCCTGTTTCGCCGCCGCCGGCAAACCCTCAAAGGCTTCATGCTTAAACTGGAACCCTGTCGCACTCGGCCCATGCGGCAACAATTCCTCTGGCGCCTGCAATTGCATCCGCGCCAAGGTCCTTACTACCTCTTGCTTGATGCTGGTCAGCATCGCCGAGAACATCTCGAAGGCCTCCCGCTTGTACTCCTGCTTCGGGTTCTTCTGCGCATAGCCGCGCAGATGAATCCCTTGCCGCAGATAATCCATCTGCGCCAAATGATCCTTCCACAAGGAATCCAACGTCTGCAGCATCACCGCCTTCTCAAGCTGACGCATCCGCGCCGATCCGATCTGCTGCTCCTTCTCCGCCGCCTGTGCCGCCAGCTCATCGGTGATGCGTTGGCGCAGCGTCTCCTCGTGCAGCTCATCGTCCGCGTCTAGCCACTGCTGAATCGGCCAGTCGCCACCGTAGGCGTCCTGCAGCGCGGCGCTCAGCCCTGGCACATCCCATTGCTCCTCCAGGCTCTGTGGTGGGATGTACAGGCTGATCAGCTCGTTGAGCACGTCCTGGCGCATCGCGGCAATGGTCTCGGAGACGTCATCGCCATCCATCAACTCACGGCGTTGCTGATAGATCACCTTACGCTGATCGTTGGCGACGTCATCGTAGTCGAGCAGCTGTTTACGAATATCGAAGTTGCGGCCCTCAACCTTACGCTGTGCGTTCTCGATCGCCTTGGTGACCCAGGGGTGCTCGATCGCCTCGCCCTCTTGCATGCCGAGCCGCTGCATCATGTTGGCAACGCGCTCCGAGGCGAAGATGCGCATCAGGTTGTCTTGCAGCGAGAGATAGAAGCGGCTTGAGCCGGGATCGCCTTGGCGCCCCGAGCGGCCCCGCAGCTGGTTATCGATACGCCGCGACTCATGCCGCTCAGTGCCGATGACATGCAGACCGCCGGACCCGAGCACTTGAGCGTGCCGGGCCTTCCAGTCGGTCTTGATAGGCTCGCGCGCCGCCGCATCAGAGGCCTTTTCTAGCTCGGCGTCGAGGTTGCCACCAAGCACGATATCGGTGCCACGACCGGCCATGTTGGTCGCGATGGTCACCGCGCCGGGCTCACCGGCGCGCGCAATGATCCCGGCTTCGCGCTCATGCTGCTTGGCGTTTAGGACCTCATGCGCGATCTTCTCGGTCTTCAGCTTTTGCGAAACCAGCTCCGAGGTCTCGATCGACGCCGTTCCCACAAGCACCGGCTGCCCGCGCGCGACACAATCACGCACATCCTCGATGATCGCCCGATACTTATCCTCCTGCGTCAGATACACCAGATCGCCGCGATCATCCCGGATCATTGGCTGGTTGGTCGGGATGACCGTCACTTCCAGCCCATAGATACTCTGGAACTCGAACGCCTCGGTATCGGCGGTGCCGGTCATGCCGGCCAGCTTTGGATATAACCGGAATAGGTTCTGGAAGGTGATTGATGCCAGCGTCTGGTTCTCTTGCTGGATCGCAACGCCTTCTTTCGCCTCCACCGCCTGATGCAGCCCCTCCGACCAGCGCCGCCCCGGCATGGTGCGGCCGGTGAATTCGTCGACGATGATGATCTGACCCTCGCGAACGATATAGTCCACGTTCTTCTGGAACAGCGCGTGCGCCCGCAAGGCGGCATAGACATGGTGCATCAGCACGATGTTGCCGGCGTCATAGAGGCTTTCGCCCTCGCCAAGCAGGCCCATCTCGGCGAGCTGCTGCTCAACCTTCTCGTGGCCCTCTTCGCTGAGGTAGACCTGGCGCGCCTTCTCATCGACCGAATAATCCCCCGGACCAAAATCCGGCTGGCCCTCCTCGTTCTTGATCGGCGCCTGGCGAGTCAAGCCTGGGATGATGGTATCGATCTGGGTATAGCGCTCGGTGTTGCCCTCGGAGGGTCCCGAAATGATCAAGGGCGTACGCGCCTCATCGATCAGGATCGAATCGACCTCATCGACGATCGCGTAGAAGGGATCACGCTGCACCCGCTGCTCCGGCGTAAACGCCATGTTATCGCGCAGGTAGTCGAAGCCAAATTCGTTGTTAGTACCGTAGGTGATATCAGCGTGATAGGTCTCGCGCCTAGTGGCAGGGCGAAGATGCCGATACCCCTCCTGCTCCGGCGGCTCGTAACTTGGATCGAACAGGAACGAAGCGCTATCCGGCCCCAGTCCCCCAGAGCTATTGATGACGCCGACGCTTAGGCCTAGCGCGTGATAGATCTGGCCCATCCAGGCCGCATCGCGGCGGGCCAGGTAATCGTTAACGGTGACGATGTGCACGCCCTTCGCTGGTAGGGCATTGAGATAGGCGGCGAGGGTGGCGACTAGGGTCTTACCCTCACCGGTACGCATCTCGGCGATCTTGCCGTTGTGCAGGACCATGCCGCCAACGAGCTGAACGTCAAAGTGGCGCATCCCGAGCACGCGTTTGCCCGCCTCGCGAACGACGGCAAAGGCCTCGGGTAGAAGGTCGTCGAGGGTCGCACCCTCGGTGAGCCGCGCTCGCAACGCTTGGGTCCGAGCCCGCAGCTCGTCGTCGGAGACTGCGGCAAGCTTGTCTTCGAGCGCGTTAATCTGCTCAGTGGACTTCATCAACCGCTTGACCAAACGCTCGTTACGGCTGCCGAAGACCTTTCGGAAAAGGCGTAGGGCCATGATGGGGGCTCTATAGTGGTAGGCAGAAAATTTGGGTCGAATGATACCGAACTGGAGACTGGAGCGCAGACCTGGTCTGTGTTTTTTACCCAATTAAAGACGCCGGGAACCTAGCACAGGGTCCCCGGCGTCTCTGAAGGTGATGCTTGACTGCGGCTCAGTCGATGGTTCATACCTCTGTGTACTCGCGGTGGC
>Ga0180436_10001592_pt1 | contig 21999 bp, 23 predicted proteins | sample SS_ome_2_FD_132434 | JGI IMG/M metagenome (GOLD analysis project Ga0180436, IMG submission 132434) | Hypersaline lake sediment archaeal communities from the Salton Sea, California, USA - SS_3_S_2 metaG | ecosystem: Environmental > Aquatic > Non-marine Saline and Alkaline > Hypersaline >... | reverse complement strand
GGGGGGGGGGGGGGGGGGGGGGGGGGGGGGGGGGGGGGGGGGGGGGGGGGGGGGGGGGCGGGGAGGTGGGCCTTGGGGGCGGGGAGTTGGGCGAGGGAGGTTTGGAGGGCGAGGAGGTCGCGGGGGTTGCCGGAGCCCTGCGTGAGGCGGCCGGTGGAGCGCTCGATGTCGCGGATGTTGCGGAGGCTTTCGCGGCACTTGGTGAGCAGGAACGGTTCGGCGAGGAAGGCGGCGATGAGGGTGTGGCGGGCTTCGAGGGTGGGGCGGTCGGAGATGGGGTGGAGGATCCAGTCGCGCAGGAGGCGGGCGCCCATGGGGGTGGCGGTGCGGTCGAGCACGCCGAGGAGGGTGTGTGGCCGGCCGGAGCGGGACTCGACGAGGTCGAGGTTCTGCTGGGAGGCGGCGTCGATGGCGACCTGCCGGCCGATGTTGCGCACCGCGAGGCTGCGGAGGTGGTCGCAGGAGCGGCGGAGCTGGAGCGAGAGGTAGTGGAGGATGGCGCCCGCGGCGCCAAGGGCGGGGTGCATTCCGGCGCAGCCGAACCCGTCGAGGGACTGGACCTTGAAATGGTCGCGCAGGGCGTGGACGGCTTGGTCGAAGAGGAAGGCGTAGCTGTCGTAGGGGAGGTTGTGGCGGAGGGCGCCGAGTTCCTGGAGCTGGTCGTCGGGGATGAGGAGTTCGGAGGGGGAGAGGCGGGCCAGCTCGTCGTCGAGTTGCTGGCGATCGGGGAACTCGGCGACCGAGAAGGCGCCGGTGGAGTGGTCGGCCACGGCGAGTCCGTAGGCGTTGCGGTGTTTGCAGACCGCGGCGAGGTAGTTGTGGCGGCGGTCGTCGAGGAGTTGGAGGTTGTCGATGGTGCCGGCCGAGATGATCTGGCTGATTTCGCGTTCCACGAGCTTGCCGGGGACCGGTTCGGAGGTTTGCTCGGCGATGGCGACCCGGCGGTTGGCCTCGATGAGTTTGGCGATGTAGCCTTCGGCGGAGTGGTGGGGGACGCCGCACATCGGCACTCCGCCCCGTTTGGTGAGGGCGACGTTGAGGATGCCGGCGGCTTGTTTGGCGTCCTCGAAGAACATCTCGTAGAAGTCGCCGAGGCGAAAGAGGAGGAGAACGTCGGGGGGGAGGGAGCGGCGCATCGACTGGTATTGCGCCATCATGGGGGTGAGCTTGCCGTCCTTGCTGCCTGCCACGGGGGGTATTTAGATCGCGATCGCCGCGAATTACACGTCCGAGTTGCGGGGATGTGGCCGTAATCGGGCGGCGGGCGGCATTTTCGTTGTGCGGCCGGCGGGCCGGTTTGGTAGGCTGGCAGGCAGTGAGATTGCGGTTGGCAATGATGGTGAGCGGGGTTCTCCTGCTGATGGCGGGCGCCGAGGAGGCCGGGAAGCGCGTCTGGGATCAGAGGAAGGCCAAGAAGATGGTGAGCCTCATGCTGGAACTCGAGAAGACGGGGACCCGTCCGTGGAACGGCATCTCGTGGCGGCCGGATCCCGGCAAGGCGGCGGCGGAGGCGAAACGGTCGGGCAAGCCGCTCTTCGTGTTTTTTCATCGCAGGCAGGAGGGGGCGCCCGAAGAGCCGTGCTGTCCGGTGGGGCGGCTGATCCGGGCCATTGCGCTCTCCGACGGCAAGGTGCAGGGGTTGGTGACGCGGAATTTCGTTCCGCTGAAGGTGGGGTTTGGGGAGGACGAGGGGTTCCCCCTCGATTGGCCGGCGTTGGAGGATTGGAAGACGGTCTGCAAGTTCTCGAACGGGAAAGGCTTTGCGGGCTGCTCGGTCGTCAGCCCCGATCTGGAGGTGGAATACGGCAACACCGGTTCCGCCATGATCTGGGAGATGTTCGACTCGACGGCCTTCGATGCCGGGAAATTTGCCGCGATGCTCGAACGGGCGGTGTCGCGCTTTGGCGAAGAGCGCGCCCTGCGGGCCCAGCGGGGAATCAGTGCGTCCGAAATGCGAAGCACCGTGAGCCGGTTCCGGGAAGGGATCCGGACGGCCGTGAAGAGCGAGGGCGTCCTCCGCCTGCCGCCGGAGGGATTCACGCTCGAGCAGGCGGTGGAACTCTTGCGGTTGGCCGGCGCCGTGAAATGACTGCCGGTTGCGGGGGATTGACAGAGCGCCTCCGGATGGAGAGTAGTCTCCGCGTCATGAGAAGGGACACGATAGGCAGAGTGTTTGCGATGGTCTTGTTGGCGGGAACGGTGGCGGTGGCGCCCGTCGATGCGGCGGAGGAAGAGAGCCCCCTCGGCCGGCAGATGGACGAGATCAGCAAGGCCCTGAAGAGCCTGCGGAAACTCGCGAAATCGGAAGAGCGCTGGACTGCCAGCGCCGAGCAGATGCGCAATGCGCAGGCCGCTTGCATCAAGGCGATGGCTTTGGTGCCGGACCGGGTCGAGAAGATGCCGGCGGGAACCGGGAAGGCGAAGGCGGTCGCAGACTACAAGCGCCTGCTGGGGCTCTCGCTGGCCGCGCTGTGCGAACTCGAAGTGGCCTTCCTCGAGGAGGACGAAAAGAAGGTGGACGGATTGCTTGACGAGGTGAAAAACGTCAAGAAGGAGGGTCACGAGAAGTTCGAGGACGAGTAGTCATCCTCTCGCGTCACGGGACGATCGAGATGGGGGTTCCGACCTTTGTCTTGGAGAAGACGGTAGGCGCGACGCTGGACGGCATGCGGACGCAGCCGTGCGAGACGGGGTAACGCGGGACCCGGCCTTGGTGCATGCCGAGGCCGTCCCATGTGAGGCGGTGCCAGTAGGGCATGGCCGAGCCCTTGAAGGACCCGCCTTCGGGGATCTTGTCTCGTTTGAGGTTGGCGTTGGATTTGTAGACGTTGCCTTCGGCGTCGTAGATGGTGCCGTAGAGGTTGGAGCGCTTCTCGCTCCGGATCTTTTCGACGACCTCGTATTCACCGGGGGGGGTTGGGAATGACGAATTGCCCGAGGCGATGGGGTAGTCCATGGCGATCAGCTCGCCGCTGAAGAGGATGGCGCGCTGCAGGCCGAGGTCGATGAGGACGCGGGAGTCCCCGGGTCCGGTCCGGCTGAGGACGGCGTGGTTCCGATATGCGTTGTAGGTTTTCGGATAGGAGGGGTCCGCGGTGAACCACGCATATGTTCCCTCGGGATAGGGATTGACCCACCCTGCCCTGAAGGTCCGGGACTGGTTGGGATTGGGGCGTGGCGCGCCGCACCCCGTGACGAGGAGGGCCGTTGCGGTGGCTGCAATGAGAGATATGGCAGGCTTCATGAGCTGGTGATCCCGGGAAATGCCGGCGGAAAATAGTGCCGGGCGCCGGAAATCTCAAGCCTGCGGTGGTTGGGGGGGTTGGCAGAACGGACACCATGCGGTGGACCGCGAGGCGATCGTCGAACGAGCGAGGGTGGAACCGCAGCGGGGGCAGCGCCCTCCCGGTTTCCAGCGGTGCCGGAAGAGCCACGCGGGCGGCGGAACATGTTCGACGTAGCGGCCGGGCGAGAAGCCGTTGATCCCGTGGCGGATTGCGTTGCGATCGGCGACGTGCCGGATGGCGCCCCGGCAAACGCGCCGGGCGATGCGGCGGAGGAGGGCCGGATCGACCCGGCCGGCCGGGGTGGCGGGATGGCATGGGAGGCGCCAGCAGATTTCGTCGGCCATCCAGTTGCCGATTCCGGGGAAGGCGGCTTGGTCGAGCAGGAGCGCTTTGAGGGCGCGCCGCGGCTGCCGGCTGGTCAGCCGGGCGAGGTGCGGGAGGTTGAAGCCGGGGTCGAGCGGCTGGGGAGGGAGCGCGGCCCACGGGTCCGGGTCGCGATGCAGCACGAGCCGTCCGAACTGCCGGTAGTCGGAGAAGACGAGGGCAAGAGAGCGGCCGCGCAGGAGAAGATGGTCGTGCCGGCCGGCCTGATAGCCGGCCGGCGCGGGAAACAGGCGGCCCGCCATGCCGAGATGGACTTCGAGGTGAGTGGCGGCCCGCGAGCTCCCCGGCGCCCCTGGCGGGGAGAACGTGAACAAAAGGCGCTTGCCGTGCGCGCGGCTCGCCAGCAACTCGGCGCCGGTGAGCGCCGAGGCAATGGCGCGCGCGGAGCCGTCGCGGAAGATGCGGGTCCCGGGGTGGGCCTCGACGGACGTGATGCGCATCGAAAGACCCGCCGCCCAGAGGCGGCGCGCCAATTCAACCTCGGCGAATTCGGGCATGGGGGGTGGCTGATGGTCTGGCGAGGCGGGGCCTCGCACCGGTTGATCCCGCCGCGGCGGGAGCGACGCCGGCGGGGGACGATGAGGGGGCATTCTCGCCGTCATCCGCCGTGGTCGCCGTCGTCGTTCACCGGCATTGCGGCCCCAAACCGTGACTCACTTGGGATGACTTTCGGATTTGTTGGTGCGTTCGAGCAGGGCTTGGGTTTCGGGGTGGTTTGGTTCGAGAGCGTCGGCGCGTTTCAGGAGGGAGGCCGCGGGGCCGCGGTTTTTGTGCTGGTCGAGCCAGAGAGCCGCGAGGGCGCGGAGGGCTTGGGCGAGTTCCGCCGATTGGTCAGGAGGGATGTCGCGAATCGCCGCGCGGAGACGGTCCTCCGCTTCGGGCAGGTCGCCGGCATCACGGAGTGAGAAGGCGAACTCGATCTGAAACCCGGGACCGAGCGCATCCAACGCGGCGGAATCGCCGGAGGCCTCGGCCAGCGCTTCCGCCCGGCGGAACAGGCGGGCGGCGGCGGCCGGGTCGCCGTCGCGAAGGGTGGCCACCGCAAACCGGGCCGCGATGACCGGGTCGTCCGGATGATCGAAACGCGCTTTTTCAAGGAGCAACCGGGCCTCGTGGGGCCGGTCGAGCTCGAGGTAGCGGCTCGCGACAGCGGTGAATTGCGCGACGTCGCCGCCCGCGAGGCGCAGCACCTCGGCGTGGTGGAAGAGGGCCTTCCCGGGGGCTTGATGGCGCTCGTAGTAGCGGGCCAGGGATCGATGCGCGATGACCTTCTCAGGGTCGATCTCGAGCACCTTGTGGAGGACTTCGAGGGCCTCGGGGTCTCGCTGGGCGGAGAGGAGGAGAAGGCCCAGCCGGGTGCGGAGAGCGAGGGAATCGGGAGCGGCCGCGGCGTGTTTTTCGAGCACCGCGATGGCTTGGTCGAGGCGGCCGGTATTCCGGTAGTGGTCGGAGGCGAAGCGCGCCATGTCCGGGCGCTCGATGCCTGTCCGGACGAGGTTGGCGGCGACGAGGTCGAGGCGTTCGCGGAGTTCGGCGGATCCTGCGGGCAGGAGGGTTCTGGCGATGGGCGCGAGGGCCCTCCAGTGTTCCGGGCCGGCCTCGGCGACCTCGAACTGGGCGTTGAAGACGGCCAGCGACCGTTCGCGCCGGGCCCGGTTCTCGTGGACGTTGACGAGGCGGGTGAAGACCTCGGGGTGGTGCGGGAAGCGTTCGTTCGCGGCGGTGAGAACCGCTTCCGCGGCGCGCTGTGCGTCGGCGTCGTGCGGGGCGTGTTGTTCAAGGAAATCGGCGTAGCAGAGTTGTGGGGCGAGCCGGTCCGGATGGCCGACGGCAAATCCGCGGAGGGTCTTCGCGGCGGCCGGGAGGTCGTCGTCCGCAAGCTGAATCGCGGACGCCTTGCGGGCGGCCGTGAAGGAGGCCGGGTCTGCCGCGAGGACCGCCTCGTAGTGCGTGCGAGCGCCCCCAAGGTCGCCTTCGAGTTCCGCAAAGACGCCCCGGGCGTAGCGGGCGAGGGTCTCTTCGGAGGCTTGGCCGAGGGCGGGGACGGCCAGGAAGATCAGGGGCGTGAGAGACGGCCTCATGGGCGGGATCGGGCCGGAAGGCGGGCCGACGCCGCCGGGGATCCCCCTCCGCACGGAGGCTCCGGCACGGCGTGCGGCGTTCACCAGTCCGGTTCCCGCGGCGGCGCCGAACGGGTTACGACTTGTAGCGCAAGCGCTTCTTGTGGCGGTTGGCTTTCATCCGCTTCTTGCGCTTGTGTTTGTTGATCTTGGTCTTGCGACGTTTCTTGAGCGAGCCCATGGCGGGTGGTTGTTGGTGAGGGCGGGGCGGATGGAATCCGCCGCCGCGGTCAGGGAACGATTTTGTTCAGGGGGTATTCGATGAGTCCTTCGGCGCCGAGCTCCTTGAGGTCGGGGATCAGGTGGCGGGCGACGGTCTCCTCGATGATGGTCTCGACCGCCACCCAGCCGTCTTCGGCGAGGGGGCTGATGGTCGGACGGCGGAGGGAAGGTAAGCGTTCGAGGACCTCCGGCAAGGACTTTTCCGGGAGGTTGAGTTTCAGGCCCACCTTGTCGCGGGCGGCGAGCGCGCCTTTCAGCATCAGGACCATGCGTTCCATCTTCTGGCGTTTCCAGTGGTCCTCGTAGGCGGCCTTCGAGGCGTAGAAGTGCGGGAACGAGGACAGGATCTCATCCACGATGCGGAGCTTGTTGGCGCGCAGCGAGGAACCGGTTTCGGTGACGTCGACGATGGCGTCCACCAGGTCCGGCACCTTCACTTCGGTGGCGCCCCATGAGAACTCGATGTCGGCCGTCACTCCCATGGATTCGAGGTAGCGTTGCGTGATCCCGACCGCTTCGGTGGCGATGCGCTTGCCTTCGAGATCCGCGGGGGTTCGGATGGGGGAGTCTTCCGGGACCACCACCACCCAGCGGGTGGGGCGCACCGAGGCGCGGGAGTAAGGCAGCTCGGCGAGATCCACGAGATCCGCCCCGTTCTCGTAGACCCAATCGAACCCGGTGATGCCGCCGTCGAGAAATCCGTCGTCGATGTAGTGCCCGATCTCCTGGGCCCGGATCATGTAAAGATCCAGTTCCGGGTCGTCCGAGGCGGGCCGCAGGCCCCGCGCCGACACGTAGATGTTGTACCCGGCCTTCTCGATGAGCTTGAGGGTCGGTTCCTGAAGGCTGCCCTTGGGAAGGGCCAGCCGGAGCGTGCGTGGAAGATCGGCCACCGGATGCGTCGCGCGAAATGGGCCGGGTATTTATGACGCCGGGTGCCGCGAGGCAACGCTAATCGTATCAGGCCTGCGCCAAGGCCCACTTCACCAGCGGCGCCAGATCCGGCCGGACCAGGGACAGGATGCGTTCCCTGAGGGCCACTTCGCGGGCTTGGAGCGTCTCGATCTTGCGCTCGGTTTCGGAGAGATTCCACATCAGGCGCGCCGAGAGGTCCACGAGGTTGTGGTGTGCCTTGAGGGGGCCGTCCATGGGAGAGGCCCCTCCGGCTTCCAGCATCGGTCGCAGGCTTTCGAGGAACGGTCCCAGCTCCCGGATCTGGCGGTTCTTCAGTTCGGTGGCGGCCTCGAACTCGCCCCGGAGTTCCATCAGTTCCGGAAAAAGCGCCCGCAGCTTGCGCACCAGCGCGTTTCGCACGTCCGGTCCCAGCCCCTGACCGGCCAATTCCTGCACCGCCCCCCGGAGGGCGCTCGATCTCGGACCGCATTCCGGGAGAATTGCCCCCGCTAATTCTTGCTCACCTCCAAACGCAAATTCCTGTTGCTCGTCTTTGCTCATCAGCTCGTTGTACGCTTTGTCCATGGCTCGCTCGCGGTTGGTTGCCACCGCCGGCAGGGAATACTAAAAACAAACTAATGGCTGAATGAAAAGGATAAAATTACTAATTCAGCATATTTTTGTTTAAGTTTTCTTAAGCTTTTTGGACCCCTTGTCACCCTTTTGCTCAAGAAAATTAGCAAAATACTTGTTTCTTCTCCTCCGCCTTGCTAATTTCAGGGCGATGAACCGAGCCACGAGGATTGGTCAATTGGCGGATGACCTTTGGCAATTGAGTCTTGATGAGCTGACGCAATTTCGGGGAGTGATCGATAAGATCATGGCGGCGAAGCGGGAGATTGCGGAGGTGGAGGGCCGGTCGGCGGAGGATCAGGACCGGGAGACGGCGCGGGTATTGGGCGAGGTGTGGGGGTATCTGAGGGACGAGGAGGTTCCGCTGTCGGGTCCGGAGAGCGTGGTGCTGGGGGCGTTTTGCAAGCACCATGAAGGGGTGGAGCTTCTGGACTCGAAGGGGCTGAACATCTTTCTGGACAGCTACGGGCGGAAGCCGGCCAACACCACCACGGTGGTGGACAAGCTGGCGAAGAAGGAACTGGTGGCGGTGGAGGATGCGGGGCCGCACTCGCACAAGAAATTCCGGCTGACGAAAGCGGGGATGGAGGAAGGTTGGGAGCTCATCAAGCGTCTGCGCCGGGGGACGGGCGGGATGCGGCTCTCGGCGGTGGGTTAGGGTGCGCAATCCGGTCTTGCACGGATTGCGGGGCATGGGCTATGCCGGCCTGCGATGAGCACGGCGACGACGGGAGGGGAGAGCGAAGCGCTGCAACGGGCTGCGACGGAAGCGCGGGGATTGGCGATTGACGCGGTGCACGCGTGTTCTTCGGGGCATTTGGGACTGCCGCTGGGTTGCGCCGAGATGGGGGCGGTGCTTTTCGGGGAGGCCCTGCGGTTTTACCCCGGGGCGCCGAAGTGGTTGAACCGGGACCGATTCATTTTGTCGGCGGGTCACGGTTCGATGTTTCTCTACGGGTGGCTGCATTTGGCGGGGTATGAGATTTCGATGGAGGCGCTGAAGGATTTTCGGCAACTGCACAGCGGGACGCCGGGTCATCCGGAGTTTGGGGAGACGCCTGGGGTGGAGGCCACGACGGGGCCGCTTGGGCAGGGGGTGGGGAACGCGGTGGGGTTTGCGATCAGCGGGAAGCGGGCGGCGGCGAGGTTCAACACCGCCGGGCACGTCATCTTTGATCATCACGTGGTGACGCTGGCGGGGGACGGCTGCATGCAGGAGGGGGTGGCGCGGGAGGCGCTGGCCTTTGCGGGGCATGGCGGTCTCGACAACCTGATTTTGATTTACGACTGCAATGAAGTGACGCTGGACGCGATGTCGGACGTGACGCAGAGCGAGGATGCGGAGAAGTATTTCGAGGCGCTCGGGTGGGAAGCGCGGACGGTTGACGGGCACGACATGGCCTGTTTTCGGGAGGCGTTGCAGGCCGCCAAAGAGCGCGACAACGGGAAACCGAAGGTCCTGATCGCGAAGACCGTCGTCGGGAAGGGCATTCCCGAGGTGGCGGGCACCTCGGCGGCCCACGGCGAGGCGGGGGCGAAATTCGCGGCCGAGGCGCGCCGGGGGCTCGGGCTTCCCGAAGAGGCCTTCCATGTGTCCCGCGAGACGCGTGATTTCTTTGCGGGCCGCGTCGCGGAATTGCGGAAGGAATTCGAAGCGTGGGAGGCGACGTACGCAGCGTGGGAGCAGGCCAATCCGGAGCTGGCGGCCGAGTTGCAGGCGGGGGTGGCGAAGATGGTGCCGAGCGACCTGATGGATCGCATTCCGGAGTTTCCGGACGGATACCTGAACGCCACCCGCGGCGCCGGAGGGGTGGTCATCAACGCCGTGGCGCAGGAGATGCCGCAGTTGGTCACCGGATCGGCCGACCTCTTTGGCTCGACGAAGAACTACCTCGCCGGCGAGGGGGATTTCGCGCGAGACAACCCGGCGGGCCGCAACATCTGGTTCGGAATCCGGGAGCATGCCATGGGCGCGATCTGCAACGGAATCGCGTATGACGGCATTTTCCGCGCCAGCGGGGCGACTTTCCTCGTCTTCGCCGACTACCTGCGGCCGGCGATCCGGCTGGCCTCGCTGGCGGGCCTGCCGGTGGTCTACATCTTCACCCATGACTCGGTGGGGGTGGGGGAGGACGGTCCGACCCACCAGCCGGTCGAGACCGTCAGCGGGCTGCGGGTGATTCCGAATCTGGATGTGATCCGGCCGGCCGACCCGGAGGAGACGGCGGGCGCCTGGACCGCGGCCCTGATGCGTCACGACGGTCCGACCGCCCTGATTCTGACCCGCCAGAAGGTTCCCACCATGGGCGAGTTGCCGGTGCGGACCCGCCGCGAGGGGACCTACAAGGGGGCTTACGTGGCGCGCGCGGAAAAGGGGCCCCTTGAAGCGGTCCTCATCGCGAGCGGCTCGGAAGTGGCGGTGGCTCTCGAGGCGGCGCGGGAACTCGGGGACGGGGTGCGGGTGGTCTCGATGCCGAGCCACGAGCGGTTCGACCGCCAGAGCCCCGAATACCGCGACCAGATCCTGCCCGCCTCGTGCACGAAACGGGTCGCCATCGAGGCCGGCGTGACCGGCCTGTGGTGGAAATACGCCGGCCCCGCCGGCCGGGTGATCGGCATCGAACGCTTCGGCCTGAGCGCCCCCGGCAACACCGTCATGCGGGAACTCGGCATCACGAAGGAAGCCGTCGCCGCCGCCGTGCGGGAGCTTTGAGGCAGCGCAGTCCTGTCGCAAAGCGCCGCCTCAGTGGCGTCGCTCGTATTCATGCGAGATCCGTGCAAGAGCGGACGAATACTCGAGCTCGGCTTTTTGCCTATCGAGCCAACGAAAGGGATAAAGTCTTCAAAGAGCTGGCACGCCACGAGATCTCCGAGATGGGACTTGCGGTGAAGGTACGGCTCGCCGTCAAAGAGGCTTCGGAAGGAACGAAGAAGTCCGTAATGTTCGGTTGGCGGCGACATCTAGACGAGAGATGGTTCCGCGTTCAGGACATCGCGAGACTCCTCGATATGGGCCGTAAGCCGTTCCCGCGCCTTCCGGATGTAGCCCGGCTCAATGTCGAGGCCGATGCTGTTCCTTCCGGTGTTGATCGCGGCAAGGACCGTCGAGCCGGTGCCTGCGAACGGATCGAGGACCGTGTCGCCGGCAAAGGAGAACATCCGGATCAACCGCTGGGCCAACTCGACGGGATAGGGGGCGGGATGGCCGTTGCGGGTCGTGTGGCCCTTGATGTCGTGCCAAGCCGAGACCATCCAGCTTCTCATTTCCTCGCGGTTCAGCATCGAAAGACACTTCTGGAGGATCCAGCGTCCAGTAGGGCGGGGAGGTGACGATCAGATGGACGGAATCGTCCTCGATGGCGGCGAGATTTCGCGCGTCGCCCAGTTCGACTCGGTGGACTGTCTTGTCGAAGGGGGCGGGCCAGGAGATCTTGCGCGCCAAGGTGTTGAGTTCGAGAAGCTCGTCGAGCGCCCCCTTCTGGTTGTCCGTCCGCACTTTGCGCAGACGACGCTCGAATATCCGCAACGGTTCATCATCGTCCCGTCGCAGGGCCCGGAAGGTGCACTGAACGGGCTCCTCAACAACCGAACCCACAGACCCCGTCGTACTCACAGGAAACAGCATATGGCGGCAGGCCGCCTTTGGAAACACAAATTGTAGTGCGGCCAAAGGAGTACTTTCCACCGCGGCGGGAGTTCGAACGGCCAAACGGTCCCGCCGCTTGAAGATGCCATCGTATACGTATACGACAGTATTTCCGGTTCTTCGTGGTGGCGGACGGTGTGGGTGGGTGGCGGGCGGTGTGGGGGTTATCTGGGGCGGGTTTTTTTTGCGGCGGCGTTGGCGCAGATGGGGCAGAAGATCATGAAGGCGATCCAGGTGAGGGGCCATGTGACGAACCCGACGAGGACGAAGCAGAGGAGGATGTTGACGGCGACGGAGATCCAGTAGCCGGCCATCATGAGGATTCCGCCGAGGACGTTGCCGGCGTAGATATTGCCGATACCGAACGTCTGGATCATCAGTCCGGGGAGGATTTCGAGCACCACGGCGAGGCCGGGGTCGGGGCCGCGCTGGTAGACATGGACTTCGGGGGCGGGTTGGGAGGGTTCCATGCGGGGCGGTTCGCTCATGGGGCGGGGGGTTTTGGTGGCGGGGACGGGAGGAGGTGTTCAGCGGCCGGCGCCGGGGGATCTACGGGGGTTCCAGTAACCGTTTTGGTCGTCGGGGCCGAACCAGCCGAGGTTGTGTTGGGAGGCATGGCCGCCGTGGGGGTTGGTTCCCTCGGGGCGGTCGGCGGGGGATTCCATGGTGACGTGGCCGTCGCACCATGCGACGAGGGCCTTGCCGTTGAAGCGGAAGTGGACGGTGGGGCTGGGGCGGTGGCCGGAGGGGCCGTTGCCGAAGTCCCAGAAGGGCGGTTCGCAGTAGGGGTATTCCTGGAGGCCGTTGTTTCTGGCGTAGGCGGTGGTGGTGAACATGACGGTCGCGGCGGGGTCGAGGATTCGGGAGGGCCGTTCGCTCCTGCGGGTGCCGTCGGGGTTCCACTGCCCGCCCGGCAGTCCGCCGACGTAGGCGGCGTTGTAGCCGTATCCTCCCGTTCCGTCCTCGAAGGACCGGGCGCCTTCGAGCATCCCGGTGAAGAGCGGGCAGGCGGTCACGCGGCGGGAGCGGCCGAGGTATTCGGCGAGGAATCCACCGGTGGGGTCGAAGGGGGCGCCGGCGCCGGCGCGGGCGCCGTGCCAGCGGCGGTTGTTCCAGCGGTCGTCGGCCGGGGCGTAATGGCCGTGGTCGGAGGCGAAGGTGGCGTTGGCGGCGGCCAACTGGCGCAGGTTGGCGATGCTTTGGGTGGCGTAGGCGTGTTCCTTGAAGCGCATGATTCCGGCGGCGCCCAGCGCCGCGAGGACGATGACGATGGCGACGACGACGAGGCATTCCACCAAGGTGAACGCCTGCCGCGAATGCTGGCCGGGGCGGGTCATGGCGGGCGGGAGAATCTGATCCGGAAGGCGGCCGGGTTGGGCAGCGGCGGGCCGGGGGAGACGCGGATGCGCACCTCGCGGATCACGCCGATGGAGCGGTTGCCGGAGGCGCTCGTTTCCGAGATGTCCAGTTGGTAGCCGTCGACCGCCACGAAGGGCGCTCCGGCGATGCTGCGTGCGACGGGCGTCCATGACGAGAGATCGCCCGTGGCGCAGAGTTCGCAGGTGAGGTCGGTGGCGCGCTGGTCGCGTGGGAAGACGAGTTCGGTGACGATTCGGTTCTCCTCGCGCACGTTCCGGACCTGCAGCGGCGGCGAGTCGTCGGGTTCGGAGGGGAGGGTGGCGAAGGCGTATTCGGCGAGGTTGCACCGGCCGTCATTATCGGGGTCCTTGCACGGGCCGCGCTGGGCGGCGGGCAGTTGCTGGAGGGGCGGCCAGTCCGGGAAGGACATGGCGGTCGAGATGGCGCCCACCGCCTCGATGTCGGCCCCGCCCGAGCCGAAGGTGTGCCATGGGTCATGGATCGGTTCTCCGCGGGAATCGAGGAAGCTGCCGTCGCCCGGGATGTCGACGAGGCGCACGTGGGAGATGCTCGCGAGGCCGGTCTCGGCGAGATCGAAGGGGGTGCCCCACGATTGGCCGTAGGCGTTGCCGTGCTTGCCGGTCAGGTTGTGGACGTCCGTCGGGTCGATGGTTCCGGCGCCCCCGGAACCGTCCGTGAGCGAGGTGGACGGGAAGCGGACGAAGGTGATTCCATCGGAGGACACCTCGACGTATGTGAGCTCGCCGAAGATCTGGCCCGAGACCGAGCCGTCCGGCAGGGTGTATTCCGAGTAGAAGCCGTTCTCGAAGACGGCGAAGTCGGCCCCGTGCAGGTCGAGGATGGGTTGGTCGAAAGTGATGGTGATGGTGCCGGGGGGATCGCCGTTGGCGAGCTGCGAGGAGCTCAGGTCTCCGAGGGCGAGGACGTCCATGTTGTCGCCCGTGACTTTGCCAAGGGCGCAGGTGGGATCGCTGTATGGCGACTGCTGGTCGGAGCGGAGGTATCCGGACCACGACGAGCCCCAACCGAAGAAGAGGGGATTGACGAAGTTGCCGGGGTTTTCGAATCCCCCCTGTCCGTTGTCGAGCCGGGCTTTTCCGTCGCCATGCGGTCCGATGAAGCCCGGCACCGGAGCGTCATGGGCGTTTTGGGGGTCGTCGATCCCCCGGGAATACGGGCCGGCCGCGAGCGGAGCGACCATGAGGAGCCCCGGAAGGAACCCGGGCACGAGTTCCTTCCGGGTGAGGCCTCTGAGAAACGACCGGAGGAAACTCACTGTGGCAGAATTCGGCGGAAGAATCCGATTGCGAGGGCGGCGATACCACAGAGCGCGATGCCGCCGCTGTCAGGGATGGAACTGATCGGACGGACGCCCGGAGGCGTTTCGAAGTCCGCGTAGACCAGCGCATCCCACGATCCGGGCTCGACGAAACGGAAGGGGGCGGAAATGCCGGACCCTTGGGACCACGATCCGGAGGGGACCGGTGCGGCGGCCGGGAAGCCCGCCTCCCCGCCGGCCACCCAGTGGGTCCATGAAGGGGCGTAGGGCGGCAAGGCCGTGTTCGCCTCGGTGACACCGCCGAAGGTGATGCCGGCGATGAAGTAGTTCGGAACCTGTGCGGACCCGAAATTCCAGACGGTGGCGCTGACCAACGGGTCGGCGGCGAGGATGGCGTCGAACAAGTCGTAGGCGTCGACGGGGGTTGGCCCGCCGTTGCCGTAGTGGACGTCGTAGACTCTGGTTCCGACGTTCGGGGACTCGAGGACGAAGTGGGACGTGAGGGGTCCCGAACCGACCTTGATCGTGACCGCCATGGCGGTGGTGGTCAGCGGCCATGCGCAAAGGACGACCGCAAGGGCCGCCGCGTATTTCATTGTTTTCATGCTGTTTCTCTTCGTTCTGGTTCGTTCCGAGAAGAGAGAACGGCCGGGCGGATTTGAGCGGAGGCCGGGCTGTATCTCGTCACCTCTCTTTCGCGGAGAGGCGGCACGTCACCCGGGGCCTCGGCGCCCCGGGGGCCGGACGAGAGCGACCCGCCGAAGTATTCGGGCTTCCGGCGTTTCCTCCTTCCCGCCTTCACCTCCCGCTATTGGAGATTGGATCTTGGGAATTCGTGGCCGGTTACCGCAGCGCGACTGCTCCGGATTCTCACCGGATTCCATGCAGCGGATCGCGCAATCGTCGGAGGGCTTCTAGAGGGAAGTGCCGCCCCCGGCAAGCGCGATTTTACCGGTGGAACGGTTCCCCGACGTAAAGGACGCGCGAGGCCGTATCGAGCAGGGCGGAGGATCGTTCGAGGAAGTCCATTCCGATGATGCCGTCGACCGGATGTCCGTGGCGGTCGCGGAAGGTGCGCCGGATGGCGGCGAGGGAGGTGACGGCCACTTCGAGGGGGTTCACGATGAGGCGGCCGAAGACGACATGTTCGAGCGACGCCACCCGGATCGGGGCGCGGTCGCCGGAAGCGTCGATGATTTTCGAGCGCGACGGGGAGGTTTGGAGGCCGAGGCGGGGGACTGATTCCGCGGCGAGGACGGTGACTTCGGCGCCGGTATCGACCACCCATGAAAGGCGGTGTCCGTTGTGGTAGCTTTCGACCACGAGGTGGGGCAGCGGGCCGGCGGGGTCGAGGGGCAGGGCGTCGAAACCGAGTCCCGGCCGGGGGCCGAGCGGGGAAATATTCCCGTTGAGGTTGTTGGGGGCGCGGGGCCCGGGGATCCAGAGGCAGCCCTGCTGCAAGTCGACGACGGCCGCGAGGCCGCTGAGGGCGTCCAATCCGATCTGGCCGTCGTAGCGGCTGGTGGCGGTGTGGCCGCGCGACGACGGCGCCAGCATGAACGGGAAGGGAATGGGACGCATGGAGCCCGCGCGGAGGGTGCCGAGGCCGACGCGCGAGGTCACCGGGCGTCCGAGCGCTCCGCGGCTGATGACCTTCACGGTGTGATCGGCCCGGACGCCGATTCGCTGGGCGACGGACGCGTCAAGGTCGGTGCTGTTCGCGCCGGAATCGATCAGGAAGACGACCGGTTCTCCGTTGACTTGGAACCGGCCCGAGTAGCGGGTGTCGCCGGAACTCTTCGTCAGCTCGAGCGGTTGGTAGCCGAGGCTCAGGAGCTTCTGGGAGCGAAGGCTCGAAGTCCGGGTTCCAAGCCCCGCGCAACTCACGAGCAAAGCGGCAAGGAGGGCGGGCGAGGCGAGACGGAGAAACCGCTGCATGACGGGATGAGTATATACTGATACTGAGGCGCGGGGGGATCTTTTCACTCGCCGGGGGGTGTCCGAAGCCGGCGGGGTTCTTACGAGTTTCCGGGTCAGGTGGCGCGGACGGAGTGCTTCTTCGAGAGGCGGAGGATGTCATTCCGGCGGAGGGTGACGGAAGCGCTGGGATCGGTGAGCTTTTCTCCGTTCAACTGGACCGCGCCGGTGATGATGAACTGGCGCCGGATCTCGCTGTTGGATTTCCGGAGTCCGAAAACGGATTCGAAGGTTTGCGAGACGAGTTGGAGGAGAGGGAGATCCGGAGGAAGGGAGGCGACGGGGAGTTCCGGGAGGTCTTTTGCGGCGGAGGGATCGCGTTTCGAGAAGCGGGCCTCCCAGTCGGCGCGCGCCGCCTGCGCCCGCGACTCGTCGTGGTAGCGGGCCGTGAGGCGGGAGGCCAGTTGCTTCTTGGCATCCATGGGGTGGAGCGACGGGTCGCGGGACTCGCCGAGCAGGAGCAGGTAGTAGCGGTCCATCAGCTCGTCGGAGATGCTCATGAGCTTGGCGAACATCTCGCCGGGGGGGTCCGAGACCCCGACGTAGTTGTCATAGGATTTCGACATTTTTTTCCGTCCGTCGAGGCCTTCGAGGAGGGGGAGGAGCATTGCGACCTGCGGAGGCTGTCCCTCCTCTCTCTGGAGGTCGCGGCCGACGAGGATGTTGAAGAGCTGGTCGGTGCCGCCGAGTTCGACGTCGGCCCTGACCACCACCGAATCCCAGCCCTGCATGATGGGGTATTGGATTTCGTGCAGGCGCACCTCGCGTCCCTGATCGAGGCGGGTGCGGAAGTCCTCGCGCTGGAGCATCTGCTGCAGCGTGACGCGGGCGTTGAGGCGCAGGATTTCGCCGTAGGTCATGTCGCGGAACCAGTCGCCGTTGTGGACGATCTCGGTGCGTTCGCGGTCGAGCACCTTGAACGCCTGTGCGGTGTAGGTTTCGGCATTGGCGAGGACCTCCTCGCGGCTGAGCGGAGGGCGGGTGGCGGTGCGTCCCGAAGGGTCGCCGACAGTGGCCGTGAAGTCCCCGATGATGAGGACCGCCTTGTGGCCGAGTTCCTGGAACTGGCGGAGCTTCTCGAAGGCGATGGTGTGCCCGAGATGGATGTCGGGGGAGGTGGGATCGACCCCCAGTTTGATCCGTAGCGGCCGTTTCAGAGCCAGCCTTGCGGCGAGATCGTCCCGCGTGATGATCTGCTCGGTGCCGGCGCAGAGGACGGCGAGGGCCGGGTCGGCGGAGGGTGTCATGCGGGCGGCAGTTGAACCGTTGCGGCGCGACTCGACAAGGCTGATCATTTGTGGTTGAAATGGGGAAACGATGAACGGGGACGCAAGCCCGCCGCCACTGGGGGAACCGCCGGTGGTCGAGCCGAAGTCGATCAAGGTTTTCGGGGTTCTCAATATCGTGTTCGGAAGTCTGGGGGCCGTCTTCGCGCTGATGGGAATTGTCGTTCTGATCTTTCTTGATCCCCTGCTGGAGTTGTTGATCGGGGTGATCGAGCAGAATGTTCCGGCGAGGCCCGGGCCGGCCGCGGGCGACCCGGCGGTTGTTTTCGAGGCGATGCGGACCATGATGAACGAGATGATGCTCGCCAACTGGATCAACTATTTCGGCGCGGCTCTTCTGGCGGTCTTGATTCTTGTTTCCGGGGCGAAGCTGTTGAAGCGGAGGCGGGACGCGGTGGGGGCGGCGAACCTTTACGCGTGGACCTCGCTGGGATTCAAGCTGCTCGGCGTGCTGCTCTACCTTACCGTCATTCACGGAGCGCTGATGGACTACTATGACACGACGATGAGCGTTTCGGGCCGCGCGATGCCGGCGGGCGGGGCGGCGATGTTGAGGTTCCAGAAGGTGATGGCGGTGCTGTCGTCGCTGACGGGGTATGCGTTGGCGGCGGTCTATCCGGTGCTGGTGCTGGTGTTTCTGAACAAGCCGGCGGTGCGGGATTTCCTTGCGCGGCGTGGAACCTGAAGGGGTTCTTTGGCCTTGAATCGCCCGGGGAGGGGCTTAAGCTGGTCCCGCCGGAGACGGTGACCGTAGCTCAGTTGGTAGAGCCCCTGATTGTGGTTCAGGTTGTCGCGGGTTCGAGTCCCGTCGGTCACCCCAACCCGACTGCCTCCTGCCGTTCCCGGCCGGCGGACAGAACTGATGGAAGCGCTGCAGGACAGTCTCGGGTATCAGTTTCGTGACCATGAGTTGCTGGAACAGGCTCTGACCCATCCGAGCCGGGTGGCGGAGCAGCGAGCGGGAGGCCGGGACTACCAGCGGCTGGAGTTTCTGGGGGATGCGGTGCTCCAGTTGGTTTTGACGGAGCGGCTTTTTCTCCTGCTGCCGGACGAAGCCGAGGGCGGTCTCACCAAGACGAGGGCCAACCTCGTCTCGAAAGGCGCCTTGGCCGAATGCGCCCGCCGGCTCGGCGTCGGAAACCATCTGCAGCTCGGAAAAGGGGAAGAGGCCAGTGGGGGGCGGGAACGCGAATCCAACCTCGCCGACGCCCTTGAAGCCCTCGTGGGGGCGGTCTACCTCGATGGCGGCCTTGAGGCCGTCGGCACGATCGTGAGAGAAATCATGGCCGAGGATCTTGAAGCCGCCATCGATGGCGCCGATATCAGCAATCCGAAGGGACAATTGCAGGAGGTCCTTCAGTCGATCGACCGGGAGAGCCCGGTTTACCGGATCGTGGACGAAGCGGGCCCCGACCATTTGAAACAGTTCGAGGCGGAGGTGACTTGGCGCGGGATTTCGCTCGGGGCGGGGCGCGGTTCCAGCAAGAAGGCGGCGGAAGCGAAGGCGGCCCGCCGGGCGCTGGACGAGCGCCTGTGGCTTGCCGAAACGGGCGAATCCGGCGGGGAGGAGCGCTCCCACCGGGAGCCGCCCGCGGATGTCCCGGCGCCGCGGTGCGATGAAACGGAACCGGCGAACTGAGCGATGGCGAGACGGCGCCTCGAAGGGCGCGTGCCGTGCCCGCACGCAACCCGGCTCGTGACCGCCGTCGCCCCGCGGTGATTCGAGAGGGTCTGCTGACGGGTGATTCGTTTTGGCGGTGGATGGCCACCTTCCTGTCGGAAACTCTCCCGCATCGTCGGTCTTTCTTACATCTTTCTCCGGACGATCGGGGCGGGGAGAGAAGGTGACAAATCGTCCTAATTCCTTAAGTTGCTTTTAAAGAACAACTTACGAGAATATCGGCCTCGGGCTGGGCTGGTGTGGCACGTGGATTGCTGTCGTGGGGCAGCCTCGTATCGGGGCTTGCTGCAACCACCCGGAATTCGCATGAAAACATTGTTTGCCTTCTCTACGTTTCTCGTTTTCGCGCTTCAGGCGCAAGGTGTGTCGGTGATGGACTTCAGGTCCGGGGGGACGAATTCCGGTTATGAATATGGGAACGTCCGGACCTTTTCGAAGCATGGCGTGACGGCCGTGGTCACGGCGTGGGCGGAAACCGGAAGTTCGTGGATTCCGGCCTACCTTGGCCAGAGTTCCGCCTACGGCCTCTCGAACAAGAATGGCAGCCTCGACAACTCCTTCGCAATCGACAACCAGGGCTACATCGACTACGTGCAGTTCAAGTTCGACCGCCCGGTGGAACTCGAGGGGATCTATCTCGACGTCTTCGGCAGCGACGGTGATTTCGAATACTGGACCGATCCGGGCGCCATGCGTCCCTGGGACACCGGCGCCCCGGGGAGCGGCGGAATCGGAGTGAGCCATGAATCCAGCGGCTGGGCCAGCCTGAGCGGCATCACGGATTACCTCCTGATCGGGGCCGAACACTCCAACGATCGCGTCGGCAGGACAGACCGTGACGACAGGTTCAAGATCAGGAAGTTCGCCTTCAGCAGGCCGTCGGGTCCTGCGAACAGCGTTCCCGAGGGTGGAGCAACGCTGGGTATGCTCGGAATCGCGCTTCTTGGTCTCGCCGGCCTCAAGCGCATGAAAAGCCGGCGCTAGGTTCGCTTCAGAGCGAGTTCCGTCCCCTCGCCCGGCAGACGAGGACCTCGCTCTGAATGCTTCTGGAACATTGTTTCAGGAAGGTCCTGCCCTCCTTGATCGGAGGGCAGGGCCATTTTTTTCTTGCCGGACGGGCGGGTCGGCGGTATTAATTAAGAAAAGTGAAATATCAAGCTCTTTTTCCTTTTTGTCTGACCTCCTTGGGAGAGGGGGTGGTTGATGGTGCTTGGGCTGATGGTTGGCCCGAACGGGGTTGATTTTCGGGCTTCTGAGGCGAGTGCGTTGTGCGATAAGAAAGGGGCGGTCTTCGGGGCCGCCCCTTTTTTGTGCATGGAGGGCATGGGCGGGGGTATCTGGCGTGGCGGGAGGGATGCCGTAACCGGCTTGTCATCAATGGGAAGCGGGGATTCGTTCAGAAATTTGCGCATTTGGGGCGGTGTGTTACGGTTAAGATATAGGAGAGGCAATCTCCGGCCACAGTAGTGTGTTGTGGAACAAAGACAGAGGCAACGAGGAGAAGCCCTGCCGTGGAGGCGGGGCTTCTTCGCGATCCGGGGGCGTGTTTTCCTCTTGCCGGCGCGGTGTTTTCGAGGACACCGGTGCTCTTTCAATCAGCCGGAAACGGATCGGCGGTGAGCCGGATCTCAATCTCTTCGGGAGGGTAGGAGGGCGGATTGCCGGCGGGGGCGGAGAACCGGATCACCGACAGCGCGAAGGAGGCGGAGACCGTCAGGGCAAGCGCCGTCCCCACGAGGAGGGAACGGCGGCTTGGGGAACGGCGGCCGAGGTGTTCCACGCGCTGGCGGAGCGAAGCCCGGCCCGCCATGGCGAGAGCCGCGGGCGGGGCGGCGGCGCCCCCCTCGGCGACCTCACAAAGCGCGGCGGCGTAACGCGCCGGATCGGCGCCGGCCGCGATCACCCTCGCATCGCAGGCGAACTCGCACTGGGCGAGGAGCCGGCGGCGAAGCCACCAGACGAGCGGATTGAACCAATGCACGAGGCACGCGAGGCGGGCCGCGAGGGCGATCCACAGATCGCGACGAACCACGTGGCCGAGTTCGTGGAGAAGGACCATTTGCAGGGTGGCGGGCGTCCAGCGACGGCTTGCCGGGGGGAGGTAGATGACGGGCCGGCGGAGGCCCGCGATGACGGGCGAGGCGGTCTCGGGATGGAGGCGCACGCGGACGCCGGGCTCGAGGCCGGCCCGCCTGCGGCATGCCTCGAGGGATCTTCGCAGGTCGGGATCGTGGGGGTCGATCGCCCGGCTTCTCCAGCGGCGCAGTGAGACCGCGTCGCCGGCCAATCGCAGGCCGCCGAGGAAAAGACCCGGCAGCCAGAACAACGCCAAATGGAGGGGCGACGGGACCGGAGGCGTGCCGCCCGGCCGGGTCGCCGCCATCGCCACCTCATACTTCGGAAGGATCGCCAGCAGGGGCAGTGCCAGAAGCGCCAGAAGACACCACGAGGTCAGGCGCGGCGAACAGGCGGGATCCCGGCGCCCCGCCAGCCAAACCACGACCGCCGCCAGCAGCGAAAGCGCCGCGCTGTTGAGGAGGAGGTGCATGGGTGCTGCGCTTCTGTGGTTGGCGTGAGGATTCCGGCGCCGCTCGGCGACCCGGCCGCCGGGGGGGGATCGCCCCCTCTCCCGGAAGCGTCGCCGCCTTCTACATTTTCCTGATCAGCTCCCGGATTTCGTTGATCTCGCTCGTGGTGAGCTGCTGATCGTTCGGATCGAGCAGGGCCGCCACGAGATTCCCGGGCTTGCCCCCGAAAAAGGTCTTCAGAAGATTGTCGAGGGCGGTGCGCTTCGCCCGGCGCGGCGTGATGGCCGGCTTGTAAACGTAGCGCCTTCCGTCCTTGCTGTGCCGCACCATCTCCTTGTTCTCAAGCGTCGCCAAAAGGGCCCGCACCGCCGAGTAGGACGGCGGATCAGGCAGATTCTCCCGAACCTCCTTCGCCGTGGCCTGGCCCAGCCGGTAAAGGATCTCGATAATCTGCCGCTCCCGCCGCGACAATTGCCCCTTCTCGAGCCGGTTCATGAACCCATCCTAATCGTGTGCTATAAAAACCGCAATAAAAATGTTGGAAAAGCAGCAGAAAAGGGTTGACGCCGGCCCTGAATTGCTGTTTTTCCAGCAGACATGAAGGGGATGTCATTGATCGGCGGGGGGCGGGGGCTGGGGTGGGGGGTATTGGGAGTGGGGTTGATGGTGTTGGGAGGATGTG
>Ga0180436_10001589_pt1 | contig 22016 bp, 17 predicted proteins | sample SS_ome_2_FD_132434 | JGI IMG/M metagenome (GOLD analysis project Ga0180436, IMG submission 132434) | Hypersaline lake sediment archaeal communities from the Salton Sea, California, USA - SS_3_S_2 metaG | ecosystem: Environmental > Aquatic > Non-marine Saline and Alkaline > Hypersaline >... | reverse complement strand
GTGGGTCCGAGCGTGAGGGAGGATTCCCTGCGCCCGCACCGCGCACCCCTCCGCAACCCACACTGGCGCAGCGGCGATCTTCCTCTACATTCGCCGCCGATGTTGGCCGTCGACAAAGTCTCCGTGGAATTCGGCGCACGAACGCTCTTCCGCGATCTCTCCTTCACGATTCGCGCGAAGGAACGCTGGGCGCTTGCGGGTCCCAATGGAGCCGGCAAGTCGACCCTGATGAAGATCATCGCCGAGATCGACCAACCCGATACGGGCCGGCTCATCAAGGCGAAACAGACCACCGTCGGTTACCTGCCGCAGGAGGGAGTCAGACACGAGGGATGCACCGTTTTCGAGGAGGCGGAGAAGGCGTTCGATGACGTTCTCCAACTCCAGGAACAACTCGCCGAGGTGGAGGAGGAACTGGAACACGCGGATCCCGAAGCGGAAGCCTACGGCGATCTACTCGAGGTCTACGGGGATCTCCAGCTCAGGCTCGACCACCACGATGTCGAGAAGATGCGCCCCCGGATCGAGACAGTCCTCGGCGGACTCGGGTTTTCCCAATCCGACTGCGACCGCCCGACGACCGAGTTCAGCGGAGGCTGGCAGATGCGGATCGCGCTGGCCAAGTTGCTTCTCCGCGAGCCGAGCGTCCTTCTCCTCGACGAACCGACGAACCATCTCGACATCGAAACGGTGCAGTGGCTCGAGCAGTGGCTCCGCCAGTACGGAGGAGCGGTTGTCCTGATCTCGCACGATCGCAGCATGCTGGACAATCTCACCAATCGCACCCTCGCGTTCGAAAACGGCACCGCCCAGATCTACTCCGGCAACTACTCGTTCTACCTGCGCGAACGGGAGGCTCGCCGCGAACAACTCGAACGTGCCCAGAAGAATCAGCAGAAGGAAATCGAGAAGACCGAACGCCTGATCAACCGCTTCCGGGCGAAAGCCACCAAGGCGAAAATGGTGCAATCCCGGATCAAGCAACTCGAGAAGATCGACAGGATCGAACTCGAACACGAGGGGGCCACGATCGACTTCCGGTTTCCCCAGCCGGAGCGCAGCGGCCAGACCGTCATCAAGGTGGAGAACCTCTGCAAGAACTACGGCGAAAAGAGAGTGATTCGAGACTTTGATTTCGCGATCGAACGGGGCGATCGCATCGCCATCGTCGGTGTCAACGGAGCCGGCAAATCGACATTCTCCCGGATTCTAGCGGGGGTGGAGGATCTCACCTCGGGCCAGAGAATCGAGGGTCACAAGGTGCAGGTCAGCTATTTTTCACAGACTCATGCCGACGAACTCGATCCCGGACGAACCGTGCTTGAGACGCTCGAAGGTCATGTCACCGACGAGGCTGCCCGGAATCTCCGTACTCTCCTGGGCGCTTTTCTCTTTCGCGGCGACGACGTCTTCAAGCAGGTGAGCGTCCTCTCGGGGGGAGAGCGAGGACGCCTCGCCCTCGCTCGCATGCTTCTCCAGCCCGCCAACTTTCTCGTCATGGACGAGCCCACCAACCACCTCGATCTCCAGTCGCAGGAGGTCCTGCAACGTGCGCTCGACGACTACAGTGGAACGTACGTGATCGTCTCCCACGACCGGTCCTTTCTCGACCCCATCGTGACCAAGGTGCTCGAGTTCATTCCCGGACAGGCCCCGAGGCTCTATTACGGCAACGTCTCGGACTACATCGAAAAGAAGCAGGCCGATCTCGCGTCCGCCGCCGGACCCCAGGGGAAGGGCGTGCGTCGCGCGGGTGAAGCCGCGGGAAGCTCCCCCGGTGGCAAGGGGGGCAACCGGAAGGAACAGAGGCGACGCGAAGCGGAAGCCCGGGCCTCTCTCGCAGCGAAGCTGAAACCACTGCGCGAGCAATTTGCGAAGGTGGAGAAATCGATCGAAGATCTCGAAGCGGAAAAGGAAACGCTCACCGCCAGACTCGTCGATCCCGAGTTCTTCAAGAAGAGCGACGATGCGGCCGCCGCGACGAAGCGGTTCTCCGAGATCGAGGGCGAGCTGGAAGCCGCCTACACCCGGTGGAGCGAGTTGAGCGAAGAGATCGAGAAGCTCGAAGAGGTGTAGGAAGGAAGGGAGGAGAAACAACGGCAGTGACGAGCCCCGGCCATCCACAAACGGAGAACGACGAGTTCTACGGGGCCCTGCATCCTGCCACGGCGCGCTGGTTCCAGGACAGCTTCGGCACGCCGACTGAAGCACAACGCCTCTGCGTTCCCCCCCTCGCATCCGGCCGGTCCGTGTTGCTTTCCTCTCCGACAGGTTCCGGCAAGACCTTGGCCGGGTTCCTCGCTGTCGTCGATCGTCTCGCACGCGAGCACCACGAAGAGGGGCTCACCGCCGGCGGCATCCGCTGTCTCTACGTATCTCCTCTCCGCGCCCTCGCCTACGACATCGAGAAAAACCTGAAAGCGCCCCTGCGGGGACTCGGCCTCGAGGAAGTGATCACGGTGGGGCTCCGTACCGGAGACACGTCTTCCACCGAGCGGCAGAAGCAGCGCCGCAAGCCACCACACCTGCTTCTCACCACCCCGGAAAGCCTCGCCATCATCCTTCCCCAGAAGGGATATCGCGAGGCGCTCGCCCGCTGTGACTATGTGATCGTCGATGAACTCCACGCCTTCGCCGAAACGAAACGGGGCGTTCACCTCGCCGTGTCACTCGAACGTCTGGAAAGACTGCGACGCGACTGCCGTTCCGGCGTGTCACCACTCGTGCGCGTGGGCCTCTCGGCCACGGTCGCCCCCCTCGAAACGGTCGCGGACTTCCTCTCGGGCTCGGGCCCACCCTGCCTCATCCGCGAGGCGAAACAGGCTCGCCGTTCACTCATCGAGGTGATGACTCCCATCCGGAAGAAGGCCTATCCCCCCGCCGGATACACCGCGTCGCGCATGATCTCCGACATGGCGGCAGTCGTCGAGCGCAACCGCTCCACACTGATCTTCACGAACACTCGGTCGGGCGCCGAACGGATCTCCCACCGGCTCAAGTTGGCTCTACCGAAACTGGCCGACGCCATCGAATGCCATCACTCTTCGCTCGATCGCGACCTTCGACAGGAAGTGGAAGACCGGCTCAAGGACGGAAAGCTGCGATCGGTGGTGTGCTCCACCAGCCTCGAACTGGGCATCGATATCGGTCACATCGACACCGTAATCATGGTCAGCACGCCCAAGGGAGTCTCTCGCGCACTGCAGAGAGTGGGACGATCGGGACACTCGATCCACCAGTCCAGCCACGGTGTTCTCGTCGCAACGAACATCAACGACCTGATCGAGTGCATCGTCTGCGCCCGCCTCACCCACGAGGGCCGGCTCGATCCGGTGACCATCCTCGGAACGGCGCACGATGTCGTCATCCAGCATATCGTCGGCATGGCGATGGACGGGGGGGTGACCGCCAACGAAGCCTTCGCGGTCATCACATCGGCTTTTCCCCTGCGCCACCTACCCCGGGCGACGTTCGACCGGCTTCTCCGCTACCTCGAGGGCGGTGGTCGCTCCCTCGAAAAACAGTATCGGGAGGCGTTCGGAAAGATCGAGGAGAGGGACGGTCTCTGGCACACCGTTTCCAGGAAGGTCGAGCGGGATTACCTGGTGAACATCGGGACGATCCACGCCGATGGCATGGTCGACGTCAAACTGAACCGCAGGCGTCTCGGCGCCGTCGAGGAGGGATTCGTGAAAGGCCTCAAGACCGGGGACATCTTCGTCCTCGGGGGCAAGACGGTCCGACTGATCGATGCCAGTCCCGACTCGGTAATCGTGGAGAATGCCGCGGGCCGGCTACCATCGGTGCCGACCTGGAATGCCCACAAGATGCCGCTCGCCTCCGGGATCGCAGAGGAAGTGGCACGCCTCCGCACGGATTTGCATCATCGACTCTTCGTCGAGAAAAGACCGGACGCCGAGGTCGAGGACCGGCTCGTCGAGGAGTGGTCCATCTCACGGACGAACGCCTCCGCCGTGATCGACCACTTCCGGAACCAGGCCCTGCTCTCGCGCATTCCGACGGCCGAACTCTTCCTGATCGAGCGATTCCGCGACGAGGAGAACGATCCCGAACGGGTCCATTTCTTCTTCCACTCGCTGATCGGGCGAAGCGCCAACGACGCCCTCTCGCGAATCGTCAGTCACCGGCTCAAGCAGGCGGTGGGGGGCAACACGCTCGTCACCATCGACGACTACGGTTTCCTGCTCAGCGTGCGCGATTTCCAGGACCTCGAGTGCGAGCAGTGGAAAGAACTCTTTCACCCGGGAGAGGCTGTCGCCGACCTCGCCACGGCACTCGAGAACTCCCAACTGGTGAAATGGCAGTTCGGGGGGGTCGCGCAGACGGGACTCATGATTCCCCGCCAACTTCCGGGAGCGGAGAGGAAATTGCGACAGATTCGCTGGAGTTCGGACCTCCTCTTCCAGGTTCTCATCCAGCACGAGCCCGATCATCCTCTCCTCGAACAGGCCCGCCACGAATCGATGCACACCTTTCTCGACACGGACCGAGCCCGGCGGTTCCTCGGACGGGTGGGGGAAATGGAGTGGGACCTCGTCGAGCTGCCGGCCGTGTCCCCTTTCGCCTTCGGCCTCTACGCCAGCAAGATCCGCGAGAGCATGATGATGGAGACCCCCGAGGAGGCGATCGAACGCCTCTACCAGGCCATGTGCGAGAAGACGGGAAGGAGCCCGGCGAATTGAAGCGGTCGCAACAAAAGGGTTGCTTGATTCGCAAGATGGATCGTTCTAACTCGGAGTATTCGATTCTGTCATGACCGATCCGACCCTCCGCCTCGCCGTCTCCCTCCTTCTCACCACCGGAATCTTCGCCGCCGCAGGCCACGCGCAGGACGACGCGCGCGATCTCGAGAAGGTCAACAATGCCGCGCACTTCCTCGCCGGTCTCGACCTGCCGCACTCCGGGTCCGAGAGCCTCGCCGAATCGAGCGCCTTCGCCACCCACCGGTCGCAACTCGACCGGGAGTGGAACGACTATACCAAGAGCACGCTCCACCCGATGAGCGCGTGGGCCACGTCGGAGGTGGCTCCCTATTCGAAATCGGATGGCGTTCTCCGCTACCTCTTCAGCGGACCCGACATCCTGCACGCCTTCCACGTCTTCCCGAAGGTCGACACCTACGTGATGTGCGGTCTCGAACCGGTGGGAGTCGCGCCGAACATCGACGGTCTCACGCCGGGCACCGCCGGGCGCGCCCTCGGCGAGGTCCGCAATGCCCTCGGTGAAATCATCAACTTCAGCTTTTTCCGCACCAAGGACATGAAGGTGGACCTGCAATACGGGGTGTTTCGCGGAACGACCCCGATCATGATGGTCTTCCTCGCCCGTTCCGGCCAATACCTGCTCGACTACGAATTCTACGAGCTGCAGAGCGATGGCACCCTCGCCAGCCAGGGAGCCGACAGCAAGGGGGCCAACGTGGTCCGGATCGAGTTCTCCCCTCGCCGCCTCAAGAACAACAAGACGCTCTACTACTTTTCCACCGACCTCTCGAACAGCGGGTTTACCAAGAACGGATTCTCGAAGTGGCTTGAAGCCCAGCCGAAAGGCGATTCCTACCTGAAAGCGGCGTCCTTCCTGATGCACTCCGACTGGTTCGGCGACGTCCGCGATCACCTGCTGGACTATTCCAACGTCATCGTCCAGACGGATTCGGGTATTCCCTACCGTCACTTCGACAAAGACACCTGGGATATCCAGCTCTACGGCACCTACACCCGGCCGATCGATCTTTTCGCCGAGTATGGCCAGGGCGACCTGCGCGCCGCCTACGGGTCCGGGGGCGTGAAGAAGATCGATTTCGGCACGGGATACAAGTGGCGCAAGGGGCAGTCCAACCTCATGCGCTTCGTCCGCAAGGGCGTCGTTCCGGAAGCCACCCCGGTGGAGGAGGCTCCCCCTGCGACCGAATAGGCGACTTCACTCGCCTTCCCTGTCCTTGAACAGCTTCTTGAACAAGCCGCCTCCGCTCTGCACGTCGGGCCGGAACACCTCGACAGGGGGGACGTCGGACTGCGTGAGTTGAGGGAGAGTCGCATCCCGGAAAAGGATGCGGAGAAATTCCTCATCCCGGAACGTCCCCTTCCGTCCGAGGTGAACGACCACGAGCTGCATCGACGGCACCATGTAGAGTCGCTGGAAATTGGAACCGAGCGCGGTCACCATGTCGGGCGGCGCATCGCGGCTCAGGCACGCACGACTCCAATCGATCGGCAGGGGATCCCGGTCGAGCCACTCCTCGACATCGACGACGCGGGCATCGGCCCGCGTGGCATACCCGTTGACCCAGAAAGTGAGCCCGTAGGCCGGATTGATCCGTGTCCCGGTGAAGCAGCGCCTCAGGCTGTCGATCGAGACGATGCGCTTGCCGTTCCATTCCCCACCTCGAATCACCATCTGACCGAATGTGAGCCAGTCGCGCCCGGTCATGTACATCCCGGCCGAAAGGATGGGATTTCCGTGGGCATCGTCCCGCCACTGGGTCACCGTGATATCGAGCGGGCGCAGAATCTGCCGCTCCAGGAATTTGTCGTAGGTGGTCATGCGCCGGCGCAACTTGCGCCGCAGGACTTCACCGAAAACCTGGAGGTGGCCAGGACCGTAGACAAAGGTCTCCCCTCGACCAGCCTCGGCATCGAGACCGATCGCGAGGGTGAGCTTGTCCGCCGAGGAGCGACCGTAGATTTCGGAGAAACCGGTCTCCAGTCCGGACGTGAAATTGAGCAGATCCCTCACCGTGATCCGGCTCTTCCGGGGATCGTCGCGCCACTCGAGTATCGTCTCCGAGACCCGCTCGTCGAGGTCGAGCCATCCGTGGTCGAGGCCGATCGCGGCAACCACGCCGAAAAAGGACTTCGTCCCGGAATAGATGTGCAGCGGCTTGCTGACGGAGTGGCTGTTGTAGTAATCCTCGAAACGGATCCGCCCCCCCTCGTAGACGATCATCCCGAGCCCGGGACCGGACGCGGAATACTCGTGCGCGGCCTTGATCGACTCCATCCTGAGCTGTGCGTTCGCGGCCATCGGCACAAAGAACCAGGGACACAGGGACAGGCAAGCAGCGAACAATGCGGATCGGGCCATAACCGGAATTTCAAGGAACTACGGAAACGTGAAATGACAAGAAACGATCCGGTTTCTCACGAGGGCTTGGTATCCACGCGGAGCACACCATCGGACAGGATACGTGCGCGCAATCCCCCTCGCCCCCGGAGGGCCTCCTCCGCCCCCTCCGCGAATGCCTGGTTCATCCAGTAGCAGGGACGCGCCTCTTCCGATCCGGAGAACCGGATTCCCTGGACTTCGAACTCCTGTCCGATCCACTCGTTGAGATCCTGTCCCTCGGTCAGCACGTTGCGGCGGAAGACGTCCGGTCCGACGTGGGTCACGTTGAACTGCCGGCAGAGCGACTCGTAGGTCGCGAGGTCGAAGAAGGTGATCTGCCCCTTGTAGTCCTCCTTGTAGTCGAAAAAGCGGTCGCCCCGGATCCCCCTGCCTGCGACGCATTCCACCTCGTCGCACTCCACCATCTCGTGTTCACCGGGTGGTTTGCCGTGGTGTCCGAAAAAGTTGTGGTCGGGTGATACGAAGATTCGGCGAATGGTCATGGGCATCGAATGAGGGAACTCCCAGGATACTTTCGCATTTCCCCACTGGCAATCCTCCGGGTTCCGGGTAGGCTCCCGGCCTCAGAAAACCCCTTTTTCCGCGATGGCGAAAGCACCCAAGAACGCGATTTCCCCCACCCGCGAAGAGAACTTCCCGGAGTGGTATCAACAGGTCGTCCGCGCTGCCGACCTCGCCGAGACGTCGGAGGTTCGCGGCTGCATGGTGATCAAGCCCTGGGGCTACGGTTTGTGGGAATTGATCCAGGGACAGCTCGATCGCTACTTCAAGGAGACGGGTCACAAGAACGCCTATTTTCCGCTCCTGATTCCCGTGAGCTACCTCGAAAAGGAGGCCACCCACGTCGAGGGTTTCGCCACCGAATGTGCCGTGGTCACGCATCACCGCCTCGAGTTGAAGGAGGGCAAGATGGTCCCGACCGGCGAACTGACCGAGCCCTACGTGATTCGACCCACCTCGGAAACGATCATCGGCGCCGCCTTTGCCCGGTGGATCCAGAGCTATCGCGACCTTCCCCTCCTCATCAACCAGTGGGCCAACGTGATGCGCTGGGAGATGCGCACCCGTCTCTTCCTCCGAACCGCCGAGTTTCTCTGGCAGGAGGGGCACACCGCGCACGAGACGGCGGAAGACGCCATGGAGGAGACGCGGCGCATGCACGGCGTGTATGAAACGTTCCTGCGCGACCACCTCGCCATCCCTGTGGTGGCGGGGGAGAAGACGGAAGCGGAGCGATTTCCCGGAGCCCAGAATACCTTCACCGTCGAGGCCCTCGTCCAGGACCGGAAGGCGATCCAGGCCGGCACCTCCCACTTCCTCGGCCAGAATTTCTCGAAGGCATCCGGTATCGAGTTCGAGAGCCGCGAGAGCAAACGGGAGTTCGCCTGGACCACGAGCTGGGGCGTCAGCACCCGTCTCATCGGGACATTGCTCATGGCGCATTCCGACGACGACGGAGCCATCCTCCCGCCCCGAGTCGCGCCGACCCAGGTCGTGATTATCCCGGTGACCCCGAAGCCCGAACACGAGGAGCCCGTCTTCTCGGCCTGCGAGGAACTCGCGGCGTCCCTGCGGGGAGAGTCTTTTCACGGCGACCCCGTTCGCGTCGAGATCGACAAGCGCGACCTCGGTGGTGGCGTGAAAAACTGGGAGTGGATCAAGAAGGGAGTGCCGGTGCGGATCGAGATCGGCCCGAGGGATCTCGAGAAGGGGTCCGTCGCCGTGGCACGTCGAGACCGGGGGCCGAAGGAGAAAGACTTTCTTCCCACCGGTGACGCCGTGTCCGGGATCACGGATTTGCTCCAGGAGATCCAGACCGGCCTGCTCGAGCAAGCCCTTGCCTTTCGCGAAGAACACACGGTGGAAATCGCTTCGATCGATGAATTCCGGGAGTTCTTCACGCCGCAGAATGCCGATCAGCCCGAGATACACGGCGGATTCGCCCTCGTGCACTGGGCCGGATCGGCCGCGGACGAGGAAACACTGCAGGAAGAGCTCAAGGTGACGGTGCGTTGCATCCCCGATGATCCCGACCTCCGCGGCGAACCCGGCACCTGTTTCTTCACGGGCCGGGAAGCCGAGGGCCGGGTTCTCTTCGCCAAGAGCTACTGATCCGCGCGGGGATCCTCGCCGGCGCACCCTGGATTCTCGCTGGCGTCGATCCGGCCGAATCGGGCTCGACACCCCGGACCGTTCCCTGCAACAAGAAGGGATGACAGAGAGAGATCCCGAACCGGCAGCGCATCGTCGCGGCTTTCTCAAGACGGGCACGGCCGCCTCGGTGGGGATCGTGCTGTCCTCCGCTTCGAAAGCCCGCTCCGCCGCAGGCAGCGAGACACTCAAACTGGGCGTGATCGGCTGTGGCGGACGCGGCGCCGGAGCCGCCAACCAGGCCATGAATGCCGACGACGGGGTGGTGCTTCACGCGATGTGCGACGTCGACCGCACCGTTCTCGACACGGCACACGAGATCTTGATGAAGCAACAGGAGGGCCGCGTCGACGTCCCGGAAGACCGTCGTTTCTCCGGATTCGAGGACTACAAGCGAGTGATCGAACAATGTGATGTCGTCATTCTCGCCACCTCGCCCGGATTTCGTCCGCAGCACTTCGAAGAGGCCGTCGCTCAGGGCAAGCACGTCTTCATGGAAAAGCCGGTCGCCACGGATGTCCACGGCATCAAGCGCGTCCTCGCGGCGGGGAAGGAAGCGGCCGCAAAGAATCTCAAGGTCGGAGTCGGCCTCCAGCGCCGCCATCAACCGGGCTACCAGGACTGGATTCGACGCATCCAGGATGGCGACATCGGTGACGTCCTCACGATTCGCGCGCTCTGGAATGGTTCGTCTCGCGCGGGAAAGCCGCGGCGTGAAGGCGAATCCGAACTCGAGTACCAGATTCGCAACTGGTACTATTTCACCTGGCTGTCGGGGGATCACAACGTGGAGCAGCACGTCCACAACCTCGATGTCGCCAACTGGATCATGGGCGAGCAGCATGTCGTCGTCGCCCGCGGCATGGGTGGGCGAGAGGTGCGCGACAAGCTCGAGAACGGGCAGATCTACGACCACCATTTCGTTGAATACGAGTATGCCGACGGTACTCTCCTCTACAGCCAGGCGCGCCAGATTCCGAACTGCTGGCGCCTGATTGGCGAAACCGCGGTCGGAACGCTGGGTAGGGCCGAGTTTCAACAGCGGCTCTTCACCATTTCCGGCCCGAACGCTGCGACGAAGCGATTTCGCCGCAACGAGGACGGCCACCAACTCGAGCATTACCCCCTCTTCCGTGCCATTCGCGAGGACCTTCCTCACAACGAAGCCGAACGGGGCGCTCACGCGACGATGACGGCGATCCTGGGAAGGATGGCGAACTACTCGGGTCAGGAAGTCACCTGGGACGACGCGATGGCTTCCGATCAGCGCCTCGTGCCCGATGACCTCTTCGACTTCCGCTCCGATCCTCCTGTTCACCCCGATGCGGAAGGCCGCTATCCCATCGCCGTTCCCGGCGTAACCGACCCCTTCGCGGTCTGGTATTGAGAACACCCCATCAGACTTCGACAGATGCGGTGATGCAGGGCGCGAGGGATCTCCGTTGGACCATCGAGAGTCCCTCCCTGGCCGATCCCGGACGACCGGATGTGACTTCACCCACCTGGCCGCCGGATACCGGCATCCGTGAAGACGGGCTCTCCTCGTGGCTGGCGGCTCGATCCACCCACCGTGTCGGGCGCTACTTCGAGGATCTCATCGCCTTCTATCTCACCGAGATCCGTGGCGCTCGTCTCATCGCGCACGGACGGCAGGTCCTCGAGGAGGGGAAGACCCTCGGAGAGATCGATTTCCTCTTCGACGAACCCTCTGGCGAGCGGGTGCATTGGGAGGTCGCGGTCAAATTCTATCTGCAGGCGGAAGGAGCGCATCCGGGAGGCAGCCGTCTGATCGGTCCCAACGCATCCGACACGTGGGAACGCAAGGCGGAGCGACTCTTCGGAAGCCAGTTGGCACTCGGCCCTGCCGTCGATCCCTCCATCACACGCAGCGAAGCCCTGGTGAAGGGCCGCATTTGCCACCACGTCCACGAATTCGCCGAACCGCTCGAGGCAGAGTATCTCTCGTCCAGGTGCTCGCGAGGAATGTGGCTTCGCTTCGGCGAACTCGAGAAATGGCTCGAGGAGGATTCTTCGGAATCCGGTTATACGATTCTGGAGAAGCCTCACTGGCTCGGCCCTCCGGTCGACTCGTCCCGTTACTCCGGTTCCACGACCTTCTTCGACCAGGTCATGGACCGGACCGCCGAGTCGAACCGTCCGATCGCCTTTCACCGCGCCGCAGCGGAAGCCGGCACCTCGTTCGGTTTTCTTGTCCCCGACGACTGGCCCTTCACGTGACACGATCAGGTCGCTTCGCCCGTGAAGACCGGTCTCTTCCAGATGGGCACCGTCGTCTTGATGCGTCTCAGGTACTCGCGACTGATTTCGTAGGCCTCCGCGCTGTGGGGAGTCTGGACGCGGATGAGGATCGACGGCTCTCCCGCCGCGACGAATCCGGTCCGGTGATGGACGAAAGCGAGATGGCCGGGAAACTCCGCCCTCATCTCCGCACCGATCTTCTCCAGCTCGCGCTCCGCCATCCCCGGATAGTGGGAGTAGTCGATTCCGCGGATGAGTCGCCCGTCCTCCCGGTCCCGCACCACGCCCCGAAATCGCAGGTCGGCTCCGTGTTCGGTCGATGCGGGGAGTGCCGACTCCACCTCTTCGATGGTCTGCTCGGACAGGGATGAGGAGAAATGATCGCTTGCCATCGGGGAAAGGTGAGTAGGCTTGAGGCCAACATTCAAAAGAGACACAAATGAGCAAGAGCGATTTCGGACTGATTGGCCTCGCCGTCATGGGGCAGAACCTCGTCCTCAACGTCGAGAGCCGCGGCTACCGGGTTTCCGTCTACAACCGCACCACGGCCACGATGAAGGAGTTCGTGGAGGCGAATCCCGGGAAGAACCTCTACGGAGCCGAAACGCTCGAGGACTTCATCGCCAGCCTGGAACGGCCGAGGAAGATCATGATCATGGTCAAGTCGACCGCCGCGACCAACCCGGCCGACCGCGATGCCGTCGACGCCGTCATCGATTCGCTCGTGCCCCTGCTCGACGAGGGCGACCTCCTGATCGACGGGGGAAACACCTATTTCATCCACTCGGATCGGCGCTCCAAGGATCTCGCCGAGAAGGGACTCCTCTTCATTGGCACGGGCGTTTCCGGCGGCGAGGAAGGCGCCCTCAAGGGGCCCTCGATCATGCCGGGCGGACCCGCGAAGAGTTGGGAAATCATCCAGCCGATCTTCGAGTCCATCGCCGCGCAGGTCGACGGCGATCCGTGCGTCACCCACATCGGCGAGGGCGGGGCCGGCCATTTCGTGAAGATGGTGCACAACGGGATCGAATACGGTGACATGCAGCTGATCTGCGAGGCCTACGAGATCTTCAAGGCGGCCGGATTCTCGACCCGGGAACTCGCCGAGGTCTTCGCCGAGTGGAATCGGGGCGAACTCGAGAGCTACCTGATCCAGATCACGAGCAAGATCTTCGAGCAGATCGATCCGGAGACCGGGAAACCCACCATCGACATCATCCTCGACCGGGCCGGCCAGAAGGGAACCGGCCGCTGGACCGTGCTCAACGCGGTCGACAATGCCATCGTCGTCTCGACGATCAACGCCGCCGTGGAGGCGCGCATCCTCTCCGCCCTGATCGGACAGAGAACGGCGGCCAAGGATCACTTCCAGAAGCCCGACCGGACCATCGACATGCCCCGGGAAGAACTCGTGCAGAAGGTGCACGACGCTCTCTACGCCTCGAAGATCATCAGCTACGCCCAGGGCATGGACCTGATCAAACAGGTCGGCGAAAAGCACGAATGGAACCTGAATCTCGGCTCGATCGCCCGGATCTGGCGGGGCGGCTGCATCATTCGGGCACGCTTCCTCAACCGCATCACCGAGGCCTACGAGAGGAATCCGGATATCGCCAACCTCATGCTCGACCCCTTCTTCACCGAGATCATCGACCGGTCCCAGCCGAGCTGGCGCGAGGTGGTTTCCCTCGCGGTGAACCGTGGAATTCCGGTTCCCGCCTTCGCCGCCTCGCTCTCCTACTTCGACGGATACCGCTCGGAACGCCTTCCCGCCAACCTCCTCCAGGCCCAGCGGGACTTCTTCGGCGCCCACACCTACGAGCGGGTCGACAAGCCCGAGGGCGAGTTCTTCCACACCGACTGGCCGGACGTGATCGAGTAGACGCCCTTCGGTTGATTCGGGAGGCCGAAAGGAAAGAGGGGAAACCCCTCCCTCCCGGGTCGTCGTTGACTACGGTTGAATCTAGAGAATCCCTCCGTCCAGCGGCTGGATCACCCGCCCCTTCGCGGAGGCCGGCTCGGGACCGCCCTCCACAGGGTCGGGGAGGAGGATCTCGAGATTCTCCAGCTTCATGCGCTTGAGTTGTTCCGAGGCCTCCGCGGGGAGCGAATCGAGTCCTTCCTCCGGATCGAAGGGCCCCTCGTAGACTTTTTCCCCCTCCTTGTCGCGAATCGTGATGGTGTGTCCGTCGTCCCCGTTCCGAATCGTGACCTCGCCTTCCTGGTTGTCGATCTGGACCACCCCTTTCGTTCCGAAGATCTTGAGCGGGAAACCCGGCTCGACCGAGAGCGCGGGAGGTTTCCCGACGGCCCTTTCCCCGTCCGGCTCCGGCAACGCGCCGGAATCCTCACCCTCGCACGAGGACTCCCCCTCTCCTTTCGCCGTTTCCGAGGGGGAGCCGAGCTGGCCGGGGCGATGGCGCTCGAGCCAGTTTTTCCAGTGATCCTGGAAATGGCGCGCCGCCTCCTCCCACTGGTGAGGGCTACGCGGACCACCCATGGCCGGAGGATACGCCAATCGATCCGGGCGAGCCAACCTCCGGGTCTGTCCCAGCGCAGTCCGGACCACCTGCTGCTCGCCACGACGGATGATCGACACCGCCACTTCCCGGCCAGCCTCCATCGAACGCACGAGAAGTGAAAGGTGCTCGGGTGTGGTGATGAGCTGATCGTCCAACCGCGTCACGATGTCCTTCGGCTGCAATCCCGCCTCCTCGGCCGGAGAATGAGGCATCACCTGCTGGATCACCACGCCGAAGCCCTCCTTGATTCCGAAATGCTCCCGCAGCGTCGGCGGCAGTCCTGTCGTCGCGACACCGAGGTAGGTGGACATCTCCGCGCCGCGCTCGGGTGCCTGCTCCCGGTATCGCCCCGCTTCGGTGCCGGTGCCGGGAAGGCTCGCCTCTCCGGCCGCCTCGTCGATTCTCGCTTCTTCAGGAAGCCCGCCCTGTTGTACGGCATCATTTTCAGCCGCGACCCGGACCGGAGCAAAGACGAACCCGAATGCAACGAGGAGAATTGGGAGGGACCACTTCATCACGGAAGAGACGATTCGGATTCGGGCAGCGAACGAGGGACGAGGATCTGCTCCGTGCGGGGCGTGAACAGGCGAATGTTGGTTCCGGTCTCGGGGTCGTGCCAATGATAGGCATCGCGGTATTCGAGGATCATCTCCTCCACCGGCCCCTCCTCCGACTGGCGCACGCCGCCGGTCGAGGCTTCGATCAGGTAGCCTTGAGCCGAAACCGGAAGGAATCGCGATTCGGTGGATTCCGCACCCAGTCCTCCGACGGGAAGCGTCGTCGCTGGAGCGTCCGCCACTTGTTCGGTCGCCGGACCGGGAATCCGGTCTCCGTAGCGCAAAAAGAGAACGCCAGCCATGAGCAGACAGGCACCGGAGAGGAGAAGCGCCGCGCGCATTCCCGGGATCGATCGATCCGGCCGGGTCGATTCCCGCCAGTCGTCGATCCGCTGCCGGTCGCGCCGCAGCTCATCCAAGAATCGGCCCTGCAGGCGGGCCGGTTTCAACTTTCCCAGTTCCGCCTCGAGACGCTCAAACTCCCCATCGGGATCTCTCGACTCCTCGCTCATGCCTTTGCACCGGTAGAGCGAGGTGCCCGGGACGATTCGTTTATCTTTTTCCGGAGCCTTGCATCGCGTCAGGCGATCGTGTTCTGCACGAGTTTCCGCTGCCACCCGGAGATCTGCCGTCCCACGTTTCCCGGCGACGGGGCGCCGACTGCTTTTCGCGCCTTCAGGGCGGTCTTGAGATCGAGGCAATGGTAGACGTCCTCTTCGAAGGCGGGGGAGAATCGCCGGTATTCCTCGAGAGTGATCTCGGGGAAACCACGGTTCTCGTCGAGCGAGAAGGCAGTCAGCTTGCCCACGATTTCGTGGGCATCCCGAAAGGGCACCCCCTTGAGGACGAGATAATCCGCGATGTCTGTCGCCAGCAGGAAAGGGTCGCACGCCGCCCGCAGGGTCCGCTCCTCTCGCACCTTCGCGGCCGCCATCATCTCGGCGAACACCTCCAGTGCGAGCTTGAGATGATCGATCGAGTCGAAGAGCGGCTCCTTGTCCTCCTGCAGGTCCCGATTGTAGGTCATCGGCAACCCCTTCAGCGTCGTGAGAAGGCTCACCAGGTTCCCCGTGAAGCGGCCCGTCTTGCCTCGCGTGATCTCGGCGACGTCGGGATTCTTTTTCTGTGGCATCAGGCTCGAACCCGTGGTGTGGGCATCGGACAATTCGATGAAGCCGAACTCGGCGGACGCCCAGAGGATCACGTCCTCGCTCAGCCGGGACAGGTGCGTGCCGGTCAGGGCGATCACGAACAGGAGTTCGGCGATGAAATCGCGATCACTCACCGCATCCATGCTGTTCTGCGACAGGACCGGAAATCCCAGCTTGTCCGCCACGAGTTTGCGGTTCAGGGGAATGGTCGAGCCCGCGAGGGCACCGGATCCCAGCGGCATGACGTTGATCCGCTTGTAACAGTCGCGCAGCCGCCCCTTGTCGCGCTCGAACATCTCGATGTAGGCCAGGAGATGGTGGGAGAACAACACCGGTTGCCCCCTCTGGAGGTGCGTGTAGCCCGGCACGATCGCTTCGGGATGGTTCACGGCGAGACTGAGCAGGGCGTTCTGGAGATGCACGAGTCGCTGGAACAGATTACCGGCCTCGGCCCGGCAGTAGAGCCGCACGTCCAGCGCGACCTGGTCGTTCCGGCTGCGCGCCGTGTGGAGTTTCGCCCCGGGCGCCCCGATCTTGTCGGTCAGCGCCTTCTCGATGTTCATGTGGATGTCCTCGAGGCTCGTCCGAAACTTGAACTCGCCTCCCTCGATCTCCGCCTTGATCTCGCGCAGGCCACGGACGATGGCGCGCTCCTCCGTCTTCGTCAGAATGCCCGCCTCGTGCAATGCGGCGGCATGAGCCACGGAGCCTTCGATGTCGTAGGCGTAGAGTCGCCAATCGAAGGAAATCGACTCCCCGTATCGCTGCACGAGATTCGAGGTCTCGGTCTGGAAGCGTCCTTTCCACATGACGTTTCCCTTCGCGCCACCCGGACGACAGTTCAACCCGTTTTGCCGAGTCGCATCTGGACCAGGTTCTCGCAGAACCCGTCCTGCCGCAATTTGTCGCAACAGGCTTCGATCCGCATCGACTTCTGCGCGGGCCGGAACCCGAGCCGCCTCGTGATGCAGTCGATCAGGGTGGCGACGTTCTCGTCCTCGAACTCGAGAACCTTCCCACAGTCGATGCAGATGAGATGATTGTGATCGGGCGAGTCGAGAAAGTTGGGATCATAGACGCGTTCGTCGCGGCCCAGATCGATCTCCCGGAGCAGACCACAATCGACGAGCAACGATACGGTCCGGTAGACGGTGGCTCGCGAGGTCTTTGGATCGATCTTCCTCGCCTTTACCAGGAGTTCCTCGGCCGTGAAATGGTCGTCGGAGGAAAAGGCCGCCTCGACGATCACGTCGCGCTGACCCGTTCGCCGCATGCCACGAGCACGGATGAATTCATCGAAGCGTTTCTTGATGTCGGGATCGAGCGCCATCTCGTCGGTCTCCTGTCATTGTGACGAGTTTCTCGCGCGACGCGAGGAAAAGGTACGCTTGCGGGCCTGCTTCTTGCGGTTAGGAATCGACGGGGCAGATTCCCGTTGGCTAGATACATGACGACCTTCTCCGAACCCTTCCTTCGTTTCCAGCCCGTTTACCAGAAGCGCGTCTGGGGTGGCCGGGCCCTGGCGGAACGATTTGACCGCACACTGCCCGAGCCGGGATCTCCCTATGGCGAAAGCTGGGAACTGACCGCCCGCCCCGAGGCGGATTCGGTCGTCTGCGGCGGATCCCTCGCGGGACAAACCCTGTCCCAGCTCTGGGCGGACGAATCCCTTCGTCGCACCCTGTTCGGCCTCGATGCTCCACGTGAAGAACGGTTTCCCCTCCTCTGCAAGATCCTCGATGCGAGGGAGAAGCTGTCGATCCAGGTTCATCCGCCGGCGGCCGTGGCGGGGGAACTGGGGGGCGAACCGAAGACCGAGATGTGGTACATCGCGCACGCCGAACCCGGGGCGGAACTCTACGTGGGAGTCAAGAATGGAGTCACACCCGGTTCGTTTCGCGCGGCCCTCGCGGAGGGTACCGTGGCGGACCAGGTTCACGCGATACCGGTGACGGCGGGCGATCATCTCTTCATTCCGAGTGGGCGCCTCCACGCAATCGGCGAGGGCCTCCTGATTTTCGAGATCCAGCAGAATTCCGACACCACCTACCGGGTCTTCGACTGGAACCGCCTCGGCATGGACGGCTCCCCGCGAGAACTCCACGTCGAGGAGTCGATGCGTTGCATCGATTTCTCCGATGTCGAGCCCGCGGTCGACACGGCGAACGGCGTCATCCTCTGCGGTTGCGATCACTTTCTCATCGAGCGCCACGAGATTCCCCGCAACGAGAGCCTGGAGAACGCGGTGGGGTCCCGCTTCGCCATCATCACGGTCGTGAACGGGACGGTCTCCTGCGAGGGCGCGACCTTCGGAGAAGGCGACTTCTTTCTCGTCCCGGCTGAGTCGGACAAGGAATCCCTTCATGCCGGCGCAAACGGCGCATCCGTTCTTCTCACGTCCTGGCCATAAGCCCCGCTCTACGCCTCCGGCTCACTCTCCTCGTCGTGGATCGCCGGATCCAATCCGGGCAAGGTCTTCGCCTTGTCGGCGAAGCGATCGAACCGGTTCGAGAGGATCAGGAGGGTGGGAGCCCAGAGTCCCACGAAGATTCCGAATCGCTCGGCGTGCGCCTGCTGCTCCGGTGTATCGCCACTGAGCCACCACCAGATCGCGATCGACAGGAGAATGGACAGAATACCGCCCTGAAAGAAGATCGTGCTGAGCACGCGGCACATCGTCTGATTCATGGCTCGCACTATCGTGGGCACGGAACCCCGCTGTCTTGGCGAATTTTGCGAATCACTCCGCGCGATTTGTGTCGGACAGGAATCGCCAAGGCACCTGATTTTCTGGGTTTCGAGAAAGATGGAATTTATGAAAATTTAATTGATTAGTTCCGTCTCGTGTTGTTTGATTCGAGCGGGTTTATCTGGAAATTATGATTCTGGAACAAGACAGGTTGCGCCTCGGTTGGCGCGACTACGGGGAGTTGCTTCGCCGCCGCTCTGGACTCCTCGCCGCCTCGGGCCTCGCCTGTGCCGGCTGCGCCGCCGCCGCCCTCTTTCTCGCCCCCCGCCAGTTCGAGGCGCGGGCGACCGTCGAGGTCTTGACACCCGATCCCGTCCTTCCCGCGCCATGGCAACCGGGAGACACGACACGCCCCGCTTCGGCGCGCTTTCTGCAAACCCAGGCCGAACTCGCCCGCACGACCGATCTGGTCGCCGAAGCGGCGGGAGTCCTGCCCCCCGGGAGCGGAACGGAACCCGCCGCGATTCGGGCGAAGCTTCGCGTGACCCCCCTTGCGGGAACCAACCTCCTCTCCTTCGTCTATCGCGGTACCGATCCGGACCTGGCAGGCCGTGTCGCCAATGCCGTGGCGAAACAGTTCGTTCACTTCGCCGAAGCCGACCGGCGACTCCGTCTCGCTGCACTGGAGGCCCTCTCCGTGCAGGAATCACCCGGAATCGCCGGGCAGCGCGATCCGGTGGACGCGGCCGTGAACGACTTTCTCGACAGGCAATCCGGAATCCCGGCCGGTGATCTCGACCGCTTGCAGAGGCGGCTCGCTCTCTCTTATCCGGCCGCCCGGCTCGTCGAACAGGCCAAGGTTCCCTCTCCTCCACTGCGCCGGCATGCCCTGCCACGCATCCTGCTCTTTTTTCTCGTGGGCGTTTGCCTCGGAGGCGCCGCGATCGCTCTCCGCGCCCGGCTGACTCGTTCCGGAGAGATCCTCGAACGCCTCGAGACTCGTCTCGGGCTCCGCCTCGCCGGCTTCGTTCCACGCGAGGGACGCTATCTCGTTCACGAAGATCAGGACGCCGCCTGGCGCGCGGAGCCGTTCCGAACGATCCGCACCCGGATCCAGAGTTGGCCAGGTGGGCCATCGAACGTGATCACCACCCTGGCGCGCTCTGACGGAGAGGGTGCCGGCGAGGTCACCACAAACCTCGCAGCGGTTTTCGCCGATGCCGGACACACCGTTCTCCTGATCGATGGCGACTTGCGCAAGCCGACCCTCCATGCCGTCTTCACTGCGGCGCCCCACCCTGGTCTCGCGGACTATCTCAAGGGCGAAATGCGTCTCGAGGAAACCGTCCTCAAGACACACTATCCGAACCTCTGGTTCATGCCGGGAGGAAGCCACGCCGCCGATCCGAGCGGACTCCTCTCCGGCCGGCGCATGGCCGATCTGATGCGGGAAATGCGGACGCGCTTCGACTACATCTTTCTCGCCTCCCCTCCCATTTTCGGGGTTGCCGATTCCGCCGTCCTGAGCGGATTTGCCGGGCACACCATCCTCGTCTCCGACCTTCGTACGTCCTCCATGCAGACCTTCCGCCGGGCGGGCCGATCGATCGAACGCAGCGGAGGCGCCTTCTCCGGGCTCATCCTGAACGCACCACGCCCCCGACGCGACGGCGCCCCGAGGCAACCCGGCTCACGTGTTCCCTTCCCGGGTTGACGCACCGCCCGGCTCAGCCCACGCGTTCGGCAGCCGGAACCACGAATTCCTCGACGTGGTGGCGAATCGGATGCGGCACCACCGCCCGGAGCAGGACATCGTTCCCTTCGTAGTCGGTGCGCAACACCTTCGCCTCCCGGTGCAACAGTGCGACGAGATCCTGGCGAGACTGGGGGACGCGCAGGAATAGCCGGGAGACCCGGTCGACGAGAATGTCTCCGATTCGCGCGATCAGCGACTCGATCCCCGTTCCTTCTCTCACCGAGACGAAGACGGCCCGTTCGTCGAAATGCCTCTCCAGTTGGTGGATCCGCCCCGGGTCGTCCTCGAGACGGTCCATCTTGTTCAGCACCGTGATCATCGGCTTGTCTCCCGCACCCAGTTCCTCCAACACCGACATCGTGGTCTCGTGAAACGCGAATACCTCGGGCGAACTGGCGTCGAGCACGTGAACGAGGAAGTCGGCGAGAATGGTCTCCTCCAGGGTGGCTTTGAAGGCTTCGACGAGGCGATGCGGCAGGTTGCGGACAAATCCCACCGTGTCGGTGAGAAGCAGGTGCTGGCCGTCGGGGAGTTCGACCCGCCGCGTGGTGGGATCCAGCGTCGCGAAGAGCTTGTCCTCGGCGAGCACGTCGGCTCCGGCCAGGCGATTCAGGAGCGAACTCTTACCCGCGTTGGTGTAACCGACCAGCGATGCCTGGGGGATGCCGTCACTCGAGCGCTTTTTGCGCTGCGTTTCACGATTTCGGCGAACGGCTTCCAGCTCCGCCCGGACCCGGTCGATCCGTTTCCGTGCGAGTCGCCGGTCGACCTCGATCTGCTGCTCGCCTTCACCCCGGGCCGCACCGCCGCCCCCCTTTCCTCCACCCGCCGCGCCGCGCTGCCGGTCGAGGTGAGTCCACATGCGGGCCAAACGCGGCAGGGAATACTCCATGCGTGCCAGCTCCACCTGGAGGCGGGCCTCCTTCGTCTGGGCGCGCATCCGGAAAATGTCGAGAATGACCTCCTCCCGGTCGATCACGGTGATGTCGGATTCCTCCTCCCACGTCCTTTGCTGAGCCGGCGAAAGTTCGTTGTCGAAGACGATGCAATCGGCGCCCACCTCGCGCGCCGCCTCGATCAGCTCGAGGCACTTGCCCGACCCGGTCAGGTAGCGCTTGTTGCTGTCGCGAACGAAGACGCAAGCCTTGTCGGCGATCCCGATGCCCAGAGTCGTGACGAGTTCCGCCAGCTCCTCGAGCAGGGACTCGGCTTCCTCCTCGTCACTGCGATCAAAATAGGCGCCGATCAGAAAGGCGCTTTCGACCATCTGCGGTTTCTCGCGCGTGTCGAACATCACGAGAGCAGTTCCCGGAGAGTGGCGAGATTCGACCGCATCGCCTTGATCACCTCCGGCACGATCTTGGGGTCCTTGTGCCCGAGGTATTCGATGTGAAGGCTGATGGGGCCGTCGAATCCCGATTCGACGAGCGTACGGTAGAATTTCCTGTCGATCCCGCCTCCGCCAACAGGACCCCACGAGAGCTGATTGTCCTTCCAGTAGGGTTCCTTCACGTAGACGGTGTCGATAAACGGGCGGGCGGCGGCGAAATTCAGCGGCCACGCCTTGAAACCCTCGACCGTGGCGTGCCCGATGTCGAAGGCGAATCCCACCAGGGCGGGATCCTGCTTCTCCATCAACCGGAGCATGTCCCAGACCGGTCCGCCGCAATAGCGGTCGCCCGAGTGATTCTGGTAGACGGGCTTGATCCCGATCTCGCGGCACAACGCCACGAGGTCGTCCATTCTGGCCCCGAACTCCGCAAGCTGAGGAGCGATCGGCTGCTT
>Ga0180436_10001588_pt1 | contig 22017 bp, 20 predicted proteins | sample SS_ome_2_FD_132434 | JGI IMG/M metagenome (GOLD analysis project Ga0180436, IMG submission 132434) | Hypersaline lake sediment archaeal communities from the Salton Sea, California, USA - SS_3_S_2 metaG | ecosystem: Environmental > Aquatic > Non-marine Saline and Alkaline > Hypersaline >... | reverse complement strand
GGCCGGGATATCGGCCCCGCTGGGGGCCCGCAGCCAAAAGCTGTATACAACGATAAAGCATATGGGTATGACCAATAGAAAGAATATGGCGCTAATGGACGGTGCCAACAGCGCCCATGGTTTCCAGCCTTCAGATTTCATGCTTATTTACTCCTTAATTAATCCAGCGATTTTTTACTTGCGGGCTTTATTCGGTGGCAGGAGTTCAGACAGCGATTGGGCTGTCGTTTGGATCATGCCCCCATATTTGGTTTTGATTTCATCGGCACTGTGCTGAAACACTGAAAAATCAAAACAAACCGCACCGACTCCTTTATTGGAAATGGGATCATAGAGGGGAGCGGCTATGGCGATCAGTCCGGGCAAAAATTCCTCAATATTCATGGCAAAACCACGCACTTTACTTTGTTTGAGATCCGTTGCCAATTTAGCTTTGTTGATAATGGTATTTTTTGTTTTGGATACCAGTTCCATCTTGTCGATTTTTTCAGCAATTTGATCATCGGGCAGGCTGCAAAGATAGGCCTTGCCCAAGGCCGTGTTGTGGAAACAATTTTTGGATGAATCCGGTAGACTGTATGTCAGCGTCTCCTCGGCAGACCGGTGGTAGACCCGCACCATGGTATCGTCGTCGGCAAAAACCACATCGATACTGATGTTGTGCTCGGCATGAATCTGATCCACCACTTCTTTGATCAACCTCAGATGATCCGTGGCCCGCATTAAGTTCATGCAAAACAAGGTGCACAGGATCGACGGCCTGATTTCGCGGGTCTTCTTCACTTTTTCCAGGTAACCCAACTCCACCAGCGTATTAATATAGCGGTAAGTTGTGGTCATATTTAATCCCAGCATTTTGGCGATCTCACTCTGGGTGAAAGCCGGAGTCTGACCATTAAACAACGCCAGGATCTTCAAGCCCTTTTCAAGGGACTTGGAGAAATAGTATTTTTCCTTTGACATTCATTTAGGGGCTGGTTTAATATTGTACTATTATAGAAGTGTATTTACTATAATAGTTAATTACACAAAGTTGAAACCCAATGTCAAGTCTAAATTTTGAGATAGGCTCGAGGCAATTAGGGAGGTATGATGCTGCAAGACGATATACGCTTAAAATTTGCCTGTGAGAATTCGGGCGAAGAGAACCAGATAGCCCTTTCAACCTTGGCTGCCACCTTGACCGAGTTTTTGGATCATTATAGCGAGAAAGCCCTTGTGGGAGAGCATTTTTACAACATCATTGGGCTTGGTGATGGCGCTGTAAAATTAGAACGACTCATGACAGCCTGTGATTATGATGGCGATACGCAGGGTTTTTTTGCCAAACTCCTGGATCTATTGGGCCAAGCGGATGGGACCCAAGCTTTTGTTATAAACGACATCAAAATGCCCCACCTGCTGCTGATGGCCATGCTTGAAATCCTTTTACCCGGCAATAAATTTGTTACCATCAAGACCGTTGACCAACTGGAAAAGGTGACCAACATCCATGTGCCAGAGCGTGATCGCAACGACATGCAGAAGGTCATCGATACCTACCCGGTAAGACTTTCCATGCATACTGTGCGTCAGATGCGGATATCCCAGAACGTAGCCTACCAGTATTTACCGTTTGTTGAGGAACTGGATGTGGCCGGACATGTTAACACCTGGATCGGCCAGTTTCATCAAGGTCTGCTGGAGCAGATGTATCAGAACAGGGTCATTTTTCTACTGAATATGAGTTGTCCGGTGTATTGTCGGTTTTGCTTCCGCAAACACAAGGACACCCGCAACGAGTCCAATCCCAATACAAACGATGTTAAACAAGCCGTGGCCCACGTTCAAAATTCAGCGGCGATTAAAGAAATCGTCATCACCGGTGGCGATCCTTTTTTGAATCGAAGTAACATGGCCACGGCCATCGATGGCCTTATGCAAATCGACCATGTGCAGACCCTGCGCCTGGCCACCCGCTGCATTGCCTACTACCCGCATTTATTCCTGGCTAACGATGCCGAGCTTTTGGGGTATCTGAAACGTAAAAGTTTAGAGCTGCGGGAAAATGGCAAGCGCATGGAAGTTGCTACGCATTTCATTCATCCCGACGAAATTTCTCCCCAGAGTCTGATGATCATCTCGGAACTGGTGAACAGCGGTATCGCCGTTTATGTGCAAACACCTTTTTTGAAAGACTGCAATGACGAAGGCCCGGAACTGGTTCGCCTTTTTAGCCTGCTGCGCGGCGCTGGTGCCGAGCTCCACTATATTTACATCCCCTGCAGCCCTATCCATGGGAACAGTATTTACTGGACACCGATTGCCACAGGCATTGCCGTGGGAAATTATCTGCGGGCCCACCTTTCGGACCGAATCATTCCCCGGATCTGTACGGCCACACCCATCGGAAAAATCGACTGGAATTCCAGTGGCTGGGCTGTGGAGCCGGTGGCCGCTAACGACGACTTCATTTGGATTCGCACGCCCTATACGCCGGACTATTTTAAGCGTTTTGCGCCCATTGCCAACGAAATGGATATTATCCGCGTCAATGCCGAGGGGACCATCGATATCCACTATATGGCCAAACTCGGAGAGGATTCACTTTACCTGGGGGCCCGACCAGTGCAGTCCGGCCCAAAGGCTGCCGGAGGCCGGCAGGATTCCAAGGCGATTCTCACGGAGGTTCGCAAGCGGGAAGGTATCGCACCATCGATGGTGGATACCGGGTCAACCACTCTCGCGCGGGTCCATGAAACCCGGGTTGAAATCGCGGCAGCATGCGACCAGGGGGACCTGGATTATATCGCCGCAAACGAACTGATATCCGATGTGGTCGTTATATCCCCCAATGATGCCACGGAATCACTGTATGAAATCGATGGGATCGTCAAATTCTTGAGAGGCTGCCCGCATGTGAATGCCGTGAGACTGCGCAGCTTGAATTTCAACCATGAACCGCAAAAGTATGCTGCGGTGGTGATTGACAAGTTGGGCGCTCTAAATAATTTGACCATGGTCAATCCATTGCGCCTGGAAATCGAGACCCAGTTTCTGGTTGCCGAAGAAATCAAGCCGGTGCATACCCGCTTGGCCCGGCGGCTGATGGACAAGGGCATTAGCGTCTATAACAACACGCCTTTGCTCAGCAAAATTAACGACACACCCGAAGCGATTCGTCAGCTCGCTTTTGCCTGCCGTAAGGCCGGTATCGAATTCCATCATCTGTATGTGGCCGGTTTACCCATCCAAAACGACTGGAATAGCAAAAATCCAGTGGCTCTTTATGACATCGTGGACATTGCCACCCTGGTCCGCCGCGAGGGCAGCGGCCGGGAAGTGCCGCGCTATATTATCCGCACACCCTTGGGCGAAGTGGATTTTGGACTGTCATCCGAATTTCGGGGTGAGGGCGTGAATCTAGCGGTTAAACTGTTGCCCTACGACCTGGCTTACTATCGGGCTTTATCGTCGCAATTCAGTTGGCCCGATGGTGTTCTGGAAGACGCGGACGGTAAGCCGATTGTACCGGTCGCGGGTCTGTTGAAAAGCACTGAATTCGCCTTGTCATAAATTGGTATTTTTTTGGTTCTTTCGGATTTTACATGCGTTTGAACTATTTTGGTGCGAATACTAGAATTATATATCATAACGGAAGGATTCCAGGGGTCGAGTGAACAAATGCTCTATGCGCTCAGCTGTTAGCAGCAAAGAGCCACGAGCTAAGATCTTAGGGCATATCACTTGAACCCTATAAGCCTTGGATCCTTGGGCCCTAAATTGATCGAATATTTCACTTTTAAGTATCGTCGATACGGCAATGAACCTGCGCTTTTGCCGGAGGATCAGGTTTTATGTATTATCCCTATTTACTGTACAGCCCGAATGTCATTCATAAACCAGTTTTTTCGGACCTGCGGGGCGATCCGTTTGTGGCTGATCTGTCGCCTACCAGCCCTTTGCTGACGGGAATAAATCCCAGGGACCAGAAGGGGTTTCAAGGGGTGCTGGAGAAGCACATGGGAGACCAGTATCACTGGGGTGTGGCGCCCTTTCTGGAACGTCGTGACAGCCTGTTGGCGGACTGTCCTCAAATGGTGGCCGAGAAGCGATTTGTACATCTGGGACTGGATGTCATCGTGCCCCTGGGGACGCCTCTGAGTGCGCCGCTGGATGCAACCGTTAGGGCCAGCGGGTATGAAGCGGGCGAAGGCAATTATGGGGGTTATGTGTTGCTAAGACACGCAAACCCTTATTACGAGACTTTTTATAGTTTTTATGGGCATCTATGCAAAGATAGCCTGCCAGGGATAGAAGAATCGTTTGCAGCGGGTGAGGCCTTTGCCGAGATCGGTGATTTTCATGAAAATGGGAATTGGTTTTACCATACCCATATTCAGGTGATTACCCAGACAGGATTGGCGCAGGGCTATATGTCCAAAGGGTATTGCAGCCAGGCGGATCTCATAAGAATGGATGAACTGTGTCCCTCGCCAGTACCACTATTTAAGGGTGCTGTTGGCGATTAGACCGGCCGTTTAAACTAATACGCCTGACGGGTTTAGGTTTTCGGGTTGCGGATTACGCGTCACAGCATCCAGTCTCCAGGATCCAGTATCCAGTAACCAGAATCAAGAATTCAGAAGACAAGAGCAGCTGTAGCTTTCAGGTATACGCCAAAGCTGTTAATTGCTTATGGCCTGTTGTTTAAGGCTGAAAGCTGCTTTTCGGTTGTCATCCTCGAGCAATCGGGGATCCAGGAAGAGCCTGTAGCTGATAGCCGATTGCTTTTACTGGATCCCCATTTCCATGGGAATGACAGGAAGGGCTGAAGGCTTTGTCTGGGTTCCCACTTCCGTGGGAATGACGGTGAAAGCTGAAAGCATACCTGTTTACTGTTGTTCTTTTGGGTGCTAAAGGGTGGTTCAAGTGGGAAAACGCCATAACGGTGACAACTTTAAATCAGGACTTGACCCATCCAGCATCCAGCATCCTGCCGCGCCTGACCGCTGCCTCCTGTAATCTGGTCACCCCTCAATGTTCGATGCTAAAGGGGTTGAAACCGCTGAGCGCTGATACCTTACAGTTGAATTTGCTTCTTCCCGTCATTCACACGGAAGTGGGGCACGAAGTGAAGCTTCAGCGCTATCCAGTAGAAGCCGAGTAGCGTCATCTACAGGTTACATCTGTATCTCCTCTTTAATGGGGTTAACAACCGAAGGCTGGGTTGAGCCTTATTTTATTCGGATTATATTTTTAAGATGGTTTTACTTTTTACCGAATCGATTCCCCTTTAGCTTCCTGATTTTCGAGGTGTCGATGCTTTTTCCGGGACAGAACACTTCGAAACTTCCCAGCAGTTCTTCGCCTTTGTCCAGACGCGCAAGCATTTCATCGGTACAAAACTTTAAAGCCGCGATGTTCAAGGATTCCAGCAGGGCGGTCACCGCGGTAAAGCTGTTAAAAATAGATAGGCCTTCGGATGGAACGATGAGTTGAACATTGGCAAGACCCGCAGCCGGTGAAAAATCACTGTCGGTGATTAGTATGATCGTTGCTTTTTTCTCATGAAAGTACTGTGAGATCTTGAGGGTTTGTTTGCCATATGGATGGCGGAAAATTGAAAGCAATACATCGTTGTCGGCAACACCCGCCATTAAGTCTGGAAACATGGATATTTCCGGTCCCAGGAGGGTGGCATCGGATCTCAAGCGGGTGATGAGCAAATGAAACAGGTAGGCCAAGGGATAGGACGTTCGCTGGCCGGTGATGTAGAGATGCGAATCTGGCTGCATCAGAAGCTGGGCGGCCTGTAGAAAATCCTGGGGATCGATTTGATCATGGGTATACTTCAGGTTTTGCATGATGTAATTTATATTTTCACCCAGAATATCTTCCTGCTGTTTTTCAATGTGTTTCTTCTGGATAGAATAGCGCTGGGGCAGGGAGTCGCGTTTGAAAACCAGATCATCCCGCAAGGCTTTTTTGAACGCCGCAAATTTTTTATACCCCAGCCTTGAAATAAAGCGGACCACGGTAGCCTTGCTGACCCCTGTATTTTCAGCGATAGAGGTGACATTTTCAAAGACCAGTTCGGCTTCATTGCGCGAAAAGTACTCGGCAATTTTGACTTCGCTGGGGGTGAGTTTCTTTAAGGTGTGTATTTTTTTGATTAGGATGTTGTCAGACATGGCTAATGAAAAATTTGTTGCAATAGAAAATTTATTGAAATATACAATTCAAAACAATAGCTCACACAAACCATTTAGTCAACCTATACAATTTCTGTATATCAGCATATTGACCAAAGCGTCAGCGCCCCCGAGGTGAAATGATGCGACATATTGCTAAGTAATCAGGGCACGGAAGCGGCCCAGACTAAGGATCTATCATGAAGCTTAACGATTCAGAATTCAACCAATGGCTAATTTCCGTGCGACAGGATCTGCACAGGCACCCAGAAATCGCATTTGAAGAAAGCGCTACCTGTGACCGGATCGCCAGCATCCTTCAGGAGCTCGGAATCGAGGTGCAGCGTTTCGATGACATGACCGGTATCGTCGGCCTTCTCCGCGGAACCACGCAAGGCCCGACCATGGCCCTGCGGTCTGATATCGATGCATTACCGATTCAGGAGCTCAACGATGTGCCTTACAAAAGTGTCCATGACGGCAAGATGCACGCCTGCGGTCACGAAGCAACCGCAAGCATATTGTTGGGAACGGCCCGTCATCTGGTGCATTCTGGTTTGGCCCACAAGCTTAAGGGTAATATCAAATTCATATTCCAGCCGGCGGAAGAACGTGGGGCCGGTGCCAAGGCTATGATCGCAAGGGGCGTGCTGGATAATCCCCATGTAGACCGGATTATCGCCGCGCATATGGACCCCAATTTGAAAGTAGGCCAGGCGGGACATTTCCACAGTCTGGGCTATGCATCGGCAGATCGATTCTCTATTGAAATCATTGGAAAAGGGGGACATGGTGCCCGGCCCGAAGCCTGTATCGACCCGATTGTGGCGGGGGCCCACCTGGTTGCCCAGCTCCAAACGATAATTTCCAGAAACCTGCCGCCGGCCCAGGCTGGCGTTGTTACCGTTGGAAAATTTACAGCCGGTGATGTGGCCAATGTGATTCCGGAGACTGCCCATCTATTGGGCAGTATTCGGGCATTAACCGAGATAACCCGCGAGCTGATTTTCCAGAGAATCCATGAATTGTGCAACGGTATTGAGCAGGGTTTTCAGGTGAGCTGCCATCTAAAAATCAGTGAGGGTATACCTTGTTTGACCAATGATACCAAGGTGGCGGCGTTTCTGCACGATGCTTCCGCAGATATATTGGGGGCCGAAAATGTTCGTTATCTCGATCCGATTATGGGTTCGGAGGATTTTTCTTATTTTACCGAGGCTTGCCCGGGCGCCATTATGCGTTTAGGCTGCGCCAACGCGGCCAAAGGATTGGTATATCCACTGCATTCCCCCCATTTTGATATTGATGAAAGTGTGCTGTTGATGGGGGTAAAAGTATTTACGCATGCCATTCAGCAATATTTGACAGTTTAAAGTTTATATTGACAGGTTGAAAAAGAGCATGATAGAAAAATGAAATAATTGTTTCATTTTATTCATTTCTGATATTTTCATTTCATAGAGTGCTAATATAGTTGCGGTGCGTGCTGCAACATTCTTTCAAGGGATGTGAACGGGTGTGGGTTTGTACAGACATACCCGTCAAAGCACCGGTCCATCCAGCGCAAAGCCGCATATGGCAATACTTCCTGGGAATCGTTGGGATTTGGTTAGCCGATTAACCCAAAAGGCATATACGATCACCAATTAAAAAAGGAGGAGAAACAATGAATCGATGGCCCTATCACAAAATTAGCACACTCCTGATCCTGGTCGCCGTGGTGTTCATGTTCACGACGCCGGCCCTGGCAGGCAAGAAGGATGACACACTCTATTTTTCCTGGAAAAAAGAACTGGAAACCCTGGACCGGTACTACAATACCGCCAGAGAGGGCATGGTCGTCAGCCGCCAGATATGCGATGATTTACTCTACCGCGATCCAGATACCTTGGAATATAAGCCCCTTTTAGCAAAATCTTATAATTGGCTGGATACCACCACCATGGAGTTTGAACTGCGCACAGGTATCCAGTTTCATAACGGCGAAAAATTTGATGCTGATGACGTGGTTTTTACCATTAACTATATGAGCAATCCGGATAATAAGGTCCTGGTACAGCGCAATGTGAACTGGATCGATCATGCCGAGAAACTGGGGCCCTACAAAGTCAAGCTCTTTCTGAAGAAACCCTTTCCATCGGCCCTGGAATACCTGGCCGGCAATCTGCCCATTTATCCCAAGGATTACTATACGGAAGTGGGGTCCCAGGGATTTGGACTCAAACCCGTCGGAACCGGTCCTTACAAGGTGGTGGAACATGAAGTCGGGCGCCGTATTGTTTTTGAAAAAAATAAAGATTATTTCAAAGGCAGCCCCAAGGGGCAACCCGCCATCGGACGCCTGGTACAACGCACAATCCCGGAAGTCACCACCATGGCGGCCGAGATGATCACAGGCGGCCTGGATTGGATCTATCTGGTACCCAAGGATCAGGCTGAAAAAATGGCCAAATTCCCCAATCTGTCGGTGGTCAAGGCCGAAAGCATGCGCGTGGGCTGGCTGGTGATGGATGCCGCCGGTAGAACCGGTGAGAACCCCTTTCAAAAATTGGCGGTGCGCCGGGCGGTCAGTCATGCCATCGACCGGGAAGCCATTTCCCATAATCTGGTGGGCGGGCAGTCCCGGGTAATCCATTCGCACTGTTTTCCCAGTCAATTCGGCTGTACCGATGACGTCAGGAAGTATGATTTCAACCCAGCCAAAGCCAAACAATTGCTGGCCGAGGCCGGGTATCCCGATGGTTTTGAGATTGAGATGCATGGATACCGCAATCGGCCCTATGGTGAGGCCATGATCGGTTATCTGAATGACGTGGGGATCAAGGCCAAGTTGAAATATCTGAAATACTCGGCTTTGCGAGAGAAAGTCTATGGAAACCAGGTGACCTTTAACTTTACCACCTGGGGTTCTTATGGTGTCAATGATATCTCCAACATCACCGGACGGTTTTATAATTTTACGGAAGTGGATTTTGCCCGCGATCCCCAGGTTCGTGATTGGCTGGCAGAAGGTGATGCCACCATCGACCGGCAAAAACGCAAAGAAGTCTATAAAAAAGCCCAGCAACGCATCGCTGATCAGGCCTACGTACTGCCCCTGTTTACCTGGGTGGCCAATTATGTATTTTCCAAGGAACTGGATTTTACGCCCTATCCGGATGCGGTGCCGCGTTTTTTCCTGGCTAAGTGGAAATAATCGTGCGGGGCAATGGGATGAGATGCGACTTGGTCGCTTAGAAAGTTCAACATGATAGCATCCGTATTCCGGAAAAGGGTTCCAGGGTTGTATCCGTATGGGGTTTAAGAAGGAGATTGCAGGAACCCTTTTCCGGCCTTTAACGCGCACCATGGAGCAAAATCATGCTCAAATATATCGGAAAACGGATTGTGCTGGCTTTTCTGGTGGCCATTGCGGCCTCTTTTATCAGCTTCATGATCCTGAACCTGTCCGGAGATCCGGCCATCGCTTTGGCCGGAGCCGATGCCAGCCCGGAGGAGATTCAGTTCATCCGGGAGAAGTACGGTCTGGATCGTCCCATTTTGGTTCAATATGTGGAATGGGTTAGTCGGGCCCTGCGCGGCAATTTCGGCGATTCACCCTACTTCAATCAACCGGTAAGAGATATCATTGGTAACCGCATCGGCGTTACCCTGATGCTGGGCGTGTTCGCGTTTGGGTTTGCGATTTGTTTGGCGATTCCATTGGGAGTGATTGCGGCCATCCGGCCCAATACCTGGATTGACCGGACAGCCCTGACCATCTCCGTGTTCGGTCAGGCTTTGCCCAACTTTTTTTTCGGACTGGTATTGATCATCGTTTTCGGGGTCATGTTGCGCTGGCTGCCCATATCGGGTGACAGCACCTGGCGCCACTTTGTGATGCCGGCCATTGCCCTGGGTTACTATGCCTCGCCCTCCCTGATGCGCTTGACACGCACCGGCATGCTGGAAGTGCTGGCCTCCGATTATATCCGCACGGCCAGAGCCAAAGGGCTTAATGCCATGACAGTCTTGTTTAAGCACGCCTTGCGTAATGCCATTATTCCCGTTGTTTCGCTTGGTTTTGTACAATTTGGTTATATGCTGGGGGGTGCCTTTATTATTGAGTACATTTTTGCGGTCAACGGCATCGGATTCTTGGCCATTAAATCCATCGTGCGGGCCGATCTGCCGGTGGTCCAGTCGATTGTGCTGTTGCTGTCGATTATTTATGTGTCCATGACGCTGGTGGCCGATATTATCAATGCCTATCTGGATCCACGGATTCGGACGAAATAAAAAAAGGATTCGAGGGGTCCAGGATCCAAGGGTTCAAGTGATTTTGAGTTACGAGTTGGGTGTTACATGTTGCGTGATGCCCGATACTGTCAGCAACGCGTGACTCGGAACGCGTAACCCGAAACCCGCAGTCCCTCGAACCCTTGAATCCTAGAATCCTTGGCCACTTAGGTAACGTGGATTTCGCCTGAAATATTTTGGCATGAATAACAAATCGTTCGATTAATAAATGTGAGAAGAAAATGATGGAAGCCACAGGTCCGTTTAAAGATGTCTCCTTTCCGACCCCTATGCAGATGACCTTCCGCCAGGCCAAGCGTCACAAGGGTTTTCTGATCGGTGGTACGGTTCTGGTGTTGATCATTTTAATGGCATTGACGGCCCCTATACTGGCGCCGCATGACCCCTACAAACAAGACCTTTCCAATCGTCTCAAGGGGCCTATTTGGCATGCAGAAGGAACATGGGATCATCCCTTGGGCACCGACAATCTGGGCCGCGATTATCTCAGTCGTGTTATGTACGGCGCCCGAATTTCGCTTCTGATCGGCGTGGCCGCCATGTTGATATCCGGTGTGATCGGAACCATTATGGGCGTTGCCGCCGGCTACTTTGGCGGCAAGGTAGACATGGTCATCAGTGCCCTGATTACCGTGCGCTTGGCTTTGCCGATTATGCTGGTGGCACTGGCCGTGGTGGCCTTAGTGGGCGGTTCGCTGCTGATCGTCGTACTGGTTCTGGGCTTGATGATTTGGAATCGCTTTGCCCTGGTGATACGGGCTTCGACCCAGCAACTACGCGCCATGGACTATGTCAATGCCGCCAAGACATCCGGCTGTTCAACCCTCAGAATCATTATTACCGAAATTATGCCCAATATACTCAACAATTTAATTGTGGTGGCAACCCTGGAAATCACACGGGCCATCCTCATCGAGGCCGGGCTCTCATTTCTGGGTATGGGGGTTCAACCACCGCTGCCCTCATGGGGGCTGATGGTGGCGGAAGCCAAGGAATTCATGCTGTTCAGCCCCTGGATGATTATGATACCGGGCGGGGCTATCTTTGCTCTGGTACTTTCCATTAATTTGCTCGGTGATGGTATCCGAGATATTACAGCACCGGAGGGACGCTAGTGAATGCTCTGCTTGAAGTCAAGGGATTACATGTGGATATTCCACTGGAGGCGGGTGTGCTGCACGCGGTGCGAAATGTGGATATAGCCGTTGAACGCGGCAAGACCCTGGCCCTGGTGGGAGAATCCGGTTGCGGCAAATCGCTAAGCGTACTGTCAATCATGGATCTGTTGCCTTCGAAAGCGGCATGGACTGCAGACAGTATTTTTTTTGATGGTCAAAACCTTGAGCAGGTGACAGCCGGCCAGATGGCGGATATCCGTGGATCTAAAATCGCCATGATCTTTCAGGAACCCATGACGTCGCTCAATCCCTGCTATACCATCGGCAACCAATTGGAGGAGGCTCTGCTCAGACATAAATCGGTTTCCAGGCAGGCGGCCCAGGACCGGGCGGTATTTTTGTTGGAAAAAGTGGGCATCACGGCCGCCACCAGCCGCTTAAAGCAGTATCCGCATCAACTTTCCGGCGGCTTGCGCCAACGCGTGATGATTGCCATGGGTCTAATGTGCGACCCACCCTTGATTATTGCCGATGAACCCACCACAGCCTTGGATGTTACCATCCAGGCCCAGATTTTAGCGCTGTTGGCCTCCATTCAGGAAGAATTCGACATGGGCATGATCCTGATCACCCATGACCTGGGTGTGGTGGCTCGGATTGCCGACACTGTCAATATCATGTACTGCGGCCAGGTAGTGGAATCCGGTGAAGCAAACGATCTATTCGAAACCCCCCTACATCCCTATACACAGGGACTGTTACGTTGCATACCCATACCCGGTAAAACCAATCCCGGGTCCCATCTGGGATCGATCCCGGGCATGGTCCCCACTCCCATCGGTGATCAAACCGGGTGTGTATTTCAAAACCGCTGCGACTATGTGTTCGCCGGATGCATGACAACCGCCGTAGAGCAAACAGCGGTTGCGAGCGGTCGAACCTATCGCTGTTTGCTGAGCCCGGAAAAATGCAAAAAAAATATCAAACAGGCTTAACTAGGATAGAAACAGATGACAACTGCTTTACTGCAAACCGAAGATGTCACCAAGGTCTATAAGATCAGCACCGGCATATTCAAAGGCAAGCAGTCCTTGACCGCGGCCAATGGTATTAACCTGGACGTCAATGAGGGCGAAGTAATGGGTTTGGTGGGTGAATCCGGCTGCGGTAAGAGCACCGTGGCCAAAATCATACTGGGTCTGGAAAAAGCCACCAGCGGCAATGTCATTTTTGCAGGGGCGCCGATTGCGGGCATGGATCGCCAGGAGATGTCGCGCCGCATTCAACCCATTTTTCAGGATCCTTATTCCTCCTTGAATCCCCGCAAATCCATCGAGGCAATCGTCTCGCTGCCCTACCGGGTACATAAAGTAGGCGATAAGAGGGCCATGCAAGTCAGAGTGGCGGAGATTTTAGAAACGGTGGGCCTGCCAGCCCGTATGCGCTATAGCTACCCCAACCAGCTTTCCGGGGGGCAGCGCCAGCGTGTGGCCATTGCCCGGGCGCTGATGATGAGCCCCGAACTGGTCATTTGCGATGAACCCACCTCGGCCCTGGATGTGTCGGTCCAGTCCCAGATTTTGAACCTGCTTTTGGATCTGCAGGAGCAACAAGGTTTGACCTATCTGGTTATCACCCACAATCTGTGCGTGGTGGAGCACATTGCCACACGTGTGGCCGTGATGTATCTGGGCCGTATTGTGGAAGAAGCTGAAACCAAAGCCCTATTTGCCAACCCGCGTCATCCCTATACGCATGCCTTGCTGGCGTCGGTGTTGACCCCGGAACCCCAGTTGGGGTTGCCGGAAACCCATCTCGGCATCGCTTATCCCAATCCCATCGATCCGCCCTCCGGTTGTACGTTCCATCCGAGGTGTCCCCAGGCCACCGATGTGTGCAAACAAGCCCGTCCGGAAACGCGGGTCGAAGCGGGGCATCTGGTGGAATGCCATCATCCCCATTAGAAGGGATTAAAACGCCTCCTGGTGTTCAATTTTCAGCCGGCGCCCTTTCAGTGATCAATTGACTCCGATCATAAGCAAGCGACAAGGCCAGTGGCCCTTGACAGGCTCCGTTGGAGCGATGGGCGCCATCCTTACGAATATTTCAAATCTTTCGGCGGATGAATACCTATCTGGGCCCCTGTCTTGAGCCCCAATAATTTGTGATTCTTGACAAGAGCAAGCATCAGCAATACATTTTGGGACGTTTTGATTTCCAATTACCCTGATAAAGCAGTTTAAGATTGAGAAAGGTGAATCCATAAATGCGTTCTAAAAAGCGTCCCCTGATCGGCATTACGAGCCTGGCTTTACGTGAAAATGACTGGACCGAACTCTCTCTGGGATTATGGAAGGATTGTCTGTTTCGGGATTATACCCTAAGCGTAGCTGCCGCCGGTGGCATACCCGTGGGCATTCCCATGGTAGATGATAAGGATTTAATCGCGGATATGCTCACACGCCTGGATGGTGTGATTCTCACCGGGGGTCCGGATATCTATCCCTATTTGTACGGTGAAGAAGTGCAGCCGGGCGTTGGTAATTCGGAACATCTGTCCGATCGGATGGAAATCGAGATCGCCCGACATACCCTTGAAAACCAAATACCAACCCTTGGCATCTGCAGGGGGATTCAGGTCATGGCGGTGGCTAACGGCGGCGGTTTGATTCAGGATATTGCAAGCGCGGTAAAAAATCCGTTGTGCCATTGGCAAAAATCCACCAAGGACATGTTTGCCCATCAGGTAGACGTTGCCGAAAAATCCAAACTGGCCCGGATCGTCGGTTCCGGCAAATTATGGGTCAACAGCCATCACCATCAGGCCGTGCGCGCGGTGCCGGGTGAATTGGCCGTTACGGCTCATGCCAGCGACGGTGTCATCGAAGGCATTGAACATCGGCAACATCCTTTTTATGTGGGCGTGCAGTGGCATCCCGAAGGCACCACATTTGTCGACAAACCTTCACTGGGGTTGTTTGAGGCGCTGGTCAAGGCCAGTTTATAATTTCATAACTTCTCCAATTTGGTTGAAGAAGTAGCGTTCTCCTATTTAGCAAAAGGGAACCATCATGACCATTGATGAGTTTATACAAAGTGTTGATAAAAAGAGTCCGCCGTCCGGTCTATCCGAGACACTGAATTCGCTCTGGTGGGATAAAAAAGGTGATTGGGATCGGGCGCATCGTATCGCCCAGGAAATTTCCACAACGCAGGGCAGCGCGGTACATGCCTATCTGCACCGCGAGGAAGGGGTCATCTGGAATGCCGATTATTGGTATAATCGGGCCGGCCGCGTGAGACCGGATATATCCCTTGATGACGAGTGGCAGCAGCTTGTGCTGGAGATATTATAAATTTGGAAATAACAAAGGGGACGTCCATTAAATTATTATTTTCTATCAAGCAAGTTTTTTAACTTCCAAGAAATTAATAATTTAATGGACGTCCCCTTTTCTTTTACAGAAAATTGAGACCGGATTCAATTTCTAGTTGTTTGCCTGGCCCGACTCTCTGTCGAATTTTCCGTATTGAAGGAAAAAAGTCACCTGCCGGAGAACTTCATCGTCATACATAATGAAAGTATGCGCTTCGGGTACAACCAGAAAATCTTTCATACCCTCAAGTTTGGCACTTTCCACAGAAACCTTACCATCATCCTTGCCGGGGATGAGCAGCGACAGGATCGGATTTATGGTCCAATCACCGGTGATAATGCCCACCTCATACCGGGGTGCTGCCAGCGTTTTCGGAAGGCTTGTATCGTCGGTGCCCAATTGTTGGCCGGCAGGCCCGTTTAACCATTTGAAGATCTGGGTGTCCTTGAATATGTCAACTGCCTCGCTGCCCTGATTGGGTGGGCTCAGCATAACCACACGGCCCAAGTGAGGAATGTCGTTATGTTCCAGGTAGTATCTAACCAGGATGCCACCCATGCTATGGGTGACAAAGTGTATCTTTACCGCACCAACATTCGAGCATTGGTTGCAGGCGTTTTTGATTGCACTCAGCGCGAGGGTTTGAATGTTTTCCTTGCGGGATGGGTAACCAACGTTTACGACATGAAATCCGATATTCCTGAGATGGCGTTCCAGTGTGAGCAGGGACCTCTCCGTACGCGCCAGGCCGTGCAGCAAGACCACGCATTCCGATGCTTCGATGGCGGCCCCGGATTGTAAACTGAAGATGAAAACGATTAGCAATGGGGCAAGCCGCGTAAAAAAAAATTTCTTCATAGGCATGCAGACAACCCGGCCATGCATTAATCCATCACGCTATCGTCCCTGAATGGGGGACATGATGCGTCTATTGATAGGGGGCGCCAACCAAGCCGCCGACAAAAAATGAAATAAGCAAAATAATGACCAGTGACTTCTTAGAAATCATGTTGCGTGAACCTTTCATTGCTAGCGTTTATCCGCCTTCGTTTAAATACCCAGCAGCTTGCTGCGGGGAGCTTCAATTACTTTATTGATTGTACATCTGATTTTGGCTTGCAGGTTTGATGGATTGGCCACCAAGTCATATTCCAATATGTTGCCATGTGCGAAGGTCTTGGTTACGGTTACATCGTTCGCGAAACAATTATGGTCGTGAAGCAAAATAGACGAACACGCAAGTATGATGGCACGGATCGCTTTCATAAATTTAATTTTTCAGCCCATTCATGTCAGGGCTTTTTGAATCATTTTCCATCGGGCTTTTGGATCTAGTTTTTTATTGCGATGATATGTCAAAGCCAGGGCAATGCAGTTTGTCAATTCTTTTTCCGGTATTTTTTCATCAAGCTTGAAAACAATGCTTCTATTTCCGTCAAACCTAAATCTCTTCGCATATTTATCTCGGAACGCTGGAACCAAATTTGCCGTGCACTTGAAATACATGGCAACCTGTTCCGGGTGCTTTTTCTTCCAATCAATGCGGATGGTGCTGCCCGTTTTTGATTTTGACGTTAAATAGCTCGGTTCACCCCACTTTAGCGTTTCTTCGATTTCGCCAACCATTTCGATTGCAGCTGCAGTTTCCAAGATTAATTGGCGCAGAAACATCAATTTTGGTCTAATTTTTTGGGGATAAGATTGGAAAACTGCAGCAACTTTGGGACTTTTTATATTTTTCGAAACTTTTACTGGCATATATTCAGTCCAACAAGACAATGGGGACGCCATTTAGCTGGTGTGATATGATTTTATTCGGATTAACCAGGTACGCCGCCAGTACGGTTACAAGACAGACCACGGGCAACACCACCAATACGGCGATCCGCATGTTGGTGGGCGTGCCGGCTTTGGTTTTCCTGTATATCGGCAGGACGAAGGCGGCCCCAAACATAACTGCAGACGCCATAAGCAGACCCAGCAACAGGGCCCCACCATGGCTGTAGACCACGGCAATAAACGGTTCGGGATTTTCCTCGGGAACACCCATCTGGTCCGCAATAAGTATGATTTCAAGCATTATCTTCCGACCGGGAAGAGATGAAAGACGCATGGGATAGACCGGTTTTTTTGATTCGAATTCAATCAACAGGGGATGCGGTCTGGTGACATCGAAGATATTAGGGGCCAACCTCAATGATAAGGTCTTTAAAAGGCCGGGTGACATTTTTTCAACCCGTAAGGGTAGGTTCGGATTTGGAATGATCCATGCAAACCGATCACCCTCTCCCTGCAACGTCGATTCCAGCACAAGTGTTTCCACATTATGGCGGTACGTGATGATGGCTCGTTGCCTGGGCATATCAGGATATTGATCCGCCGGCAACGGGACAAACCTGCCATTGGCGGCGCATATTGAGTGATAGCCCAAAAGCAACAAAACAATTATGATGATTGGTTTTAGTAAACGGGCAATCAACGGTCACCCTGCCAGTCTGCCAGATTTTTTTATCGTTTTAAATGTCAAATATGACCAAGAAATGAATAGTTGTTCCAAGATTAACTCTATTTTGCCAGGGCTTTGAAAGCAATAAAAAAGTGATTGCATATCGGTTGTATGATTAAGACCTATCCCGTAGATGACCAGATATTCTTGTCTAAATTCATAGTACTTGACAGGCAATGACTTTTTCCATATTTTTTTTGAAGCGTTTGCGGGTAAAAGGCAGCGTGCAAATTGGTGATTCCCGTCCCGCCACTTTCGATTTTTAGATTTGAAACTAGCCACTATGCAAAAGGAAACCAAGATGCAGATACTCAAAAAGTTGTTGGTTCTAGTGATTCTTGGAGCGCTTTTTTCGTTTGTATGTGTAAATGCCTACGCGGTGACCGCTAAAGATGTCACCAAGCAATTTCGGACAGCCAAAAGTTTGTATTTCAAGGGCAAGGCCGGGGAGGCCCATGCTGCCTTGGAAATGGCTGAGAAAATGGTTGCCGATATCCTCGCGGCAGGGGATGATGCGGAAAAGAATAAGGTCAAGCGCCTGGCAGGCCAGATGAAAAAGCTGCGCAAGGACATTGACAAAAAACTGGGCAAATCCCCAGGTGGTTCAGCATCGTCGTCTTCGAAAGCTGCTTTCGCGACAAGTCCGCAAAAAGATAGTGCTACCCTGCCGTCGCATGTGAAATCAGATCTCCAGATGGTGGATCGATATATGCGCAGTGCCGAAAAAAGCCTGGATTCGGGCGATGCCCGCAATGCCAACCGTTCTTTAAACAACGCCCGCAAGAAATTCAAACAGACCGCTGCGCGTAAGAAAAAACATTTTCCCCCGGATCACCCTGAATATGTGGCCATACAGAAGCGCCTTGACAAACTGGAGCAAGCCATTGCTTCCATGGAAAAGGGTGCTGCCCAAAAAGAGGCTGTGGCTGCCGAGGCCGCCGCGAAATACGCGGCTGAATCCGACAAATGGGTGGCTGTTTTCAAACCCTATGTCACGGGTCAAGGCAAACCGGGATATGATCCCGATCGTTACTTTGTGGCCGGTTTTACCGAAGATCAAAAAGAAATGGCCAAACGGACCCGGATATTCGGCCAGGTAGCCGCCGACAGGCAAGCCTATGAAAAATCAAACCCGGGGGACAATGCCAGCGAAGAACTCCAACGGATTGTCCGTGACATTGATCATGCGATCGCGACCTTTCAAGATTCAAGCGCTATGATGGCCGACGTAAAGCTCAAATCGGCCGAACGCCAGATAAATTACATCACCGCATGGCTTCAAAAGGAATCTGAGAAATCAGGCTCGGATAACCTGCCGAATTCCATGAACAAACCTGCCTTTCAAAATGCTCGCCGTGACCTGGATGGGGCTGCTCGTTTGCTGGGTAAAACCGATCCACGGATCAGCAAGCTGGAATCCCAATATCAGGCCGCCCTTGTTCAGGATGCCAAATTGGCCCGTATTCGGGTGGAAAAAACGCGCATGATCGGGGATAAATTTGCGGGGCCGGAACTGGCAACGCTCAAGCAAAAAACAAACGACGTCCTGAAAAATGCTAAAGCCGGGATCGGCATACTGCGCACCACCGTGGTTTCGGCCGATTGGCAGGAGGAAAACGTTATCGAATGGACGGATACATCCCGCAGCGTTTTACGCCATCGCATAACCCATTCGGTGTCTACCCAGGTAGCCGGCAAATCGGGTAGTGAAACAACCTTGTACACCATTCACATCGCCAAGGATCGCCGCACCGACGGTTCCTGGAGCCAGTTACGCGGACATATCATGTTTGAAGATCCCATATTGGCGGAGAATGTCCACAAATGAAGAACAGGGTCACCGTGGAAAAAATCAGACCTGGATATTATTTTAAAACAGGATCTGATCGAGCTTGAAAATGTACAGCAGATTATCCAAATTGAAACACTGATTCAATTGTTGAAAGAGAGAGTCGGCAGCCCCGTTTCCTATCGTTCTTTGGCACGGGATCTACACAGTTCAGACAAAACGGTAAAGCGCTGGATAACCATACTTGAAAATATGTATGTGCTTTTTAAGGTGCCTCCCTTCCATAAGAATATTGCCAGAGCAATTCAGAAAGCACCCAAGTTTTATTTTTACGATACGGGTCAAGTCATTGGAGAATTGAGTCAAAAATTGGAAAACACAGTTACCCACAGTTGCCTCTCTACACTAAGCTTGGCCTGAAAAACAAGTTAGGTACGCAAGAAGAGCGTGTCAACGCGTTTTTCGTCACGAGTTAAATGACCCCAAGCTATGAAAAATAACGCAGGCGGGTATTTCCGCCTGCGTACCGGTGTAGACTTTTACCCAGTGGATTCGATGGGGTGAGAAGTTAGGACGGCTGTGGTTTCATTTTGATAGGCGCTGCTGCCGGGGCCGCCGGATGCACCGACCCCACGATAGGTCGATACCTCAAAATCCGGGTAGGCATTGCCTGCGTGCTCCGTAAAATCCAGACCTTCCATTTCTTCTTCCGGCGTTACTCTCAGACCGATGGTTTTATGGATCAACTTAAACATGAGATATGCAGCTGGGAATACCCAGATAAAGCAGGCTGCAATACCCAAAAGCTGCACAGCGATGATCTTGAGGGAAGTGCCACCCAGGTTGAATATGCCGGCGGCAAGCGTGCCCCAGGCCCCGTTGACACCATGCACGGATATGGCGCCAACCGGGTCATCTATTTTGATTCTGTCGAAAAATAGCACGGACATGACCACGAGCACCCCGGCTACCGCACCAATAATGACGGCACTGAGCGGAGAGACACTGGCACATGGGGCGGTGATGGCCACCAGGCCTGCCAAGGCACCATTCAGACTCATGCCCACTTCCGGTTTTCCGAACTTTATCCAAGAGGTATACATGGCCAATACAGCACCGGCTGCAGCGGCCAGATTCGTGTTAACGAAAATCATGGCGATGTCGGTTGTGGCGGCTGTGGTGGATCCGGGATTAAAACCGAACCATCCCAGCCAAAGGATGAAAACACCCAGTCCGGCCAAAGGCAGGTTGTGTCCGAGTATCGGTTTCATTTTACCGTCCTTGGTATATTTACCCAAGCGGGGACCCAGCACCAAGGTGCCGGCCAGGGCCGCCCACCCGCCAACCGAATGAACAACGGTTGAGCCGGCAAAGTCGATGAATCCAAGCCCCTCGAGCCAGCCGCTGCCATTAAAAAGGCTGCCCCAGGCCCAGCTTCCAAAGATGGGGTAAATGAAGGCACTGATGAAGACACTGTAGACCAGGTAACCTGAGAACTTGGTCCTCTCCGCCATGGCGCCCGAGACAATGGTGGCGGCAGTGGCGGCAAAAACAACCTGAAACATCCAGAAAGCCAGGACCCATGGGTCTCCATCCGGCTTAAAATCGCTTAAAAAGAAGCCGGAAGTTCCAAACCAACCGGTACTGCTGGTTCCAAACATGATGCCAAACCCGATGGCCCAAAAAGCCAAGGTGCCGGCCGAAAAGTCCATCAGGTTTTTCATCAAGATGTTCACCGCGTTTTTGGCACGGGTGAAGCCGGCTTCCACCATGGCAAATCCGGCTTGCATGAAGAATACCAGCGCCGCCGCCACCAAGGTCCAGAGATAATCGGCATGTGTCTGGACGAGATTGATGGCCGCTTGGTTAGATTCCGCTGTGGGCAGTTCATCACTGGCCAGTGCAAAGGATATGTTTAGCAGCGAGAAGAGTGTTGCAGCAATGAGCTTTTTCATTAGATCTCCTTTTGATGTAAATATGGTGTGTCCATCAGGACGGGTTTACCAAGCTGCCCATGGAACAAAAGTTGGGGCTGGTGTTCTGATACAGCAAAGGGAGTGCCAAACTATGATTATGCAGTGATATTTTGTATAACAATTTGAAATAAATATATTAAATGGAATGAATCTAAAAATCTGCCCAAAGAAAATAGAATATATTTATTACAAAAATGAACTATGAATATCTATTAAATACAAAAACGTAAAATTTGATGATGAAACGACAACTCTGAAAAAAATCCCCGGGGCTATACACTTAACTCATTGTAATTATTACAATTTTCAGGTAGACTGTTCCGGTTTCTTCAACAGCCGAACCCCACCATGGGATTGCCAAAGAGTGTTTTTGCGGATACGGATTCTGGAAAGAGGTAGGCGCCGATATCGACAATCGCTGATAATGGTTTATACTTAGAGAAATTGAGATTGGAAAACGAGACGCAATCAGGAGGCCAATATGACGGCTGAACCGGCCGGAAAATACGATTTTGAAGTGGGTATGTACCGACCACCCAGCGAAGGTGGCAGTCACTCACTGCTGTTGCGTCTCACGCGCAACTGTCCCTGGAACAAATGCACTTTCTGCGCCATGTACAAGCACGAAAAATTTTCCATGCGGGGTGTTGTCGAGATCACGAGGGATATCGACGCCATCGCCGGGATGATCACCGAGATTCAAAATCTGTCTTGGAAGTTGGGGCATGCCGGACAGATCACCCGGGATGTGATCAATGCCATGGTCGCTCAAAATCCGG
>Ga0180436_10001586_pt1 | contig 22035 bp, 23 predicted proteins | sample SS_ome_2_FD_132434 | JGI IMG/M metagenome (GOLD analysis project Ga0180436, IMG submission 132434) | Hypersaline lake sediment archaeal communities from the Salton Sea, California, USA - SS_3_S_2 metaG | ecosystem: Environmental > Aquatic > Non-marine Saline and Alkaline > Hypersaline >... | reverse complement strand
GCGCCGGTATGCACCTCGGGGTAGACGCTGGTCTTGTAGAGGCCACCCGGACCACCGACGCCGAAGACGACATTCTCGGCAACGTAGGCCTCTATCTCACCCTGTGGCCCCAGGGCCAGCGCACCCACGACTCGGGTCTCGGCGTCCTTGGTGGTCACCAGCTGGACTACGTTGCGCTCTTCGAGCACGGGTATCCCTAGCTTCTTCACGTCACGGATGAGCGCACGGCACATCTCACGTGAGGTGTATGGCCCAATGGAGGTCGCCCGCTGGCGGGGATCGTGATCGGTCTTGTAGCCCACAAACTGGCCGAAGGCGTCACGTGGGAAGGGCACGCCCAGGTTGACCAGGTGCAGGAAGGCGCGAGCCGAGAGACTGGCCTCGACCAGCGCCAGGTCACCGTGCATGGAGCCGCCCTCGAAGTAGGTCTCGGCCATGATCTCGGGGGCATCGGTCTTTGTGCCGCACATGGAGAGCTTATAGTAGGTCTGCTTGTCGCTGCCAGTGTTGATAGAGGTGCCCTTCTGCAGGCCCTCGCTGAGGATCAGGATGTCCTCGACGCCGTTGGCGCGGAGCTGCACGGCGGCGTTGAGGCCCGAGGCGCCACTGCCGATAACGAGGGTGTGGACGCGGGTCGTCGAGATTGCGTGGCCAGATAGATCAAGGCTTGTCGTCTCCATAGATGTGTCCTTTCGGGCAAGTCCTGAGTCACGAGTCTTGAGTCATGATTGCCCGGCGAGGCGGGACGGTCGAATGATGCTTGGTTGCCCAGCGGCTGTCACGACTCACTGTGCGCGATTCGGATGTCTTGGCTTCAGTGTCGGGGCCAGTGTACTCGGGCGCGGCGAGTTGTCACGCTTGGCGCAGGGGGGTACACTGAGGCGTGTTAGCGGCAGGCCGCGCCTTGCCCGAGTCCCTGGCAGGCGGGTCCTGGGAGAGGTAAGTCGATGCGTACGCCAGTGAGGGCCAAGTCCACTCAGCCAGCGAGATTCCCTTCGCGCGTCGGGGCCACCGGAACCCGTGGCGACCTGAACCCCCAGGAGCGTGTGATCCTGCATCTCCAACAGACCGCCGGCAACTGTGCCGTGCAGCGTCAGGTGTCGCCTGAGGGACAGCCCAATGACTCCAAGGCTGGTGACGAAGCCTTCTGGGAGTGGTGGAAACTCGTTGCCGGCTTCGAAGGCTCCTACGAAGACTGGAAGGCTCGTCCCGAGAACAAGCACGACCGCGGCGGTCAGACCAACTGGGGTGTGACGAAGACAACCTACATGGCGCGAGCCGAGGCGCTCGGCCTTCCTGCGACGGAGGAAGGTTTCCGTGCGATGACGCCCGATCAGGCAATGCGGTTCGGGCGGATGATGTGGAAGTCGTCGGGCGCAGCGGGCGTGGAGAACCCCGGCGTGGGCGTCGTCCTGGCAGACTGGTACTGGGGCGGCGTCAACCTGGGGCGTTTCAAGGATTTGATGGCGGCGCAGGGTGGCGAGGCTACCTTCAAGGAGGGTATGCCTGACGCCAAGACCATTGGCTTCATGAACTCACTTCCCCCAGGTGCCTTGATCGAGTTCATGTCGGATGCAAAGGCTGCGCAGTACAAGGCGATCGCGGCAAATGACCCGACTCAGGAGAAGTTCCTGGAGGGCTGGCTGAAGCGCAACGAGGAGCGCCGCATCCAGGCGCGGAAGCTCGCCAACACCCACACGATCCGCGGTCATGCAGGCCAGGCACTGGCAAGGGCCGCGGCAGTCCTGCAGTCGGCTCCTGACTACGCTCCCGCTGCGAAGAACGCTGCGATGCTCGATCTGTCAGCCGTCATCGGCCGGATAGAGACGCAGCAGGCCGAGGGCTTCGCCAGTGAGGACGATGAGCGGGCGATGCTCAGTCTGAAACAGCAGCTCCTGTCTGAGATGGGTCGTGTGATGGACTCGGGTTCCTAGGGGCGCCAGAGCAGTGGATGTCGTCGTTCTGCCGCCAACGGAACCCGGCGACCTAGCCTTTGGCACCATGCCGCGGCGTGTAGCCGCACCTCACGGCGTCAACGTTCACCAGGTCCGCTTCTCGCGGATGGTGTGGTACAACGCTGCGGTGCGGGATGAGGCCATCAATCAGATCCTCGAGATGGATCTGCCAATGTCCGTGCTAGTGGGCTTCAGCAAGTCCGGACTGGGCGCGTGGCACATCGTGCGCACAGTACCAGATCTCTTCGCCGCCACGATCGTCTTCGACGCGCCGGTTGCCCGGGAGCTGCTGCCGCCTTGGGGTACGGGACCCTTCTATCGCGACAACGTCTCTTGGCTTGCTGACCTTCCGACGCGGACGATCGCGGCGTACGCGGCAGCTGTACCCGATGCACATCACCTGGTCCTTGTTGGCGGCGAGATCTTCCATGGGGAGATGAAGCAACTGTCGGCTCTAATGTGGGAGTCCGGAATCTCGCATACGCATCTGCACCGTCCGCGGCTCGCACATCATTGGTGTTCAGGTTGGCTGGAAGAAGGTCTGACAGCGCTCCTTGAAGCGGGTCTGTGATCAACCCGGAGTCCTGGGGTAAGGCGCGATACCCTTGCGTTATCTTGACAAATATAGTACAATAGGTACACAAATCCCTTCGGGGCGAACCTGGATATGGGGCCTGGCGCCCCAAGGAGAACAGACAAATGCTGAACACGATCTTTGTGGTAGGGATGGTCATGTTTGCCGCGTCGAGCATCTACTTCTACGTCACGGGTAAGCGGGAGCAAGGCCTGAACACGGCGTTCCTCGTCAGCTTCGTGACGCTGATCTCGTATGTGCTGATGTGGCAGGGCGGCTTTACGGTCACGACGGCGTCCGGCGAGCCGATCTTCGTGACACGGTGGCTGTTCTACGGTCTGAGCTGTACGCTCCTGATGTTGGAGATCGCGCAGCTCAAGGGCATCGAGGGTGGGCGGCGGGTTGAGCTGCTGTACCTAACGGCTGTTGTGATGGCCACTGGTTTCTTGGCCGCACGGGACCTGACTGCGGTGAAGTGGGTTCACTTTGTGATTAGCTCGATCGCCTACGTGATCCTGATTGCGAAGGTGCTGCCGGCGGGCGCAGAAGCGACGCGGTGGACACACAGCTACATATACTTTGGCTGGACAGTCTTCCCCATCGTGTTCCTCCTGGCGCCCACGGGACTTGGTCTATTGGGTGCGGGCATCGCCAATCTGCTCTACCTGGCGCTAGACCTCTACACAAAGATCATATTCAACGTGCAACTGGCTAGAGCAGAGTAGGCTTGCGCAACTCGATGTGGACGGGAGACCCAGCTAGTTGAACTGCGGACGGTAGCGGTAGCTGGAGTAGCACGTAGGAGGCCTAGAATGGACGTGAACGAGAAGCTGCAATGCATCAACATGATGGAGTACGTGGGTGACTGGGACAAGTGGCGGAAGAACCTACGCCGTGCAGTGAGAGCCGGCAAGCAAGTCGGCATGTCGGAGCAGGAGATCGAGGCGCTGGCCACGCAGATAGGCGACTTCCTTGTTGAGAAAGTTTGTCCGGCCACGCCAGAGGAGGAATTGCTCAGGGAGATGTGGGCGGTAGCCACCACGGATGAACGGCGGATGATTGCCGGTCTCATCGTCAAGATGTCCGAGTAGGGCGGTCTGCAGTAGTTGTGCTGTGTGCGGCGCGCCCATGCCAAACGGCAATGAGCGCGCCGCCCTTCGTTGACATGGGGCTACGTCCCATCCCGAATAGTTCCTGGCGACGCAGCCGTACTCCCTGCTGACTGCCACGCTTCGTAGGATCCCACCAACGCCACTGGAACCTCCCTGGTTAGGCTCCAGATTGCCGCAGAACTGCAACGGGAGGGGCCGGAGTGATGGATCGGTGGGAGCAGGGAATCCGAGGATTGCGTGCCTTCTTCGCGGCCTGATACTGGGGCTCGCCGGCCAATACTGACGCGACGTTCAGCCGGCCGCACAAGGCGCCGGCGGATGATTTCACCCTGATCACGTCGAGCGGCTTCGTTGTCGACAGGGATCAGTTCTCGGACACGCTACGGTCGGAGTACGACACCTCATCAGGCAAGACGCGGACGACACTTCTTTCGTCGGTGCTCCGCGAGAATGATCGGATTGAGAGTGGGTTTGATTGGATACACATCCACGAGGTGTCGCTGCCCCAGCTTGTGCGGAGGGACGGTTGCTTGATGGCGCTTTGCACGGTGGTCGTGTTGGGCCTTGGCCGCCTTGACCGAGGAGTCTGTGATACGACTTGGACCCACCGAGCTCTTCGTGGCGATCGGATTCCTGGGCATCTAGTCTCAACACGGTGGTGATGAAGGAGACGTAGGTGGCCACCTTCTGAACGCGTATGGCCCCAACATGCTGTGTACGGGTCTGCGTTTCGCCTGGACCGATGATGACTGGCGGCGGACCATCGGGATGGTAGCTTGCCTCGGCTTCAACGCGTGGGAGTTCTGGCTGGTGCCGCGGCTCTTCTGCCGAGAGGCCCTCACGGCCGACTTCGGTCGTGCCTTCATCCGACAGGTGAACGCCGTGATCGAGCACGCGCACGCGGTTGGCGTCAAGGTCGAGATGCCGTGCTCTCTAGCATCAATCTGCCGCGCGTGGAACCCGACCCGCGCACCGGCGACCTTGTGCCGGTGCAAGCTGAAGCCTATACTGACTCCAGTGATCTGTGCGCCCCAGATTCCGATCGGGGGCCGGCTGGTTGACATGGCTCTAGGTGGGGCACGCATCGGGCTCTCCAGTTTCGTCGTGACCGTTCCGATCGGGCCGATCAATCCCGGACGGTGGAGAGCGGGCCATCGAGCCGGCGACTTGGACTAGAGCGCAGTGGTTGCGGGTCCCGGTAGTCCCCGAGTCAGAGCCGTCCCAGTACAGAGCGATCAGAGAGAGAGGAAAGCCAATGCAGAGTGAAGAACGTCGTGCGCTGATGGGCATCGTGGCTGCTGTAGTTGTGGGTGTTGGCGTTGCTGCTGCCGGCAGTCAGGGGAGCGAGTTGGTTCTGGGGCTTCCCTTCTTTGGCTTGGTCGTCGGGTTGGTCTACGTGGTGCAGTGGGTCGCCTTCATCCCGGCATTCATGACCCAGTCTGAGCGGTTCTTCGACATCACCGGAAGCATCACCTACGTCTCGGTCACCACCATCGCTGTCTTGCTGAGCCCTGTCAAGGACGGCCGGTCTGTGCTGTTAATGGCGGCAGTCCTTGTCTGGGCTGTCCGGCTGGGTACCTTCCTGTTCACGCGTGTCCAGAAGGAAGGTAAGGACGGCCGCTTCGATGAGCTCAAGCCTTCCTTCCTTCGCTTCCTCCTGGTCTGGACGCTGCAGGGCCTTTGGGTCACCTTCACAGCGTCTGCTGCGCTCGTCGGGATCACAACCCAGGTCCGTCGCCCTTTGGGCATTGCCGCGCTTGTAGGCTTTGTGGCTTGGCTGATCGGCATGGCTGTCGAGGTCGCGGCGGACACGCAGAAGAGTCGCTTTCGCGCTGACCCGGCCAACAGGGGACGGTTCATCTCGACGGGCGTCTGGGCATGGTCACGACATCCCAACTACTTCGGGGAGATCGTGCTATGGCTGGGCGTGGCCATCATTGCGGCTCCGGTCCTTCGCGGGTGGCAATGGGTCGCGATGGTATCGCCGGTATTCGTTACAGTGCTCCTGACCCGAATCAGTGGCGTGCCGATGCTGGAGCAGCGAGCCGACGAACGCTGGGGAGGGCAGGTGGACTACGAGGCGTACAAGGCACGTACGCCGGTTCTAGTTCCATTGCCACGAGCGCTCCGACGGGGCGAGCGCGGCCCAGGGCACGTCCCGTGAGTGATCTGTCGAGCCTGGACGCCGACCAGCGGGGCTGCGATTCAGGCTCCCCCCCTGATGCGGTGCTTCAGGCGTTCAGCGCCAAGGGTACTCCGACACGGCTGGAGGGTGGACAGGGACAGAGCTACCGGGCCGGCGAGATTGTCCTCAAGCCCGCGGTGGACGACGCGGAGACGAACTGGATCGCCGGCTTCTACTTGTCTGTGGCCAACGACGGATTCAGGCTTCCGGCACCGGTTCGGGGAGGGAACGGGCGCTTCGTCGTCGGTGGCTGGCAAGCATGGCGCTATGCTGATGGGGAGCACGTCGAGGGCGGGTGGGATGAGAAGGTGGATCTCTGCGTCCGTTTTCACAGGGCCATCGCGGGGGTGCCGCGACCCGACTACTTCGACCGAAGGGACCGAAATCCCTGGGTTGTTGCCGACCGCGTCACGTGGGACGAGTTGGCCATCGAGCACCACCCTCGTATCGCCCCGATTGTGGACCGGCTGCGTAGCTGTCTGCGCCCCGTCGCCGCGCCTAACCAGCTCATACACGGTGACTTTGGCGGCAATGTCCTCTTCGACGACGGACTTGCACCGGCCATCATCGACCTGTCTCCCTACTGGCGACCCGCCGCGTTCGCGCTCGGGGTCCTCATCGCGGACGCGATCGTGTGGGAAGGGGCCGACGTGTCGCTGATCGAGGCGGGCACCGTGTACGACAACTTCGTTCAGCACCTGGCTCGCGCGGAGCTGAGACGTATCATCGAGATCGACACCATCTACCGGATGTACGGGTGGGAGATGCTGGACGAGATCGAGGCACACCTGCCGCTGATTGGGCACATCTGTGACCTCTGCTGAGGCTTCGCCGGAAGGAACCGCTGTGATGTCACCCAACGTCCTCGTGATACTCTCTGACCAACTGCGACGTCAGGCCTTGGGGTGCTACGGTGATCCCAACGTCGCGACTCCCAACATCGATGCGCTGGCGTGGGAAGGTGTGCGGTTCACCCAGGCGTGCTCGACCTACCCAATCTGCGTGCCATTTCGCTTCACGCTGATGACGGGCCACTATGGGCACAGTCGCTTCGTGCCGGGAATCGAGTGGCGCATGTCGCCGGCCGAGACCACCCTGGCCGATGTCTTCAACGATGCCGGCTATCACACCATCTATTGCGGCAAGTGGCACCTCTATGGCGGGCACGCGCACTTGCCCAAACACACAGCCCGCAAGACCAACCTGACGTGGATCCCGCCAGAGCATCAGGGCCGTTGGCAGCGATGGCTGGGATTCGATGTGGCAAACAACCCGTTTGACACGTACTACTTCGAGGACGCTGACCCTAGGCCGAGGCGACTTCCCAGGTACCAGACGGACGGCCTCTTCGACCTTGTGATGGACGATCTCGCCGGGCGTCCCAGGGACGCGGCACCCTTCATGTGCGTGCTTTCTGTTGAGCCCCCGCACTTCCCCCTCGATGCTCCCCAGGCCGACCTGGCCCGATGGGAAGGGCGTGATCTGACGCTTCCCCCCAACTTCATGGTCAGGGACGAGCGGCCCACGCCTGCACGGCTCGCTGATGCGGCCCAGATGGAGAAGCTGCTCGACAACCTGCGCACGTACTACGCGATGATCGAGAACCTGGACCAGAATGTTGGGCGGATGCTGAGCTTCCTCGAGGCCGAGGGGCTGTCCGAGAACACCATTGTGGTGCTCGTCTCTGACCATGGGCAGATGGACGGTGCCCATGCAGAGCGGAGTACGATCAAGGCGCACCCCTACGAGGAGTCGATCGGTATACCCCTCATCGTCCGAGATCCACGATACCGCCACAGGCGCGGCCTCGTGGTCAGCTCACCGGTGGCGACCGAAGATCTCTTCCCGACCCTTGCGGGGCTTGCCGGCGTGGCGCCACCGGTAGGCCTGCCGGGCGCCGATTCCAGCCCGCTGGTCCGAGGCGAGATCGCCCGCCTGCCGCGCGACGGCGTGCTGCTGGAGTTCGTTCACGATCTCAGACCAGCCTTCCCCTACCACGGGGTCTACTGGCGCGGATTCCGATCCGATCGATTCAAGTACACTGTCTTGGGCGATGCCGAGACGGGTGGGATGCCCTGGCAGTTCTACGACCTTCAGGATGACCCATACGAGATGCACAACCGTGTGGACGATCCTGCCTCCCGTGGTCTGGTTGTGCAGCACCACCGATGGATGCGGGAGCGGATGGTGGAGACTAACGACCACTACGTGCTGGCGTCCGCATTCGGCGTCGCGGGGCTGAACCTTTGGACATCGTGAACTCTGTGCGGCGGTATCGTCGTGGCGGAACCCTACTACACGACGGTCGAAGAGCCCTCGGAGTTGCGGGCCTGCCAGGGTGGCTACCGGACGGAGACCGAGCTGTTTTGTCTCGCTCGGGCCAAGAGGCTTGGAGGTTGGCTACTACTCTCGAGCCACGAGGGATGAGTGGGACCGGTACATCCTCGGCACTCGTGGGGCAGAGCTGCGTGCTTTCTTGGCGACCTCGATGGGAGTATAGCGCGAGGAGCTGCGCTAACGGCGATGGCAGGGTGTGCACGTCAGGTACCGGCAGAATCTGCAGGCGATGGCATTCCTGACGCTGCACCCGGGTTAGTTGGTAGGGCGGAGGAGGTGGCGATGAAGCGGTGGCTGCGGGTAGCATTGACCGGACTGCTGTTGATGGCTCTAGCGGGATGCAGCTCCGAGAGCTCTGGGCAGGATGCTGAGCAACCAGAGCCGGCGTCGCAAGAGGCCGAGCAGTTCGAACTCCGGTCTGGTTGCGCTACTCGAAGGTTCGGTACGCAGATCCGACGGGCTGAGCGGCGCTGGGAGAACGCTGGGATAGCGAGCTACCAGATCGAGGTCGCCGTGACCCGGAGTACCTTCCATCACCAGCGTCACCAGATGGAGGTATCGGACGGTGTGGTGGTCAGCGCATCCGCGACCTGTGTGACCGCGCCGATGGAGACTGCGTTGGGCAAAGAGTGCGAGGTGGAGGCGTTTGATCCCGCGGACTACACGGTGCCTGCGCTGTTTGATGTGGCGCGGTCTCTGGCGGCGAAGTCAGGCGACGGTGTCACGCTGTGCTTCGATGAAGCGTACGGGTACCCCAGCTCAATGGCCGATTTCCCGACCGACATTGTTGACGGGGAGCGGGCGTGGCGGGTGACATCGTTCGAGGTGCTGCCGTGACCATCCCCATGGCGGGCCTCCCGGTTGGGGCTGCGGCCGGCTGCAAGGTGTTGGGACGGGCACCAAGAGCACACTGAGGGCCTCCTGGCCACGGGCCCCCGCTATCACACGGTCTACACCTCACTCCTGACCTGGGCATATGGGTGGGTGTGACGACGGGAACTACATCGACCGGCTCGGCTGGAACTGGTAGACGACGTCCTCAAGTGCCTCACCGACGATCTCGATCTCATTGAGCCGGTTGGTGCCAAGTCCAAGCTCGCACGCCAGGCTGAGGTGGTTGTCGCACCTCAGGAAGGGCTCCTTGGGTGCCTCGGCCGTGGGGTCAAAGCCCATCGCCGCTGTGGCCACGGCATCTGTAGCCACTGCGTTCTTGCCCGCGAGCAAGACCCCGGGCTGCACCGGGCGGAATGATCCGCGCGGGACCTCACCACCCTCTCCGGTCAGAACGCCGTCGATGATGGCCAGATCGATGGAGCGGGCGCGGTTCAGGTCGACTATGGCCCGCGGGAGACGTTGCCTGATCTCATCAGCGTTGCCGTGGAGACCCGAGCGCCACCAGTGGTTCTCGCTCTGGCGGTAGTGGGTGACGGGCACGAGTCCCACGAGGTTCTTCATCGTGTGGGTGACTCCGCACTCGTAGTGGCACTTCATCTTGGCGACCGAGACGAAGACGTCCGTTTCCTCCAGGATGGGATTTAGATCGAAGGTCTCATAGACGAAGGCGTCTGGCCCGACAGAGGTAGTGTTGAAGCCGCTGTACGGAGCGGGAGCGTTGAGGTCGATGAGATCTGCCGACACGCCCCGGGCGATATCCTTGTACCCGAAGGCCCCGTACGACGCATCATCGAAGACCGCCTCGACGATCGTCAGCTTCGCGGCTCCGGCGTCTATCAGCAGCTCACAGAGCGCCTTGACAACCTCTGGGTGGGTCAAGTAGCTCTCGACGGCTGAGTAGCCAGCAGGCGGGATGAAGTTGAGGCCACCGGTCAGGTTCACCTTGATCGTCACACGATCGCCGGAACCAACGACGTCGGACAGGCCGCCGATACCTTCGAGCATCGCTTCAACCCGTTGTCTGATCAGGTCGGGTTCGTAGGAGTCGGCTTTGGCGACGGCCACCTTGGGGCGCTCCGCCTGCGGCTCCGACGTGCCCCTGCATCCCGCCAGGACTACGCCGACGGCGGCGAGGCCGGCCTGCTGTAGGAACTCGCGTCTGGTGATGCTAAGATGCCGGATGGATGTGGCAGACGACCCGGCGATGTGGCCCGATGTCATGGTTCACCTCCTCGTCTTATCGAAGGCCCCGGAGTGCTGCGCCAACTAGACTCAGTATAGCACGGAGGGTGGGTGTTGTTGCGCTCGGCGTGACGCAACCTATACTTGGGACGTTCGACGCGCCCTGCCTCCGCCCTGTCCGTGTCCTGTGCTCTTTGCATGGGAGGATCACATCAACAGCCGGCGACCGCTCCAGAGCCTTGCCATCATCGTGCTCGTCCTGCTCCTGGCGGGCTGTTCTCCGGTTCCCGCCGAGCCCTCGGTCTCCGGCGGCGTTGAGCCTCCGAGTGAGCCGCCGGCCTTCTTGCGTTCATGGTGGTTCAGCGCTCTGCTGGTCGGTTTGCTGACCGGTACTGCACTGGCAGTGCGCGCGCTCCGCATCGGGTCGGCCGACGCATGGAGCAACCGCTTCGAGGAGGAGCTCTCCGCACGGACTCGGGAACTGGCGGCCGTCAATGCGATCGCTGCAGTCGTTGGTCGCTCTCTTGCGCTTCAGGACGTGCTGACCGATGCCCTCGACAAGACACTCGAGATGGTCGACGTTGAGGCCGGAGGTATTTACCTGCTGGAGCCGGATGGTGTGCTCAGGATCGCCGCGCAGCGTGGTATGTCGACCGACCTTGTCGAAGAGATTGAACGGTTGCCGGTTGGTGAGGGCTTCTCCGGCCGGGTCGCTGCGTCGGGTGATCCCTTGGTGGTCAATGATCTTGCGGTCGACCCGCACCTGACCCGCGGCGCAGTGCGCGAGAGCGGCTTCCGTTCATTGGCTGTGCTGCCGATCCGATCGCGAGGAGATGTCCTGGGGACGCTCTATGTGATCACCAGGGAGGAACGTGAGTTCACCAGCCAGGATGTCCAGCTCCTGACGGCGATCGGGCACCAGATCGGCGTGGCTGTGGCTAACGCCCGACTGTATGAAGCCGGCCAACGGCGCGCCGAGCAGTTTCGGCTGATCAATGAAGTGGGACGCCGCACCACCTCAATACTCTCAACTGACGATCTTCTGAGCCAGATCGTGGCTCTGGTACAGGACAGCTTTCCGTACAACGTCGTGGAGGTCGGCCTTGTGGAAGGGGAGAACCTAGTGTTCAGGGCCGGCGTTGACCGAGGGTCCAGTGCGCCGTTCCAGGGTTTCAGCGTTAGGGTAGGCGAGGAGGGCATCACGGGAGCGGTAGCCGCCGACGGCCAGACACGGCTGGTACCGGATGTGAGCCAGGTCCCGCGCTTCCGGCAATTCACCGACTCCCGAGCAGGTTCTGAGTTGGCGATCGCCATCAAGACACAGGATCAGGTCATCGGCGTACTGAATCTGCAGTGCGAAGATCGGAACGCGTTCGACGAAAGCGATGTCGCCGTGATGCAGGCGTTGGCTGACCAGGCGGGGGCCGCCATCCAGAACGCGAGGTTGTTCGAGTCAGAGCAGCGCCGAGCGGAGCAGTTCCGTGTGATCAGCGAGGTGGGGCGACGGATCACCTCCATCTTGCCTGTGGGCCAACTACTCGAGCAGGTCGCCTCGATCATCCAGGAGGCGTTCGGGTACTACCATGTCGGTATTGGGCTCGTCGAGGGCAATGACGTTGTCTACAGGGTGGGCGCCGGCGTGCTATCGGACCACCCGGACTTCGCCTTTGAGCCCGCTCGGCTCGAGGTTGGGAGCGAGGGCATCACGGGCTGGGTCGCGGCCACCGGTGAGTCGCTGCTGATTCCCGACGTCGGCACCGAGCCGCGGTATGTCTGGATGCGCCCCAGCCAGACCCAGTCCGAGCTGACGGTCCCGCTCAAGGCGAAGGGGAGGGTGATCGGCGTCCTTGATGTCCAGAGCGACGTCTTGGACGCTTTCGATGCTAGTGACCTGCTGGTGATCCAGTCGCTGGCAAACCAGGCGGCGATCGCGATAGACAACGCTCGGCTGTACGAGCAGGCTCAGCGGCTCGCGGTTGTAGAGGAGCGGCAGAGACTGGCTAGGGAGCTGCACGATTCTGTCACCCAGGCGCTGTACGGCGTGACGTTGTACGCGGAGGCAAGCGCGCGGCACCTGGAGTCGGGTCGGACGGCCCTTGCGACGGAGCACCTGCGTGATCTGCGCGATACAGCTCAGGAGGCCTTGCGCGAGATGCGGCTGCTGATCTTCGAGCTTCGTCCGTCGGTCCTGGACAGCGAGGGGCTCGCGTCGGCCCTGAGAGTCAGGCTCGAGGCTGTGGAGGAGCGAGCCGGCCTGGACGTCGGGCTCGAGGTGCATGGCCAGGCCACGCTGCCTCCGGAGATAGAGCAAGGGCTCTACGGGATCGCACAAGAGGCCCTCAACAACGCACTGAAGCACGCAAGGGCGCAGCAGGTCACCGTCGCGCTGGTCTACACGGATGACCTCGTCTCGCTCGAGATCGCCGACGATGGCGTCGGCTTCGATACGGCAGCGGCTGTGGCCGGCGGGGGCTTGGGACTGGACGGCATGATCGAACGTGCGGCGCAGATGGGCGGCGACCTGAGGCTGAACAGCCAACCTCACCAGGGAACAGTGATTCGCGTGGAGGTGTCTGTATGAAGCGGAGTGACTCACCGACCTCACCGATCAGGGTCCTGCTGGTCGACGACCACGTCATCGTACGACGCGGCATCCGTGCATTGCTGGAGACCGAGCCCGGGATGGAGGTCGCCGGTGAGGCTCAGAACGGCGTTGAAGCCCTCGATCAGATCAAGGCTCTTCAGCCGGACGTCATCCTGCTCGACCTGTTGATGCCCAAGATGGATGGTATCGCCGTCACCCGACGTGTGATCGCCGACAATCCTAGAGCACGAATCCTGGTGCTGACCAGCTTCGCAGCCGACGACAAGGTCTTCCCCGCAATCAAGGCCGGGGCCTTGGGGTACCTGCTCAAGGACACGGACGCCGACGAGCTTGTGCGCGCCATCCGACAGGTATACCGGGCTGAGCCCTCGCTCTCGCCCTCGATCGCCCGTAAGGTGCTGCAGGAGCTGTCGCGGCCCATGGACCGACCGCCCACGGAGGATCCGCTCACACCACGCGAGGTGGAGGTGCTGAAGGTGGTCGCGCGTGGCTTCAGCAACCACCAGATTGCGCAGGAACTGGTGATCAGTGAGGCGACGGTGCGGACGCACGTGAGCAACATACTCAGCAAGCTGCGGCTGGCGAGCAGGACCCAGGCCGCCCTGTATGCGCTGCGCGAGGGGCTGGCGTCGCTGGACGACGTGAACGACGGACGGTAGACAATCACGGTATACGACAAAGCGCGTAGTTGCGGCTACACGAGGTACGCAGAAGGACCATCCGCGGATGGTCCTTCTGCGTACCTGGGACCGACATATCGTCCGATGACGAGGGAGCCTCGAACCCCTATGATAGTGTCGTAGCAGTGGCGATGATAGGCAGTGTGACGCAGGAGGTGGATCGGTGACGAGTACGAGTCTGTCGAGAGCTCGGATGGCTGCTGATGGCGCCATGACATCCGCCCTGCGCGATGCGCAGCGACGGAGGCTGATCCGGTCAGCCAAGCAGCCGTCCGGCAGGCGTGAGATGACCTCGGGACTGCTGGATGCTATCCGAACGGCCCTCGGGAGGCATAACCCCCGGGCGCGTGGGCAGTCTGGGCTGGGACAGGGCCGGACTGCAGCCCAGCCGGGCCTGTGAGCGCGGGCCGGAGCCGACAGAGCGCTCTGCCCGCTCCGGCCACGGATCAACACGGGCCTGGCAATAGGTGCAACTGGCGTGGGGGAGGCAACCTTGAGACGGAACGGGGAGCTGGAAGTCCTCGCACTGCTGGGGGCGCTGTGGCTTCTACTGCTGTGCCTCTGGCGCGTTGCGACGCAGGCAACCGCCACCCCGTCGTGCACCATCTTCACAGCAGCAAGGGATGGGCAGGTGCTCTTCGGCAACAACGAGGACCACCACTATCGCGATCTCGTCGTCGGCCTCCAACCGGCTTCGGCGGCCAGCGATGGTTCTGTGCACCTCGGTGTTCGCAAGCCCGATGGGGCCATCGTGTATTGCGGCGCCGTCAACCAGTTCGGACTGGCCTGGGATGTGAACACCACGCCGAGGTCGCGGCTGAATCCCCATCCCGAGAGACCGCGCTCGCACGCTGAGGACAACTTCCTCACCTCTCTCACCAAGCGAGCAACGACCGTGGAAGGTGCCATTCGACTCGCCAAGACCTATGATTTCGGCAGCGCGATGGCAAGCCACATCCATATAGCCGACGCGACCGGCGACGCTGTGATCATCAGTGCTGGACCTGACGGCGAGCTGGCGTTCACGCGCATCGATGGTCGGGAGGGGCACCTTGTCTCCACCAACTTCAACCGAGCCGACTACAGGGCATCGGAGGTAGGCTGGCGGTACGAGACAGCGATCGACATGCTCGTGGAGCTTGGGGCCGACCGCCCGCTGACCCCCGACTATGCAACGAGCATCCTGGACGCCGTTCACCTGAACATGCTGACCACGTACACCCTGTACTCCAACGCGGTTGATCTCCCCAACAAGGTGATCCACCTGAACTACATGTCGCAGTATGGCGAGACCGCCGTCCTTGACATCGCAGACGAGCTGGCGAAGGGGGCGCGCGTCGCAAGCATGCGCGACCTCTTCTCCGCCGACACCACCACTTCCGGTGACTTGGCCTATGGGCGCTTCGAGAGGCGCTTCACGGCGGCCAAGACAGTGGTCGTCGCCCTGGCTGCCGCACTGTTGTGCGGCGCTGGGTATCTCGTGGCCCGGGTGGCGCAGGGGAGAGCGCGTAGGCGCCCTCTATAGACGACGGCTCGGTCGGTGGTGGTTTCGCGTCGGGCTGCCACCTGGTGAGACATTGACGTTTGCGTTGCTTGGGCAGCCTTCCGGAATGGGGGATGCGCTGTGACCCACACTCTCATACGTGCGTACCGAGAGACGGATGCGTCGGCTGTCGGCGTACTCATCGCAGAGACGTACGCAGACTACAACCTGGGCTTCCTGGATCCTGAGGAGGTCGGTGCGTACCTTGGGCCGTTCCAGCACGCCGATTCCTCTGATCCGGGGCATCGCCAGGCGATAGCAGACGCCATCAGAAACCACACCGTGCTCGTAGCAGAACGTGACAATGAGGTCGTGGGTGTTCTCAGGGGATGACCGGAGTGCCTGGCGAGCCTGTTCGTTCGCGGCGACTGCCATCGGCAAGGTATCGGTCGCGAACTGGTCCACCAGTTCGAGCGAGGGGCCACTGAAGGCGGCGTCAAGGTGATCCGAGTTGCGGCTACTCTCTAAGGTGTCCCGTTCTACGCTGCACTGGGGTATCGTCGCTCAACCGGCGTGCGGTTTGGTCACAGCTTCGAGGGCACGGCACTCCCCCACCAGCCGATGCGCAAGGTGATCGGTTGATCCGTGAAAGCCGGCAGGTGGCGGCGGCTTGCGCACGGGACTGGGTGCGTGGGTGGCGCACTCCTGGACTGGCGCCTGAGTCGCCAGCTGACGGGAGCGATGGATGACACGAGTGGCGGACGATACGCGTGAACTGGCATCAGGCAGCGCAGTCGCGCCTGCCGTTCGCGTTCTGCTAGTCGACGACAGTCGGCGGTCACGGCAGGGCCTTCGGGCCCTGCTGACTACCTGTCCCGACGTTGAGGTTGTGGGAGAAGCCGGCGATGGGCTCGAGGCTGTTCGGCTCGTCGACCGTCTGGAAACCGACGTTCTCGTTATGGACGCGCGTATGCCGAAGATGGATGGATTGGCGGCGACGAGACTCCTCAAGGGCAGGCGACCCGGGTTGCGGATCGTGGTCCTGACTATGCTGGCTGCGGTCCGAAAGGCTGCGCTCGAGGCCGGGGCCGATGCCTTCCTGGTCAAGGGCTGCACACCTGAAGCCTTGATCGAGGCGGTTCTGGGGAGTCGCGACAGGGGGGAGCGATGAATTAAACGGTGGTGGTGCGGGAAGCTTGGGCGAGGACGTGGGCGTCACCACGCTGTGGACGTTGGCCTAGGACACCGTGAGCTACTGGGCGTCGATCGAGCCAGCGGCGTGGCCAGCTTGGTTCGAACCGGTCTCAGACCGGCGCCAGCTGACAAGGCGGGATGTGAGAGAACGTTTGCTCCGAGCAGTTGGGGCCAAGGAGGCGGCTATGGGCAGCAAGGGCATCAGGATTCTGAGTGGCGTGGTGGGCCTGGGGGCTGCGGGTGCCGCCATTCTGTTGGTCGGTTACCTGCTCGACAGCGTGCTGATGGGTTTCCTGGTGGGCATCGGTTCGGCCCTTATTGTTGTGATGGCGATGTTGGTGCAATACGGTGCGCGCCGGCCACGCCCCGGTGACCTGCACTCGAGGGCCCGGTCGGTGGGGATGGCCATCGGGCTGGCCATCGGTGACGCATGGGATCGGCCTCAGCGAGGCGACACCTGATCAGGGGGGAGACTGCGTGAGGCGCGTGTTGGTCTGTCCGGCGGTGATTTGCTGCCAAGTCTCGTGTAGCACCGAGCTTGCATACGAGGTCAGGGAGCCCGGCGCCGGCACTGGGTGGCCAGCTGGCTCCCAGATCAACGCCGGCATCGACCCGGTCCCCATCTCCAGCTTGATGGACCAGGTGTGCGCAGGCGGGTTCGAGACCATTCGGCGCATCCCGATACGTGGGCGTGGCCACGCAGATCTGGTGCCCGACGCATGGGAGGATCGACGAGCTGGGGATCGCCGCCGACTCTGCGTCTGGTCAGCTCTGGCGCGTGCGGGGCCAGGGCCTAGCGGCCAGATCCAACGACCTTTAGAGGAGGAACCGGATGACCAACAGCACGCACTCACCCGTGATCACCAGCAGGACGCTGTGGCTGTACTTCGCGCTGGCCTTCGGCATCACGTGGGGGATCCTGATCCCCGGCCTGAACCTCGTCCCGCCCCCACTCGATATCCTTGTGATCATCGTGGCAGCCTTCGGTCCGTTCGCGGCAGCTGTGGTTGCGATGCGCACGGGTCAAGGCCGCGAGGCCACGCGGACCTGGCTGAAGTCTATGTTCCGGCTGAGGATTCCCGGGTACCTGTACCTGGCAGGCGCCTTCCTGCTGCCCATCGGCGTGGGCGTCGCGCATTATGGTCTGTACCGGCTGCTGGGAGGCAGGCCCGCATTGGCCGAGGGCATCCCTTGGTACCAGTATCTTGCCTATCTCATCCCGACTGCGCTCCTGACTGGCGGCAACGAGGAGCCTGGCTGGCGTAGCTTTGCGCTGCCGGCCCTGCTCGAGCGCTTCCACCCTGTCGCAGCCTCGGCAGTCCTCGGCGTCGCACACGCCTTCTGGCACTGGCCACTTATGGGACGCTATGAGACCGATATGGGCTGGTACCTCCTCAACGTGCTCCCGCTGACGGTTCTGCTCAACTGGTGCTACCTGAGGTCTCGAGGGAGCGTCGTCCCAGTGATGCTGTTCCACGCAGGCGTGAACGTGATCGGCAGCTTCTTCCCGACGCCGCACGATGTGCTGGGCGGCGTGGGCACCTATATGCTGCTGCGCAGCTTGGTCTACTGGGTTGGGGCGGCGGCGGTCATCGCTGCGACCAAGGGGCGGCTTGGATGGCAGGGGGGCGTCGATGGTGCCAGGGTCACTGACGCGGTCGCCAGCGATGTGTAGAGGCGGGCGCATCGGGTGTGTTGCGGCAACGGGTCTGGCAGTCTGTCTGCTGCTGAGCGCGTGCAGTGGCACGGAGATCCCCTCGGCGCCAGACCCACCCCCCGGCGATGCCTGGACGCGCGAAGCCGACTCGATGGAGATGGTCTATGTGCCCGGAGGCTCGTTCAGGATGGGGAGACCGTGGCGGCGCGAGGCGCGTGCCCATCGGGTGACGTTTGGTGGCTACTGGATCGATTCGATCGAGGTGACCAACGTTCAGTACGAGCGTTGTGTGACCGAGGGGGCCTGTCCGGCGCCAACGACCTGCAGCTGGGGAGAGCCGACCTTCGCGGATCCCCTGATGGTGGCGCATCCCGCGGTGTGTGTGACGTGGCAGGAAGCTGCAGACTACTGCGCCTGGGCCGGCGCGCGCCTGCCAACCGAAGCTGAGTGGGAGTACGCTGCGCGGGGCCCGGCTGTGCCTGTCTACCCATGGGGCGACGAGCTCCGCGGCGACCTCGTCAACTCCTGCGATGTACACTGTTCCCATAGCGATATGCGAGTCACCACGTTCGACGATGGCTACGGTCGCACATCGCCGAGCGGGGCCTTCCCAGCCGGCGCGAGCTGGTGCGGTGCTCTGGACATGGCCGGGAACGTCTGGGAGTGGGTGGCCGACTGGTACGCTGACTACCCCACCGGGGCCCAGTCCAACCCAACAGGCCCCGACACGGGTACCGAGAGGATCATCCGTGGTGGGAGCTGGTTCGACAATGACGAGTACGGCTTCCTGCGCTCGGACAACCGACACCCCTTTGAGCCACGCGCTAGCCAGGATATGGTGGGGTTCCGTTGTGCTGTCTCAAGGACGGGTCCATCCGACTAGGCTCAGACGAGCGAGCGTGGGGCAAGCTGGTTGGGATCGCGCAGCATCCGCACAAGCGCTCGCCTGCATACCCGCACAACGCAGGGAAAGCGGCTCTCAAGGAGGCGCTCCTCCTAGCCGAGGATGCAGCGTGGCGGCACGGTGTGACCCTGAATGTGATTTCACCGGGAGCCAGTTGGCCTACAGCTTCGCGTAGCGAGTGAGGGACGATCATGCTTCGTGAGTGCAAGTTCGATACCGGCGAGGTGGTCCTCAACTACGTCGAGAGCGCGCCGGCAGGGCCAGCCTTGGTCCTGCTACACGGCATTCCGGGACGGTGGCAGGAATTCCTTCCGATCATCCCCGCGCTCGGCACACGTTGGCGCGTGTGTGCCATTGATCTGCGCGGGCACGGGGCTTCGGGTCGCGTGCCGGGGCAGTACCTCCCTGAGAACTACATCCGGGACACCGTGGCGTTTTTGGAGCGCGGGCTGACGGAGCCGGCCGTTGTGTTCGGCATGTCTGCGAGTGGGCTGGGTGCGCTGTGCGCCGCGGCACGTTGTCCTGGTCGTTTCCGCGGAGTGATTGCCGGGGACTCACCGATCGACCTAGAAGCACTGGTGGCGTGGATGGAAAGCACTGGGTTCGTCAGTCACTTCGCGGCGGAGCGTGACCTCGCGGGCTCCAGACTGACCGTTGCCGAGCTCGCAGAAGCACTGGGAGATCTGCCAGCCGGCGCGGCGGAGGACGGCTCGATCCCTCGCTATCGTGACCTCCCGGGCAGGGATGAGCTGCAGTTGCGGGGGTGGGCCCAGACTCTCAGCGACCTGGATCCCGATGTGCTGGCCCACCACGGCACCGGCAGGGGACGGGTCTACCTGACCGGTATCGATATGGATGCTGCCATGAGGTCCGTCGAGTGCCCAGTCCTCTTGGTGCAGGCCGACCCCGAACGTGGCTCCCTGATGTCGGCCGACGCCGCGACGCGGGCGACGGGCATACTGGCGGATGGTCTCCAGGTGGTCCTGACTGGACACGGCCACAGTCTGGGCCTGGACACGTGGCAGACGGCGCCTCTCCTGGCTGCGCTGACCGGTTTCCTGGAGCAGCTATGAGGGACGGCGAGTTGGCATGTTGTCGCCACGGGCGATCGTCCGTGTGTGCCTCTCGGCAAAGCGTCTCACACGGCTGGTGATCGACGCCTTTGGTCCCGAACGCCTGGTGTGGGGTGGCGGCACGCTCGACATCGTGGACGTGCACGTCGACCGCGAGACCGTCAGCGAACCGGCGCTTGTCAAGGGCGGCAATCTAGCTAGGCTGCTGAGTGTCGTCGGAAGTCGGCGAATCGACACCTAGTGAGGGCATGGAGACCGCTGGGTGGCGCAGCAACCGGAGGAACGAACCGTGTCGAGGCGGTGCCCTTGGTGCTGCAGCACCAAGATAGATATGACGGAGTCGTTTGACGGGCCGGTTAGCCGTCGCCAAGGCCAGTTCAGCACACCTGAAAAGCGTGTCGAACCCAATCTCTTCTGGGTTGAGGTCGGGCCCGCAGTTGTCGAGAGGGAGCCGCCCTCAGACGCTGCAGCGCCGGAGCTGGGCGCGCAGTTGGCGAAGCTCCAGGCGCGGTTGCGCACAGGCAACGGAAGGTGGACGGGGGGGGAGACGATGACTGAACCATCCACGGATGCACATGGGGGGCGCAGCGTATGGCACCTCGGGTGCGCCGTTATGCGCGAGCTGCTGTCCACGGTCCTGCCGGCTGTGCTCTTTGCGCTCTTCATCAATGTCTACGTAGCGGAGGCGGCGATGGTGAAAGACGGTCCCAGTATGCAGCCCAACCTGTACGTTGGCTACCGGGTGATGACGGAGAAGGTGAGCTATTGTTTCCGGGAGCCGCGGCGCGGCGATGTGGTCGTCGTCAGGGCGCCCGGTCACGAGGTGGGGCTGATCAAGCGCGTGGTCGCGGTGCCCGGGGAGACAGTCGCCTTACGAGGCGGCCACGTCCTTATTGATGGGGTACCCGTTGAGGAGCCCCAGATCAGCTTCTTCGGAGGAGGAGATACGCCGGCGCAGGTGGTCCCGGAGGGTCACGTCTACATCGTGGGTGACAACCGGCCCAACTCCAGGGACTCGCGAGCGATCGGTCCCGTGCCCGAGGACTGGATCACGGGCCGCGCGATCTTCATCTACTGGCCACTCGAGGCGGCTGGTCTCGTGCCGTGACGCACGCAGCGCAACGCTCTGTCAACCTCAAGTTCCCTTGACTTGGAGGGCATACCGATGCCGAAGACTTCCGACCTCAACCGAACCGCAACCGGCGGGCAGGCCCGTGCGCCGCTCGCCACCAGATCACTGCCGACGCGGCAGATCCATCTGGACTTCCACACCTCTGAGCACATCCCCGACATCGGGGCACACTTCTCCAAGGCTCAGTGGCAGGAGGCGCTACGAATCGGTCACGTCAACGCCATCAACATATTCGGCAAGGGGCACCACGGGTGGAGCTACTACCCCACCGAGGTGGGCCAGCGGCATCCCAATCTTGACTTCGACCTACTAGGAGCACAGATCGATGCGTGCCATGAGATAGGCGTCGAGTGCCCGATCTACTTCACGGTCGGTTGGTCGGTGAACGATGCCGAGACGCATTCCGAGTGGTGTGCTCGTCGTGATGATGGTTCCTTTGTTTGGAGCGGCGACCCAGACGCCGACCCGGATGCCCCCTATCCGCCCTTCAATTGGAAGCTGCTGTGCCCCAGCGGCGGGTATCATGATCTGATCAAAGCGCAGGTGATCGAAATCTGCCGGCGCTATGACGTGGACGGCTTCTGGTTTGATATCTACCAGGTGCAGAATGGCTGTTGGTGCGATCGGTGCCGGGCGAGCATGGCGGAGGAACGTGTCGATACCGCAGACCGTACCGCTGTGGTGTCGCACTTCGCCAGCGTCTACACGGCGCACTATGCGGACCTACGACGCACGATCGCCCAGTACCATCCCGATGCCACCGTATTCTTCAACGGGACGACGGCGCTTGGCCGGGGGAACCAGGCGAATGATGTGCACGCGTACAACACCCATCAAGACCTGGAGGACCTGCCTACGGGGTGGGGGGGCTATGACAAACTGCCGCTACGGGCCAAGTACTACCTGGGGCTCGGGTATCAGATCTGCGCGATGAGCGGGAAGTTCCATACGGCGTGGGGCGAGTTCGGCGGTTTCAAGCACCCGGACGCGATCAGGTACGAAGCTGCGTCGATGGTGGCCTTCGGGTCGGTGTGCAACTTCGGCGACCAACTGCATCCATCGGGTCTG
>Ga0180436_10001582_pt1 | contig 22056 bp, 16 predicted proteins | sample SS_ome_2_FD_132434 | JGI IMG/M metagenome (GOLD analysis project Ga0180436, IMG submission 132434) | Hypersaline lake sediment archaeal communities from the Salton Sea, California, USA - SS_3_S_2 metaG | ecosystem: Environmental > Aquatic > Non-marine Saline and Alkaline > Hypersaline >... | reverse complement strand
TACCCTGCGGGGCAGGTCGAAGGTCAGCTTCTCCTCCGTGTCGTCGGCCAGGAGGAGCACGACGCTGATGCGGGAGTGGTCCGTCCACTCGGGCATGAGCATCGAGAGATTCGGTTCGTACCAGAGCCCGCCGTAGCTCGACAGCCACGCGAGGGCGGCGTACTCGTTCTCGAGCGGGCGCAGTCTGCCAAGCCGCTCGACGATCTCGGCGAACGGCACGCCCTCCACCGAGACCAGCCGCGCGCCTATGAGCCGTCGCTCCTCTTCCCGGGTCACGCCGCGGACGTAGAGCTCGCGCCCCACGGGGCCGAAGTAGAGCGGGACGCCGCCCGGCTTCGAGCTGCTGACCGCGTACTCGTCGTGGACCACGGTGTGCGCGTCCCCTACGAACGCCATGAACGGCAGGAGGTGACGGCTGAACGCGTGGGCCGGCATGCCGCCCTCAGGAATCCCCGCGATGGTCTCCGCGAGCTTCGCGTCGAAGGCGTCCTTTCCCCCGCATCGCTCGTAGGGCGCGGGGTGCGCGTCCTGGATGATCCAGGCGAGCTGCTCGACGTCTTCGATGAGAATCGGGCGGGGGATCTTGCGTCCGCGTCCGTCAACCCCGCAGCCCGTCGCCGAAAGAAGGGATGCACCAAGCAGGCAGACCGCCAGCACGGCAAGCGCGACAGTGACCCGCACCCTCGCCTCTGAACGCCCCCTCATGGGCACCCCTTGGCTAAAGGACTGACTCGATGATGACGCTCGGGGGCTGGTGCACGGGCACATTTTCACCACCAACGAGCCATCGCGCCAGCAATGCGAAGAGAATGGCGATGGCGAGGTTCGCGAGGGTCCCCAGAAGGTAGTGCGCGGGGTCCTTCTTGATCCGGTCCTTCCGAACGTACTCCTTGGCACCGAAGATGACGGCGAGCGCCCCGTACTCGGACTGCAGGACGAGAACAAAGACGATCGCGACCTCACACAGCCCGATCCAGAACCCCGCTGACTTCCAGTCGAAGACTCGCTTCCCCTTGGGGGTCGCGGAGTCATCCTCCTCGCGACGAAGGTGGGGAATCCCCGCCCCTATCAGCACGGTCGCGGTCACGAAGGAGACAAGAGCGGCAAGAGCGTAGACGAAGAAGTCGCACATATTACTTTGACATCCTTGAAACAACAGAATCCTTTTGACCCAGGCGCGAGAGGAGCTGGCGGATCACATCCTCCGCCTCGACGATGAGGTCTGCGTTTCCACGCACGGCCGCGCTCGAGACCGACTGCTTCGACTTCCCCATCTTCTCCGCGACCTCGACGCGCGACAGGTCCTGCCGGACGAACCCGAAGACCTCGCGCTGGTTCCTCGTCATGTCCTCCAGAAGCGCGTTCGCCGTTCCAGTGAGGGAATCGAGGACCGCGTTCAACAGCGGGTCACCAAGGTGCCACGCTGCGTACCGCTTGCTCCTCTTGAGACGCTCCATGGCGGCGTCCGCTTCCTTGAAGACCGGGCCGCCCACCGCTCGGATGTCGCGCGACACCACCGCGATCCTCCCCCGCGTAGCAACGAAGCGAAGGTGTGCTTCGGGATAGAGCGCGTCCCTGAATGAGGCGACGACATCATAGAGCGGTGCCGGGGTCTTGAAGAGCCCGGCCACCTCATCTCCGTAGCTCACTCGGAGTCCCAGTTCCAGGTCATCACGGAGCCGCCTCCGCAGACGCTTGAGTTCCTTCCTCAGGCGCTCCATGGCCGGCTCCAACTTGCTGGCCGGAGTCTCCGTGGAATCCCTGATGTCTACCAGCAGCAGGAAGTACTCTCTGTTCGTATCCATGACGTCAACCAAATCATTGTGACTTCGAGAAGTCAACAGTTTTCTTTTTACCCACTCGACCCCTCAGGGGATCGCCGTCCTACCTCAGAACAGCGACCTTCCTCGCGCGGTTGCCGCCACAGGACTCAGTCCGAACACGGTTGACACATCTCGCGCCACGGCCGTGCGGCCCCGCCGCAACGCCCCCGCTTGGCGCCCGCGTCCGTGTGCTGTATCATGTGACCAGCACTCAGACGCCGACACGGCCACACGGCAGGATGGACCAGCGACGAGGAGGTCCCATGAGACCGAGCGCTCACGTCGTCACGTTCCTCGCATCAGCCGCAGTCCTCTTCCTCTCAGCAGCTGTGTCTGACGCCGACACCATACGCGTCGACAACGCGGGCGGCGGCGACTACCTGACCATTCAGGAAGCCCTCGACGCCGCGGACGACGGCGACCAGATCCTCATAGCCCCCGGCACCTACACGGGGCCCCAGAACCGCGACCTCACCTTCGGCAACAACGAGGACGTGGTGGTCGAATCCGAGTTCGGGCTCCCCACCGTCGCGATCGACTGCCAGGGCATGGGCAGGGCGTTCTACATGCACAACACGGGGCAGGACTCGACCACCGTCATCCGCGGCCTGCTCATCGTGGACGGCTACACGGACGACTACAACGGCGGCGCCATCAAGATATACAACACCGACCCGGTCATCGAGGACTGCATATTCCAGGACTGCAGCGTGTCACACAACGCCGGAGCGGTCTACATCAGCTACACTGGACAGGGCACTGCCCTGCGCCCGCGCGTTCGCAACTGCGTCTTCCGGGACTGCTACGCCACGTACCGTGCCGGTGCCCTGATGGTTGACCACGCGGGCGCCGCCATCCACCACTGCCTCTTCGTTGACAACTCGACGTCGATGGGCGGCCAGGACTTCTACGGCGGGGGCGCGATGCACCTCAACTGGGTCGACGACCGCTACCTGCGCACGGACGTCTCGAGCTGCACGTTCGTGGGCAACTCCACCGGGGGACGCGGAGAGGCCATCTTCGGCTGGAACTCGGTGGTCAACACGTTCCTCACGAACTGCATCGTCGCGTTCCACGAGGGCCCGAACCTCGCGGTCGACTCCTCTCCTCTCATCGACGGGCTCACGTTCTTCGTCATGTACGGGAACGTTGGCGGTAACATCGACCCGGGCTACTCGACGATCATTGTCGGAGACCCGCTCTTCTGCGACATGGAGTCCTCGGACTACACGCTCTGCTCGAACTCGCCGGCGCTCCCCGGTGGCAACATCTACGGGCAGCTCATCGGCTTCGCTGACCAGGGCTGCGGCGAGTGCGACTCGGCGGTGCAGGAAACGAGCTGGGGCAGCATCAAGGCGCTGTTCAGGTAGCGGCGGCCCGCGTGCGGCGGGAGAATCAGAACCGAAGAGGGCGGCCACCGACTGGTGACCGCCCTCTCTCCGAGCTTGCTGCTTGGCACCTCATCCTCGGCGCCAGTGGAAAGCCGCCCTACCTGTCCTGCTCGTCCTCGGCAGGCGCCAGGTACCCGATCCCCTCTTCCCTCGCCCGTCCGTAGAGCTCCGGGTGGAGGTACTTGCCGGAGTCTTCTGATCGCTTCCGCTCTTCCACGACGATGCGGTTCTCCTCCGCGAACTTGTCCTGGCGAATGCCCGTGACCATCCAGCTGACCTTCATGCCAGGGGTCCCGCCCGCGATCGTGAAGCGGCCTCCGGACATCTCTTCCGATATGTAGAGGTTCGGGCCGGGCGCGCCTATCGCCGTCAGCTGGTAGCGGAAGTCGCGGTTCAGAACCTCGAACCAGTCGGGCATCTCGACGACTGCCTCTCCCCTGCCGTCCAGCACGACGTTCCCGTTGTAGACGTTCATCATGTCCGGACTCTCGACGAACGAGTGCGAGAGATACATGTTCTCCGGGTCGAGCGGGTGGTCGATCTTGAACGAGCCACCGCCCTTCGAGAGGGTGCCCGATACCTCGACGTCGCCCGTGAATCTCCCGGCTATCGTCTCCACAACGCCTCCCGTCGCAACACCGTAAACGCCTATCGCGCTCTGCCCGCCCCACGAACGGCCGCTGACACCAACCCCGATGGCCCCACCGTCCGCGATACCTTGTACACCGATTGTCTCTCCGGTGTCTCCCAAGTCGATGTAGGCTTCCCCGACGACCCCGGTCAGTCCAACCGTCGCCGAACTCGATGTCGAGGCTTCCCCCCTGACACCCGTGCTCCCCCCCACGAAGTTCCCGCCCTTCCCGTACCCCAGCTCGGGCACACAGTGACCGTACACGGCCTCGGCGTGATACGGGCCGCTGACGTCATAGTACGCGTATATGGTGTGGCCATCCGAGCCGGGCCACGTGGTGGCGAAGTAACCCGCCGTTCGCCCGTCATGCTCGACCGTCAGCTTCCCGTCGATTCCCACCGGGCCGTCGACGTCCAAACTGGTGTCGACGTACACGCCGTTCCCTCCGGTGAAATACCCGGAGTACGCTGAGCCATCGGCGACTCCGTACATCGCGTAGCCGGCGCTGTCCGCATTCGCGTAGATGGCAGTGCCGCCGTCGTGCGCGAAGGAACGAAGCCCGTCGCCCCCATCGTATGCGTGGAAGTGCCCAGCGTTGTGGGCGCCCCCCGCCTGGGCGTACAGGGCCACGGGATTTCCGGGGTAGCCGAAAGGTGCGCCACCCGTCGCGAACCTGCCCGCCGTCCCGACCGTGTTCTCGGCGTCGATAGTGAAGTACCCAGCCTCCCCGCTGGACTGCAGCCGCATGCCCTGGCCGGCCCCACCGTCGACCTCTACCTTCGCCCATGAATCCGCGGTGCCGATCCTGACGCTTCCGGGCACCGTCAGGTAGATGTCATCGCCGTCGATGGTCCAGTCGGCGTCCGGGAGCGCAGCGGGCGCCTGCCATGTTCCAACGCCGGAACCGTCCGATGTCAGGACATGGCCGGGCGTCGAGTTCGGGTACATCTGGAACGCGTCCACATCGCACAGGCCGTCGATCCGAACGCCGTTCCCACCGACGAAGTGGCCGGCGTAACCCGTGCCCTGGGCCCATGAGTAGAACGACGAACCCCAGCCCTGGCTGGTCGCGATGAGACCTACACCGTTCCCTTCCGCGACGAACCGTCCGGCCGAGCCCATTGAGTCAGAAGCGGTCGCGTGGACGGCGTAGCTGCCCGACGGTGCGACGACGTCGAGCCTCGCCTGCGGCTGCGTGACACCGACGCCGACGTCGCCGGTCAGGCGGTAGATGTCGCCCGTGCCGTTGAAGAGCCAGTCCGTGTCCCCGCCGGGACCGCCACCACCGACCAGGCTCTCGGCCACCGCCGCGCGGAAGGCGTACGGCGCGGTCGTCAGCTGCGTGCGGGGGTAGAGCGGCAGGCCGTAGTTGACCATGATCTCTAGCCAGAGCTCCTGGTCAAACAGCAGCTTGGGTAGAGGAGCCACCTCCCCGAGAAGCACATCGAACACGCCATTGCTCGTATCGACCGACTGGGTCTCCGACCACACAGGCGCGCCGCCCGTCGAGGTCGTGTAGAGCGAGAGCGTCAGACCGTAGGTCCCATCCGGCACGTTGGCGCCGGTCGAGTCCTTCAGCACTCCCTGGTAGCTCATCACATGGGGCACGTCAGCCGCAGCCACGCCGGCCAGCGCCGGCACGAACAGCAGGACACACGCTAGAGCGAGCGGTCTCATCGACTGCCTCCCTTCGATGCGCGCAGCGCACGCGCCGACTGGACGTCCTCAAACATGACTGAGAATCATACCCAGACTATCAGGTTTGTCTTGAAGAATCAAGCGGACCGGGCCGCCGGCGCCCCTACTCCCCGTCGTCCGTCGTCGGCCTCGGACGACGCTCGGCGCCCGCCGCAGACGAGGGCTGCGTCCTCTCGCGCTCACGCGGCTCGACCCAACCGATCCCCTCTTCCGCGGTTCGACCGTACGCCTCCGGGCTGACGTACTTCCCGAGGTCCTCCGACGACTTGGGGACCTCGACCTCGATCCGGTTCGCCTCGGCGTACGGGTCCTGCCGGACACCGGTCACCTGCCACGAGACCTCCAGGCCCGGAGTCCCGCCCGCGACCTTGAACCGGTTGCCGCGGATCCTCTCCGCGACGTAGACCGGAGCGAACCCGCCGATGCAGGTCAGCTGGTACCGGAAGTCGCGGTTCAGGACCTCGAACCACTCGGGCAGTTCCACCCACGCCTCGCCGGCGCCGTCGAGCACGACGTTCCCGTTGTAGACGTTCATCATGTCCGGTGACTCGACGAACGAATGCTGCAGGTACTGACCCTCTGGGTCGAGCGGGTGGTCGATCCTGAACGAGCCCGCGGTCTTGGAGAGCGTGCCGTTGACGTGGACGTTCCCGAGGAAGTAGCCGGCCCAGTTCGTCGTCCCGCCGTGCGCGTACCCGGAGACGGCGTAGTTGGTGTCGTACCCGTGAGAGTACCCTCTGACCCCGTATCCGGTCCCGTCTCCGCTCGTCTCCGCGTAGACGCCGTAGTTGGTGCTTCCGCCGCTGCCCCACGCGTCGACGCCGTAGTTGTAGCTGCCGTTGTAGGCGTCCGCTATCACGCCGTATCTGTAACCCGTGCCGATGACGTCCGCGGCGGCCCTGATGCCGGCGTAGCCGCCCAGGAATATGCCGCCCGCCCCCTGCTCGGACACCGTGCGCGACTCGCCGTACACCGCGATCGGAACGTCCAGGCCGGTGTCGCCGCCTGTGTACTCCGCGTGGATTACGTGGGCCTCACCATCGTAGTCGCTTGTGAAGGTCGCCGCCTGCGCCCCGTCGTAGTCGACGGTGAGTGGCCCGTTGAGGTCCGCCCCGGCCGCCGAGGATATCCGGCCGTCTCCGTCCACTGCGAAGCTCACTCCGACGCGCTCGCACTCGATGAACTGAAATCCGTCCGGCGCGTCTGTCGGGACCTTTATCTGCAGGATATCGTTGCCCCCGCTCGGGGTGGAGGTTCGCTCGATGTTGCACGTGCGGGTGGGGCTGCCGCTCGTCGTCACCTGGAACGCCTCGTAGGAGCTGGCCGACGAGACGTCGAGCTTCGCGGCCGGCGAGGTCACTCCGACTCCCACGTCACCTGAGACTGCCGAGTACATGTCGCTGCCCGCGATCGTCCAGTCGCCGTCAGGCGACGCCGCAGGTGCTTCCCAGGAGGACCACCCCGACGCGTCCGACGTCAGCACGTAGCCGTCCGAAGCGCCGGTCGACATCTGGAACCCGAGCACCTCTACCGGACCGTCCACGTCGAGCCTGGACGACGGGTCCGTAACGCCGATCCCCACGTTGCCGGAGTTGGTGATACGCATCCTCTCGCCTCCGGCCTGAAAACGCAGGTTGCCCCCTGGCCTGTTGTTTCCGATGACCATCGCGCTCGGGTACGACGGGTTGCCCTCGTCGTAGGTGGCGATCCAGGCCCAGTCCCCGTCCTCGTTCGCGAAGATGATGCTCTCGGCCGAGTACTGGCTCGTGCTGTTGTTCTCGATCTTCATGCCCATGATGCCGGGCATCTCATCGTTGATGTGGAACAGCATGTCGGGCGAGTCGGTGCCGACACCCACCTTGCCGTCCATGCGGTAGATGTCGTCCCCGCTGGTCTCCCAGTCCGTGTCGGCCCCCACGACGGCGAAGTCGGCCACCGCCGCGCGCATGGCGTAGGGCGCTGAGGTCAGTTCGGTGCGCGGGGTGAGTTCCGCCTCGCCCTCGACCGAGATTCCGAGGTAGTAGGTGGCGTCGAACGCGAGACCGAGCGGCGTGGTCTCGCCGAGAGTGGCGTTGATGATGCCTCCCTCGGAGGAGACGGACTGCGTCTCGGTCCAGAGGACCGCGCCTCCGCCCGGAACCAGGTAGAGCGAGAACGTGACGTCGTAGTCGCCGTCGGCGACCGGGTTGCCCGAGGCGTCACGCAGGACACCTTGGTAGCTGAGGGTCCGGGGCACTTCGGCCGTTCCCGCAGCGACCATGACGAACACCAATGCAATGCAGAGCGCCGCGCGTCTCACGTTGCACCTCCTGTGCGGGTTCGCTCGACACGGGGCGCCTGCCGGGCCCCGCGCCGCGTTTCTAGTACATGTACTGAGAGCAGTGCGATAATACCAAGAAACTGAGAGGGAGCCAACATTGTTGGCTCCCTCACTGTGTAGCGTGGCGACGCTCCTGCTCAGGCTCTGCTGGGCGAGCGCCATGCGACCCTCCCGGCCCCGGCCTACCTGTAGAGCGCTTTGAGCCTCCCCCACGTCGCGTCCTCGACCGGAGTGTCGCAGTCGCCGCAGCCGCTCCCGAACGCGCCCAGCAGCACGCCCCAACCGTTGTTCGCGGGCAGACACGGCGAGTTCGAGCACAGCGTCACGTCGCCGTGGAGAACGTCGCAGAAACGTGGGTCCCGGACGAGCGTGTCTGAGATCGTCCCCACGAGGTCGTCGCCGTCGTCGTTGCCGTACACGATACACCGCGTGAACGTCGGGCTCTGCTCTTCGTTCCACCGGAACACCGCGGGACCCGAGGTCGTGAAGGCGAAGATGCAGTTCTCGACCAGCGGGTCCGAGTCCTGATTGAGCATGACGTGCCCGGCGGTCGCGCCGCGGTTACGCACGAACGTGCACCCGGTGACTGCCGGCGACGCATTGGACAGGAACAGCCCCCCGCCGTCATGCCCCGTGCAGTTGTTGTTGTCGAAGACGCAGTCCGTTATGGAGAACGACCCGCCGACGTTCTCGATGAAGGCACCTGCCCCGCGTTCGTAGGACGTGTTGCCGAGAAAAGCGACGCGCGTGAGTGTCGGTGTGGAGCTCTGGACGGACAGGAGCCCGCCCCCGTAGAACCCGTCGCAAGCCGAGATGGTAACGTCTATGAACGTCGGTGAGCCGCCGCCGCCAACGAACACGCCCCCACCGCCGTAGCTCGACTGGGTTGCGGTGCAGGACGTGATGATGCAGTCGCGGACCGTCACAGAGGCGCCGTTGCAGTAGATCCCGCCACCGTAGGAGTGGGTACCGTTCATGATCGTAAAACCCTCTATCACGGTGTCTGGACCATCGCTCGGGATGAGATTGAAGACCCTGTCGATGCTGTCCGCATTGATGGTGGTCGCGCGCCGCCCCCCCACGGACGTGAGAACGACCTGCTTGCCGTTGAAGTACAGGTTCCTGTTGCCGTCACCGAAGTAGCCGCCGGCCCAGACCAGTACCGTGTCGCCCGGGTCCGCCGCGTTGATACCCTCCTGGATGGTCTCGTAGTCAGCTGTCCCCTGGCAGTCGACGTTGATGACGTCCGCGTGCGCGAGCGCAGCGACGGCCAGCAACACCGCGGTCGCGGGGAGTAGCATCTTCCTCATGGCTCTCACCTCCTGTGGTTCAAGCGCGACTGCCCTACCTCCACAGCGCCTTCAACCTGCCCCAACTTGTGCTCTCGACCGGAGAGTCGCAGCCCACGCCCCACCTGCCCACCCGTTCGCCGCACGGGCTGCTGGTTGCGAGGCATGGGGACGTGTCGTAGAGCCAGTAGTCCTCGGTCCCCAGTCCGCACAGCTCCGGATCGTCCGAGAAGTTGTTGTTGATGCCGGTCTGGTCGCCTACGACCGAGTCGTAGTCGCCATCGTCGTTCCCGTAGACGTCGCAGCACTGGAGGGATGGAACGTCGCCCGCCTCGTACGCGCCGACCCCGTGCCCGTCCGACGAGAACGCGATGATGCACTTGGTGATGTTGCCGCTGCCGGCGCGGCAGTAGACGCCTCCGCCGTTCGGCGCGGAGTTGTCAACGAGCGTGGAACTCGTGAGGACACCGCCCTGCATCCACACGCCGCCGCCGTGACTTGTCGCATCGTTCCTCGCGATGATGCTGTTGGCGATCTGCGTGTTCCCGCCGAGCAGCCTGACTCCTCCGCCCCTGGCGGCGTCGTTGCTCACGATGTCGCAGTAGCTGATCTGGCAGAGGCCGGAGCCCTGGACGTACATCCCGCCGCCGACGTCGCCGGCGACGTTGTCTCGCATCTCGGTGCTGTAGTAGGTGCCGCCCGAGTTCCAGATGGCGATGCCGCCGCCATAGTCGGCCTCGTTGCCAGTGATGTTGCAGCCGATGACCAAGGGCGTCGCTCCGTCGGTCACGTAGATCCCGCCGCCGTACTTGGTCACGCCGTCGACCACGCACGACGCGACGGCGCAGTTCCGGATCTCCGGGCTCGCGCCCTCTATCCAGATGCCGCCTCCGCCGTTGGTCACGTAACCGTTGACGACGGCGACGTTCCTGAGCAGTGCGTCGCCCGTGCCTACGTCGGTCGTGAAGAGGAACCCGCGGTGCTCATCCCGCGCGCTCCCCTCACAGTCAATGATGCAGGTGAGGTAGTTCTCGCTCTGGGAGTGGATCGTGACCGAGATCGAGGGGACAACGATGTCGCGATTCTGCTCACCCGTGAACGTCCCGTTCGTGAGCGTGACGGTGTCGCCGTCCGCGCAGACGGAGACCGCTTCCTGAATGGTCGGGTAGTCGCCTAGCCCGTCTGGCTGGACTATGTAGGTCGCGGCATGTGCCGCCATTGCGAGCGCCGCCACCAGCAGCACACAGGCCGCCTGAATGAACACGCTCCTGGTCGAACTCATTGCTGCCTCCCTCCCGCGAGCCGAGTTACGCCGTCTACCTCCAGCGAGCCTTGAGACTGCCCCAGCTTATGTCGCGTACCGGCGTGTCGCACTCTATCTCATACGCACCGACCCAATTGCCGCATGGGCTCGCGGTGTCCGTGCACGGCGAGTTCGCATCGAGCCCGTAGTTGCCTCCCTCGAGGTCGCAGAACTCCGGATCAACTGAGAAGTTGTCGTTGAGCCCTGTCTGGTCGCCTACGACAGCGTCGTAGTTCCCCTCAACGTTGCCGAAGACGTCACAGCACGAGAGAGAGGGCTCGTTGCCGGCCGTCGCGCAGACGCCGGAGCCGTGCTCGGTGTATGCGACGATGCAGTACTCCAGGTCGCCCGTACCGAAATCGCAGTAGACGCCGCCGCCCGCGCCCGTAGCCGAGTTCTCCACCAGGGTGCAGTTGGAAAGCGTCCCTCCCTGCATCAGCACGCCGCCGGCGTTGCCCGCACTGGCCTCGTTCCTGCTGATGTTGCAATACTGGAAGAGGGTGCTGCTGCCGTGGATCCTCATGCCGGCAGCACTGGGCGCATCGTTGCTGACGATCTCGCAGCCCCAGAAACTCGTTCCGTCGTTGCCCTGCTGGTAGAGCCCGCCGGCCCTGTTCGTGGCGTTGTTGTCCGTTACCGATACCTCGTCGAAGATGCCGGCCGCGTTGAAGATGGCAACTCCGCCGCCGTAGCCGCCCGTGCACTCGGCGACGAGACACTGGACGATCCACGGGTCGGCGCCGTCGCTCAGGTACATGCCGCCGCCGCGCAGCATGGTCCCGTCTGCGGTGCACTGAGCAACGATGCACTGCATTATCTCGGGGTCGGCGCCCTCTATCCATATGCCGGCGCCGTGCGTGGTCGTGTATCCGTTGACCATCGAGATACCCATGAGCACCGCGTCTCCTGTTCCGACGTCGTCGGTGAAGTGGAACGCGCGGTGTTCCTGCCGCGCGCCGCCTCCGCAGTCGATGCCGCACTGGAGCGGGTCCCCTGACTGCGAGCGGATCGTGATCGGCATGCTCGGCACGACCACGTCGACGTTGCCGAGTCCTGAGAAGAGCCCGTCGGTCAGCGCGACGGTGTCGCCTTCCGAGCACGCGTTGACCGCATCCTGAATGTTGGCGTAGTCGCCGAGCCCGTCCGGCTGAACGACATAGGTGGTTGCGGTTGCAGAGCAAGCATGGAACGCCAGGAGTGCTGTGACCACGAAGGGCCCGAGAGTGGCGTGGCGCATTCCTCCTCCTTGTCACAGAGGTGATTTGGTTATTGGTGCTTCCTCAGTATACACAACACACACTACCATCCCACGGGTATTCGCGCCCAGTGTGGGTTATTCCGGCGCGGCCTCTCGAGCCGGCCGGACGTCAAGAGAAGACCCCGGGACCTTGCGCGGTCCCGGGGTCCCAACCCGGGTCAGCGACCCGGGACGCTGGCGCTGGTCGGTCCGCCTAGTTCGCCCCACCCTCCACAAGGCCGACGATGCGATCGCTCGAGAGGATGGTCCCCTCGAAGTGGACGAACCAGGTCTCCGTGTAGGTGTCGGGGTAGACGTAGATGTCGTACATGTCGTTGGTACCCGTCATGTTCAGAGTGTAGGGCGCGGTAGTGCTCGTAAGCACCGACCCGTTCATCATGACCAGGATGCGGACCGTTCCCGAGCCGGCCGTGTCCTGGATGCGGATCTGCCCGGGAGTCCCTATGGTGTAAACCACCGGAGTCGTCTTCGACCAGTCGTTCGGGTGCCAGATGTACTCGTTGGAGTTCAGCGTGTTGATGTTGACGTACCTCTTCTTGAACGTCTCCGCGAGGTCCGTGAAACCGACCGCGTTCGGCGCGATCTCGGCGGCGCCCACGGCGTCGGTCGCGATCTCGTCCGGACCCACTGCGTCCGTCGCGATCTCGTCCGAGTCTACTGCGTCGGTGGCGATCTCGTCCGAGTCTACGGCTCCCGTCTGAATCTCGGCCGCGCTAACGGCGTTCGGCGCCAGCTCGCTCTGGCCCACCGAGTTCGCCATGATCTCGTCCGCGCGCACGGCGTCGGTCGCGATCTCGTCCACACCAACGGAATCGGTCGTCAGCTCTACGGGGACCGCCTGCCACGTGCCGTTGCCGCTGGAGTCTGATGTGAGCACGTATGAATCCGCAGGAGATGCCGTGACCCTGATACTCCCGGTCTCGGTCGTGCCCGAGACCTTGAGCGCCGTGCCGGGCACGGCATCCGTTCCTACGCCGAGACTGCCGTCCAGGTTGACGTAGGGATGCAGGACCTCGAGGTCACTCGACCCGTTCGTGGCGATCATGCTCGTGGCTACCAGCAGGTCGGCCTCCACGATGCCGCACAGGAGATCAGCCGACGATCCGATGTCTAGCGTGTGAGTCGGCGAAGGAACGCCGATGCCAAGCCGCCCGGTCGCCTCGTCGTAGTAGACTTCGGCGGCCCCGAACTCACCTTCGTCGTTGTAGAGCATCTGCGTGTCGCTGCCGGGTACCGTCACTGTGGACGGCGCCTGCCACGTGCCGCTGCCAGAGGCGTCGGCCGTGAGCACGTCCCCGGCGGACGCGCCTGTCGGCATCCTGAACCCCGTCATCGCGGCCGTGCCGTCGACGTCGAGCTTGGCGCCCGGTATGGAGGTCCCTATCCCGACGTTGCCACTCATCCCTTCGACCATCAGGCAGTTCGTGTCGTTGACATACAATTCGAAAAGAGTCCCGGCGTTCAGGGAGATGCGGTCTCCCGCGTCCAGCAGGAGATCGGTGTCGGCTATCAGGTTCGGGGACAGGAGGTCTCCGTAGAAGCGCGCTTCATCCTCTACCTGCAGCTTCCCGTTCACGTGCAGATGGACGGCAGGGTTCACGTTGATACCGACGTAGTCGCCGCTGACCCTGAGCGGAGAGTCCGCCAGCGTCGTCGAGCCCGTGAACTTCGGCACGTAGTCGGCCGTGCCGCTCCCTCCGACCCCTGTCGCGGCAGGCTGCCACGACGCGAATCCGAACTCATCATTGCAGGTGAGCACGTAGCCAGCGGCCGGCGAGGACAACAGGGCGAAGCCGGCGGCCGTTATGTCCTCCCAGGCATTCAGGGACGTGCAGGTGAGCATTCCATGGAACTGTGTGTCGCCGTCGACCTCGAGCGGGACCGTAGGATAGGACGTGCCGATGCCGACGTTTCCGGTGGCACGATAGACATTGCCGCCCGACTCGACCCAGTCGCTGTCGGGAGGGATACCGCCGTCGAGCGACTCCGCGACCGCCGCGCGGAAGGCGTAGGGTGACGTCGTCAACCACTGACGGGGAGACATCTCACCTTCAGGGCCTATCTCGATGCCGAGGCAGTAGGGCACGTCGAACTGCAGGCTGTTCAGCGGGCTATCGGCCCCCAGCTGCACGTTGAAGATGCCCCCGGAGACCGGCACCGTCTGCTGCTCGTGCCATAGGGCCGTGCCACCCGTCTCGACATCGTACAGGCTGAACGTCATGTCGTAGTCGCCGTCCGGGACGGGCGTACCCGTGTCGTCGTTGAGGACTCCCTGGTAGCTGATAGTCGATGGGATCGCCGCCGTTGCGCATGCTGCCGCAAGGAAGAGTACCACCGTCATCCCAATGGTCGTGGCGCGCATTGTCCATCCCCCTCGGGGCGTCCGCCCCAGGCTGCAAAGGTCCCTGGCGAAGCTGCGGTCGGACTGCCGCTACTTCAATAGGACCATCTTCATTGTCTCGGTGAACTTGTCAGCCACCATCCGGGCGAAGTAGACGCCGCTCGGAAGCCCTCGGCCGTCGAGCACGGCCTGGTAGCTGCCCGCCTCCCTGTCCTCGTCGACGAGCATGCGCACGAGCCGGCCGCACACGTCGTATACGGCGATCTCGACGTGTGACCTAGATGCAAGCGAGTAGCGCAGCGTCGTGACGGGGTTGAAGGGGTTCGGGGAGTTCTGGCGCATGCCGAACACGAAGGGCTCATCCGGCTCTTCAACGCCGGTCAGTAGCCATCCGGGCTGATACCAGAACCCGATCTCAGCGATGTTCTCCGCCGACGACACGACGCCAATGGCGGGCTGGCCCACCGTCCCGGCGAGCGAGTACGAGCCACCGGAAGAGGCGCCTCCCCCGGAGCCAACAACGGTCGGCCCGAGCGAGTAGTCAGCCTGCGCCGCTGCAGCGAAGAACGATGTGGTAAGAACGACCAGCGTGAAGAGACACGCCGCGTTGCGCGGATGGCGCATAGGTCTCTCCTTCTCTGTGGCGGCCGGGCGCCTGTCCGACGGGCGGGCGCAGGACCGCCTGGTATCGCGCGCCGGGCGGCACGCAACACAGTGAGGGGCCGGACGCTCTCCCGCACGGCCCCAGTTGACCTTTCAGAGTCTAGAATACCGCATTCGCCTCATTCTGTCAATAGCAGAGCTGGAGCGCCCCCTGGACGTGCGCGGGCTCGGGCATCCGCTGAACACTCGCGGAGGCAGGGCGGATGGCTCGAGCCCGGCGGTCCGTACACGTCTCACGACTGGATGCTCTGGAAGCTCCGCTTCTACGTCGACCAGGCCGAGGCGTTCGAGCAGCTGGGCACGGAACACGCCCCGCTCACGTACTGGCTGGCGCTCCAGAGCGACAGAGCAGGGGGCGACCCGTTCGGCTGGCGCAACTCGGTCGACCCGGCGCCGTGGGATGGCTGCTTCTACGCGTTCGGTCCCATGCCGATAGCGGCCGGGTGGCTGAACCTCCCCTATCCGGCCGGTCACGGGTACGCCGGTCAGCCGATGAACCTCGCGTTCGCGATCGTCGGCGCGAGCTGGACGGGAGTCGATGAAGAGGAACAGGTCCGTGAGTTCAGGCTGCACCAGAACATGCCGAACCCCTTCAATCCGATGGCGACCATCCGCTACAAGGTCCCGGCCGAGGGCGGCGACGTCCTTATCGAGGTCTTCGACGTGAGCGGAAGGCGCGTGAGAACGCTCGTCGACGGGCGATGCGACGCGGGCTCGCACGAGGTCACGTGGAAGGGCCGGGACGAGTCCGGAAGGCGCGTCTCGTCCGGCATCTACTTCTACCGCCTGACGACGGACGGCTACACAGAGATGCTCAAGATGGTCGTGCGCAAATAGCGGGCGGCACCAGCCGTTCGCCAGACGCGAAAGAGAAGCGGCCGTCCCGTAATGGGGCGGCCGCTCTCGTTGTCTCCAATTGACGTCTCGCCTACGGCCCGCGATGCCGACCGCACGCTACTCCACGCGTGAGAGCAGCTCTGCGATCTTCGAGTCGACCGGGCTGCCGGCGCCGTCGTAGTTGGTCATCACGACCGAGATGTAGCCCGAATCCAGGAACATGTCGAGGTTGGCGTTGATGCCGGTGAAGCCGCCGCCGTGCCCGACTATCTTCCCCCCCGCGCCGTTCCGGATGCCGAACCCGTAGCCGTACCCGTCCGGGCCTCCACGGTCGAACTGCACGGTCCAGAGCTGCTCGAGGGACTCCTGCGAGACGAGCTTCCCCGTCTGCAGCGCCCGGGCGAAGTTGAAGAGGTCGGGTGCGGTCGAGAAACCGCCGCCCGCGGGACCACCGCGGATCGTGTGCTCGTAGTAGTTGTTCTTCCATCCGGCCGCGCAGTCGTCGGACCGCCAGTAGCCGATGGCCAGGTTCTCGACAGGGCAGTCCATGTCGTAGCAGTCCGAGTTCTCCATCTCCGCCGGCGCGTAGACGTTCTCGCGAATGTGGTCGAAGTAGTTCTCGCCCGTCGCGCTCTCGATGACCGCCCCCAGCACGTACATGCCCGTGTTGCTGTAGGACCAGTCCGTGCCCGGCTCGAACGCGAGCGTGTCCTGAACGATGATGGGCTTCCAGTCGTCGACCTCGCGGTAGAGCTTCCTCGACTGCGCGTCCCACTCCTCCGTGAAGAAGCTGCCGAGCCCCGAAGTGTGCGACAGCAGGTGGTGCACCGTCACGCTCTCGAGGATCTCGGGCGCGAGCCAGCTCTCGTCGAGATACTCGGAGAGCGGGTCGTCGACCGAGACAAGGCCCTTCTCCACGAGCTGCATGACGGCCACCGACGTGAACATCTTGTTCATCGAGCCGATGTTGAACTTCGTGTCCATGTTGACCGGCGCGTGGAAGCGCTTGCTCGCCTCGCCGCAGCTCGCCCCGACCAGCACCTCGTCGCCCCTCGCGACGAGCACCGTGCCCGAGAACAGGTCCATCTCGCAGAGGCGGTCCAGGAACTCGAGGATCTGCGTGACGGCCTCAACCTCCGTGAGCGGTCCCTCTGGCTCGATGTTCGTCGGCGTGCGCGCGGCGCTGAACCGCAGGCCGGACAGCAACCCGTCCGGCTTCTGGCCCTCGTCGTACATGAATACGAACGCCTGCCACGACTTGTAGTTCATGTCCCTGAAGACGACGACCGTCTGGTCGTCGCGCGGCGGGTCGTAGACGCGTACGCTGTTGAACACCATGCCGCCGGTCTCGCGCACGATGCTCTTGAAACCGTCGAGGTAGACCTCTGGCGGGAACCTCTCCTTCACGTCCTCGTTGAAGCACTCGTCGTAGAAGCGTTTCGCCAGCTCCTCGTCCATCTGGTTGACCGCGTCCAGCATCAGCTGTATGCGCTCGCCCTCGATCCCGTCCGGGATCTCGGGCACGTCCTCATATCCGAGCTCGCCGGGCGCCTGGGCGAACCCGGGAGCGAACGTCGCGAGCAGGAACAGGATCGCCAACATTTTCGTAGTCACTTTCCGAACTCCTTCCAGTCTAGGTACCGTTGCTCTCGGATCTGAGCGAGCCGCATCCTTGCGTGCTCCTCGTCCGCCAGCTCGAGCGCTATCGAGAAGTCCGCCTTCGCGAGGTCGTATCTCCCCCGCTGATACTCGATCTCGCCGCGCACCATCAGCAGGCCGGGCTCGCGCTCGAAACCGTTCAACACAAGACCTTCGCACACACCCCTGGCCGCTGCCAGTTCCCCGTTCCCGAGGAACGACACCGCTGCATAGAGGACGTGGCCCTGTCGGATGCCGTCAGTGAGCTCCCCCTGCTCCGCCGCAGCTCCAGGCTTCCCCACAGGCGTCCCGGGCCAGTCGAGGTCCCACTCGCTCCCTCTCCAGAACCGTGGGTCGCATAGCAGCTCGCGATAGGCGCCCGCGGCGCGGGCGAAGTCGTCCGACTTGAAGAGCGACTCCGCCAGCATCAGCTCTCCCTCGAGAGAGTCGAACTCCCGCGGCCATCGATCGATGACGTCCACGGCCTCGGCGTACCTGCCGTCCCTCATCAGCAGTCTCGCGTGCAGGAAGGGCGCGTCCTCGCCCGTCCTCCAGCCGGCGTAGTCCTCCTTCGGCTGCGGAGGCGCGTGTGCGCACCCGGACACAAGGGAGAGCGCGAGCAGTGCCGCGACCGCAAGGCACACGCTGGCTTCGGCCTGCAACCTGCCGAGGCGGTTCATTCCTCACCTCCAGTGCGCGCGTCCCAGTCGGTCCAGTCGATGGCAGGCAGCCTCCGCCGGTGCTCGCCGTAGACCGACCTGTCGTAGACAGTGCGGAACCTGTTGGTGCTGTCCTCGAGGCCAAGAGGCATCAGCACGCCGAGGGCGCCACCTATGACGAACCCGTTCCTCGACCAGCGTCCGATCCCATCGAGGTCCACCTCCTTGTCCTCCTCCACGACGTTCTCGAGATTGGAGATGATCTTGGCGAGGGCGCCGCAGCCCGCGCCTATGAAACCCGACACCAGACCCCAGCCGAGATACTCAATGACCGTCGTCCCGCTGTAGACCTTGATGCGAAGCACGTCTTCCGGGTCGACCTCGATGCGCCCCACACCTCCCACGCCGGACGACTTGAACACCACGACATCGCCTACGCTGACGATCGTTCCCACGTGCTCCCTGCCGTCGCGCAGCCTCAGCACGCCGAAGAACGGGGTCGACGCGTCCAGGTCGTCGATGGTCTCGATGGACTCGCGGTCGATATCCGTGCTGAAGAACGGCCTCCCGCATGAGCACAGCGTGGGCGGCAGGCACAGGAGCAGGAGAACGGCGGTCGCCCGAATCGCGCGGCGTTTCATGTCCACCTCGAACTGGTGAGCGAGAACCGTTATATGGCGGCACCCTACACCATGACGTCCCGCCCGCGCAAGCCCATCGGAAGCCCCGCCCCACCTCACAGCAGTCACCGCCACGACCGCAGCAGAGGGCTCCATTCACTCGAAGCCCGACAAATCCACTATTGACTGATAATCACCTATCGACTATACTGTCCGTGCCTCAGTTAAGCACGCGACCGGCAGAGCACTCCTGACAGGCCCCTGAGAACGGAGGCGCGATCGACCCACAGAGACCTCGTAAGCAGGTCGCCCTGCGTGGCCACCTCAGTGCAGCGACAGGCCAGCGCCCCGTGGAAGCGGCGGCCGACCCAAGGAGTACCCGCTGGAGGATCCACATGAGAACTTCAGCCACCACTGTGCTCGCTCTCTGCCTGTGTCTTGCCCTCCCGGCCCTCGCCGCCGCCTTGAACCCCGGTGTCGTCCTCACGGACGGCGACTTCACGGACTGGTCCCACGTCGTCCTGCTCGAGAGCGGGACCGGCGAATGCACCGTCACCAGATACGACACCGGAGGTAACCCCGACGCCTACCTCGAGATCAGCTCGCGCTCCGGGTGGGAGCTGGGCGCCTGGCTTCTCACCTGGAAGGATGGCGTAGTGTGGGACCCGTCGGACGGGTGTGAGATCGAGTACATCGTGTTCGAGATCGACGAGAAGGCCATCTGGTCGTTCGGACAGGGACAGAACATCAAGCTCCTCGTGGTCCAGGACGGCCGCTACTACCTGGCGCCTCTCGTCCCCTGGATCACCACGGCCGGGACCGAGACATACTGGGAGACTCACGTCTTCGACCCGTGCTACGTCGACGACTTCGGCGAGATCCCTCCCTGGACCATCGACCCGAACGAGAAGCCCGATTTCACGCAGTCCGGCGGACCCATCAGGTTCGGCTTCGCGATCGGGGTCTCGAGCGTCCTGGACGCGATAACTCACGCTTACGACAACTGGAAGATCACCATCGAGTGCCTCCCCTGCCCCGTGGAGGCGTCAACCTGGGGCGCCATCAAGGCGCTCTACCACTAGCGCCTCAGCTGGCAGCGAGGCCATCGAAGGAGCGGACGCACAAGAGAGAGGGCCCCCGGCCGAGACCGGGGGTCCTCTCTTCATCGCCGACCGATACGCGTCCTTGGACTACTCCAGACGCACCATCAGGTCCCCGATGAGCGCCTCGACGGGCCAGGCCGCGCCTTCCATGTCCGACAGGACGACCACTGTCTGGCCGGTCTTCGCGTAGATGTCGTAGTTCACGCTGCTCGTGGCGGCGCTGGTGTGCCCCACCACGAGTCCCTTGGGCCCGCCCCCTATCGCGAAACCGTAGCCGTATCCGCGCCCGCCGCTCTGGTCCGTCCACATGCCTGCGATGCTGGCGCCGGACACCAGCTTGGCCTCCGCCAGCGCGGCCGTGAAGGCGTGAAGGTCCGGCGCGGTCGACAGCACGTGGCCTTCGCCCGTGACCACGGTGTCGTCCATGCCGGCCGGACCGAACACGTGCTCCGAAAGGTACTCGCCGAGTCCGACGCCCGCCACGCTCTCGATGACGGCGCCGATGAGGGGCTTGCCCGCGCCCTGCTCGAACTCTAGAGCGAACGAGTCCGCGGACGCGGACGCGTGCGACATGAGTTCGGACACCGTGACGCGCTGCGCCACGGCGAAAGGCGAGCCTATGTGCTTGCCGACGGGGTCCACGAGCGAGAGCCTCCCCTGCTCCGCCAGCTGCATGACGGCGACTGCGAGGAACATCTCTCGCGCGACGCCCAGTTCGAAGCGGGTGGACATCGTTACGGGCTCTCCGGACTCCGCGTCTGCGATTCCGCACGCCCGCTCCACGATGGGCTCGTACCCGTCCGCCACCAGGACGGCGCCCGAGAAGAGCCCCGCCTCGCAGACACGGCCGAGCGCGGCCGTGAGCTTCGCGGCGAACTCCTTGGCTGTGATCTTGTCAGCCGCGACGTCATCGGGCATCGTCGCGCGCATCATCTTCATGTCGGTCAGGCCGTCCTCGGGCCTGTCCCCGTAGTGGAAGACGACAGCCCACCACGAACCGTAGAGCCTGTCGCGGCAGACGAGCGTCGTCAGGCCGGAACGCGCCGGGACGTACGTCCGTACCGCGTGGAAATCCAGACCGCCGGTCGTGCTCGCGATCCACTTGTATCCGTCGAGGAACGACTCGAGGGTGAAGTGCTCCTTGAACGCGTCCGAGACGTGCTCGTTGTAGAAGCGCTCGGCCAGCGTGAGGTCGTGCGAGTTGACCGCGTCGAGCAGCATGCTGTAGCGCTCGCCCTCGAGGCCGGCCGGGAAGCTCATGTCGTCGATTCGGGTGGCCGGCGCCTGCACCTGGGCCGGCGCGACCGTCGCCGCCACCGCGACCAAAGCCAGCAGCAGGAGCAGAGCCGCGCGTGTCGTCGCTCGTGTCATGTCGATCCTCCTCTCAGGTTCTTTGGCGCTGTGATTGCGACGACTATAGCACCCGAGCCCTTCAAGCACACGCTCCGCGGGCTCTTGCTCGTTGACAGGAGGAGCTCACACCAGTATCCTGAGTACCGTTCACTGCACGCTCCGCAAGAAGGAGGGCACCATGCGCCCGACCGCAATGGTAATCGTCGCCCTGCTGGCGGTCCTCGCCACGCACGCCCACTCGACCGTAGTCCACGTCCCCTCCGACCAGCCTACCATCGCGTTGGGCATCGCCGCCGCCGACCCCGGCGACACCGTTGAGGTCGCCTACGACACCTACCACGAGAGCGGGCTCGTCATAGCCAAACCCATCACGCTCTTGAACGACTGGGCGCTGCCCGGCGTCGTCACCATCGACGGCGACAACCTGGGCCGCATCCTCGAGATCCACGACGCCGACGGCACCGTCATCGAGGGGATCAAGTTCGACGAGGGGTACTCCTCCGACGTCGGCGGAGGGGTCAAGGTCGACAGCTGCGACGTTCGCTTTGTGAACTGCCACTTCTACGGGTGCCACGCGGACATCGAAGGCGGCGGCCTGCGATATCGCAAGGGAACGCCGGAGATCGTCGAGTGCGCCTTCATCGGGAACACGGCCGGCAACAGCGGCGCGGGACTCCTTCTCACAGGCACGACTGACGGCGAGGTGTTCGACTGCACCTTCAACAACAACACGGCTCAGTGGGGCGGAGGCGCGGCCATCTACGAGGCCTCGACCACCCCGTTCGAGCTGTGCACGTTCAACAGCAACAACGCCGCGGGCGCCGAGGGATACGGCGGAGGCGCCTACATATGGGACGAGGTCGAGACCGAGTTTACCAGTTGCGGCTTCAGCTACAACACCAGCACGGGCGGAGGCGGAGGCGCGTGTTCGGATGACGAGTGCGCTACGCTCTTCGATGGCTGCTCGTTCGTGGGCAACAGCGCAGCCTGGGGCGGCGGCCTCTTCGTCTACGAGCCGGAGGACGGAAGCGTCGAAGGCTCCGACTTCATCCTTAACGACGCGGACGTCGGCGGTGGGGTGGCGGTGGAGGGCGCGTCCAGCTTCAGCATCACACTGTGCATCTTCGAC
>Ga0180436_10001580_pt1 | contig 22094 bp, 38 predicted proteins | sample SS_ome_2_FD_132434 | JGI IMG/M metagenome (GOLD analysis project Ga0180436, IMG submission 132434) | Hypersaline lake sediment archaeal communities from the Salton Sea, California, USA - SS_3_S_2 metaG | ecosystem: Environmental > Aquatic > Non-marine Saline and Alkaline > Hypersaline >... | reverse complement strand
TTGAGGGACAACCCCTCGTCGATCCTTTGGTCCGACACTCGGAGCTACAACATGACGACCAGTACCTCGGCCTCGACTTCTTCTCGTCGGGCCTCTTCCAAGAGCACCCTTGGTGCTTCCAAGAGCACCCTTGGTGCTTCCAAGAGCACCCTTGGTGCTTCCAAGAGCACCCTTGGTGCTTCCAAGAGCACCCTTGGTGCTTCCAAGAAGTTCACTGCGAAAGTCGAGCGTATCGGACCAAAGAAGGCCCGACAGTACCTCGACATGATGCCTCGCAACCGTCGCCAGCGAGGCCGCGTGAAAGACCGCTACATCAAGGCGATGACGAAAGGCCAGTGGAAGCTCACTGGCGAAGCGATCAAGTTCAACACCCGTGGTGAGCTGATCGACGGGCAGCATCGACTCGAGGCCATCATCGCCTCCAACAAGGAAGTCGAGATCCTCGTCTGTCGAAATGTCCCGGCCGAGGCGTTCATGGAGCTCGACACGGGTGCCACTCGCTCCCCGGGCGATCTTCTCACCGTCGCGGGCTACGACTACACCAACGGGGTAGCTTCGGCCATCCGGTTCATCACCTCCATCTACAAGGTCGAAGCGGGCACCGTGAGCCCGTCATCGCTCGCCCGTGAGCGTGTCGATCCGGAGACCTTGCTCGAGTATGCCGAGGCGTACAGTGAAGCGTTGGTCGAATCCGTTCGCAAGACCATGAGCAAACAAGCCCGGACGGTGTGTTCACCTCCGGCCATGTTCGCGGCGCTCTACTACGTCTTCGCCGAGCACAACAAGAAGGGCGCCGACCAGTTCTTCGACACGCTCATCGACGGTCTGGGGTACGAGCAAGGTCGTCATGACCCGATCTATCAGCTTCGTCGGATGCTTGAGCAGTTCAAGGCTTCGAAGCACCAGCGGCGCCCCAACTTCTACAAGGCGGCCATCACGATCAAGGCATGGAACGCCTTCCAGAACCGCGCCACGATCTCGTCCTTGCGGTTCAGCGAGAACGAAGGCTGGCCCGAGATCGACCGTCGCAAGACGCGGGTCACCGAGTCCGTGGCCGCGAAACGTCGGCAGAAGCGTGAGCGCGCGGCCAAGAAGAAGGCGTCCAAGAAGACGACCAAAAAAAGCAGCCGTTCCCGAAAACGGTAACGGCTGCCCCACCGAGTTCAGTGCCGAGGGGAGGGTGAAGAGTGGGTTCTCGGTAGCTCTCCCTTTTTGTGCTGTAGGGTCAGGGCGAGGGCCAAGCGCAGGTCGGTCTCGTTCGCTGGGCACTGGACCAGTTCGAACGCGACATCCCCGTGGGTGCCTACGACATCGATCGGGAAAAGCCAAGCGTGTCGCAGTGGCACTACTCGACCTTCGGGAACATCCCGCCGAGCTCCAACGCTCAGCCGGGATGGCAGGTCCTCGCCGAGAACTTCGACGAAGACACGACCCTGGTCACCGGAGCTCCGCTCAAGAACCTCAAGGTTCTCCTGCGTGACCACGACGAGGGTGTCACCCTCGGACGCTGGGTTGCCCAGGGAGGGTTCGCCGGTGACCCCGTGGTGCCCGAAGAACACCGGCTCGAGAAGTTCGCAGGGAAGGTGACGTGCCCGACCTACAACTTCAACGGCGACCCCAAGGGAGCCAACCTTGCGCTCGTACACCCGGCCATCAAGGAGCGGCGGTGCGTGAGCAAGAACGTTTGCCACGGGGTCTTCTACGACCGTGCCTTCCACGAGAAGGTCGGCAAGGTTCGAGACGCTCGCAAGTCCTTCGGTCTCATCCACGATGCGATGGAGGGCTACCTCGCCAAGAAGCCGGACGGGAAGAAGTTCCACGATCCGCTGGCCGCCTGCGCCGCGCTCGATCCCTCCATCGTCACCTGGGCCGAGGTCGAGGTGTACCGCGCGAAGGGCGAATGGGGATCTGTACCCCGTTCGGGAACCAACACCTGGATCACCACCGCTGTGGACCAGGAAGCCTTCCATCGCGTGTTCCTGGGCGTCTAGGACGCCCTTCCTGTCCGCACGGTGTATAAGCATCGTGACGGATTTTTTCGATTTCAGTTTCGACGCGCCGGCTGACGATCCCTTTGGTGAGCTTCGCCAAAAGATGACCGAGATTGAGACCCTCGTTCGTGACGGCGGCGATCAGAACGAAATCGAGCTCAAGTGTGTGGAGCTTTCCACCAAGGTTCTTGAGATTGCCGGTCTCGACCCGAAGACGCAGGCCATGCACGAAACGCAGGCCGAGTTCCGTAAATTGCTCGACGACGGCAAACAGCATGAATGCTGGGTCTGTCTGCGCACGGCAAGGATTTGGCCGCGTTCGATCAACAAGACACAGATCAAGTGCATGATTTCGCTGGCCCTCCTGTGGCGCGAACTTCCACAGGACCAACGAGCTCGAGGTGTTCTCAGCTCAGACATCCAAAAGCGGATGACGAAGCTCTGGCCCAAGATCGGTACACACGCCACCGGGGAGATCGGCAAGCTCGTCCACTGGGGCCTTGTTCGGCAGCCGGCCAAGGATGACAAGGACGCTGGCGGAAAAACCTCGGGCCGTTGGATTCCGGAGCAGAGGCTGTTCGACTTCTTGGCGGGCAAGATCAAGCTCATCAAGCAAAAGAAGCTGCTCAACAACAACGTGGTCGAGGTCTCCGACGAGCTGGTTCACATCAACGACGAGTTTGCCAACTTCGACTTCGACAAGCTGATGAGAGGTGAAGGATGAAGATCTCCGAACACGACAAGAACGTCCTCGCTGAATCTCGACTGCGCGAGGCCCTGGAGATCCTCAAGAAGCTCCCCAAGAAAACTGTGGGCGAGCAATCCCACTACCGAAATCTGGCACGGCGTAGGGCAGAGGAAGCCGTCAAGCTTTTGAAGGACGGCTGATGGATACCGAGGATCTCGAGACGCTCATCGAGTGGCAGATCCGCAGGTACATCGCCCTCGAGACCGGAAGCGCAGACACCAAGGTCGTTCGTGACTTGCATCCTCGGTCGGAGACGGTGGTCGTGCTCAAGTTCGAAATCGCCGGAGAAGAGCAGGTCCGGTACGTCGATCTGGACCCGGGTCACGGCAAGCCGTTCCCGCACCTGACTGCGGAAGATCCGCACCCCCTGCACTGAGCCCATCAAGGGCAACGACTAGGAGGGATCACTGGGCCAAGGGCCCAGACCCCCTCCAACAACCTCAAACCCCTCAGAGGGCGTCCTGCGCTTTCTGAGGGGTATAAACCTTGCCCATGGTGGAACTTGTAACGGGAATGGTGCTCGAGGTGGGCACGGGGTGGGATGTGCTCACGATCGGGGATCGTGGTTACGTCTCCCGTGGTGTGGACCAACCTCTCGAAGGTGATGGGATGCCGCCTCCCGTGGTCGTCTTTTACCCAATGTGGTCCGCCGGGCACGTCCCCGTCTACAACTGCGGCCTCGAGGAAGGGATCGAAGAAGGGCGACTTCGCATCGTGCCTGGAGCGACGGAAGAACAGGTCATCGAGTACGGGGACGCTCGTCGTCAAAAGCTCTACGAGCTCCAAGACAAGTACAGCATCTTCGACCAGGGCTTCGATCTGCGCACCAGTGAAGGCCGAAACGAGTTCGATGCGTTGACGCTGCGGATTGCCGGAGAGCTCTCTGGGCTGACGCCTGAGCGGGTGTGGATCTGGTTCACGAGCCAGGAGAAAGACAACAACCCCATCGCCCGTGAAGCCGTGCTGCGAAGCTACCAACGCCACGAGAAGGCCGGGCGCATCCTGCCTCTTGGAGACTGCAAACAAATCATCCCCTGTTGAGAACGATCATGGCATGGCCCGAAGGATGGAAACGACAAGACATCGGTAGCTTCCCTGGAGCGACCGATGGGAACCAGCACGTCTGGATTGATCAGGGACTCATCAAAACCTTCGGCGCTGCCCGGGTGCCTGTGAAAGTCGTCTCCATCCTGCTTGCGGCGATGGAGGAAGAGCCCGACACCGCGATGTGGGACGCCTACGTGATCACGTGGACGGAGTACGAACGAGGGTGGGGGCAACGCCCTGACGGCATCTCACTTCACGAAACTCCGGACGACGCGGATCGGTACGTTGAGGAGTACTGGAAGCGAGTGAAGGCATACAACAAATCCAAGGGCATCACTGGCGTTCCGGACGAGTACTCGAAACCAGACGGTGAGCCGTCCCCGGTGCTTGTGGGGGCCAAGTTGCTCCACGAGATCCGTCAAGAGACCCACGGCATCAGGCTGTCGAAGGTTCGCTACCACGAACTCCAGGCTGACCCTCTTGTTTTCAAGAAACTCTAACCACCACCAACCCCGACAGGAGAACAGATATCATGGAAATGAGAGCGATTGCCGACCGGCAACAGAAGTACGTACGTATCTCGAAGGACCGTCTCAAGGAGACGCTCGAGAAGAACCGCACCACCCACCAGCAGGAGTGGGAGAAGGCCATCATCGGCTGGCGCAAGGTCCTGGCCGAGAAGCTCGAGACGCACGCGGCCGAGTGTTCTGCGATGGCGGACAAGGTTCGCAACAGCGACGGTCACGAGGACTTCGAGACGCCCTACCCGGACTACCCGCGTCGCCCCACCAACCATGTGGCGCAGTACGACGAGATCATCGAGCGTCTCGACTACGACCTGGACGAGGAGATCCACCTCACCCACCAGGACTTCAACCGCTTCGTCCGCGACAACTGGGAGTGGAAGGACGCCTTTGTCGCCACCTCCCGGGCCTACTCTGCGTAAGCGATGACCTTACTGGAGATCATGGGGCGTGTCGCTCGAGCTCGAGACCGGGCTTCGATGGGACAGAAACACGCTGCCGAGTTTTGGCAGTGGATCGTCGGTCGCAAGCAATGGGACAACGGGTTCCCTCGAAACAGCATCGACGACGCCATCGAGAAACTCGAGGAGGCGCTCCATGATCTCCAAACCGTGAAAGATGAGATCGATAGGCGCTACCGCGCCTAGTTCGACTGGCGTTGCTGAAGCTCGGCACGGATGTTGCCAAGCCTGTAAGCGAACGTGTAATCCTTGCCATCCTCGGCCGACTGGATGGTGATGTTGAACATCTTGTCGTCGGCGTCCGATGGGGTGTCCTGAACGACGGTCTTAAGCCAGTCGAGGGGCGCCTGCGTGAGGGGCGGTTGTTCCATAGTTGTCATCTTACCCGGGTTCGTGAAATCGCCGGGTAGCACTCATGGGCCTATAGCGCCACCGTATTTGAAGGTGGCTGACAACGACCCCATTACCGTCACGAGCATCCACACGGTGCCTCCTGACGGGCCTCGACCTCCAGTAGACGAGCTGGAGCCCGGGATGCAATTCGGCCGCTACATCATCAAGAAGATGCTCGGCAAAGGCGGCATGGGGGTCGTCTACGCCGCGTTCGATCCGACGCTGAATCGCAGAATCGCCATCAAGGTTCTGCGCGTCTCGAACGGGTCTGGTGACATGGACACCCAGTCCGCTCGAGCTCGGATGCTTCGTGAAGCTCAAGCGATGGCGATGGTCGGCCACCCGAACCTCGTGCAGGTTTTTGACGTAGGCACCTACGACGACGATGTGTACATCGCAATGGAGTTCGTCGAAGGCGTCACGCTTCGTGACTGGCTCGTCAACCACGACCGCAAAGACTGGCGCACCATCCTCAAAAGGTACCTTGATGCCGCTCGAGGTCTGCACGCCGCCCACCAGCGCCGGCTGATCCACCGTGACTTCAAACCCGAGAACGTGATGGTGGACAACAACGGCCACACGCGCGTGATGGACTTCGGGCTTGCCCGGCACACGGGGCCCGACGACCCTAACGACACCTCACGTACGCCGATCCTGGCGCGCCCGCTTACGCAGACCGGGATGATCATGGGCACGCCGGCCTACATGGCGCCCGAGCAGTTCCTCGCCGACCACACGGACCATCGCACGGACCAGTTCGCCTTCTGCGTCGCACTCTACGAAGCCCTCTACGGCTACCGTCCCTTCCGAGGAGACTCGATGAAGGCCCTGGCACGCAGCGTGATGCGTGGTGAGATCGTATTGCCGCCGAAAAAGTCGCCCATCCCCGACCACATCCTCACGGCGCTTCTCAAGGGACTACAGACGGACTCGGAAGACCGACACGACAACATGGGCGTGCTCATCGACGAGCTCACAACGCCGCCTGACACCTCGAACCACGGGCCACCTTGGATCTTGTACATCGTGTCATGCCTCGTCGCGTTCGCTGGCATCACTGCCTACGTCACGACAGCGGACAAGGTCTCGTTCTCGGAAACCGAGAAGCCCAAAGTGATCTCCGAGGACATGTTCCCTCGCAATGAGCCTGTCATCCCGATGGTGACTCAAGGGACGATCACCGATGACCAGATGGATGCCGTCATCGCCCGCCATCAAGAAGACATCGACGACTGCGTGACCCAAGGCCGCAAACGAGATCCCGGGCTCGAGGGTTTCGTTGATCTGCGCTTCGAGATCGTGGTGGACGAGAAGGACTACAAGTTCGGCGACGTGGACCGGGTCTTGGTGCGAGACACCGACCTGTTCGACCGTCGGACGGCTCGCTGCATCCTGGGGATGTCGATGAGCTGGAGGTTCCCGGCCCCGAGCTGCCAGAGCGGTGCGGGAGACCAGTGCGAAGCTGAGGTGGACGCCCGCATCGAGATCCCACCGGTTCGAGGCATCGCTCCTCCCAAGAAGCCCAGGTAGAGGCCCACAAGGAATTTTGTGGTCCCACAAAGAATCTTGTGACGCTTCGTGAAAAGCTCAATGATTTCACGAATGGGCCGTGGGCATGAGGCTTGCTCTGTAGACGGGCACGTGCCTACTCGAGTCAAGTTCGCCGTCCGAAGTGTCCGCTACCGTCTGGCCGAGGACTGCCTTGCGCAGTACCTCGAGAGCTACGAGGGTCAGCTCCGCACGGGCCAGTGGAAAGAGCATCAACGAGACGGCGGTGAGACCACCGAGCATCCCAGCGTAGAGGACTCGTGGGTAGAGCTCGAGATGCTCACCGGCCACCTTCCGGCGTTCATGATCGCCGTAGGGCATCCAGTCATCCTCGACCTAGAGAAGCCTGAGATCGTCACACGGCGCCCTGGTGAACGGAAGCTCCGTCACCAGTGGGCCATCTGGGAAGGGCCTCCACGGCCCGCGTACAAGCTTACGATCTACGACGACTACGTGGAGTAGACCTCGCGCTCGACCTGTTCCTGCGTCATTCCCTTGGTGTTGACTTCGACGAAGCGACAGGCCGCACACGTAGCGCAGTAGAGCAGCTCGTTGGGGCCACAGTAGTGGTCCTCCGTGAACAACACGTGTTTCCAGCAGCGGTCACACGTGCCTACCCAGCTTCTCGGCTTGGGGTGCTGCATCAGCGCGGGGCTCCGAAGTGAGCCGTGAACTTGTCGCAGGCTTCCCGCAAAGAGTCACCATCGAGCTCCTTGTCCTCCGTGCTGTTGATCCACCAGTACTCACTGCCAGCGTCCGTATCGTCAGCAAGCTCTCGAGACAGGCTGACGAAGCTTGGGTGTCGGAGCACGTTCCAGAGCCAGTCGGGGACCTTCTCGCCTTCGCGGTGCACTTGATCGATCCAACTCACAGCTTGATTCCTTTGGCTTCGTAGAACGCCCTGAGCTCGGGCAGCACCGCCTTCTGCCGCTCGACAGACTGGCGAGCCTTCCGAGAGATGACTTTGTTGGGGTGCAGCGCGAGCACCTCGAGCTCTTCGATGGTGAAGTCTGGGCGTGACTCCTCCACCTTCTTGAGAAGGTCTGCCAGGATCTTTTCCTCGACGGCAGCCGCTTCGCAGTCGTGGAACATGGTGCCGCTACACTCAGCACCACACCGCTCACAGTATCGGGGCATCTGACTCATAGTCCGAAGAAATCCTTGGCCCACTCGAACTTGAACCCGCACCGCTTGGCGAAGGTCTTGTCCGAAGTCATGTCACCGACCATCGTAACTCGGGTCGGGTCGAGCTTGTGCTTCCAGATGGCATCGATCCCCATGCCGGGGAACGGCTTGCGGTGCCAACCGGCAGCGGGACCGGCTGGAGAGTAGTCGAAGTCCACCTCGATCTCGACACCGAGCTGCCGGTTCGTTTCGTCGAAGCACGCCTTGCACACATCCATCGGCGGCTTGTTCTTGGAGACGCCGCTTTGGTTGCTGGCTCCCAACAGAAGGAAACCAACCTCCTGGAGCTGTTGGAGCTTCGCTGCGGCCTTCGGGAACGCCTTCACGTCATCAGGGTGTTGCGGGTACTTGCCGCCGGTCTTGGTGTCTCTGACGGTCCCGTCGTAGTCGAGGATGACTGCCTCGTTCTTGAATTCCGGAGGCAGCTTCCAGGGCTTCGGCTTGAGGACTCGAACCGAAGCGAACCCTTCCTCCTGCTGCGGCTTCACGAGGCGCTTGAACATCGAGAACATGACCGCTGGCGGGAACATGTTGGGGTCGTCGGCATGGTCTTCGTAGTCCTGCTTGGTGCGCAGGACTTTCCCGTACCGCTGCACCATCCGCCAGCAGATGTTGAACTGGCTGATTTCCTTGGTCGTGTCGAAGAACCAGCAGTGGATCGGCACGTCCATCTGAGCCGCAAGGGCTGTGAAGTGATCGCGGTGCTCCTTCATCACGAAGGTGCAATCGAGCACGATCTTCTTGGCTCCCTGGGAGATAGCCGCTGCCACCTTGGGCACCAGGTCCGGAACGTGACCGCCCTCCTTGTCGCGCGACAGGTACACGTCGGCATCGGCGAGGTCGTTCTTGGTCAGGTGCGTCTTCCCAGAACCGGGGACGCCACACAGCATGATGATCTCAGTCACCGGGGGATCTCCATTTTCCACGGGCCGTGCGGCCCGATGCTGCTGAGCATCATGTCGAGCTGTTGCTGCATGTGATCTCGTTCCCTAATGTAGTTCATGAGCTGGTCGCTCTGCGGGATTTTGACGAGATACCCCTCTCGGATGAGGCTCGGGTTCCAGTCGAAGCCCCCGTTAGGGTTCCCGGTCAAGCCTCGCGCACGAACTCCTCCTTCGGGCACGTAGAAAAGATGCCCCACATCGGCCTCCGTCCAAAAGGCTCGGACGAAACGGTAGACCCCCGCTTCGTCCGAGGTGGCCCGAGGCGTTTGTTCGGACTCGTCCGTCATTCTTTGTCCACCCTACCCTCTCGCATGAGGGCCGCGAGTCCGTGATTTCCCGAACTCTCGAGTGCAGCATGAATCTGTGCGAAGGCGCCTCCGGGGAGCCACACGAGCTCATAGCCCATGCACTCGCGCCCAGATTCGTAGAAGTCTTCGTTGAAAACGCGACGGCTCATCAGACGCCCGGAGAGGTGCCAAAGGATCTGCTGCATCTGAGTATCCTCGTCTTTGCTGAGGTCCAGGTTGAACCCTTGATGCACGAGGGCGAGCTGCGTCTCCGAATGGCACCGGATGACGGGCTCACCTCGGTCGTTTCGGTTTTCCGGATCTGTAGGCGGAAGGCGCACGAGATACTCGCGCTCCCCTCCGTGCTCCTCCCCGTCTTTGAGGTAAGCGGTGGCGCGGTAGTGAGTGAACGTGCCGGTCAGGTCGATCAAAGGCTTCACCATACAACTTCGAGCTTGCCCTCTCGAGCCAGGGTGAACCCCATCGACTCGAGCATCGGGAACATGTCATCGGGATAGTGGACGAGTCGGAACTGACGATGCAGAAGATCGAGCATCGCCTCCGGGTTTGGAAGAAGGCTGGCCCACTTCCGGAAGGTGTTGCTCATCCCCTTCTTGAGATCGTCGAGGTTGGTGTGGACCTCCCCGTAGCCCACCTCATGACACACGAGGCGACGCTGTTGGACCACAGGTCCGCCATCACCGAAGAACAGGGACTTGCTGCCGTCCTTGTACGTGACTTCGTTGGGCCCGATGTGTGCTCCCCAAAGCCACTTCCACAAGGTCTCGTCGAACACGGTGTCGCAGGAGTACGCGAACGTTTCGTCGTGAGCGTGGATCCGAAGCGCCGACGTAGCCACCGAGTGCTTGGTGCGATACGCCTCGATCTTGAACTCGGTGCCTGCGACCTGAAGGGTGTTCGGATCGGGGTAGACATCGAGCTCCTGGATGTCGAAGAAGTCTTCCAGGGTCCCGACATCCTTGAGGGCATGAAGGAACGGCGGGATGCCCTCGATCACTTCCGGGAGCGCCAGCAGACGGAGCTTGCGGCCCAAAGCGAACTTGAAGAACGCCGCGATGGTCTCGAGACCAGCGGCATGATCGGCGTGCAGGTGCGTCAGGATGAGGGTGTCTACGCGCCCGAGATCGAGTCCGTGGAAGCGACCGTCGTCCGCGTCTCGCATCATCTTGCGGATGCTCTGCGGCACATCGATCAAGATGAGGTTGTTGTCCCACGCCGGGTTCTGGTAGCGCGACACGAGGAAGCAGGTCGGGTGGTGAAGTGCCGAGAAGGCATCACCGACACCGAGAGGAAGAACGGAAAGGCCCGGTCGGCCGAGGTTGAGATCAGACATCGTGCAGTTCCCCAAACGTCTGGATGTGGGCGTTGAGCTCGTCTTTGGCTTGTGAACGTGCGGCCTTGATGACTTTCAGTTCGAGACGACGACGTTCGGAGAGAACACCGGCACGAAGCACCATCGCCTCCAACAATGCCGCACGGGCTCGCTTGAAAGGGCGTTCGAGTTCTCGGCGTTCTGGCCCGACGAACTCATGCATGAAGTAGTCGATCACCTCACCGGCCTCGAAGCGGGTGAGCTTGCCCATCGGTTTGCCGAAGAGGTCAAGCGGGATTTCGTTGATGTCGCAAGCGTAGTGTTCTGCGCACTTCTTGAGGTACGCGAGCTGTCGCCACGTCGGCGCCTTCTCCCGGTTGTGGGGAGAGACGTACCCGGTCATCCTCCGTACTCCACCCGAACGGAGAAAGACCCGTGGGGTTGTTCCTGGGATGTTCACAAAGCCACCGTGACTCCGAAGTTCGCCCCGCGCTTGGTGAAGGTCCACTTGGTGAAGCAGCAGCCGTCTTCGATCACCGCTCCCGATTGGATGAGCTTGACCATGTCGGCCATGAACATCTCGTACTTGCAGTCCTTTTCGTCGGACCAAATGAACCGGGCGGCACTGCGCCCACGTGTCATCCCTTCGAGCTTGAGGCGCCCCTCAAACTCGAAGAGGTCTTTCCACGTCACCGTGACGCGGGGATAGCTGGTGCCCGCCTTGATGCCCTCCTCGAGCCTGGCAAAGACGTAGGTGACCAGACTGCCGTCTTCAGCAAACGGAACGCGCTTATCCCAGGCCATTCACGGGTTCTACCCCATGGCGCCCCGCTTTCGTGAAAAGTCGAGGGTGTCCGCGAAAGGGGCTCAGTAGCCGCTCAGGAGCGGCTTCACGAGTTGATCCCACCTTTTCTCAATGAGACCAGCGTAGATCGCAGAGTCGAGCCCGTAGCTCCCCACCGAGATCATGTCGTTCACTTCGACCAGTCGCGTACTTGGCCCCTTCGGATCGTCCTCCGTGCGCCCCACGTCGAGTGTGTAAGCAGCCGGGCACTTTGGGTCCACCGCGTAGGCTCGAGCCATCGCTTCGACCGAGAACCGGTCCGGGAAGAACAACGGGTTGCCCTTGTAGTGATCGACACCGACGACACGTGAGCCCTCGATGTAGAAGCGCCACTCGCTGATGAACTTCACGGGCTCGACCAAGTACACCTCGGTCTCATTCTCCGTGTGGTGCCACCGAGACAGATCCCCGAACCGTCGGACGATGTGGCCCGTGACGAGCTTGTGCTCCACGGGCTTGATGAACATGGGTGGTCCCGGCGATTGGTACCGACGCCGCACCTCTTGAAGCGTGGTGCGTTCAACCTTGCGGTGTAGCCACGGTTGCAAGAGCACCGGGTAGTCGATCGGCGCAGGTTCGACCCCGAGCTTGGCGAGGTAGGGACGTACGACCTCCACGCCACCGAAGACCAAGTCCTCGGGGCGTGGAGTCCGACCTTCGATCTCGTCCGCCGTCATCCGTGTGACCTCTCGGCCTCGGAACTCGAACCCGAACCATGCACTCGACAGCGCCAGATTCGAGAATTCACCATCGTCCATACACTGGATGAAGACGTTCTCGATCACTTCTTTTCCCACCTCGGCAGGTTGTCCTTGTCCCAGGGGCAGTCACCGGACTTGATCGACTCCCACTCTTCCGGAGTCGGCTCTCGCCAATCCCCACTGACCTCGAGGTCCCAGTCCTCGCCGTAGTCGATCGAGACGAGTCTGACGGCACCCATCGTCCCCTCGAAGACCCAGATGCCAGGCTCTGTGTACCCGGAGAGGCCGAGCTCTTCGCAGTTGGTCCCATACTGGTCGATGTGCCAGTCGATGGCGGGGCCCATCGCATGAAGAAGCACGTCGTTGCCGTCACCGTCCGAAGCGATGACGGCACAAGACTTCCAGACCTTCCCGTCCTCGGAGTAGTCCCAGAAGGGCTTGGGCTGCCAGTAGGAAGAAGCTTCTCGCCCCTTCTCGGTGGTCTTCATCCCCTCGAGCATCCCCTTGTCTTGCAGGCTCTTGAGGACCGTCTCGTCGATCTTGTGACCGATCTCCTGCACGTAGATCTGGTGAAGGGCGTCAGCCTCCTCTTGAGTCAGACCGTAGTCGTGCGAGGTCGGCATCGGGACTAGGTATGCTTTGGCGGCCATGTCGTCAGGAACTCCACGAGTTGAGGCAGCACGGTACCAGAAGTCCCCTTGAGCCGGAGCCCGGACTCTTGTGCCAAGTCGATGAGCGGGCTCTCGTCCGCCGGGTTGATGTCGATGATTGTGCCTCCCCGCCCCACAACGAAGTTGGCAAGGATTTGGGCGACGGGCACGACCGCACTGCACCCGACAGTGATGATCAGGTCGGCCTTGTCCGTTGCGAAATCCTGCACCGTCTCACTCTGGTAGAGCTCTTCGGTGTAGCGCTCATCGAAGAGCAGCACGTGCGGTCGCATCAGCGAGCCGCAATCGGGACAGGTGAGATCCTCGGGAAACTGGGCGTTCTCGGGGATGTCGTAGAGCTTGGCCACCCCGTTGTTGTTGCGGAGCCAGCACTCGTCGCTGCACCGCATCTGCTTGTTGCCGTGGAGCTCGAAGATGCGGTCAGCCGCGTCTTCAGCCATCTCTTTGCCGGCCTCGATGTGGAGACCGTCGATGTTCTGCGTGACCAGCATGAACTCGCCAGGAGCTTCACGCTTGAAGTAGTCAAACTCGGCCAGGGCGTAGTGCCCCGGGTTTGGTTTGGCTCCCTTCATCGCGCCTCGGAACCGTTCGAGGTAGTACTTCCAGAGCCTCTCCGGATCGTTGAAGACCGTGTCGCTGCGGAGGAACTCGATGGGGTTCCAGTCGCCGCTCTCGTAGATCCCTGTGCCATCCACAGAGCGGAAGGTTGGGATGCCACTCTCGGCCGAGACACCGGCGCCGGTGACGACCAGAACGTTCCCCTCCAATGCGGAACGGTACGCTTGGACCCATCGAGGAGACGGGATGCTGTGATGTGTGCCTGTGGTTGTCATTGTATGGTCACTCTACCGCCTGGCTTTTACGCTGTTTCCCGGTACAGTGAGCGCATGTCCGCAGAACGCCTGGAGCAGCTTGAAGCTGCCAAGATCAAAATCCGCAACCGCAAGTCGCTTGGTGAAAAGCCGACTATGGGCACGGACTGGGTGTACGAGACGGACCACAACGTCGGTTCCCTGCTCGATGCGTGCTTGGCCGCTAGTCGGCCTATGAAGCCACGTGAGTAGTGGCTGATGTAGTCAAGACCATCCGGCTGAGCGCGCTCCGCGAGAACCCTCGCGTGCTGCTCCACAAGAACTGGGTGGGGCACGTGGTCATGTGTACTGAGAGCCCTCGGACGCCGATGACAGTCAGCGCAGCCACGATCGTGACGGTGCCGATGGTCGATTCGATGGGACCGGTCAGCGCCGGGTTCGAGGTCGATTCTCTACGGGCGGCTTATCACGGCCCGATGGACATCTACGTCATCCACTGCACCACGCCAGCAGGCGTGAGTACCCAAGGGATGATCGCGGTGCCCAAGGCTCTCAAGCCTGTAGTTGAGGCAGTCTAGCCTTCCCAGTAGACGGTGCCGTCGGGCGTCCCTCGGATGGTGCGTGAGCCATCCTGGAGGTCCTTCCACTCTCGGTAGAGATCGACGTGAATGCGGTCGGTGCCGATGAGGACATCGTCGCCATCCCGCTCGTGAAGGAAGAGCGGGTTGGAGGACGTGTCCTTGGCGACCTTGGAGCCCCAGCGACGACACCAAGCGGAGAGCCACTCGATCGATCCTTGGTGGCCACGGTTGGACATGCGCTCGGCGAGCTGACGTGCGACTTCTTCGGTGGGCACTCGAGGCATCTCCACCGTTCTACTCCTCGTACTCGACCCCGCCATCCGGCAACGTAAAAAGATTCTTAGCGCAACCCGTATCGAGGTTTCCAAACCCCTCGAGCTCGTAGGTTTCAATCTCCTCCGGAGCAAGGTCGCGGGTCAGGTCGTACACCACGCCGACCTCGGTGAGTCCGTGGTACTTAGCGAAGCACTCGCTCAGCTCTCGCTCGTAGAAATCCCGGTTGTCTTCGACGGCGTCTTTACTGAGGTGGACGACGTAGCGAGGTTCCGGTGCCGCGAAGATGGCTTCGGGCATTTCGTCGCCCTCTTCCACTTCCTCAAAAGGGCTCGCAGGAGGAAGCTCGGGCGGCACAGGGGGCGCCGGAGGGACGGGGGCCAGCTCGATAGCGGCCGGGGCCTCCGGCGCCACAACAGCCACCTGGGGCCCCTGAGCGCAAGCGCCCATCAGGATCAGTAGGGGCAAAGCGAAAAACAGTCGAAGTCGCATCAACCCCTGCACGGAGTTGATCCCAATTTTACACTGCGCGGTCTACGCCTTACAGAGTCGGCTCGTGGTCTTTGATCCGCACGATCTGGTTCGTGTCGGCCAACACGCCGAACACGCTGGGGTCGTACGTGCAGTCGGCGAACCACATGTCTGGCGGATCCCGCTCGTACCAGATCTTGTCCACGCGGTAGCTGGCGATGGCAGCTCCGTTGGCCTTGATGATGTAGTCGCCAGGGCAGACGCCGGTACCGAAGCCGTGCATCTTAACGTTGTGGCCTACGTTCTGAACTTGGGAGATGTTGGCCGTGTGACCCCATCCCCCACGCCGGTAGTCGTGCGCCTTGGGTTCGGCTCGAGGCTGAGGACCGCCCGCAGCGTTCTCTCGGTCACGCTCAGCAGAGGCTCGGTCTTTGGCGGCAAAGTACGAGTCTCGGTCGGTGTAGTCGGGCTTGTAGTCGGTCATCGCTTTCTTCCTGTCTCGAGCCCGTAGCGTCGAGCCCAGTTGCGGATGGTGGTGTCCGACACGCCGTACTCCGCAGCCACGTCTACAGCGGTGTACTCCTCAAGCTTGAGGCGCAAGGTTTCCTTGTCGGGCTTGGGCTTCTTCGGCCCTTTGAACTGGAGAGCTCGAACTTTAGCCCGCTCTTCCATACAAGCGCGGCACTTCCGTTGTCCGCTTCCTGGCGCCACGTACAGGTTGTAGCCCTCGAGATCGTGGCCGTGCTTGCACATGGTTTTCACGGCATTGGTTGCTGTCGGTCCGATGCCTTGGAGCGTCAACTCTTTGCTTGTCGCTGCGTACAAGTGCTCCGGTCGAACGCACGCCGGGTTCTTGCAAGCTCGACCGATCCGCAGATCAGAGTCGAGCTCACCGTACTCTTCCTCGTAGGCAAAGCGAGCCGCCATGGTCTCTCGACCATCGACACGGAAACGACCATACCCATCTCGGGTGGTCGCGCCGGTCCAGTTCCAACATCCCTTGGTCTTCTCGACCTTGGCCCAAAAACGATCACTTGGGTCCGTTCCAGACACTCCACGGATCCTTTCGGTTGAGCAAACCGACGACAGCATCGCTTCGATCTTGGCAGAGACGCTCGAGCCGTTCCGTCATGATGATGGCGCGAAGCACTTCAGCCCCATCGTAGATTCGACCATCAGGGCCTGTCACTTCACACCGCGACAGGATCGGCGATGGCCCCTCATAGAAGACGGGTTTTTGAAATCGGTTCGCTTCAAAAATCCGCAGTGCGTCATCTGTGGTGAGGTGGGACAACCCTTCCGTACTTCGGAGAGTCGAGAACACGGGGTCGTACGGTCGAACAGGATCACGGGTTGCCATGGCTGTACCTTATACCCTCATCAGAAAAGGGTATAAGGTACAGCCATGGCCTCCGACCTCCCCTCGTTCAGCATCCTCAGCCGGGATCACGCCAAGATCGTGCTCCGACGAGCTGCTGTCCATCACCCGACCAAGCACATCCCACACCTTGTTTCCATCAGCGATCCTGACGACGGGCCTCCCCGAGAAGTCCAGAACCACGCTGGCCGGACGCTGTGTCTGCTGTTTCACGACATCAGTGATCCCGACAAGGATCTCACGGTGCCGACTCGCCGAGACGTGGAGCAGATCGTGAAGTTCGCCGAGGACATCAAGCCGGGCGAACACACAGTCTGCCACTGCAACGCAGGGATCAGTCGAAGCTCAGCCGCTGCGCTCACGATCATCGCGTCGAAGCTCGAGCCCAACGGTGAGAACGCTCAGCGGGCGATCACCGAGCTCATGTCCATCAAGGACATCATCCACCCCAACCGGGCGATGATGACCTACGCCGACGACATCATGGGCTGGGATGGCCGACTCGTGGGTGCCTACCGCTCGACGTTTGGCGGAGGCACCGACCTCTTGTGGATGCTCAAGTAGCTCGAAGCTGAACCGCTGCGACTACGAAGACGACGGCACCAAGGGCGTCCGCACACAGACGAGTCACCATCTCGTTGAAGGCCGCAGTGGGTTCCGACCACAGCGCGAAGACCCACAGCGCGGCCCCGATGAACACGAGGTACGGCAGCAAGTTCTTGTAGATGAACTGGCTGTCTTCATCCATCGTCACGGCCCCCTATCCTTGTGTGGTCGCTACTGCTCGACAGAACTCGATGAGCTCCTCATCCGTGAACCGGGACTTCGCCAAATTGGCAATGAGAACCACAAACCGGACGTTCCCGCGAATGTAACCCTTGGCGCTGTCAATGCGGTCGAGACTTGGTTTCCATGGATCTCCGGTGCGCGCATCGTGCTCGGCCGTTCCGGATGACAAAGTCATCTTGATACCGGAGAGAGCACATCTTCCTTCTTGGCTTTCCCACAGGTCCCGGAGGTAAGCGAGGTCCAGATTTGTTTCGTGTTTCCGGTTACGCGACTTCTTCATGAAGTAACGGAACGGTGAAAACTCGTCTTTGTCCCGTCCCGGGGTCAAGTTGGAGGCCCCGCGAGGAGAAAGCCGGTTACCGTGAGCTATTTGGCACGAGCGCGAGCAGTAGAAGTAGTCGCGGCCTTTTTTGCGCTGCCGTTTGACCTCGTAGGCATTCTTTTGAAACGGTTTGTCGCAGCCGTGGCAGGTGAACAAAACAGAAGGGGCCACGGCTTATCTTACCGTGGCCCCTTCTTCTAGTGGAGCTGTGCGGAGTCGAACCGCAGTCCGGAACAATGTCGCAAGCGACTTCTACGTGTGTAGTCGGATGGATTTGGATGCTGAGCCAGGCACTTGCGCAATCCGACACGCCTCCCAGGACCTCATCTGCCTAAAGTTTCGCTCGGGAGAGTGGCAGCACCCACTCGAGCTATCCCTGTGTGCTTGGCGACCTCCCCCTACTCAGGGAACCTTGGGTTTGGTCGTGCCTAGCGAACTAGGCAGCGGCCCGAAGGCCGTAGTCGTTACCGTTGGCAACTGTGGTTTCTCAGTCCGTTTTTGACGCGGCGGTTAGAGCCCCGCGACACGCAATCATCTTCCTTCTTTGCCCCGTCGAAACCATGTCAGCCCCGTGGGATTGCTCAAGGTACGGCCGCCTCACCTCTCTGTCAAGCGAGGATCAGCCGGCAAAACGGCTCGAACGGAATAGAACGGCGCTAGAAGCGATTCCCTGAGCGCCTACGGGGTCGGTCGGTAGGTTTCGAGTAGAACCTCCGACCAGCCCTGAGCTTTTCACGAAAAAAGGACCCCGAATGAACCGCAACGATCGACTGCGGCGTGTCCTCGCGACCGCCATCACCCTCGCCATCCCTCTCGCCACGGTCGCACCGATGACCGGCTGCACGTGCGGCATCAAGAAGCACGACAAGCTCATCCGTCTCGATGAGGAGTGCAACAACGCATGGGCCGACGTGGAGGCGCAGTACCAGCGTCGCCTCGACCTCCTTCCCAACGCGGTGAAGATCGCCAAGAAGGTGGCCGAGCATGAGTCCGAGACCCTCACCGCCGTCACTGAGGCTCGAGCCAGCGCGACGCAGGTGAAGATCACCGCCAAGGATCTCAACGACCCCGAGAAGATGAAGAAGTTCGAGGCTTCGCAGCAGGAGGTCGCGCAGAGCTTCGGCAAGCTCATGCACGTCGCCGAGAAGTACCCCGAGCTCAAGGCGGACAAGGCGTTCCAGGATCTGATGACTCAGGTCGAGGGCACCGAAAACCGTATCCTCCAGGCTCGCAAGAAGTACAACAAGGCCGTCGCGGCCTACAACACGGAGCTGCGCATCGTCAGCGGCAAGGCGCTCGACGCCATCACCGGTGACGAGATGTTCCAACCCCGCACTCCCTTCTCGGCACAAGCGGGAGCAGAGAACGCTCCGGATCTGGACCTCTAGTCGTGAGGGGCAACCGACACGGCGTCTGGCCAGCGCTCCTTGTGGCGCTGTGCGTGCTCTTCTTCGGAGCCAACGCCTGGGCCTCCGTGGTCCCACCAAAGCCCAGCACACCCGTCTACGACGGCGCGGGGGTCCTGACCCCTCAACAGAAGACCGACCTCGAGAACAAGCTCGTTCGGTTCAAGCAGCAGACCGGTCCCGAAGTGGCGGTTGCCATCCTCCCCACCATCGGGGACGAGAGCATCGAGGATGTCCGCTACGACATCTTCAATGCCTGGGGCATCGGTGACGCGAAACGCAAGGACGGCGTCTTGCTGCTCATCGTGGTGGACAAGTCCAAGACCGCGAAACCGGGCGAGCGCTGTGGCTGTGTGGCGCTCGAGATCGGTGAGTACGTCGAGTCCGTCTGGACCGACACACAGTCCAAGCACATCCTCGTGGACTCCGTTCGTCCCAATGCCGTCGGAGGTGATTTTTATGCGGCAGCCAACGCTGGCGTAGACGGCATCATCGGTGGGTTCAGCACGGACTCCGATGCGGCACAGGAGTACAAGGAAGACTCCGACGCTGGAGGAACGGCCGAGGAAGAGAAGAATGACGGGCTGCCCTGGTGGGTCTGGCTCGGCATCATCGTCATCGGGGTCATCCTTCACATGATGGGAGTTCCCGTCCTCGACATCGTTCTTCTCATCTTGAGCATGGGCGGTGGTGGTCGCGGAGGCGGAGGCTCCTCTGGTGGGGGCAGCAGCTTCGGCGGGGGAGGATCTTCGGGAGGTGGCGGTGCCTCAGCCTGAGCAGCACCTCTACTTTGGCGTGCTGCCACACACCGCAGGGTGGCAGCACGCTGAGAAGATGCAGAAAGAGGACCCGATGAGTCGGGACCTCGAGCTCTACGTGATGATGGCTGCACGCGGCGAATTCTTGGATCTCACCCGTCAGGTTTTCGTGCTGGCCCCCAACAGGGAAGAGGCCGCGCGCCGAGTCGAGATGCAATTCGGCTACACCTGCGAGATGCACTTGGCCCCTGGCGGCATTGGGTGGGTGAACACCCGAGAGAAGATTTACCATTCCAAGTCGGTTCACGGCTCCATCGACTGGAAGGAGCTCGAAGAGTGCCCGGCGTGCGAAGCGGGTCTCATTGGCGAAGAGCTTCGACACGACGCAAGTGTGGGACGCACGGAGTGCGTTCGCTGTGGGTGGGAGCTCGACTGGACTACGGGAAGGCCGGTAGAAGAAGAATGAGACAGACGTACATCGTGTTGGCCCTGGCGTTGCTCGCTTTCGGCTGTGAGTCGGAGAAGACAACGAGGGAGCGTGAAGAGCAAGAAGCCGCGCTAGAAGCCGAGAAGAAGCGTCAGCGCGAGAAGAAGCTCGAGGCGTACTACGACATGGTCTGGATCGACTGCGTGAACGAGCTCGGCATCGACCGGTGCAGGACCATCCAGGAGACGGCGCTGTTCAAGTACTCCACGAGTAAGCGCGGCCTCGACAGCAGCGCACGCTACATCATGGACGATCGACACCAATGGCTCATCGACAAGGAAGCCAACCCAGAGCCGGAACCCGAACTCAAGCCCGAGGCCGAACCCGAGCCCGCGCCGGCTACGTACGAGGAAGACAGGAGTTTGCCGTGAAGCGTGTAGGGTTTCTACTGTGCGCACTGACCTTGACCGGTTGTCCGGAACCCGGAGAAGCCGAACGGCAGCGTTTGAAAGAAGAGCGGCTCGATGACTTCTATGACCAAGAGTGGGTCAAGTGCGTCAATGAGTTCGGCATCGAAAGGTGTCGTCTCATTCAAGAGGTCGGCATGTGGAAATGTCGGGGCTACCGTCCTGACACCCAGGGGGGCGGCCTCAAGAGCTGCGCCAAGCAACGCTTCGACGACCGCTACGAACAACTTCCTGAACGGAAGGCCGAGAAGGAAGAAGCTGCGAAGGTGGTCGAAGCCGTGACGGCGCCTCCGAAGGCCGAGGAAGAAGCGCCATGAGCTGTATGATCCGTCGCTACACTCTGAACGTCGCGACCCAGACTCCATCGTTCGTGACCCTGGAGGTCTACACTGGTGCGGCTTTTCTGAAAGCCAGACGCACTGCGTGGAACCGCGTCGATATTTGGGTCGAGATCGATGATGAAAACCCGAAAGCCGATGCGACCATCTACTTCATCCGAGAGGAAGAGAAAGTCGCGCAGGAACTCGCGGGCAATCTGGTTCACCTGGACTCGGTGTGGCTCGAAAACGATGTCCACATCGATGGTTCGCCTCTTCATCTGTTCTGTCAGATCGACCCGGAGAGTCTTGAATGGGTCATGGGCGCAATGGGGATGAAGCAGATCACATGCCCCACACCTGAAAAGGACGACGACAAAGGTGACGCCGGTTGACTACTTCTTCTCGGGCGCCCTCGTCGCCTGCTCAGTGATCGGCGTGGTCATCTTCGCCGTCGTCACCGAAGAACGCCAAAGGTACGTCATCGCCGTCGTCTGTGCGGCAGGGCTTCTCCTCACGGGGGCGTGGATGACCTGCTCGAACCGTGAGTGGGAGAAGTACAAAGAAGAGAACGGCTGTCGCCCTACCGACGAGACTCGAGACGCTACCGTGCAGGGCGGTCGGGCCGTCGTTCAGGTGAAGGAGCATCGGTGGGTGTGTGATGACGGTCGAGAATTCTGGGGCGCAGTCCCTCGTACTGAGACAGGAAGTCACTGATGAAAGAATGGATCTGGGCACTAGCCCTCGCCGCCTTCGTGGTTCTCATCGGGGCCTTGATCGTTCTAGCGGTTCGTGAAGAACGATCCTGGGAACGCTACAGACTCGAACGCGACTGTCAAGAGACCCCGGAGACTCGGGTCATCCCGGTCCAGAGCGGGAAAACGACGATCTACGTGACCCAACACCGCTGGGACTGCGGGGATGGCGAAGATCACTGGCACTAGCCGTGTAAAATCTTCCGACCTTCCGTGCAGGAGAGGCATGTCCCGGAAAGTAGCCCGGATTCCTGGTTCAAGAGCGTTCGGCGCCCTTGTACAGAAGCGGCGTGAGGAGCGTTCGATGAGCCGCCACGACCTGGCTTCGCTTACGGGTTTGAAGTACGACAACATCAAGGTGATTGAGACGCGGATGATCAAGACCTTCCGGCTAGATCATGTCGAGGCCATCTGTCGTGTCCTCGACATCCATGAGATTCCGCAGGACGAACCAATCGCCATGGATTTGTGGTGGGTCGAGGACCCAACCAAGAAAGGGCGTCCTTTGACTGTTTCCGATCGTCGTCTTTTCCGACGACTTCGCCAGAAACGAAACATGACGCAGCACGAAGTCGCGTCCCAAGTCGGGCTTTCAAACTCCGCCTACCAGTTCCTCGAGTACGAGCGTCAGATGTCCGATCCATCCACGGACACACTCGGC
>Ga0180436_10001579_pt1 | contig 22096 bp, 18 predicted proteins | sample SS_ome_2_FD_132434 | JGI IMG/M metagenome (GOLD analysis project Ga0180436, IMG submission 132434) | Hypersaline lake sediment archaeal communities from the Salton Sea, California, USA - SS_3_S_2 metaG | ecosystem: Environmental > Aquatic > Non-marine Saline and Alkaline > Hypersaline >... | reverse complement strand
TCGGCTTCGCCTCAGTCCGTCTTTTCAAATCCTGGCAAAACATGGATCCACCATGTTTTCCCCGATAAACCACTATCTTCCCAGCAATATGAAAGAGCATAATGGTCGGGACGAGAGGATTTGAACCTCCGACCCCCAGTACCCCATACTGGTGCGCTAGCCAAACTGCGCCACGTCCCGTCCGAATATATATTCTAAATTAATAGTTTTGATTAGTAAAGAATTTGATATATTATCAATATTCTATTTCGGATTTAAACTTTCTGGTCATCAGCTTCATGACTGATTCTTCCGGGCTGAGGTCTTTGTATATTATCTCATACACACATTCGGTTATTGGCAGGTCTATGCCCCTGCCAGCAGCTATTTCGTATACAGCTCTTGATGTCGCCACTCCCTCAGCTACCATGTACATGCTGTCCAGTATCTCCCCTATAGACTCGCCCTTTCCCAGCCTTTCCCCCACACTTCTGTTCCTGCTGTGGGGACTGACACAGGTTGCGATCAGGTCACCCATGCCGGCAGCGCCGGAAAAAGTAAGGGGATTTGCACCCATGGAAGTTCCAAATCTTGATAACTCATGAAGACCGCGGGTTATGATGGAAGCTTTAGTATTTACTCCATATCCCAGGCCGTCCGATATGCCGCTGGCAATTGCTATTATATTTTTTACTGCCCCGCCGATCTCTACACCTGTCACATCTTCGTTGGTATAGACCCTGAATTTATCTGTAGATAATATGGGCTGGAGAAAATCCAGTACCTGTTTTGAAGAAGATGCTATAACCGCAACGCTGGGAAGACCCCTGCATACCTCAAAAGCAATATTTGGACCTGAAAGAGAACAGGTCTTTTCCTTCAGGACGGCAGGAAGGTTCTGTTTGATGACCTGGGAAAGCCTGAGATTTGTGTCTGTCTCCAGGCCTTTGGCAACATTAAGTATGCATCTTATCTGTTTATACCCTGACTCAAGCGGTTTTAAAAAAATACCTGCTACTTCCCTGAGAGCATGGGAGGGGACAGCAAAAATTACTATCTCGGTCCCCTCTCTTAAGTTTTTAGGTGAGCCGGTAAAGGGCCTTAAGCTGACAGGGATCACCAGGTCGCCGGTATACCTGGGATTAGAGTGCAGCTCAGATATCTGTTTAAAAGTTTCTTTTTGCCTTACCCACAGGTCCACTTCATTGCCCTGCTTTGCCAGCATGACTGCCAGGGTGGTTCCCCAGCTGCCGGCTCCTATAACGGTGATCTTTGTTTTATTTTCCTTCATAGGGAAAAAATCTAATGTTTAAATTTTATAAACAGCGGTGTCCCGGTAAAATCAAAATTTTTCCTTATAACATTCTCTACAAACCTTTTTATATTTGTCTTCCCGGAAGTATCCATATTTGAAAAAACCAGGAATGAAGGCGGTGATGTGCCTGTCTGCCTGGCAAACTTGATTTTGAACTGCCTGCCCTTGCTGAATACCTCCTTTTCCCCGCATGCCTTCTTTAATGCTTCCGTAAGACTATTGTCTTTGATATTTTTCGAGCGTTCCTCCATTAATCTATCTATCATCTTTATAAGACTCCCAAGACCTTTTTTTGTTTTTGAGCTTATTTTTAAAAAAGGTATATAGTCGGCAAACCTTAACTCCCGATCCAGGTCCTTTATAAGGCTGTCCAGCTGTTTAAGGTCGATCAGGTCATATTTACTGAATACTATACATACGCTGACACCTTTATCTATACACATCTCTACGATTTTTAGATCCTGCCTGGTTATTTCCCCATAGCTTGAATCTATAAGAATGAGGGCAATATCAGAGTTTTCGGCTGCCCGTTCTGTCCTCAGGGTGCTGTAGTATTCAAGATCCTCCATTTTTCTTTTTTTCTTTCTAAGACCGGCAGTATCAATAAACCGGTATGAGCTTTTTCCTATCCTTACCATGCTGTCTATGCTGTCGCGGGTAGTTCCCTCCACTTCATCCACAATAGCTCTTTCTTCCCGTAAAAAAGTATTAAACAGGGTCGATTTGCCCACATTGGGCTTTCCAAGTATGGAGATAACCGGGACCTTGTCTTCTTCGGGAGCCTGCCCGCCTGTCTCAACCGGCATCTCTTCCACAACAATATCCAGAAGATCCCCCACATTTCTTCCGTGAAGGGCGGATATCTTAAAAGGAAACCCGAATCCAAGCTCCAGGTAATCCTCCAGGAACAATTCATTTCCGGGATCATCCCATTTATTGCCGGTAAATATTATCTTCTTCTCCGATCTCCTGAGAAGATCTGTTATCTCCCGGTCCAGCAGTGAGACAGGCTGGGAAAGATCCACCATAAATATGACAAGGTCCGCTTCATCAATGGCTTTCTTAGCCTGTATGGCAATCTGGAGGTTTAATCTTTTCCCGGCTGCGGAATCTATGCCACCCGTGTCCATCAGATAGAACTTCCTGCCATTCCAGTCAGTCAGATAGGATTTACGGTCCCGGGTTATCATAGGCTGTTTATGGACAATAGCTTCCCTGGTCTGGCACACCCTGTTAATAAGCGTGGATTTGCCGATATTCGGACGGCCTATAATAGCTATTTTTGGTATATTTCCCATATTATCTAGATCTCCCTGTCATCATATATGCAATTATCTATGGCATGCACCAGGCTTTTCCCGTCTTCCCCGGTGATCCATATATTTTCTCCCATGGATAAGAAATCATCCCTGGTGTATCCGTCCAGTGTCAGTCCATCATCATTGAAAATCGATCCCGGGATAATGACTGAAGAATAAGGCCTGATAGTCCTGCTGTCAATATTATTTAAAATGTCTGCTCCGGTCAATAAACCGGTGACCTTAACGTTTCCGCCAAAAAAAAAGTTTTTTACAGTTATTATCTCAAAAGAGGTATCATTATATAGCAAATCGTCTTTTTTAGAAGCATATATTATTTCCAGGGCCTGTTCCATTATGATGCGGCCGTATTCTGAAGTAATGATCAGTATACTTTTGCCGGCCCTGGGCACTGGTTTATAGCTTCTTTTTTGTCCGGAATAGACCTTTACTTCATATAGGAGATCTGAACTTTTCCCTATACCGTTATTGATCTGGGAAAAATTTCCATAGCTTTCATATGAAGGCATCTCAGTGCCGGATAAAAGATAAAACTCATCAGACAAAAACACTTTGCCCGATAACTGCTCTCCATATTTGCGGGACATTGATCCCAAGAGATAAATGGCCTTTTCGGCATCTTTTTTGTTTACAGCCCTCAATTCAGTATTTTTATTATACCTGGTCATGCCAACAGGCACTATGCCTATTGACTGGATATTCTTATGCCTGAATATCAATGTCTCAATAGTATGTTTAAGGTCTTTGCCGTCATTTATACCGGGCATGAGGACTATCTGTATATGTGTTTGTATCCCTGCATTATCCAGTATGCCCAGATACTCCAGAGACTTCATGCTGTCATCTATACCGAATATTTTCTTCCTCACGGCAGGATCCATGCTGTGTATCGAGATATAAAGCGGCTGCATCATATGACTTATCATGCTTTTAATATCATCCCTGTCAATATTGGTCAGGGTTATGAAGTTCCCGAAAAGGAAAGACTGGATATAATCATCATCTTTTATGTATAAGGAAGACCTGAGTCCCGGGGGCATCTGGTCAATAAAACAAAAAATACACCTGTTCCTGCATCTCTTTATCCTGTTCAAAGCTCCATATCCTCGATCTTTTTCCTGATCTCAAGAATATCTTTCTCCGGAGTTGAAGCGCCGCCGCTTATTCCGGCTGTTCTGCAGCCCTCAAACCACTCTTTTTTTATGTCGCGGCTGTCCTCTATATGAAATGTATGGGGATTTTTCTCCCGGGAAATATGTGCCAGGTGGCTGGTATTGGCACTGTTTTTACCGCCGGCTACCAGCATGATATCCACCCTTCCGGCAAGCTCCCTGACAGCATCCTGCCGGTTTTTTGTTGTATCACAGATAGTATTTACCAGGTACAGCTCTTTTGTCTTGTCGATCAGGCCGCATGTAAGCAGCCTCATTTTTTCCATTGTCTGTGTGGTCTGCACAACTATACCCATCTTTTTTCTCTTTTTTAAGGCCGCAAGGTCTTTTATGCCGTTTATCACATCTATATTGCTGCTGTCTACCTGGTCCCTTATGCCGCAGACTTCGGGATGTCCATTATCGCCGATAACGATCACGTGGAATCCATCCCTGGCCAGCTTTCTAGCCCTTGACTGCGCCTTTTTTACAAAGGGGCAGGTGGCATCGATAATAGTTGCTCCTTTACTTTTCAATTGTCCCAATACCGAGGGAGGCATCCCGTGAGACCTGACTACAAACACGCTTCCTTCTTCTATGTCTTCTATCCTGGAAGCAGATATCAGCCCTTTCCCGGAAAGCTCCCGTACTACTCCGGGATTATGTATTATGGAACCAAGGGTATATACTTTTTTGCTGCCGGTACCTTTCTCTGCCAGAGCTTTCCTGGCCATCCTTAGCGCCCTTTTTACCCCGAAGCAGTAACCTGAATAATTGGCTATTTCTACATCCATGCTCAGTCCTGTGAGATCTCTTCATAGAGATCTTTTATAGATTTCATTGTCTCTGAGACAATAATAGATATTGCCTGCTTTTTGTCATTTTCAGATATTATCCTGTCTGTTTCTATAACATCCCCCACCATCATCTTTATTTTTGGAAAAAACATCCTTTTTCGGGGTTTCTGGATGATCATATTGGTCCCGCTTATAGCAACAGGAAGTATATCTGACCCTGACAGCATCGATATCAGTCCGATCCCCTTCTTCCCTTCACGGATTATGCCGTCAACAGAACGCGTTCCCTCCGGGAAAAGTGCAAGAAGGTTTTCCTTCTCCAGTATTTTTATGGAAGTATCAAATGCATATCTGTCAGTAGTATCGCGGCGCACGGGAAAAGAGTTGAAAAAAGTCACCAGGTTGGAAAGAAAGCTTAACCGGAACAGTTCTTTTTTGGCCATAAAATATGTACATCTGGGGATGTACGCCCCTATAATAACCGGGTCTACAAAACTTATATGGTTGGAGCACAGGAGCATCCTGCCGCTCCGGGGAACTTTCTTGAGACCATATATTTCAGTCCTGAAAAACAAATGAAAAATACTCCTGAGCGTAAACTGCACCATCCTGAACAGGAAATAATACCATTTGCCATGTGATAGATTAAGCTTTTGTGCGGTCATAGTATAGTTTCTTGATCCTTTTTACTACTTCATCGATGCTCATATCGGAGGTATCTATCTCTATACCATCCTCCGGGATCATCAGGGGGCTATCCTTTCTGCTGCTGTCTATGGTATCCCGGCTGTTTATCTCATCTTCTATAGACTTTTTATCCATCACCTGGTTTTTCTGTTCCAGCTGAAGCTTCCTCCTCTTTACGCGCTCCCCCACATTGGCGGTAAGGAAAATCTTCAGCAATGCATGGGGACATACCACGCTTCCGGTGTCCCTTCCTTCAAGCACTGCTTTTCCACTGGAGGAAAGCTTTCTCTGTATTGAGACCAGGTATTTCCTGACCCCTGAAAGCCTGCTTACTATTGATACTGCAGCACCGACCTCCGGGCTTCTTATCTTATCGGTCACATCTTCACCGTTTAGCCTGATCCTGGTATAGCTGCTTTCATCTGAAGCACTGCTTTCTATCTCCATATTGATGCCCCCGGTTTTTTCCAGTATAGATACCTCGTCTTCCAGGTCAATATTATTCCTTAAGGCTACCAGGGTCACTGCACGGTACATGGCTCCGGTATCTATATAATTCATACCCAGTTCGCGTGCCAGTATTTTTGCGATGGTGCTCTTGCCGCTGCCGGCAGGGCCGTCGATAGTTATTATACTATTGTTCTTTTCTTTGTTCATGATCACCTGCATGCGGAATAAAACAGTTCTTTAAAACCCGGCAGGGAAGTGTTTATGCAGTCATCATCAAGTATGGTGACTTTCTTCTTTGAGGGCATAGCCAGCACAGCAAGGGACATGGCTATCCTGTGGTCCCCCATGCTGTCCAGGGTGGTGCAGCTTCTTAATTTAAAGTCCTTTTTCCCGTTTATCTCAAGTCCGTCTGCAAGCTCTTTTATATCTACCCCGGCCCTGGCGAATTGTCCGCTTATAGCCTTTAGCCGGTCGCTCTCCTTATGCCTTAATTCCTGGGCTCCCCTGAAGACAGTTTTCCCGGGAGCTGCAGATGCAGCTACTGAAAGTATCGGTATTTCGTCAATTATATTTGGTATCATATCCCTGTCTATTTCTGCCGGCTTCAGCGAGCTTGATGATGCTTCTATGTCTGCAACCGGTTCATTGCAGACTGTCCTTCTGTTCCTGATCTCTATATCCGCCCCCATCGATCTTAAAACGTCCAGGGCATAGCTCCGGGTGGGATTGATCCCCACATCCTTAATGGTGATATTTGAATCCTTCAGTATCAGGGCTGCCACTATGAAAAAAAGTGCTGAAGAAATATCTGACGGTATATGGATATCCTTTGCAGCCAGCTTTTTTGAAGGATCTATCCTGGTATTCATGCCGTCATATTCTATGGAGGCTCCGAGATATTCCAGCATTCTCTCGGTATGGTCCCTGCTGGTCCCGGGCTGCCTGATCTCAGTTACGCCTTCGGCATGAAGTGCCGCAAGCAGTATGCAGGACTTCACCTGGGCGCTGGAAAGCCCGGGGTCAAATCTCTTTCCTCTAAGGTCTCTGGTACCGAATATGACAAGCGGTGCGTATTTGCTATTATTTCTTCCATAGACCCTTGCTCCCATCTGTTTGAGAGGTTCTATTATCCTGGCCATGGGGCGCCTGTTTATGGAGCTGTCGCCGCTTAATACAGACATGACTGGGTTGCCGGCAAGGATCCCGCTTAAAAGCCTTATAGCAGTACCGGAATTCCCCACATCCAGTATCCTGCGGGGTTCACTTAATCCAGAAATGCCGCATCCCTTTATGACCAGCTCACTGCTGTTGCCGGCTATGTCTACGCCAAGGTCTTTCAATACTTCCAGCGTAGCTATACAGTCGCTGGAAAACAAATAATTCTTTATCTTGACCGGCTTATCAAGTATGGCCGATATCATGGCGCTTCTGTGAGATATGGATTTGTCACCGGGTATCTTTATCTCGCCGTTTATGCGGTCTATCCCCAGTATCTCCATCTCACTCTCCCAGGACTTTCTTGACTCTTACATCATATCCGGCATCTTCTATGGCCTGGCGGGCTGCCTGGCTTTCACTGTCTCCCTGGACCAGCAGCTTCAATATGCCGCCCCCGGAGAATTCAGTTGAATGGAATATGGAGATATCTTCAATATTTATCCCCCTGGAGCTTATGGCCAGGGTTATATCACTTAATACTCCAGACCTGTCCGTAATAGCTATCTTTAATTCATAAAGCCTGGATATGTCTTTTTCTACGTATTTAGGCAGATTGATCCTGGCTTTCTGGGCCTTTTTATAATGATATCTTATAAACTCTGAATCATTACTGGAAAGCCCCTGCTTGAACTTATTCAGGTAGCTGATATAAAGGTCTATGGACTTTATCAGCTCTTCCCTGTTTTCAAGTGTTATATCAAGCCACATACTGGTATTTGATGCAGCCACCCTGGTCATATCCCTGAATCCTCCCGCACACAGCCTCAGCAGGTTCTTTAATTCTGCCTGCCTGTCATCTACCAGTTCGACCAGGTTGGTGGAAAGTACATGGGGAAGATGACTGATAAGGGCTACATTCTGGTCATGCTCATCCGGGCTTATAGAAATGACCCTGGCCCCGATCCTGGTAAACAGGTTGTGGAGAGCCAGCAGCTGGTCAGTCCTGGTAGATTCCGTGGGAGTAAGAATATAGAATGCGTTTTTAAAAAGATCCGTTTTTGCCGAAAGGACTCCTTCGTTTTCCGAACCAGCCATGGGATGGCCGCCGATAAAATAAGTCCCCTCCGGAAGAATGGCATTTACCTTCTCCACTATTTTTTTCTTGGCGCTGCCCACGTCAGTTATTATTGCATTTTTTTTAAGGTGGTCCTTGATGGAATTGACCACCTCTATTATCATGCTCACCGGTGTAGCAATGATTACCAGGTCTGCATCGAACACAGCTTCACGGTGATCAGAAGCTATCTTATCTACCATTTTACGGTATTTGGCAATGTCCATAGCCTCGCCTTCAATATCGAAACCGGTTATAACAAAACCGGTCTCCAGGTCCTTGAGGGCCATTGCCAGTGAACCCCCGATAAGTCCCAGACCTATAACAGAGATATTTTTGATATTTTTCATATTTTTAAACCAATCCGGGATCCATTTTAAAAATAATCTATAACTATATAAAAAATATGCATTTTTAACAATAATATCATTTTTTTTCTTTATGTTATTGACATAAAAAATCATCTTTGATAATGTAAAAAACAGCCTTAGGCAGGAGGCAACTTTCAGTGGAAGTCGTGGTTGCTTTTGAAAAGAAGCAGATCCTGGCTAACAATCTGAAAAGTCCCTGAGAAAAGCTTTTGGTAGAGTCCCGAGATTTTTAGTAACCTACAGCGGAAGCCACGGTGAAAGATAACTCGGGATTTTTTGTTTAAGCGGTGTTTAGCCGCCCCTCAGGATTTTTTGCATCCCGGCTGTGCTGGTCACAGGAAGCCGGCAATAATAATCCCTGCATATATAAGCAGTAGTCATTCCTTTTACAGGTTTAAGGTTTCTTAAAAACTCGGGGGAATCCTTCCGGTCTTCCCGTACTATCACCACTTTATTGGGGATAAAATCCTGCTCCAGGATTTTTAACATCTCTGTCATAGTATCTTTACCGCTGCCTTGCACCAGTATTATCTCATATGAATCACCCGCCATAAAGTCTATGCCCATCAGGAATTGTCCGTGTGCGGTAGGATTCTGTGTGACCGTACCGGAAAAAGCGCGTATAAGTGCGTCAGCCCTTTCTTCCAGCGCCCTGTCCATGGTTATCCTGCCCATTCTTAACAGGTTAAGCAGGGCAATTGAATTCCCTGACGGTATTGCTCCGTCATAACTTTCCTTTTTCCTTACAATAAGGTCTTTATTGCCGGAAGGGGCAAAATAATATCCGCCGTTTTTTTCATCCCAGAAATACCTGTCCAATATCTTATTATACCCAAGTGCTTTCCTGATATACCCGTAGTCAAAAGTAGTCTGGTACAGTTCTATCAAAGCCATGATCATAAATGCATAGTCATCAAGGTGTGCGTCTATGGAAGATACCCCCCGGTTCCGGCTGTGATACAGCCTTCCGTCCGGGGCTGTCATATGGTGCAGGAGGAAATCAGCTGTTTCCGCTGCTTTGTCCACATAAGCCTTCTCCCCCAGCACCCTGCCTCCCCTGGCAAAAGCAGCAGCCATAAATGCATTCCAGTCGGTAAGTATCTTTTCATCACGAAAAGGCCTTATCCTGTTTCTCCTTATGCCGTAGAGCCTGGCTATTATCTTTTTCATCCTTTCCTTAAGGCTGACAATATCCATATCATTCTGTTCTGCAATAGATTTGAGGGAATTCTTCATATAGGGTATATTTTGCCCGGTAGGATTTCCGCTGATCTCATCGCTGTAATTACCGCTGCCGGTGATATTGAACGCATTGATAAAAAAAGAAACATCTTCCCGGTCAAGGCTTTCCCCGATCTCTTTTTTTGTCCATAGGTAATATCTGCCTTCGCTCCCTTCGCTGTCTGCATCCTCTGCAGCATAGAAGCCTCCGCCTTTTGAAGACAGGTCCCTGTTCACATACTCAAAGATATTTTTCACAGTTTCCCTGTATAATTGCCTCCCGGAAGCCTGAAAGGCATCAAGATAAGTCAAAGCTGCAGCGGCCTGGTCATAAAGCATTTTTTCGAAGTGAGGCACTATCCATTCGCGGTCAGTGGAATACCTGTGAAAACCATATCCCACATGGTCCCAGATACCGCCCCATCTCATATGGTCGAGTGTATTTGAAGTCATCTCCAGCGCTTCGCTGTTTCCTGTTTTCTTCCAGTAATGAAGGAGGAAAGAAAGATTATGGGTGCCGGGAAACTTGGGAGCGCTGCCAAATCCCCCGTACTGCCTGTCAAATGCCCCTGAATAGCCGGCAAATGCCTTATCCATCAGGCTGTAACCAGGGATATCCCCCGGGGTACCCTTATTCACAGAAGAAAGTTTTTCTATGACAGCAGCAGCGGATTCGGCGATCTCGGCTTTTTTATTTTTCCATAGCTCATCTATTTTAGGTAGAAGAGTCAGCAGCCCTGCCTGTCCAAAACGGTCTTCCCTGGGGATATAAGTGGCAGCAAAGAAAGGCTCCTTGCCCGGGGTCATAAATATAGAAAGAGGCCAGCCTCCCCTTCCCGTCATGAGCTGGGCAATATCCATATAAAGCTTATCTATATCCGGTCTTTCTTCCCGGTCTACCTTGATGCAGATAAAAGACCTGTTTAAGAGTCCGGCTACTTCCGGGTCCTCGAAGGATTCCTTTTCCATTACATGACACCAGTGACAGGTCGAATACCCGATGGATAAAAATATGGGGAGGTCTTTTTCCCGTGCTATGCTGAAAGCTTCATCGCCCCAGGGCATCCAGTCTACGGGATTTCTGCTATGCTGGAGGAGATAGGGGCTTGTCTCATCTTTTAAACGGTTCATCATCTGCCTTTCGCTGATCTCTGGTCTGTAAGAACAAAAGCATTTTTTGCCTCCAGGGCAAGCCTGGCAGGACATCCTGCCACAGTCTGGTCCGGGTCCATAAACTTCAGGAACGCCTCTCTTTTTTCTGCACCATAGAAAAGCAGGATCATCGTATCCGAGGCAGCCACAAGTCTTCTGGAGCTGGACATCCTCTCTGGCGGAGGCTTTGGAGAATCAAAGGTGCTGATAAAATATTCAGAATCATCATATATAGTACTGTGGCCGGGGAAAAGCCCGGCGATATGCCCGTCCCCGCCTGAGCTTAGCAGGATGATATCAAAATGCCTGCCCATCCTGACCAGTTCCTTTTTGTATGCATCCAGCCCCGAATCAGGAGATCCAGGGCTGTGTTTGAATGCATGTATATTGGTCAGTTTTATCTTCCTGGCTGCCAGTAAAGGGTCCAGGAGTCTTTCCTTTATGACCCTGAAATTGCTGTTTTCATCATAAGCGGGCACCAGCCTCTCATCTGCCAGGTAAAAATGGATCCTGCTCCAGTCAAAGTCTTCCTGCCTCCTGAGTACATCGAATATCCCGGTTACGCTTCTCCCCCCGGGGAGTGCCCACAGGATATGTTCTTTCTGTCTTAACAGCTCCTCTGACTTTTCACATAGGATTCTGGCGCTTTTCCGGTCAAGGTATTCCAGGCCAGGACCATAGATGACCTCCATAATACCTAAAACACTATTCCCTGAATAATTCTTCGTATTCCGGCACTACATCACCGGTAAAACTGAGCATCCCCTCGGCAGTCTTTTTGTGTATAAGCAGTTTTTCCAGGACACTGAAGGGAAGGGTGGCGATGTCGGCTCCGGCCAGGGCCGCTTCTCTTGCCTGACGGGGGTTCCTGATGCTGGCTGCCAGGACCTTGGCGCCGGTTATATTATAATTATCAAATATCTCCCTTATCTGGGCCACCAGGTCTATGCCTGAGATTATGCCTTCATCTTCAAGCATGTCTCCGTCTTTTTCCAGTCCGTTGAAAGGAAAATAATCAGGTTTATCAAATCCAATAGAGTTTGATGCCCTGATATAGTCGTCTATCCTGCCTACAAAAGGTGAAACGAATGAGGCACCGGCCTTTGCTGCCATTAAGGCCTGCTCAGGTGTGAATATAAGGGTGCAGTTTATAGGGATTTTTTCATCAGAGAGGGACTTTATAGCCTTTATTCCGTCAAAATCGTTGCCATCCTTATTATTAGTAGAAGGATTTACCGGTATTTTTATATAGACATTCCTGGCTACCGGGTTAAACATCTTAAAAAGCCTTATTCCTTCCTCCACCATTTCATCATATGTGGTACCGATGACTTCCAGGCTCACCGGCAGCCCCTCTGCTGCCTTCAGGATATCCCGTATATATTCACCGATATTTACATCCCCGCCGCCGGCCTTTATGTCTTCAACTGCTTTTTTTATAAGTGAGGGGTTTGTAGTAACTCCGTCCAGAAGACCGAAATCCTTTGCTTTCCTGATCTCCTGTATCATGCTTGAGTCTATGAAAATCTTGATCTTTATCACCTATCCTTTATTTTTTATAATATTCTTTATCTTTTTAATTATAGCCTTTTTGGATATTTCTTCATATTCCAATAATTCCTCCGGTTTTCCGCTTCTGGGTATTTTATCAACTGCCATCCGGTAAACAGGGCATACCAGGCCTTCTATGCCTGAAACTGCTTCTCCCATGCCTCCAGCCCCGTAGTGGTCTTCTACGGTTATAAGGGCATCTACAGTGCATGAGACCTTTTTTAGCAGCCCCGAATCTAAAGGTTTAATGCAGAATATATCCACTATCTTTATCGATATCCCCTCATCCAGGAGCTCCCTGTAAGCCTTCAAAGCCTCGTGAAGCGTGATACCTCCGGCAATTACTGCCAGACAGTCCCGGCTGCTCTCCCTGATAACCCGGCTGGTCCCCACATCAAGACCATCCATATTTTCATATATGACCGGTGTATCCATCCTGGTTGTCCTTATGTATACATTACCTTTATGGGCGGCAGCCAGCCTTACTGCTGCTTCAGTTGATACTGCATCCGATGGATAGAATACCACGCAATCCAACAGGGACCTGAACATGGAAATATCTTCAAGGCCCATCTGGGAAGAGCCGTCGGCGCCTATGGAAACACCGGAATGCGAACCGCAGAATTTTATATTTGTCCCGGAATACTGGCTCATCCTTATCTGGTCAAAAGCCCTGGTAAAGAAAGCTGCAAAAGTGGATACAAAAGGTATCTTCCCCCTGAGCGACATCCCCAGGGCTGCACCAACCATATTCTGTTCTGCCACATACATCTCAAAAAAACGTTCCCCATGATCTACTTTGACAGCATCCGAATAGGTGGAATTACTCACTTCGGCATCCAGGACGACTATGCCCGGATGGGAGTCTGCCAGTCGGGCCAGGGAATCTCCGTAAGCTCTTCTGGTAGATACATCTTCTCCGGGTAAATAGGCTGCTGAAGTATCCATGGCTGCCGGCTTGACCGCTACAGCTGCCTTTTTGACCGGCAGCTCAAGCTTAGATTCAAGGTCTTTATCTATATCGCCTAATTCCTTTACCGCCTGCTCAAATTGTTCCCGGTCAAGGGCTTTTCCGTGCCATCCGTCCCTGTCTTCCATAATGCTTACGCCTTTGCCCTTTTTTGTAGAAGCTATGATCATGGCAGGCTTGTCCCGGCCATTTAAGGCCCGGCTATAAGCCGCTTCTACCTCATCCAGGTCATGTCCGTCAGAGACAGAAATAGCCTCCCAGCCGAATGCCGACACTCTTTCTGCATAAGCTGAGATATCAGGCCCGTACATGGTCTGACCCCTCTGGCCCAGCCGGTTGACATCTATTATGCCCACCAGGTTGTCCAGGCTGTAGTGGGTGGCAAGCTGTAGGGCTTCCCACTGGGAACCTTCTGCCATCTCGCTGTCTCCCAGCAGGACAAAAGTATTATAGGAGAGGCCGTCAAGCTTTTTGGCTGCCAGGGCCATGCCCAGCCCTATTGACAGACCCTGACCCAGGGACCCGGTGGCGGCTTCAGTGTATTTGAACCTGGGGGTGGGATGACCCTCCAGTACGCTGTCAAAATCCCTCAATCCCCTGAGGTCCTTGTTGTCTATTGCCCCTGCTGCAGCCCATAGCGCATACAGCAAAGGTGATGCATGGCCCTTTGAGAATATAAGGCGGTCATTATTGCCATAGCCGGGATCATCCGTCCGGAACCTGAAGAAGCCTTTAAAAAACAATACCGCCATAAGTTCCACTGCAGAAAGTGATGATGATGGGTGGCCGGAACCTGCTTCTGTAGTGGATTCCAGGATATGATACCTTATAAGCCTGCACATATTTCTCAGGTCTTCAGTCTTTTTCATCTCGGTGCCTTTCTATTATTTTTTCCATTGGGGCCCGCTGCTGCCTTTATCATAGAAGCGGAGCCTGCTCCGATCCCAGTTATCGATTATGGGAGTGATATAGTCCCATGCTTTTCCTATTTCATCCGTACTGGGAAAAAGGGTCTGGTCGCCTTTCATGCAGTCCAGCATAACCCTGTCATATTCTCCTGTTTCCTGGCTGTCACGGCGGCGGTAATCGAATTCAAGATCCCTTGCCTCCAGCATATCGCTGAGTCCGGGTTTTTTTGCCCGGAACCTTATCAGCATTCCTTCCCGGGGAAAAATCTTAAGGTTTAATATGTTGCTATATTCATGCCGGCTGTGTTCCGGTGTACAGAGGCAGTAGCGGGGTTTACGGAAATATATGATTATCTCCGTTTTCTTCTCTTTGAGAGCTTTTCCGCTTTCCATATAAAAAGGTACGCCGGCCCATCTCTTGCCCGCCAGGTTTACCCTTATCTTGAAATATGTCTCTGTCATGGAATCCCCGGCCACATCCCTGGCATCCCTGTATCCCCTGTACTGGCCCCTCAAAACTGTCTTGGCGATCTCGCCGGGATCATTTACAGGGATTATCGATTTTAAGACATCCAGTCTTTTTTTCCTTATGGCATCTGCAGACTGTGACCTGGGGTTCTCCATAGCTACCAGTGCCAGCATCTGGAGCATGTGATTCTGGCCCACATCCCGGAGAGCTCCTATAGAATCATAAAAAGAGCCCCGCGTCCCCACATCCATATCCTCCAGGAGTTTTATCTCAACTTTCTTTATATAGCTGCTGTTCCATGCCGGCTCAAAAAGAATATTGGAAAACCTGAAGAACAATATATTCTGCATAGTATCCTTGGCCAGGTAATGGTCGATGCGGAATACCTGCTCTTCCCTGAAAAGCCTGCCCAGCATATCATCCAGCTTCCGGGCAGTGGCTATATCATTTCCGAAAGGTTTTTCCACCAGTATCCTGGTCCAGCCTGTCCGGGGACTGCAGGAAACTGCCAGTCCTGAACCTGATATATTGTCCAGTATCCCTGAATAGAGTCCCGGAGGTACAGCCAGGTAAAAAAGTTTATTGTCGCATATGCCCGGGCTGCTTTTTTTTTCCAGTGAATGCTTGAGTTCCCGGTACAGGGCGCCGTCCTTAAGATCCCCCTTGAAATATGATACTTTTTCTAAAAAACCTGCTATCTCATCCTTGCCGAGAAGGCTATCAGTACTATCAAAAGCATTTTCCATCAAAAATTCCCTGAACACCTGGTCAGAATAATCCCTCCTGGATATCCCGATCAGGCTGAATTCCTGGGGCAGATATCCCAGGCTGTAAAGACGGAAAAGTGACTTTATTATCTTTTTGCGGACCAGGTCCCCTGTAGCGCCAAATATTATTAAAGTCGTGGGTATAAATATCTTATCGTCATTTTTCATTATATATCTAATAAAATATTAAGTTTTATAAAAGGATTAGTCAAATCGCAGTTCCTGCTGGGACGGCTCTACATGAATTGCCAGATCGCCTATATTGCTTATGTTCTCCCTTATGAGCCCTTCCACGGAAGTTATTATCCCGTGCGCCTGGTCTATCTTCAGTTCCTGGTTCAACCGGCAGTGAAAGGCTATACTGTATTTTTTGCCGCATTTTAATATGGTAAAGTTGTGGCATGTATCGGGGTCGATATATTCCGATATCACCTTCTTTGTCTTGCTGATAAGACCCCTGGACTCAGATGTAATATCTATAAAAGCCTGTCTTACCATATTGTCTTCAATATGGATATATATGCTCCTGAGTCCCGGTATATTCTTTTTTATTTCTTCTTCCAGATGCCTGGTAACTACTTCGGTCTGTGACAGCCTGAGGTGCTTCTTCATCATGATATGCAGGGAGATGTCTATCCTGTCCCCAATATCATAGATCGAGATATTATGTATGTCTTCTATATCGTGATTATCCAGTACGATCTCCTTTACCCTGGAGGTCACATTGTCCCGGGATAATTCTGTTTTGAGTTCAAGTATTGTCCTGGAGCCGGGAAATAGCTTTTCAATTGCATCCCTTACCTGCTTCTTTACTTTCTCAGCGCGGGATAGATATATGTTTTTATCAATAGCGGCTTCAATATTTATGAACTTGGTATTTCCTACTTCATGTATCCTGAGTTCATTTACTTTTTTTATATCATCGATTGAAGCAAGTGCTTTTCTTATCTTTGATGTTACTTCTGCCGGTATATAATCCAGCAGGCTCCGCAATACTTTAATGGAAAGCCTGAGCGAGAATACCAGTACAATAGCTGCCACTATTATTGATGCTATGGGGTCAGCAAGGGGGAATCCTGCCTGTACGAATACAAGGCCCAGGATCACGATAACAGAACTGGCAATGTCGCTCATATAATTTAAGAATCCTGCTTCAAATACAGAAGACCTGTATTTTCTGGCAGCCCTCCCCAGTATAAAGACCCTGGCCAGGTTCAGGACAATAGAGAATGCCAGGACAGCGAAGACATAATAATTCAGATTGATCTGGAAATCCCTGGAAATGATCCTGTCTATTGACCTGTAGATTATATAGACCGACAATACTGAGATTATGGCAAGTTCGATGGCTGCAGAAAGATTCTCATATTTTCCATGGCCGTAAGTATGGTCGCTGTCAGGCGGTTTTATTGCTATGCGGACAGCCATGAATGCAATAAGGACTGTTACCAGGTCCAGGCCGTTATTCAGTGCTTCCGAAAAGACTCCTATACTGTTGGAAAAATAGGCAACCAGTATTTTTATGGCCACCAGCACTACAGAGACAGCCAGAGAAAAAGCTGCAGTCATGATCCTGCCTTTATCGGCCTCACCCATATCAGTCCTTCTCTATATCTGCCAGTTCAAGGCCCTTTACCCTGAATATAAAGTCCTGCTCTGCCGGGGATATTCCTTCACCCTCACTGGAATAATCAAAACCATCATAATAATAGCTGCTCCAGTCCATGGTGGAGTGTTCATATATATATCCCGGACCCCTTTCAGTGACTATATCAAGAAAGTAATTGCTGGTCCAGTAATCCTCTTCAGTAGTTATATCTACAGGTACCCACCCATACCCGGGGAACTTTATCTCCACCCAGGCATGACCGATATCTATCTCTCTTTCCTTCTCGTACAATATGGTATATACCGGTATCCCTGCTGCCAGCCTGGCGGGGATCCCGGCAGCTCTCAGCAATGCCGTATAAAGAATGGAATAGTCTGAACAGACTCCTTTGCCTGCTTCCAGGATCTCTGAAGCGCTTAAAAACTCATATTCGGTATTTCCAGCCCTCTGGTAGTCATAATAAAGACTTTTGGTCACGAAATCATATATTTTCCCGGCGACCGCCACCGGGTCTTTTTCCTTACCCGCCAGTCTTTCTGCTTTATTCTTTATGAGTGGACTGTCTGAGTCTATATAAATATCATCGCGTGTATAGTAGTAGAGATCATTGTCATCTTCATCATAGCTGGCCTCCCGGTCTATGAGGCCATAGTCGAATTCATTTGCAGTGACCTGGAAAGAAGCAAGCACCGAGACCTGTTTGCCGGGGGCAAGCTCGTCTTCTATAATAAATCTCAGTAATTTGTTTTTATGGTTATCATATATCTCATCAGATACAGGGACACTGGTAGTTATATCACCTATGACCTGGTATGGTTCATAACTTAGAGGCACCCTCATCAGGCATTCGATGTCAGTCAGCGGAAGCTGGCCCTGGTTATCCAGTATATATTCGATCTCTATATCAAATAAATGGGTTTTTACCTGTTGAATAGGTTCGTTAATATCAGCTACCGAAATTTTTACGCCAGCTGTACCCGATAACTCTCCGTCGGAGACCACCAGGGTCACCTCATAAAGACCGGGATCAGAGAAATTGATATCGGTTATCTTTTCGTCCGCTATCATCTGTCCGGATACGTACCAGCTGTATGATATTTCTTCATTTTCCGGGTCGAATGAATTGACCGCGCTCAGTATCACCGGGGTACCTCTGGGATAATATTCACCTGCCATATCCCCGAAAATATCCAGCACTGCCCGGGGGGGCAGGTTTTCATCATCCTGTCTCGCTGGCTCATAGACAGCATCTTCCTCCTCATCGGAGAGGCTCATTATTACCAGCCCCTCAAATCCATCCGCTATATACCCGTAGTTTCCCATGAGGGTTATATCATAAGATGTCCCTGGGGTGTTTAACCTTCCGGCAACAAAAGGCCTGTCGGGATCATTTACATCAACTGTATAGATGCCGCCTGTAAGATCGGAAACATAAAGGAAACCCCCTGCCATATCCAGCTCCCAGGCACCTCCGGGTATGGAAATACTGCCCCTTAGGGCAGGAGATCCACCAGATACATCGACCAGCTGTATCATGCTCTTGCTGTATTGGTCACCATCGGAATAATGGCTGGAAAGGAATATAAGACCGTCTTTATGGTAGATGCCCCAGGAATTTGCAGGCACCGGAAGAAAACCGGCCATAACAGGTCTGGTCCTGTCGCTTATATCTACTATTATGAGCTGGCTGTCATCAGTATACTGGCCGGCGTCATGGTCATAATGATTGGCACTTATATAAGCGGTATCGCCGTCTACTATGATATTGGCAGGCGAGCCCTTAAGTTCAAGCACGCCTGATAATACCGGGGAGCTTTTTTTACTGATATTTACGATCTCCAGCGTATTTATCTCTGACTGGCCATCGTAGGTGCTGGTATTAACATAGGCAAAATCATTTTCTATATATAATCCGAACACTGTTTTTTTTTCTTCCCGGCCTGATATATAGTTGCCTATGACTTCCGGTCTTTCCTTGTCGGATATGTCCACTATCTTAAAGCCGCATTCTGTATAATAATCATCTTCGCCGGCAATCCATTCAGTATAGGAGATATAAGCAATATCACCTTCAACCATGACAATGTTGGCAGAATCAATATCACGGCATTTCCCGGTTATGCGGGGCCTTTCCCTGTCGCTGATGTCTATTATGTACAGGACTCCCAGGTCATTGGTCAGGTAGGCATAATTTCCGGCTATATCCACATCGATAGCCTGTCCCGAGACAGGGATGCTGCTCACCTTTGCATTAAAGGGTACGCCGGTAAAAGTACCGTGATCTGCAGTTTCGGCAGCCGCCGGGGAGCAGCCGGCAGTGATGACTGCCATTATTATAGAAAGCATGATGATTGATGCGGTTTTCTTCATATTTATATTATCCTTCATCTATTTTTTCATCATGAGCCTGTCTACACCTTCTTTATCAAGGACCCGGTATTGGCCTTCCGGCAGTCTGCCCAGCCGGTAATTGCCTATCATGGTCCTTTTAAGGTCTACTACATTATATCCTATTTTTTGAAAAGCTCTTCTTATGATCCTCTTTCGTCCCTGGTGTATCCTCACGGTCAGGGGAAAACCGTCAGCTGACTTTTTATTTCTATACATCCGGTCCGGTTTAAAGACCTTACCGTCTATTAGCACGCCCTGGTCTATGCTTCTGTAGCCTTCATCTGAAAGACGCCTGTCCAGCACCACTTCATAGGTCTTGGGTATATTGAATCTGGGGTGTGTTATCCTGTATACGAGATCGCCGTCATTTGAAAGTATGATAAGGCCGCGCGAATCCAGGTCCAGCCTGCCCGCGGGATAAAGCCTTTTGCCGGTATTCCCTGCCAGGCCCATTACCGTCCTCCTCTCAAAATCATCCCTGGCGGTGGAAAGGTATCCGGGCGGTTTATTGAGCGCCAGGACCAGTTTCTCATCAGGCTCTGCTTTTTTACCGTCCAGCCTGACTGTATCGTTTTCGTCCACACTGAAAGAAAGGTCTCTTATTACCGTATTATTTACAGAGACCCTTCCCTCTTTTACCATTTCCCCGCATTTCCGCCTGGAGCCTGCCCCGCAATCTGCAAGAAAACGGGATATCCTAATCCTGTCTTTGTTCTTCATCTTCCTTGAAATCTGTAAGGGGAGGCAGTTCTTTCAGGCTGTTTATCCCCAGAAGCTCCAGAAACCTGTCTGTGGTCCTGTATAATACCGGACTGCCCGGCTCCTTCAGTTTACCGGCATCTTTCAAAAGACCCCTGTCCACCAGGGTCAGGACCACGCTGTCCGTCCTTACCCCCCTTATCTCGGCGATCTGTGTCCTGGTGACCGGCTGCCTGTATGCGGCAATGGCCAGTGTCTCAAGGGCTGCCTGTGAAAGATGGACCCTTATATTGGTCTTTACAAATCCCTGAAGGACTTCATTTATAGCGGGATTGGAATAGAACCTGTAACCTCCGCTTACCTTTCTTACTACAAAACCCCGGTTTTGTTCTATATATTCATTTTCAAGTTGTTCAAGCGCCTGTTTGACCTCTTTTTCGCTGATGCCCAGTGTCTGGGACAATAGCCTGGCCTTTACCGGCTCCTCCGATATGAAAAGTATGCCTTCAATACATGTCCTCACCCATCCGGGACCTAAAAACGCCATCTGAACGGCATTATCGGCCGGCTGCTCTTTTTCTTTATTATCTGTCATCTGGACTTTATTATTATATTTCCAAAACTTTCAAATTGTAATATCTCCACCTCTTCGTTCTTATACAATTCCAGCAGTGAAAGAAAGCTTATTATAAGGTCTATCACCTGTACATGCACTGATGATAATTCCCTGAAAGTTATCTCCCGGCGCTGGCTCAAAACAGATTTTATGCGCTTCATCTCGTCAAATATATTTATGGTCGACCGGTGATTATATGCATTGGAAATATCCAGGTCAAGACCCGTCCTGGCAAAAAGCCTTCCCGCTGTCACCCACAGCTGTATGGGATCAAGTCTTTCCATAAAATCCGGCAGGATATTTATAAGAGTTTTTTCCATGGGGGCTTCCCTTACCAGGAGCAATGCCCCTTCCTGTATCCTGCTGCTAAAATAATTTGAGACTTTATTATATATCCTGTATTCTTCTTCCCGCCGCTTCAGGATGTCTGCATCCAGCCCGCTTTCTTCCTCCTGTTTTTTGCGTGAAGGCAAGAGGGACTGCGATTTTATCTCCAGCAGTATGGATGAAAAATAGACAAAACCAGACAGGGTCTCCAGCAGTACCTCACCTTTTTTCTTTATATGACCGGTAAAACCGTTTATTATATAACTAAGCCTGATGTCAAATATGTCTATCCTTTTTTTGCGGATAAGTTCCAGCAGAAGTTCTATGGGACCATCAAATATGTCCTCATATCTTATGGTATATGTTGTCCTTCCGGGATCCGGCACCATTAATCTATCCCCATCCTTTTTCTGACATCCGATATAACCGAAGAAGCGATGCGGTTGACTGAACTGCTCCCCTTCTCAAGTATGTCATGGATAAGTTTCCTGTCCTGCAGCAGCTTCTGCCTTTTTTCCTGGAATGGCTCCAGGGAATCAGATATCATCCCGGCTATCTCATCTTTACAGGCTGTGCAGCCGATCTCCCCTCCGCGGCACCTGCCTTCTATCTCCTGGATATTGCCGGGACAGTATATCCTGTAAAACTCAAAAACATTGCACACTTCTGGATGCCCGGGATCAGTTTTCCTTATCCTTTCAGGATCAGTTATCATCTGCCTGACTTTTTTCCTGACCGTGTCCCTGTCGTCTGATAGGAAGATGGCATTGCCGTAGCTTTTTGACATCTTCCTTCCATCGGTACCCGGTACCCTGCGGCTTCGTGAAAGCAATGCCTGGGGTTCCGAGAAATACTCTCCGTAAATATGATTGAACCTGCGCGCTATCTCCCTGGTTATTTCCAGGTGCGGCAGCTGGTCTTCGCCCACGGGTATGATGTCCGAGTTTACTATAAGGATATCTGCAGCCATAAGCACGGGATATGAGAAGAATCCCAGGGTGGACAGGTCTTTTGCCTTCAGCTCCTTTATCTGCTCTTTATAGGTGGGACACCTCTCCAGCCATGATAATGGTGT
>Ga0180436_10001576_pt1 | contig 22118 bp, 16 predicted proteins | sample SS_ome_2_FD_132434 | JGI IMG/M metagenome (GOLD analysis project Ga0180436, IMG submission 132434) | Hypersaline lake sediment archaeal communities from the Salton Sea, California, USA - SS_3_S_2 metaG | ecosystem: Environmental > Aquatic > Non-marine Saline and Alkaline > Hypersaline >... | reverse complement strand
AGCAGTTTTGCGCGCTGGTTTCCCACCTTTGGGGGTTGCCGGTTTTCTCTTCGAAGCGGTCTTCTTAGGCTTCTGAGCGTACTTCTCGATGAACTCCTCAGTGCGGCGGCGGGCTTCGTCGTCCGTATACTGCTCCGGAGGTGACTTTGAGAAATAGGACGAAGGCTCATAGAGGGCCCCGGCCACGCCATGATCCATTCCCAGCTTGCAGCAGCGTACGGCGTCGATTACCACACCGGCCGAGTTGGGACTGTCCCATACTTCCAGCTTCATTTCCAGATTCAGCGGAACGTCGCCGAAGGTGGTTCCTTCCATGCGAATGTAGGCCCATTTTCGATCGGACAGCCATTGTACATAGTCCGAGGGTCCGATATGTACGTTGCCTTCGCCGAGATCGTAGTCCAGCTGGCTGGCCACGGCGTTGGTCTTGCTGATTTTTTTGGACTCCAGCCGTGAGCGCTCCAACATGTTGAAGAAGTCGGTGTTGCCGCCGACGTTTAGCTGGCTGGTGCGTTCCAGTTTGACTCCGCGGTCGCGGAAGAGTCGCGTCATCACGCGGTGTACGATGGTCGCGCCGACCTGCGATTTGACATCATCACCGATGACCGGCAAGCCCTTTTCACGGAATCTGCCCTGCCAATAAGGCTCCTTGGCAATGAACACCGGGATGCAGTTGACGAAACCGCAACCGGCGTCCAGGATTTGCTCAACATACCACTTGGTCGCATGCTCGGATCCCACCGGCAGGAAACTGACCACGACATCGGTGCGACTGTCACGAAGCAGCTTGACGATATCAACGGTGTCGCCGGGAGCTTTCTTGATGATCTGCTTAAGATAGGTTCCCAGCCCGTCGTGGGTCATGCCTCTCTGGACAGTGATGCCCTTCTTGGGCACTTTGCTGAACTTGTATGTATTGTTGGGCTCGGTGAAGATCGCTTCAGACAGATCCTTGCCGACCTTGTTGGCGTCAATATCGATGGCCGCCGAAAACTCGATATCCTTGACATGATATCCGCCCAAGTTGACGTGCATCAAACCGGGAATGATATCCGTCTCTTTGGCTTTCTTGTAGAACTCTACTCCCTGAACCAGCGATGAAGCACAATTGCCGACGCCGATTATCGCCACTCTGACCTTACTCATTCAGTTCCCTTTCCGTGGGTGCGCTTTCGTTTGTGATCCAAGCTAGAGCCCCATTCCGATGCAGTCAAACGGTTATTGCCTTCGAGCGAGCGATATATATATTAGGTATACAAACGATGACCGTATGGTCATACAGGAGTAAGCTTGTCATGCCTCTACTCAAAAGACTCAAGCGTACCATAGACGAGAACCGTCTCGACGAGATGGTCGACGCAGGAATCATTGGCGAACCGTTCCGGCGACTGCCACGGGAAAAGAAGGAGCGGGTTTACGCGGTGGCTGTAAAACTTCTGGGGAAATTCGGATACGACGGTCTTTCGGTGGATCGCTTTTGTCGTCGCGCCGGCATCTCCAAGGGATCGTTCTTCCAGTACTTCCCTACCAAGAGTCATCTGCTGGAATTCACGATAGTCATGTTCGATCGGTACCTTGAACAATACTCCCACTCGGCGACATCTACTTCCGTAGCAGGCCTTGATGATTTTCTCAATTGGTTTGGCGCTGATTGTCCCCTTACTCTACAGGAGAAGCGCTTCTATCTGTTCGTGACAGAAGGGCTCCGCCATTCGGCAGTGTTACTGGAAGGTATCGATTTAAGTCGCCATTTGCGCGACGAGTTCAGGCTAATTCTTCGCTCCGTCCCAGGACGGCTGTCGGCGGATCAGATCGAGTTCCTTACGGGAGGTCTTCTGAGCGGATGGATTCAAAGCAGCTTTGTTAGGGGTCGGGCGCCTTCCCCGGCGCTGGTAGCGAGACTTCTGTAGAGACGGTCACCGGTTCACGGCAACGTCGACTTTGAAGCCATCCATTGCCAGCAGTGTTTCCTGCCGCGACCGTATGGCCTCTTCGGTCATGTTGAAGTCTGGTCCGCTGTGTTCGATCATGATCGACGATGTGCACGATGCGTAACATCCGGACTTGCGAAGATCTCCTCCGCTTGCCAGATACTCGAACGTGAACCCGGCCATGTAGGTATCACCGGCACCGGTTGAATCGAGCAGTTTCACGGGATGAGGTGGGATGTCAATGAACTGGTTGCCATCATAAATGACCGAGCCCAGTTCGGCTAGAGTGACAATGACGATGCGGGGCCCCCAGCCGTGAATGACTTTGGCAGCTGAGTACGGATCTTCACGGCAGTCGATACCTGTCAAGACCTTCCCTTCTAGCTCGTTCGGCTTCACGATATCGAACAGACCCAGTATCTCCTCGATACCGTCCGGTTTTTCGTGGTAGATTCCGCCGGATTCAGTCGCGCCTCGCAACAGCCCTTGAGGATCGCAGAAAAGCAGGCCCTCGAAGTTGTCTCTTATTTGTCTGATCGCCTGGTGAGAGACTTCTCTCAGAATCGGGCCAACAAGCACCGCTTGTGAATCCCGATACTGCATGGGCTCAAGTGGCTTGATATCCGTCGCCCGTCCCAGCAGGTCGAGAGTGCGATTGCCGTAGTCATCGTAATAGTGAAGCGAAAAACCGCCTGACTGCTCCGACTCAATCAGAGTCTGTTCGATATCCAGCGATTGAAGATACGCTTGGAGATGGCTGCGATAGTCGTTTCCGATCGATCCTATCAGGCGAACCTTGGCACCCATTCGCGCCAGGGCCAGTGCAGCGTTGGTCGAACATCCCGATAACAACCGTTCCCCCGGATCGAGCACGGGCGTTTTGATTAGATCGTAGACAGGATTGCCGATGGCTGTAATCATGAGGATTGCCGCGTGGAAGACTACACTTCGCTTTTGTCGCCGAGGACTTTCCGAGCGTAGAGGATCCGTTGCACAGAGGTGATCATGGAGGTGGCGCCCACTATAATCAGGGCGATTTCCAGCCAACCCCCGTAGGGCCAGTCGCCGTTAGGAAGGAAGTGCTCGGTAATGGCTCCGGCGATAATCAGGATGAACTTCTCCATCCGCCCCATAATTCCCACCGCGCAGTTTTCGATCTTGCCAATCGACTCGGCCGCCTTGCGAGTGTAGGAGGCGATTATCATCCCGAACAGTGCAAAGATACCCCAGCCGGGATGGACCGCACCGGATATTGCAATACCGGCCAGAATGAAGAACTCGCCGTAGCGATCGGAGACGTGGTCGAAGATGCCGCCGAAGACGGTACCCATTTTCCCCGCCCTGGCAGTCGAACCGTCCAGCATGTCGCCGAAAGAGGTCGCGATCACCCAGAACACACCCCACAGCCAGGCACCGTTCCAAAAACAGATGCCGGCCACAATCGAACACATCAGGGAGATCATAGTAAGGACATTGGGAGTCAGGCCGAGCTTGAGACAGAACCGTCCCAACCCCATGGAGGACTCCTCGTAGATTTGCCGTTTCCGTTGATTCAGGGTTGGCTGTTCCTGAGGCGAGCTAGTGGACGCTTTCGACATGCGTGGAATATAGTCGCCTCAAATCCACAGGTCAACAGTCTCCGTAGCCTATCTACAGTATGAAACCAACGAGCTTCCGACCGGTTCTACGTTGACTTAGGGCGGATTTCGGCGAATATTCGGATCATGTTTATCGACTATGTCGAGATAGATGTAACTTCGGGAAAAGGCGGCGATGGTTGCATCGCATTCCACACCGAGAAGTATGTTCCTAAAGGCGGCCCCGACGGCGGTGATGGCGGCCGCGGCGGATCGGTGATCGTTGTCTCCGACCCGAATCTGACCACCTTGCTTGACTTCCGCTACAAACGGCACTACCAGGCAGGAAACGGTAAGCCGGGTGAAGGCAACAAGCGTTTCGGAAAGTCGGGTGCCGATGTCCATCTCCGTTTGCCCGTGGGGACACTTATCAATGACCTCGACACTGGACAGCACTTGGCCGATCTGGACGAACCGCACCAGGAGGTCGTGATTGCTCAAGGCGGCAAGGGTGGCAAAGGGAATGTCCATTTCAAGTCACCAACCAACCAGGCTCCGCGAAAGGCCACCCCTGGACGCCCCGGCGAGAACCGGCGGTTGGGTCTGGAGCTTAAGTTGTTGGCTGATGTGGGTTTAGTGGGGCTCCCCAATGCCGGCAAGTCGACCATCTTGGCCTCCTTTTCGGCGGCCCGACCAAAAATCGCCAATTACCCCTTCACTACTCTCGTTCCCAATCTGGGAATCGTCAAACTGGGCGACTACAAATCTTGCGTGATGGCCGACATTCCGGGCTTGATCGCCGGTGCTTCGGAAGGAAAAGGGCTCGGTCACCAGTTTCTCAAGCACATCCAGCGAACTCGCTTGTTGATATATGTTATTGACATCAACGACGAAAACACCGAAGAAAGCTTGGAGCAACTTCGGACAGAACTGGGCGAGTTCGACCATACTCTGCTTCAACGGCCGTCCTTTGTGGCAATCACGAAGATTGACACTATGGCCTCGGAAGAGGTCGATCGAGTCGCCTCGAAGCTTCCGGAAGATTATGTTTTCATTTCCGCAGTGGCTCACATGGGCACCGAACGATTTATCGGGGAGATAACCAAGCGTCTTGTCGAATAGTGAGTTAAAAGAACGTCTGGCCGACGCCGTCGGTCTGCTTCGCATCAAAGGAATCGGCGCCGGTCGATACAAACGACTAATACGAGCCTTTGGCAACCCGACCAGGGTGTTCGAGGCGAGTATCTCGGAGATCGAGTCGGTGTCGGGTATCTCTCGTACACTGGCCTCGGAGATTAAGCAAGGACACGACCCCGCAGCCGCACGCGAGATTGCCGCTCGCATTGTGCAGGTGGGCTGGTCGGTCGCATTTCTTGAGGACGACCACTATCCTCACCTGTTGCAGCAAATCCACGATGCCCCGCCTATCCTCTTCTGGCAAGGCGAGCCGATCGAAAACGCTGAGGGGACCGTCGCGATCGTCGGCACTCGCAACGCCACCGAGAAGGGGCGTATATTTGCCCGCAAGCTGGCAATGGAGCTTGCCCAGGCGGGTATCTGCGTTGTTTCCGGCATGGCCGAGGGAATCGATGCTGCGGCGCATCGCGGAGCACTCGATTCTGGAGGCCGGACGGCGGCGGTTTGGGGGACATCACTTGATATCGTTTATCCGCCTGCCAACCGACAACTCGCCGAGGAGATCCGAACTCGCGGCGTGGTCTATTCCGAGTATCTTCCCGGCACTCGCCCCGACCGCTCGACCTTTCCCGAACGCAACCGGGTAATTTCGGGGCTTTCGTCGGGTGTCGTGGTTGTTGAAGCCGGCCAGAAATCAGGGGCACTGATAACAGCCGAGACAGCTCTGTCGCAAGGTCGGGAGTTGTTTGCCGTGCCCGGGTCACCGGATGCTCGCATGAGTTTAGGCGCCAACGAGTTGATACGTAGCGGCGCTCGCCTGACCACATCGGTGGAAGATATCTTCAGTGAACTTCCGCGCCTCAAAGGAGAAGTAGCCGCCCGGCGGCTCACTGATATGTCCAACCTGACCGATGCAGAAAAGAACATAGCCAACCTCTTGGTCGGAGACGGACTCCAGTTGGACCAGCTTTCGCGGTCGGCCTCGTTACCCATAGATGAGACAATGGAACTGCTTCTGGCTTTAGAACTTAAGGGAATTGTCAAGGAACTCGCCGGCAAGAGGTTCATCCTCTCGGACCAACCCACATGATCAAGAAAACCGTCACCATTGTCAACAAGCTGGGGCTCCATGCCCGCCCCTCCGCCATGCTGGTTACAACCACTGCGCGCTTCCAGTCGAGTGTCTTCTTCACCAAGGACAGTCTTCGCGTTAACGGCAAGTCAATCATGGGAGTTATGATGCTGGCCGCCGAATGCGGATCGGAGCTTCTGGTCGAAGTCGACGGATCCGATGAAGAGGCTGCCATGACCGCGATTGTGGAAGTAATCGAGGGCGGTTTCGGGGGAGAAATCTGATTTATAATTCTTGTTTTTGACCCCCACGTCGATTATCTAAACCGCGTACTAATGCGTAACTTAGACGCCAAATGCAAAGGATGGCATGGATACCAAGCGCCGCAAGGTGATCGATGGATTTCCGATTTCCGGGGGGTTAGTCCTCGGAAAGACCCGTGTCATTCTGCCCGGCGATAAAGATATCGTCGAAGTTGCCATTCCCGCCTATCGCTGTCAGGCCGAAATCGATGCTCTCGATGACGCTGTCCAGCGCACGATTTCAGATCTTCGCAAGATGTACGACTCCGCCGGCGAGAAGTCGGGCACTCCGGTGGCCAAGATCTTTGAAGCACAATTACTTATCGCATCCGATTACGAGTTCCTGAAGCAGGTCAAAGATCAGATACTGGCCCGCCGTCGGAACGCCGGATACATCTACAATCGTCTGGTACGAAGCCACACCGACCAACTCAAGCGATCCCATGATCGCTACATGCGTCAAATGGCAGAGGATATCGAGGCCGTCGCCGGTCGCGTGCTTTCCAAGCTGACCGGACACGAGGATATCGAACGCAAACTTCCCGCCAACACTATTGTGGTGGGTAGAACCTTCGCGCCGGGTGACGTTGTTTCCTATCGCCAACGTCGTGCGGCAGGATTCCTGATTGCTCAGGGTGGCGGCGATTCGCACATGGCCTTGATCTCGCGGTCGTTCATGCTTCCGGTCGTTTCGGTCAAAGAGGAATGGAAAACTATTCCGGACGAAAGCCGGATTATCGTCGACGGCACTACCGGTAAGGTGATCGTCAATCCCAACGATGACGACTGGGCGCTGTACCAGAAGAAAAAACGGAAGCTGGGCCCCAACGTTGTCACGCGACTCAAAAAGCTGGTGCAGTTTCCTCCGTTGTCGGCCGACGGCAAACCGATCAACCTGGCAGCCAACATCTCGATCCCGGGACCGATGGACGATGCCCTGGCCGAGCGTAACATTCCGATTGGGCTGTTCAGAACCGAGTTTATATACCTCTCGGAAGGGCGTTTCCCCGACGAAGACACGCAATACGACTACTATTGGTCGATAGCCCAGAAGTTCGCCAAGTCGACCGTGGTCCTGCGAACGTTCGACATCGGCTACGATAAGATTTCGGAAGACACCGACTGGCCTGAGGAAAACAACCCAGCGCTCGGCTGGCGGGGCATCAGGGCCATGCTGGAGATGGGACCGGTGTTCAAGACTCAGTTGAAAGCGATTTTGCGTGCCTCCAAACTGGGTAACATCAAGATTATGCTGCCGATGATCTCGGAACTGGCGGAGCTAGAGAAGGCCCGCAGATACATCGCCCAGGCCAAGTTGAGCCTCCGACGTAAAGGCATTCCTTTCGACGAGAAGATCGAAGTCGGAATCATGGTCGAGGTACCCTCGGCAGCTCTGATTGCCGATGCCCTGGCGCCCAAGGTAGATTTCATGTCGATCGGCACTAACGACCTGACGCAGTACACCATGGCCGCCGACCGCATGAATCGCAAGGTGGGTGACCTGTATAGTCCGTACCATCCGGCAGTGCTGCAGTTGATACACAACACGGTTCAAGCCTGCCGCAAGAGCGGGAAGCCGATCTCCATATGTGGCGAAGTTGCCGGAGATACTCTGGCCTTGCCGCTGTTTGTCGGCATGGGCGTCTCATCGCTGTCGATGACACCCAGTCGGCTCCTGGATCTGTGTCGTGCCACCAAGCGAGTCGACACGACCATTGTCAAACACCTCGTGGCTCCCATCATGAGCAGCGCGACGCTGCAATCTGTGATTCATAAGCTGGAGAGCTACAAGGTTGAGATTGAGAAGAAGAACCCAAAATATAAAGGACTTCCACTTTGAGCATTTTGGACAATATCGAGCAGATTCGAGAATCGGATCCCTCCAATATGTACAATAAGATTTTTGATTTGCCGGAGCACATGGAAGAGGCTCTCAAGATCGGTAAGAAATGGCAAATCAATAAGGAGGACTTCGCCGATATCGGAAACATTGTCCTGGTTGGGATGGGTGGTTCGGCCATCGGCGGCGAGATCGTTCGTACAATGGTTCGCAGCAAGCTGATGATCCCCTTCGAAATCTGTCGGCAGTACGAGTTGCCGGAGTATGTCGACGACGAGACTCTCGTTATCGCCTCCTCGTACAGCGGCAATACCGAAGAAACCATCGCGGCCGTAGAGGACGCCCTGGCTCGCAAGGCAATGCTGGTGGCGGTCTCGACCGGCGGAATGCTGGCCGACATCTGCAATCTCAACGAGATCCCCATGGGACAACTTCCTACCGGACTGCCACCCCGAGCCGCGCTGGGATACTCCTTCACACTCATGATGGTCTTCCTCGAGAAGATCGGCCTGGCCGAAGGCTGCACCTCCGAGATCGCCGAGGCGACCAAAGCGCTCTCGGGATTCCGCGAGACCTATATCGAGGACAACCCGGTGGAAAGCAACCCGGCTAAGAATCTGGCCACTCGACTCCAGGGCAAGATCCCTATTGTTTACTCCGGTCCCGGCCTTACCAGCGGTCCGGGCCAGCGTCTCAAGGGCCAGATTTGCGAGAACGGCAAGACTTTGGCGTTCGTGAACCAGTTCCCGGAGTTCAATCACAACGAGCTGGTAGCCTACTGTGATGTCATCAAGCCACACGCCGAGCAACTGGTCGTGCTTTTGATGCGTGACGCCGGCGACCATCCTCAAATCCGCAAACGGATGAATATCGTTAAGGATATCATCGCCGGCTGTGGCATTGAGGTGATCGAGATCCACTCCAAGGGGGCTTCCAAGACCGAGCGAATCTTCAGCATGATCCAGGTCGCGGATTTCCTGTCTTACTACCTCGCGGTTCTCAACGAGGTTGATCCGGAGCCGGTCGAGGCGATCGAGCGACTCAAGTCCGAGTTGGTCGACTAGAAAGTATCCACAAGCATACCAGGGACCCGTTTCCAAACGGGTCCTTTTTTTGTGCTCGCACTCAAAACCGGTTGCAATAATACCGTTGAGTCCATTATCATACAGCACACTACAGGAGGAATGCGGCGTGAAGATCAGCTGACACAACACTGCCCTGCAATCTGGGGCACATCATCAAACATGACTTAAACCCGCCGAATCATCCGCTATTTGTGATGGTCTCCGGCAACAATCATGGTGTCAGTATGTCGCGATCTACAATCCTAAACGTTAAGAACCTCTCCCTATATATCAACGAGGAGCCTCTCTTAGAATCCCTCTCTCTGTCTGTCGCGGAAGGAGAAATGGTATGTCTAATGGGGCCCAATGGCTGCGGCAAATCCACACTTTTGAGGATTGTCCTGGGCGAGGCCAGGCCCGATCAGCGGCGTCTGGCTGACATTCTAACTTCTGGCGGAATGCTGCATCTAGCTCCCGATACTGAAATCAGTTACCTACCCCAGAGAATAGAAGGATCATTACCGGTACCGCCGCCTGGCGATACAGATACGGAACTGCGATCCAGGACCCAGGCCATAATCGATGGAGTCCCGCCACTCGAGGACTCGCAGCTGTCGCTGGGGCAACTTCAGAAACGAACCCTGGCGCGTGTTATCGAATCCCGGGCCGACTTGTATCTGCTCGACGAGCCGACCAACTACCTCGATCTGGGCGGGCTAGAGTCGTTTGAAGAGGCAATTGCAGTCCTCAAACGGCGTGGGAAGGCGCTTCTGATCGTCACCCACGATCGCACCCTCGCCGACAATCTTGCCGATCGTACGATCTACATCTCCCCCAACGGCGTTTACCAGTCGCAGGGAGGTTTTTCAGCTGCCTGGGATTTGGCATTCTCCGACTACGAAGCTCGCACTCATCGGGCCGCCGACATCCGCAGCAAAATCAAGCAGTTGCAGCAGGATGCCCGCCGCCGCATGGGCTGGTCGGCCGCCAAGGAGAAATCCAAACGGGGTGCGGGGGCAGAAAAGCCGCATATTGGCAAGTTGGCCAAGAAGATGGCTGCCCGGTCCAAAGCGGTGGCCAAGCGCGCAGAGGCTGAGCAAAAGCGACTGAACGAGACCAAACCGTTCGTCCCTAAGAAGGTCAATCTGAAAATAGGACAGTACGAGGTCCGGAATCGTCCGGTGGCTTCTTTCGATCGCGTCGGTTTTACCTACCCGGGCTCGAACGCCCCCACTCTGAGCGATGTCGAAATCGATCTGAGTACTCAGGACAAGGTCTGTGTCCTGGGGCACAACGGGTGTGGAAAAACGACCCTCTTGAACCTGATATGCGGGCGCCTGGAGCCGGAGATGGGGCTCTTACGACGCAACCAGGCGGTCAAGTCGGTCTATCTCTCGCAGGGACTGAAGGGCTTCTTCTCCCCCGGAACTCTGCTCAGGAACCTGACCGACACGGGGGTCGATGAGACAACGATTCGCCAGTATCTGGGGGCCGCACTCCTGAGGCGTGACAAGGTAACCAACTCCGTTGAATCGTTCTCTCATGGTGAGCTGATGCGAGCAGCTATCGTGAAATGTATCTTGCAGAAGGCGGAGTTCTTGCTTCTAGATGAGCCGACTTCTCATCTCGACATTGAATCCATTCAGGTCCTGGAGCGACTTCTGCAGGACTTTCCCGGCGGGTATCTGGTGGTCAGTCACGATCGGACGTTCGTCGAGAACGTCGCGGACCAGCTATTCTTGATGGCTGGGAGACGTATTAGGCTGATCTAGACTCAGTCGCAAGGAGGCGGTAACGGTCCACCACGGAACATGTAGTCAACCATGTACACCAGGTCGGAAATGTCCGGATCGCCACCAGAGTTGTCGACATCGGCCTGTTCCTCACAAGGCGCTGCGGGCCCCCCGCGGAACATCCAATCGACCAGATAGACGATGTCGCTGATATCCGGACCATCGCCGGAATTGTCGACATCGCCACGAACCACACAGCAACTGGTCGGCTCTTCCCAATTCTGCCAGAAACCGGAGTTTAGCTGCATCGTCCCGATGGTGGTGGTTCCCACGGCTACTTGCCCCAAAGTACCTCCAAGTCGGAGGTTAGGGCCTATGTCTACCATTCCGCCGCCAGAAGCTACCACCTGCCAATTGACCTCCTCGCCAGCGCGGGGGCCATCGGTCGGTTGAGGTTCGATCGGTTTAGTGTCGGGGGTCACTTCCTGTGTAGGTGCCTCAGACTCGGTTACCGGATTCATCACAGTAGCAGGTTTCTCGACTTTGACCTTCTCAGATGCGGCAGGGCGAGAGTCGTCACCTCTCTTAGCGCCCCAGGCGGCGGAAACGAAGAGCAATAGAATAGTGCCGATTATGAATGCAGTAATAGTTGAAGTATTTTTTAGCATAAGGGGTATCCCTCTCGCCCGGAATATAACCGAAATCCCGAAATTTCAAAGAAGATTCGTCAGCCATAATGCTCCCGTTGCTCGAAAATGACGGGAAATGGGCCCATTTTCAGATGAACTGACATAATCTGAGTCGGCTAACCCTTACAGTATCAGGTTTTTCCTTTGAATTCGGGGATTTGTTTGTATTTTATTAGTCGAGGTAAATCTGTTAACTTCGTGTCATTAGACCAAGCATATTGAAAACAATTTCTACAGGAAGAGCTGGTCCTATCCCACCCGGACCAGGAGGTATACCGTTTTTCGGGAATGGAGGTTATTTTGAGGAAGCACTTTTCACGGCTATGTCTCGCTCTGCTGCTGACCGGTCTGTTGCCGGCCTTTGCCTTCGCCGTTTCATCGGTGCAGATAAGTGATGCCGAGTCCGGACTGACGCTGCTACAGCAAGACGATCACCAACTTCGAGCGCGGCTGGATATCGGATTTGTCGATATCTCTGAAGTCGCAACCAAAGAGGGCACTTTCAGCCTTGTCGCCGTGCATGGCCTTTCGCGCTCGAATCGTGTTGGCGAACCTTCGCTGCCTATGGCTGGACGGATGATCTCAATCCCCTTCGGATGCGAACTTAAAGCAGAGGTAATCCGAAGCGAGGTCCAGGAAATCAATCTCAACAATCTCGGCTTCACCGCCCCCATATTGCCGGTGCAGCCATCGGTCTCCAAGTCGGACGATCCGGAGTCGATCCCGTTTGAGTTCAACGAGGATCTCTATCAGGTCGCTGGTTTCTACCAGCTGCCGATGATCGAGACCGAGATCGTGGGTGAGATGCGCGGCGTTCGCATGGGTCGCATTTCCATTAACCCTTTCGAGTACAATCCGACCGAAGGTGTTCTGAAAGTTTACACCAAGGTCGAGGTTGAGGTCAGCTTCGAGAACGCCGACTGGTTCACGACCGAGTTGGAGTACAATCAGTACTACTCGCCGTTGTTTGAGCCGGTTTACGCGCGGGCTATGAACTACCAGGCGATGTATGCCAACCGCGGTGACAAAGCCAATCTACTCACTTACCCGATCGGCTTTGTGATTCTCTCAGACCGTATGTTCGAAGCTCAGTTGCAGCCTTTCATCGAGTGGAAGACACGAAAGGGTTTCGACGTTCACGTGGCCTATTTCGATGTCATCTCGAACAATCGCACGGCCGTCAAGAACTACATGGACAGCCTGTATACCAACATGACACCGGCCCCCTCTATGGCGCTGATCGTGGGCGACGCCCAGCAGCTTGATCCCTGGGCAGGAACCGCCGGAAGTCATGTCACAGACCTGTACTTCTTCGAGTTTACCGGGGATATCTTCCCTGAGATGTGGTACGGTCGCTTCTCGGCCCAAAACCCGGCCCAGTTGCAGCCGCAGATTGACAAGACTCTGGAATACGAACAGTACTTGATGCCTGATCCCAGCTACCTGGCCGAGGTGACTCTGGTCGCGGGTGTGGACGGTTCATGGGCTATCACTCACGGTAATGGTCAGATCAACTACGGCACGAACTACTACTTCAACGCTGCGCACGGAATTGACCCCCACGTTTGGCTGTATCCTGCGTCGGCCGGAAGCGTTGCCGGCGACATTATCCAGACGGTGAGCGACGGTGTAGCTCTGTACAATTACACCGCTCACTGTAGCCACTCTGGACATGCCGATCCGTCTTTTACGACTTCCGATATTCCAGGCCTGACCAACTACAACAAGTATCTGCTCGGTATCGGCAACTGCTGTCTTCCCAACACCTTTGACGAGTCCACCCCCTGTTTCGGTGAGGCCTTTCTTCAGGTCGCTGACAAGGGCGGAATTGGCTATGTCGGCGCCACCAACAGCACCTATTGGGATGAAGACTACTGGTGGGGCGTTGGTTATGGAGCGGTAGTCGGCGATGGGCCGACCTATGAGCAAACCGGCCCTGGGGCTTTCGATGGAATGTTCCACGACCACGGTGAGCCGGAATCTGCATGGTATGTCGTAAACGGCGCTATCAGCCCGGCCGGTAACTACGCTGTTACCGAGGCTGGAGCCAGCCGTGAAGAGTACTATTGGGAAGCCTACCACTTGATGGGCGACCCGTCCGTGATGACTTACCTCGGCGTTCCCGCCGTCAATAACGTCTATCACGATGCCACCCTGCTCATGACTGCTACCAGCATCACGGTTCAGGCCGATCCGGCCTCCTATGTCGGTGTCACCTTCGGCGGGCAGCTGATGGGTGCCGGCTATGTGGACGCCAGCGGCAGTGTGACTTTCCCGCTCGAGGCGTTTGGTGCTCCGGGCGAGGCCGAGATCGTGATTACCGGTCAGTTCAAGCAGCCGTACATCGGCACAATCCAGGTGATCACTCCGAGTGGCCCGTATGTTATCCATGACTACGCCAACTACTCCGAAGTGACCGGCAACGGCAACGGTGTTGTGGATGCCGGCGAAGAGCTGTCTATCAGCCTCGGCCTGGTAAACGTGGGTCCGGACGATGCGCTCAATGTCGAAGCTTACATCACCACCACCGATACCTACGTCACTATCCTTGACGATACCGAAACCTACGGCACGATCCTGGCCGATAACGGTACCGGATACGTCGCCGACGGTTTCTCCTTCAGCATCTCCTCCGACGCGCCCGATGGTCATCGCGTTACGTTCGATCTGGAAGTCGCGGGTGAGAATCGCGAGAGCTGGTTTGGTCAGTTCAATGTGACTGTCCATGCTCCCGACCTTGAAGTACTGAACGTTGTGATCGACGACGATGCCGGTGGCGATGGCAACGGTATCCTTGATCCGGGCGAAACGGCTCTCTTGACCGTAACGTTGCGCAACAACGGAACCGGTGAAGCCTTCTCCGTCGACGCCTCGGTCTCCGAGACCGACCAGTATGTCTCGTTCGGCAATGCCTACGCCTACTATGGAGACATGGATTCTCTCGGTGGCACGGCCAACAACGTTGGCAGCGAGTTCGTTCTCACGGCCGACGAGAATTGTCCGCTGGGTTACGCTGTCCCGATCGCAGTAGCCGCGTCCGGTGCCAACGGCTATGGCGCCAACCTGGCCTTCAATATCACCGTGGGTGATCGGGTAGTCTTCTTCTATGACGACTTTGCCTATGACCAGGGCTGGACCGGCTTGGGCGGTTCGGCGGAATGGGAAATCGGCCCGACCCAGGCGGTTGAGGACGATCCGGGCGAAGATCACACGCCGACAAGCGACAACCACGTACTCGCCAACGATCTCAACGGCGACTACAACAACAATATCAGCGGTACCCAGTGGGTATACTCGCCGCTTATTGACTGCGGCACCATGTCCGGTGTCGAGATGACTTATTACCACTGGCTGGGAATCGAGTCCAACTCCTACGACCACGCCTATTTCGAGGTCTACGACGGTAGTACCTGGCAGACCTTGTACGAGAGCGGAGGTACGTCGCAGGAAACTGAGTGGACCTACGAGTTCTACGATCTTTCGGCATACGCCGACAGCAACCCGAACTTCCAGCTTCGCTGGGGTCTGGGATCGACCGACGGTTCGGCCACTTACTCCGGCTGGACGATCGACGATATCGAAATCAAGGGCTACGGACGTGTCGGACTTCCCGACCTGTCAATCGATGCTGATCCCATTATCGACAGTCTCCAGCCCGGAAACGATGTCGCCGAGACCATCGTGGTTCGCAACCTGGGCGAAGGTACTCTTCGCATCTGGTTCGAGACTACCGAGGACTGGATCGACTTTGACGGTTCGGTTCAGGCGATACTGCCTGGTGACAGCCTGATGTTCGACGTCATGCTGGAGTGCGCCACTATGGATTGCGGTACGCACGTCGGTGGTATTCACTTCACGACCAACGATGCCGGCAACCCTGAGGGAGATATCCCGGTTACGGCTCACATTTACAGTCCCGACATTGCTTTGTCTCACAGCGACGTAACCCTGGGTCTGGAGATCGGTTACGAGGCTTCCCGCCCCGTCACGATCACAAACACCGGTCCCGGTCGTCTTGACTGGGTCGTCGCCAGCACCATGCTTCCCAGCGGTGGGAAATCCACTCCGGGACCGCAGGTGGCCAGTGAGACACCGATCATGCATCGTCCGGGCGACGCCGACAAGTCCGACAGGATGGAGTCGGTCTATGCTCCCCGTACCAAGGGCTTTGGCGGACCGGATACCTTCGGGCACCATTGGGTCGATTCGGATGAGTCCGGCGGCCCGGCGCTCGATTGGGTAGATATCTCCACCCTGGGTACCGAAGTGACACTCGGCGATGATGAAGCGTCTGGTGCCATATCTCTGGGTATGGGTTTCCCGTTCTACGATTCGGTTTACACTCAGCTGTTTATCGGATCCAACGGTATCGTCTGCTTTGACGAGGCTTCGGCGGCCCGTTATAACCTGGAGTTCCCGCATACCAACTTCAAGGCCGGTATCGGAATGTTCTGGGATGATCTGGATCCGCGTCGGGGCAACTCGCAGATTGTCCACTACTACGATGCTGCCAATGAGCGGTTCATCGTGAGTTTCAACGAGGTAACGCTTTACCTGGGTACCACCGGAACCGGCTCGCTGAACTTCCAGGTGCACTTGTACGCCGATGGTACGGTTCAGCTCCACTACGGAGTCATGGATCCGGGTGAAAAGGATCTCTTGAGCGCCGGGATCGGCATCCAGAATTCCACCCAGGACGATGGTCTGACGATTCTGAACAACGCTGCCTACATGCACGACAACCTGGCCATCGAGATTGCCTCGCAGCGCTGGTTGTCGGTCAGCCCCGCAGGCGGCTCGATTCAGCCGTACAACGACTCCACCATCCAGGTGCTGTTCGATGCCACAGAACTCGAGGCCGGTGTTTACAACGGTCTCCTTCAAGTGACTTCAAACGATCCTGACACACCGTCGATGACCATACCGGTTGCGCTGACCGTAACCGAGCCGATCACCTACATCTGCGGTGACGCCGATGGCAACGGTGAGGCCGCGATCATTAGCGATCTGGTTTACCTGGTCGCCTATATGTTCAGCGACGGCCCGCCTCCGCCGGAAATGGCCGCCGTCGACGTTGACGGATCGCCGGGATATTCGATCGGAGATCTGGTCTACATGGTTGACTTCATGTTCAACGGTGGACCGGCTCTCAACTGCGAATAGTCCTGACAGATAGTTTGACACTTACAGCCGCCTCTCGCATTGCGAGGGGCGGTTTTCTATTTCCTTGCTATGGAAGTCCCGTACAGCTATTGTCCGACCAACCGCGTATCGGTCTGAGAATAGGGATCAGTGCGCTAAACTACTGGAGAGCAAAGAACAGTCATGAAGATAGGCTATGTACAACTCGCCCCTGAACTGGGAAACCCCGAATCGACCAGAGATAAGGTAAATCAGCTGCTGTCGCAGATCGAGGATGTGGACCTGATAGTGCTACCTGAGTTGTGCAACTCGGGCTACAAGTTTGAGTCAAGGGAGCAAGCTCTGAGTCTTGCGGAACCTATCGACAAGAGTCCTTTCCTGGATCTAATCTCGCAGCATTGCGCGCGCCTGGACGCTCACGTCGCAACCGGGTTGAATGAGGTGGAAGACGACAAGCTGTTCAACACGTCCGTTTTAATGGGCCCAGGAGGCTTTGTGGGGAAGTATCGCAAGCTTCACCTGTTCTGGGATGAGTTTGATATCTTCGAGAAGGGCAACCTCGGCACTCCAGTATTTGATCTCGGTGAGTACCGTCTGGGAATGCTTATCTGCTTTGACTGGCTCTTCCCCGAGGTCTGGCGTCTCTTGGCCCTGAACGGGGCCGACATCATTTGCCATCCCTCGAACCTCGTGCTTCCTGGGCTTTGCCAGAAGGCGATTCCCGTCCATGCGGTGATCAATCGCGTGTTTGCGATCACAGCCAATCGAATTGGCACCGAGGGTGACCTGACCTTCACCGGCCTGTCGATCATGGCCGACCCGAAAGCGAACGTCCTTGCCCAGGCACCTCCGGACAAAGAGGATGTCTGCGTTGTGGATATCGATATCTCGGAGGCGCGCAACAAACAGCTGACGCCACGCAATCATGCCTTCAACGACCGCCGCCCGCAATTGTATCGGGGGTTGGTGGAGTAGGCGAATCATCCCTAAGACATTTTTCAACAAAACTTTAGCTTGACATCGGCGATAATTTGTGTACTAATCATTCCTGTAATGATTATTGCTTTTAAACTTAAATGTCGAGAATGGAATGTCTGAAGACAAACCTATTGATGCATCGGCAGCCCGGCCGATTCCCGGTGACAGGTATGATCTTCGTGTATTGCAGTCCCTCAGGCAGATCATAAGGGCTATCGACCTGCACTCTCGTCGCTTGCTTAAGGATCACAGAATTACCAGTCCGCAGTTAGTGACTCTTCTCACCATTAAGGAGAGGCAGCCGGTCACGGCCAGGAATGTCGCTTCTGAGATTCACCTAAGTCCCAGCACTATGGTAGGAATCCTGGATCGCCTGGAGACCCGGAAGCTCGTACATCGTGAGCGGGACACACACGATCGTCGGATGATACACCTAACGCTCACATCTCAAGGAGAGGCTCTCGTGGAAAAGGCGCCGTCGCCGCTGCAAGACACATTGGCAGAAGCCATGGGGAACCTGGATGACGAAGAGCTAGCCACCATAGCCGAGTCACTGGAACGAGTAGTGAGCTTGATGCAAGTACAGCATCTTGATGCCGCGCCGATTCTCGAAACCGGACCAATCAACGGGACGACCAACAAGGAAGGGGGCAAGAACAATGTCTGAGGCAACTACCGAAGAGGAGACAGTTCTGGGGACAATGTCTCCCCGACAAAAACAGATTACGCACGCAATCGAGGAAGATGAGAAGCTATCTCCCTGGAACGATTGGCAGTGGCAAATGCGCCATTGCATCAAAGACCTGGAGACATTTGAGCGCCTGCTGGGCATCGAACTCGAGCCCGAAATGAGAGCCGACTTCAACCGCACTGTTCAGAGATTCCCTCTCTCGATTACTCCCTATTACCTCTCCCTGATCAGTACCAAAGACCTTGTCAACGATCCGGTCTTCCGTCAGTCCTTTCCTTCTCCGCTGGAGCAGGTAGTTCAGAAGACCGATATGGTCGACCCACTCAACGAGGATGGAGATTCTCCCGCTCCCTGCATTACCCATCGTTACCCTGATCGTGTCTTGTTCCTGGTGAGTAACACCTGTGCCATGTACTGCCGCCACTGTACACGAAAGCGGACCGTCGGTGATATAGACTCAATCCCATCTCGTAAAGAGATGATGGCCGGAATGGACTACATCCGCAAAACACCCGAGATCAGAGATGTGCTTCTGAGCGGCGGCGACCCGTTTCTTCTCAGTGATCGTCGAATCGACTGGTTGCTCACTGAGCTGAGGAAGATTGATCATGTTGAGATAATCCGCATTGGCACCCGCAGCCCGGTGGTTTTGCCGCAAAGAGTCACACCCTCGCTGGTCCATATTCTCAAGAAGCACCACCCACTTTGGATCAACACACATTTCAATCATCCCCGAGAGTTGACTGCCTCCTCACGGCGCGCCCTGTCGATGCTGGCCGACGCCGGACTGCCGCTGGGCAATCAGTCGGTACTACTGGCGGGCGTAAATGATTGTCCGCGGATTATGAGATCCCTGCTTCACAAGTTGGTCTACAACCGCGTCCGCCCTTACTACCTTTATCAATGCGATCTGGCCGAAGGCCTGGGTCACTTCCGAACACCGATAGGTAAGGGTATCGAAATCCTGGAGAGCCTCATTGGTCACACCAGCGGGATTTGCGTTCCGACGTACGTGATTGACGCCCCCGGCGGCGGAGGCAAGATCCCGGTTACGCCCAACTATCTTATCAGCTGGTCGACCAACAAGGTTGTCCTGCGCAACTACGAAGGTGTTATCACCACCTATAAGGAGCCGGATAGCTACGAACCGGTCTTTTGTGACCGCAATTGCGAGCGTTGCGAGCTCCAGCTGACGACCGAGGATGCCGACGAGTGGAAGGCAGTTGGAATCGAGAAGCTGCTCTCCGATGAGAACCAGGCGATCGCCCTGGTTCCCAGCGACAACGAACGTGTCGAAAGGCGAAATGGCTCGTGAGTGTAGTCGATTACGCGGTTTTCGCGCTGTACTTGATGGGTGTGTTGTCGATCGGGTTCTATTACTTCCGGCGCAACAAGACTACCGAGGACTATTATGTCGGTAGCCGTTCGATCAAGTCGCATCACGTAGGGTTGTCGATTGTAGCGACCGATGTTGGCGGAGGTTTCTCTATCGGACTGGGTGGAGTCGGATTCGTAATGGGCCTTTCCGGATCGTGGCTGCTGTTTACCGGACTGGTCGGAGCCTGGCTGACGGCGGTTTTGATAATCCCGCGAATCAAGTCTATCGACAGCGGCAATGCCATGATGACTTATCCCGATTTCCTTAGATTCCGATTCGACAATCGCGTGGCTTTGCTGGCAGCTGTCATTTCCGGCATCGGGTATCTGGGATTTACAGGAGCCCAGGTGCTGGCCGGAGCCAAACTGGCATCTGCGACGATTCTACAGAAAGCCCCGCTGGGATTAGATCCTCTTCAGTTCGCCATCTACGTGATCGCTGTAGTAACCATACTCTACACCGTCGTGGGTGGACTGAAGGCCGTGATCTACACCGACACGATTCAGTGGATCATTCTTCTCTCCGGATTGATCCTGGTTACTATTCCGGTGACGCTGAGCGAAATCGGGGGAATATCGCGACTCACCGAAGATCTCCCCGAGGAGTTCTTTTCGCTGGCCAATATCGAAGCGGTAACATTTGTCAACTGGATGGTGACGATCATACCTATCTGGCTCGTAGGGATGACTCTCTACCAGCGGATGTATGCCTGTAAGAACGAAAAGGAAGCCCGCCGGGCGTGGTATATAGCCGGGTTGTTCGAGTACCCGATAATGGCTTTCGCAGGCGTATTCCTGGGCATGTGTGCTCGCGTCGTGTTTCCCGAGGCAGAGTCCGAGATGGCCTTGCCTATGCTGATCAGAGATATGCTTCCGATTGGAGTAACGGGGATTGTCATTGCTTCTTACTTCTCGGCGATTATGTCGACCGCCGACAGTTGCCTTATGGCCTCGTCGGGAAACTTTGTTAACGATGTCCTTGAAAGATACTTTTACAGGCAGACTGACGCCAAAAAGTCTATGCGCCTTTCCATGGTCGTAACCGGTATCATCGGCGTGCTGGCTATTGTCATGGCCAGCCAGTTTACGAAGGTTCTCGATGCCATCCTCTACGCCTATTCATTTATGGTGTCCGGACTGTTCATTCCCACTCTGGGAGCTTACTTCTGGAAGAAAGCCAGTTCGATTGGAGCTTTTGCAGGTATGCTTTCAGGCGGTTCGCTCACATTGCTTTTACTGACGGGAGTAGTCGCACTTCCTGAGAGCATCGAAGCCTGGGGGTTCGACCCCAGCCTCTATGGGATCGTGGTTTCGGCGGTCGGCCTGATAGTCTTCTCCCTGGCCTTCCCAGACCAAACCAGGCACCAAGAAAATGAGTGATATGCTACAAGACAAGATCGAGACCGTTGGTCACAGCTCGATTCAGCATGGCCCTTCAAGCAACCGGGTCTACTTGATGAAGTTGGATCGGAGTGATGTCCCCAGGGTAATCATGGATATCGAAGAGCTGGCAATCAAGAACGGCTACACTAAGCTTTTCGCCAAAGTCTCGGAATCTGCTCGCGACTCTTTCGTCTCCGAAGGTTACCGCCTGGAAGCTGCAATCCCCGGATTCTATAGAGGCGAAGAAGATGCCTTCTTCCTCGGAAAATACCTGGACGAGGACCGAACCAAGGTCGTGGACCGCAATACTCTCAGTGACATTCTTGTCCTAGCCAAAGCTAGAGGCGAAGCCAAAGTGGAGTTAGGTGCTCTTCCGACGGGAATGTCGATTGTTCCCTGCGGCCCGGAGCATGCCGTGGAGATGAGTCAGGTGTATAGGGAGGTCTTTCCGACCTATCCTTTCCCTATTCATGATCCCGGCTACTTGCGAGATACAATGTCAAGTCACGTTGACTATTTCGCTGTGGTCAGGCTGGGGCAGATCATTGCTCTCTCCTCGGCCGAAATGGACAGCCAGGGGCAAAACGTCGAAATGACCGACTTCGCGACCCTGCCCGACCACCTGGGTCAGGGCTTGGCGGCCTATCTGCTGGAGTTCATGGAACACGCCATGAACGAGAGAGAAATGATTACCGCCTACACGATCGCAAGAGCCGTTTCGCCGGGCATGAACATTACCTTCGCCAAAATGGGCTACATTTTCGGCGGACTCCTCGTGAACAATACTCAAATCTCCGGCTCTATCGAAAGCATGAACGTCTGGTACAAGAAGCTGCGATAGGTTTGGTTCTCGCCCCTCAGTAGTCATGAATACGGTCTGTTTCGGGCGGGCGTGCCTCCTCGATCTCGACGTGGCTTCGACCGCCGCCCGCAATTGTATCGGGGGCTGGTGGAGTAAGTCGACCGGTTTACTTCTTGCGCTTAAATACGTTGCTCATCATTTCCTTGTGACCTTCTTCGGTCTTCTGGAAAAGAGTCCAGACGTACTCGTCCTCTCCGGTGAAGGTCCAGGTCTCGTGATAGTCACCGCTGTATTGGCCGTAGGTCACGAGATCACACTTGATCGTGTCGCCGTGGAAGTTCATGGTGTAATCCCACAGATCCACGCCCGCGCCGATTCCCGTGGCGTATCCACGCACCTT
>Ga0180436_10001575_pt1 | contig 22120 bp, 19 predicted proteins | sample SS_ome_2_FD_132434 | JGI IMG/M metagenome (GOLD analysis project Ga0180436, IMG submission 132434) | Hypersaline lake sediment archaeal communities from the Salton Sea, California, USA - SS_3_S_2 metaG | ecosystem: Environmental > Aquatic > Non-marine Saline and Alkaline > Hypersaline >... | reverse complement strand
GTATCTGAATAATTGAGAGAGAATCCAAAACCACCGAGCTCAGTTGAAGCACCTACAGTCCAGTAGTCATAATCAGCACCGGCAGTGTCATAATCTTGCGTACCCCAGGCTGCAGATAAGGTAACCATGCTAACAGGAACTTCACCCGATAATTCCCAAGACTGCTGACCATCGTAGTCATCAGCATCATAGTAATAAAGAGCTATGCTTCCTGGTCCAACATCAGTTGAAGCACCAATAAAGAATTCTGTACCATCAAAGCTGGAATCACCTGGCGCAGTATATTCGGTTACACCCAGGTCAAGTCCGACCGGACCGACATCACCAGCCCAACCGATATAGTAGTCAATTTCAGTACCACCATATCCGTCTATACTGGAACCCCAGATACCAGCATAAACACCACTGGTGTGCTCAGCATCGAAACCACCTTGGATAGCTGCTTCATTGTTAGAGAAAGATAAACCACGGAAAACATAGTCAGTGGTCATAGCCACGTTGGCAGAAAAAGATAAACCCATGTTTTCTTCTGCAGAAACTGCTGATGACATACCTAAAGTAGAAAGACCCATTACTGCAGCGCTACATGCTACTGCGATTTTTTTCAATTTCATTTAAAAACTCCCGAGTCACCATGACTCATTAATTGCTAAAAAATAAATTCCAGGATTGTTACGCTTGTGACTCTTCCATGAATAAGCGATACAGGTACTTTGCACAAGCAATGCCAATTTATTTTTTTCTAACAAATACAAAAACTTAAAAATATCTGTTGTATTTTTGATACTATTTGTACAATAACCACGCACTATTAGGATGCATATATTTGTGCATCGCCCCATATTAGTGCGTCATTTTAGTGCAATATGTAGACTGGACACTCAAGCCTGTTCTGGCTTAAGGTTCGCTTATGATTGATGCAAAGATTTTTGACGATATTTCCCAGCGTATTGCCGGTCAGATGCCTTCCGGTTTTCAGGTATTACAAGACGACCTGAAAAAAAATGTGCGTGCTGCCGTTGAAGCCAGCCTGTCACATCTGAACCTGGTCACCCGTGAGGAATTTGATGTGCAGGCCAAAGTGCTTGCGCGCACTCGCGCCAAACTGGAAGGTTTGGAAAAACAGGTTGCTGAACTGGAAAAAAGCCGGTCTTCAGATTAGTTAATTTTGTTAACTCAAATTCATGGCAGTTTTCAAAGGCTGCAGTTGCTTCTCATAATGTTGCCAATGTTCCATCGCAGAAGTGTATATTGGTTGCCGAACCTGAGCCGCACTTGGTGTATTGACCGACCTATCGGTCTGAAAAAACTCCAGACAACTTTCCTCAAACGGTAAACCGCAATAATCCAGCATGGTTCTTATCTCTTCAGCTGGGTCTTTAATCAGATTCTCATATTTCAAATTAAAAATCCTGCCGGGTAACTGCTGTTCCCAAAAAGCCATTATATCCTTGTACATCAAAAAATATTTACCTAAATCAACAAGATCGGTTGCATAAGGTTCTGTCAAAGAAAAATGATAGCGGTAGATAGAAAAGCAGGTTGCAAAAGGATTTCTCTGGCAGTGAATAATTTTCGAATTAGGAAAGATTTTGGCAATCAGCCCGATATATCGAAAATTGTAAGGCCTTTTATCCGTAACAAATTTTGCTGCTGTTTTTCGTGATACTTTATTAATGTATTGATCTGCAAGTGCTGCCCAATCACTGTCGGCTAGTTTTTCTATGGCCTCAGGAAACTGTTTACCTGTTCTGACCTGAATTTCATTTACCAGATTATTGATGTCTTCTAATTCGCCAGCACCATACACCTGAGAATGACTTGCCAGTATCTGTTCTGCCAATGTTGTTCCTGAGCGCGGCATACCTAATATAAATACAGGTGTAATACTATTGTTCTGATGAGGGTTCATTGTTTTAATAAATTTATTATCAAACACTTGTTTTATTTTTTCGAAATAACTCGCATCCTGTTCTATGTTGTAAGAAACTGGAAATGTTTCTCGTTTTAAACGATTAGCCTCAGAAAAATATTCAAACGCTTTTTCATAATTTTTTAGATCATCATTTACCTTGCCAAGGGCGTAACACAAATACGCTTTATCACTGGAATTGATCTGCCTTGATTTATAGGCTTTTTCCATAAGACTTATATCATTAGCGCTAATCTCATTCTTGTTCAATAAAGCGATACCATAGTGCGCTTCGCCATAGGACTGTCTGATTTCTCGCGCGCGGCGAAACAGGTTTAAAGCCATCTTTGAGCTGCCCAGGGCAGCACAAACTTTCGCATGATTGACCAAAGCGGTTACCATGGTCCGATCATATTTAAATGCTTTTTGAAAATTATCTTCAGCCTTTTCGTACAGCCCACGCTGCTGATTTAACTTGCCTAATCTAAAAAGCGCATCCGAATTTCTCGGTTTTTGCGTCAATAGGCTTTGGAGTAATTCATCCGCCTCATCAACAAGATCAGTATTTAGATACATATCTATCAAAACAAGCTGTGCTCCAATATGCTCAGGACGCAACTCAAACACTTTTTTCAGGTAAGGTATGCCTGCGTAACTTTGATTGGCAGTATGTAACAAAACACCCATAAAATAATTTGCACATGGGTGGTCAGGTTCCTGAATCAAGATTTTCTGATAAATATTTGCTGCTCGTTCGTTCTGTTTTAAATGAAGATATTTTTCAGCTAAAGCAAGTTCCTTACGAAAAGTGACGCAGTTTAAGGACTGTTGTTTTGACTGCTTGCTTTTACTTTGGCTTTTTTTATTTTTGATCCGTTTTGACATCTGCTGGATAGAACATTGAGGCTATAAGGTTTTGGCTACCAAAGCCTAGACCAGCTGCTTATAAATGGCAATTGAGCATCTCATAAACCGCAAAGCCTTATTATCACAAAAATCCTGTTGTAATCTCCCGTTCAAGATATAATTTATTTTCAATTCATTAATGCCATGGAGGGCATGATGTCACTTGCTATTATTCACACCCGAATTCCCATCGGAGTTCACGCACAACCCATTACCGTAGAAGTTCATCTCTCAAACGGTTTACCTGCCTTCAATATTGTCGGCCTACCCGAAAAAGCCGTGCAGGAAAGCAAGGAAAGAGTGCGCAGTGCCCTGACAAACTGCCAGTTCGAATTCCCGGCAAAGCGTATCACCGTCAGCCTTGCCCCAGCTGATGTGCCCAAGGAAGGTGGCGGTTTTGACCTGCCCATCGCCGTTGGCATTCTGGCTGCCGCCAAACAGGTGTCGGAAAAATATCTTGCCGATATCGAACTGATTGGCGAACTGGCGCTCTCCGGTGGCATTCGTTCAGTCAAAGGCATTCTACCGATCGCCATAGGTTGTGCGAAGGATAACAAACAATTGTTTTTACCTGCGGCAAACCAGGCCGAAGCGACCCTGGTTAATGACCTGGTCTGCTATCCCAGCGAACACCTGCTTGCAGTAACGGCCCATCTTAATGATGTAGAAAAGATCGCACGGTCTGAGGCCTGTGTTTTTCCTGACATCCCCGCATCACATCCAGACCTTGCTGACATCAAAGGCCAACCTCATGCCAAACGCGCACTGACCATAGCGGCAGCGGGCAATCATTCCATGTTGATGAGCGGCCCTCCCGGCAGTGGCAAATCCATGCTGGCCAAAAGATTGCCGGGGCTACTTCCTCCCCTGACAGAACAACAGGCACTTGAAACTGCCGCCATTCATTCAATCAGCACCCAGGACTTCAAACCTGAATACTGGAAACTTCCACCATTCAGACATCCACATCACAGTGCATCGGCTGCCGCCCTGGTTGGCGGCGGCAGCATACCCCGTCCCGGTGAAATTTCTCTTGCCCACAATGGCGTGTTGTTTCTCGACGAGTTAACTGAATTTGACCGACACACGCTCGATGTGTTGCGCGAGCCACTGGAAAACGGCTCCATCAGCATTTCCCGGGTTGCCCGTAAAACAGAATACCCTGCACGTTTTCAACTGATCGCCGCCATGAACCCCTGCCCCTGCGGTTACCTGGGAGACAGCAAACGCGCCTGCGGCACCTGTACTGCAGAGCAGATCCAGCGCTACCAGGGAAAAATTTCCGGCCCCATTCTGGATCGCATTGACCTGCATATTGAAGTACCGGCGATTCCTGCAGAATTACTGATATGCGACAAAAAATCAGGTGCTACTAGTAAATCCGTACGCGAACTGGTTATAAAAACCCGCGGGATCCAGTTACAACGCAGCGGCAAACTCAACCATGCCATGGATAACAACGACCTTGAAACCTGGTGCAGGCCAGAGCCAAAAGGAATGCAACTTTTGCTTAGGGCGATTGATCAACTCGGTCTGTCAGCGAGAGCCTATCACCGCATACTCAAAGTCTCACGAACCATTGCAGATTTGGATAATTCAGAACCTGTTACTATGAACCATGTTGCCGAAGCCATTTCCTACCGCAAACTGGATAAACAATGACTTTCCAATTCGGCTTTAACTGATTCAAAAAAAACATTTTGCTGATGGCCCATCCACTGGTTCATTTCCCACAAATCTCCAACAGGCTTATCAGTATTCACATCGATGGCCTGGTAGCCATCCGGACCAAATTCGGGTGTCATGGTCAACGATGTCATTGCCCGTTTAACCATGGCCAGCCACAGCATTTTCCACCAGGCCTGATGTCTTTGCAGTTCATGGCTGTAACGGGCATGCCTGGGATCCGGCACCTGCGGACCCTGATCGTAACCAACGCGTGCATGGATATGATGCGCCCTTGGCGCCAACGCTTCGATTACATCGATTTCCGTGTCCATCAGGCGCTCACACACCACGCACCAGTGACTGAAATCGAAAGTAAGATTCAGCTCGGGCAACTCCCGGCATATTCTTGCAGTTGTCCAGGGATTGAAAAAAGAACGGCTACGGTGAGTTTCAAAACTGACCAGGATGCCGGCTGATGCTGCCAGCTCCATGATCTGGCCAAAAAGATCAACACTCTGCGCCTCGTCCCAGGCATCACAACCTGCGAGTGTGGTAATGAACAGGGGGTCCAGTCTCATGCTGTCATCAAGTCTTCTTTTGAAAGAATCAAAATGCTTCCCGAGTGAAGCCTGGCGCTCCGGTACATAAGTCCCCGCCGTTGTGATCTCGGCAATGTACTTCAGTCCAGAGTCATTCAACTGTTGTCTGAAACTAACCTGGTTCTTTTGCTGCGTCGGTGCCTGCCCTTCTATACCCTGGAATCCCGCCCGGGTTGCGTCGTCAATGGCCTGGTTCAGTGTACCCTCGTGACCCCAAAGAGTTTTAAACAATGACAGCTGCAACATGTTATCGGTTATCCAGTGCCTTTTTGAAAGTTTCAATGGCAAAATTGAAAAAATCACCCAAACCGTCTTGCAACTCCTGCGACAACGTTATCAGCTTGGAACGCTTGTCGTCAGGGTTGGGCATTTCCACCAGGTAGCCCATCTTTACGGCACGATCGACATATTTTTTGGCAGTCTGTGGGCCCAGATGATGAATATATTGACTCGCTTCCATTTTCGTTACCGGCTTGTTCTGTAACCATAACTCGGTGAAAAGATCTGAATAGTTCAGATCATAGAAATCCTGTTCTTTAAGAAAATTCAACCAGTAGGCATCCATACTTTTTAATGCCATGACAAACGAGCGCTGTTTTTTATGGGAATATTTTTTCATTGCTGCTCCGACGATCAGGTTCGGTGATTCTGCAGCATCCAACAATAATATTCAATAATTTACCATTAAAAGTAATATTAAATTTATTGTTAATTATAATTCTATATGCAAGAATTCAAATATCCTCATCTTTTCATTACAGAGTTATGGAAAAAGATACACCCAGTAAACAGCGCATCTGGCGAGACCGGGAAGGCATCCTTCCCAATCTGGTTGCATTGAGTTATGCCATTGCCGGTCACCTTGCCGGCATCTATTTGCTGCTGCAGCCAACATGGTATCTGTTAGTTGCAGGTATTCTGCTCACGGGACACACACTGGTGATTTGCGCCTACCTGGTTCATGAAGCGGCACATATGACCCTGTTCAAGTCGAAAAAGCACAATACACTGTTAGGCGAAGTTCTGCTTTGGTTGACCGGCGCTTCCTATGCCTCTTTTGAACGCATTAGACATATGCATCTGCGCCATCACAAAGACAGGGCTGACGTCAGTTGCTTCGATTACCAGGCTTTCCTTGACAAGCGTTCGCCGGCGGTACGCAAGCTCGTGCTGATGCTGGAATGGGCCTATATTCCTGCCGTTGAATTGATCATGCATGCACAGGTCATCATCCGGCCTTTCAACGAAGAGCAGCTGAAAGCCTACCGCCTGCGAGTGATTCTCAGCGGAGTCAGCAGACTGGTATTTTTTAGCTGGCTGTTTACTGTTTCCCCTTTCGCGCTACTTGGCTATGCTATTGCCTACTGGATCATGCTGCAGGCCTTATTTCTGGCTGATGCCTTTGCCCACACCTACGAGGCTTTCTTTGTCACAGGCCAGCATGACGAGATTCCACAACACCACAGAGACAGGGATTACGATGTCAAACATACTTATTCCAATCTCGTGTCTGTAAGGCATCCCTGGCTAAACCTGCTGAACCTGAATTTTGGCTATCATACTGCCCATCATGCCCGTGCCAGCGTCGCCTGGCACCAACTACCCGAGTTTCATCGTAAAATCTATGATGAAGGCGACCATGAACAGATACTTCCCTACAGTGAGCTTCTGAAAACCATCCATCGTAACCGTCTTAACCGTGTGTTCGTTGACGACTATGGTGATGTCGGTAAGGGCCAGAGTCGGGGAGACAATTTTGTGGGTGCCCATGGTGTTTCTTTTCTGAGTATTGTCTAGGCCATGCAGATTTCACACCGTGATAAAAATGTCCTGGTCACCGGCGGTGCGACCGGTATCGGACGCGCCATTGCCGAAGCTTTTGCCCATAGTGGTGCCAATGTATTTATCAACCACCTTAAGCAGCAGGACCAAATGAGACAAATACGTAAAGAAGCCTCTATCAAAGGTGATTGGTCAGCAGATGTCAGTGACAGAAGTGCTATTAACAACATGGTCGCAGACATTGAACAACAGTACGACAGCATCGATATACTGATTAACAATGCCGCCGTCAGCAACCCAAGAGCCTTTCTCGAGACCCGTGAAGCAGACTGGGACGAAGTCATTAACATTAATCTTAAAGGCGCCGTTTTTACCAGCCAGGCCGTGATACCGGGCATGCTTAAAAAACAGGATGGCTGCATCATCAATATTGTTTCCGAGCTTGGTTACCTGGGGCGTGAAAACTTTACAGCCTACAGCGCTTCCAAGGGTGCGCTGATCACCCTGACACGTTCACTTGCCAGGGAATTTGCACCTGCCATCCGCGTCAATGCCATTGCTCCTGGCCCGGTCATGACTGACCTGCTGCGTGGTGAAATAAAGAACGATCAGGACCTGCAAAAAGAACAGGCTATTCCGTTGCAACGCATTGCAGAACCCGAAGAAATTGCAGGCACAGCTGTCTTTCTTGCATCCGATCATGCCAGGTTCTATTGCGGCGATATCCTCAGCCCGAACGGTGGAGCAATGATGCGATGAACACAGTCAATGCCGAGATGATGTCCTGGCCAGAGTATGAGGCACGCATCAAGTCAGGAGCACCGGTCTTTCTACCGGTTGGGGCCCATGAGCAGCATGGTCCACATCTACCGATAGCCACTGATGCCATCTTTGCGCAGGAAATAGCCGAGCGCGTTGCGCAAACCCTGGGGGGACTGGTACTGCCCGTTGTGCGCTATGGTTATAAGTCACAGGCTCGTTCCGGTGGTGGTCAAACCTTCAGCGGTACCATCAGTGTTGACGGAGCCACACTCACCGGCCTGGTGCTGGACATCCTGCGAGAACTTGCCCGGCATGGTGCCTCGCAATGTATTGTTGTAAACGGCCATTTTGAAAACCAGTGGTTTCTGACAGAAGCCATCGAGCTTGCCCAGCGTGAATTTGCGCTTTCGCAGCGTGCCATGACAGTGATACGTACCGAATACTGGGATTTCACACCGCAACAGGTCTACGATGAAATTTTCCCGGAAGACTTTCCAGGCGTTGACCTTGAACATGCCGCATTGATTGAAACTTCGATGATGCTCTACCTGCATCCGCAATGGGTCAGACAGGAACTTATCCCCGATGACCCACTGGCATGCTTTCCTGACTATGATACTTATCCACAATCCGGCGCCTGCGTACCACAAAGCGGTGTACTAGCACCTGCCGGTAGAGCCAGCATGGAAAAAGGCCAGCTGCTGGTTGAGTCCATTTGCGGAAACATGTCGCGGGAATTAAGTGCCGCATTGAAACAGGTGGTATAGATCGATGCAACGCCTTTCGCTGCCAGTTATTGTGTTATTCATCAGCTCCATAGGCTGGGGACTGACCTGGTTGCCGTTAAAATTTCTCTCCGCACAGGATATGGAGGGTTTGCAGCTGATTCTTATCGCCTTTGGAGCCTCGGCGATCGTGCTGATACCACTCACTTATCGGCAGCGCAGCCACTGGCAGGGTCACTTTCATCTATTGCTGTTAATCGCTTTGTTTGGCGGTTTTGCCAACCTGGCCTTTCAGACGGCTATCTATCACGGGGATGTCATCCGGGTGATGATCCTGTTTTACCTGTTACCGGTGTGGAGCGTTCTGGGCGGTCGCCTGTTCCTCGGAGAACAGATTGATCTCAAACGCATGATTGGCGTGATTGCCGCATTAAGTGGTGCTTTTCTGATCCTTGGTGGTCCACAAATATTCAACAGCCCGCCTGGCTGGATTGATTTACTGGCCATCGGTGCCGGATTGAGCTTTGCAATGAATAATCTTGTATTCCGCTATACCGAAGCGTTGCCACTGACCGGTAAAGTCAACGCCGTTTTTGCTGGCTGTGCACTGATGGTAATGCTCTACCTGCTGACAATGCAGCCTGCCGCCACAAGCCTAACACCAAGCAATGTCACACTGACCATAGCCTATGGCATCGGCTGGATCATGCTGATTACCTTTGGTACACAATGGGGAGTTGAACGCCTGGAAGCCGGCAGGGCATCAATCATTATCATCATGGAGCTGGTTGCAGCAGTACTGTCTGCCGCGATGATTCTGGGAGAGACTCTACAGGGCCTGGAACTGGTCGGCGGACTACTGATCTTAGCAGCGGCCCTCACCGAGGTTTTTCGGCCCGAAACTCAACCTCAATACGCATGACCACTGTTCGCTGTTAATACTGGCTACTGTGTACTTTTCAGGTACTCGCGCCAGCTTCCCAGGTGAGTAATATCTTCGGCTGCGGATAAGGCATGAGACTCACACACAAACCCCTGCAACCATTGACCTGTTTCGGTTTCAATCATGCCAATACCCAGCGGGTAGGCAATACCGGCAACAAAGGAACCGAACTGCTCCAGTGGTATCGCCCAGATTTCGATGTCAATATTTTCTCCTGCTTCAGCACGCACCATTCCTGGCCGGTACGGAGGCCCACCCGGCAAGGCGTACAAACGATAATCGCCACTGCTGCGTGTTGCCTCGAGCAGGTAGGCACCACGTTCGGTCAACTGGTAGTTAAGAGACAGTCCTGAAAGGTGTGCGCCGCAAACGGCAACGGTAGTCCAGCCTTCTGGTAATTTTTTTGATGAAACAGCTTCAGACGGCAAGGGTAAATCCATTGCACCCTGGGTAGACAAAAGTGTGCGATGCAGACGGTCACCCACTGCCATCAATGCACGGTCGGTATAAGCCGGCGCAAACAATGTCACACCGAAAGGCAGCCCGCTATGCTCAAAGCCCACCGGCACCGCCAGCGCACTGAAGTCCAGCAGGTTCATGAAATTGGTGTAATAACCGAGGTTACTGTTCAAGGTGACCGGATCAGCCTCGACTTCGTCAATGGTATAGCAGCGACCAGCGGTGGGCGTAACAATGAAATCAAGCGCATCCCAGACAGGCTCAGTCTGGCGTCGTAACTGTGCCAGGCGGTATTGCGACCTGAAAGCATCTGCTGCCAGTGGATCCGCGCCGCCGCCAATTATGTCGCGTGTTACCGGGTGCATTGCATCCGGCTGCTGCTGGATAAATGTCTCAATGGCAACATAACGTTCTGTCACCCAGGGCCCCTCGTACAACAGTCGCGCCGCCTTTAGAAAAGGCTCGAAATCTATTTCCTGCCGGGTTCCACCGAGTGCTTCAAGCTTCACAACAGCCTGCTGAAACAGCTTTTCACCTTCATCATTGCCGAAAAAGGCCAGTTGATCTGCTCGCGGAATGCCGAAACTGAAATTGCCGGCATCGAAAGCCGGTTCACTGGCAGGCGCCCTTCTCGCATATTCATCATCACTGTCAAAACGACCTGCAACATCCAGCACACGCTGTGCATCACCGCTGCACAAGGCAAATACCGAAACACAGTCGAGCGAACGACACGCGGGTACAACACCCGAGGTACTCAGCCAGCCCCTGGTTGGCTTGAGTCCAACCAGGTTATTGAAGGCTGCGGGGACACGGCCGGAACCAGCCGTATCAGTTCCCAGTGAAAAACTTACCTGTCCCATCGCCAGCGCCACGGAAGAGCCTGAACTGGAACCACCCGAAACATAGGCCGGGTTAAAACTGTTTTTACCAGCACCATAGGGAGAGCGCGTCCCCACCAGCCCGGTAGCAAACTGATCGAGATTGGTCTTGCCAACTGGAATGGCGCCTGCATCGATCAGGCACTGCACCACAAAGGCATGCTTGGCCGGCGTATAACTGTATTCTGCACAGGCTGCCGTGGTAGGGATCCCGGCCAGATCAATGTTGTCCTTAATCGCAAAAGGGATACCGTACAATGGCTTGTTGTCCGGGTCGAATTCACCCAGCTGCTCCAGGTAGGAATCGACCTGTTCTGCACTGAGACGCGTTATCCAGGCATTGTGATTAGGCTGATTGTCGATGCGCTGCTGAACCATTTGCAGCACATCACGGGCAGTAAAGCTTTTATCGCGATAGCCCTGTTGCAGGGTATTAATATCAAGACTGATATTGCTAATATCCATAACCTTCTCCTCCAATTCCCCTTCAGGCTTCCGACAGTCGCAATATGATCAAGGCCTGGCCAGCAGAAACTGAACTGCCCTGGGAGCAGAGTATCTCCTCCACCACGCCGTCTTCATCGGATTCGATATCAATTTCCATTTTCATTGCCTCAACCACCAGCAGTTCATCTCCCGCTGCCACGCGGTCTCCGACTTTCACGGAAATCTTCCAGACGCTGCTGGTTACAGGTGAAGCCACCGCCATACAGCCTGCGGGAATGTCAAAAGGCGCATCACTGCCAGACACTTCATCCGGCAACTGTTGTTCAAAAGTAGCCTGACCGGTTTCTTCCCAGTGCCGGCGTTCGGCATCAAAGGCGGCCTGCTGTTTCTTTTTGAAGGTCTTGACCTCAGCCTGGTTTTCCTGCAAAAACTGCTGGTACTCACTCAGCTTGAGCGTGGTGTCTTCGATCTTCAGGTTGACACGGCCAAGAGGGAAATCCTCGCGCCACTGTCGAAGCTCCTCCTGGCTGACCTCGTAGAAACGGATCTGGTCAAAGAAGCGCAGCAACCATTGTTTGCCATCTCTGAAATCACGGGTCTGACGGTAGCGGTTCCACATCTGTACCGTGCGCCCGACAAACTGGTAGCCTCCTGGTCCTTCCATGCCGTAGACACACATGTAGGCACCACCAATTCCAACCGCGTTTTCAGGCGTCCAGGTTCGTGCTGGATTGTACTTAGTCGTCACCAGGCGATGACGAGGATCAACCGGTGTTGCCACCGGTGCACCGAGATAAACATCTCCCAGCCCCATCACCAGGTAACTGGCATTAAAGACAACATCGCGCACATCCTGGATTGACTCCAGCCCATTGATACGGCGAATGAACTCGATATTACTCGGGCACCATGGAGCATCAGGCCGTACCGACTGCATGTATTTATCGATTGCCAGCTGGGTAGAAGGATCATCCCAGTACAATGGCAGATGGATAATCCGGCTGGGCACTTCCATATCCGCGATATCCGGCAACTCGCTCTCGGCCTTCTTGAGCAACTCAAGCACCCCGGCCTGCGTGACCTGCTTGCTGTCATAATGCAACTGCAATGAACGGATACCTGGTGTCAGATCGATAATGCCCTCAATATCCTGGTTTTTGACCCACTCCATTAAAGCATGGGCCCGGAATCGCAGGTTTAGATCCAGAACCAGCGGACCGTATTCAATCAGCAGGTAGTTATCACCCGCCTGGCGATAACACACGGCAACAGATTCTTGCGTGGCCTCGGCACGATAAAGAATGGGGCTGGCCGAAGTGTTGGGAACAAGGCCCGACAGCCCGGAAATTTCAGATGCATCCAGTTTTTCGATTAATTGTTGCTGTGCCTGTTGCAGAGTCGCAGCCTCATCAACCGAGATGCAATGGAATCGCACGGTATCACCTGGTTTTAGCTGTCCCATCTTCCACAACTCGGCCTGCACGATGGTAGCCGGGCAAACAAAACCACCCAGGCTTGGCCCATCAGGCCCAAGGATGATGGGCATGTCTCCGGTAAAATCTATGGCGCCAATGGCATAGGCATTATCATGAATATTCGAAGGATGCAGGCCAGCCTCGCCGCCGTCTTCACGCGCCCATTCCGGCCTGGGGCCTATCAGGCGCACACCGGTACGGCTGGAGTTGTAATGTACCTCGTAGTCACTATTAAAAAAGGTCTCGATATCATTATCAGTAAAGAAGTCTGGCGAACCATGAGGACCATACATGACGTGTATATCCCAGTGATTGCCATACTCCGGAATGACTGCCTCGTCAGCCGCAACACAGCTGGACAGATCAGCACCGGAGTGATTCAGACGCATCACATCACCAACCTGCAGTGCACGTCCTGCATGACCACCAAACTGTCCCAGGGTAAAGGTGGTGCGACTACCCATGTATTCGGGCAGATCAAAACCGCCTTTTACTGCCAGGTAGGTGCGATTTCCCGGGCCACTGACGCCGCGCAACTTCAGGATACTGCCCGCCTTTATGGCAACCGGCTTCCAGTAATCGATCTCCTCGCCATCGAGTAGCGCCTTCATATGTGCACCAGTCAGTGCAATTACCGTATCAGCATTAAACTTAAGAGCTGGGCCGGTCACCGTCATCTCGAGACCCGCGGCTTCCTCCCCATTTCCCAGCAGACGATTGGCAAGACGGAAAGCCAGCGTATCCATGGGACCTGAGGGAGGCACACCAATATCCCAGTAGCCAGTTCGGCCGGGGTAATCGACAATAAAGCTCTGGGTACCAGGTGAAACAACGTCGATCGTCAATGGACGAAATTCAAACCTGTCCAGGTATCGAGTGTAGTGTTCACCTTTAACAAAGGTCTCGTCATCAAGAATCTGCTCAAGATAGGCCAGGTTGGATTCAATACCATAAAGTGCAGTGCCATTCACTGCCGCGCGCAGTTTATTACGCGTAGCTTCACGGTCATCTTCATGGGCAATGACCTTGGCAATCATCGGATCGTAGAAAGCCGACACCTCGCTGCCCTGTTCTACCCAGGTATCGACACGTACTTCAGAGGAAAACTGCATTTCGGATAACAATCCCGCGCAGGGCTGGAAATTCTTGCCGGGGTCCTCGGCATAGACACGTACCTGCATGGCACAACCCGAAGGAGCATGCAGATAGCCATCAATAAAAGCAGTATCTCCGGCAGCTGCCCGCACCATCCATTCCACCAGGTCAACACCCGTGACTTCTTCTGTCACCCCATGCTCAACCTGCAGGCGCGTATTAACCTCAAGGAAATAAAACTCGTGCGTCTGGCTATCAAAGACATATTCGACGGTGCCTGCAGAACGATAATTTACTGCCTTGCCGAGGCTGACCGCAGCCTCCATCAGGCGACTACGCAATTCTTCACTGATGCCCGGCGCCGGCGTTTCCTCGATCACTTTCTGATTACGGCGCTGCAAGGAACAGTCGCGTTCGCCCAGGGCGACGACCCCACCCTTACCATCACCAAAAATCTGTACCTCGACATGGCGTGCTTTCTCGACAAATTTTTCAAGAAAGATGCCGCCCTGGCTGAAGTTGGCGCGTGCCAGGCGTTCGACGGAGTGAAAGGCATCCGTGAGGTCAGCTTCTGACCAGCACAGTTGCATGCCGATACCGCCACCACCGGCTGTACTCTTGAGCATCACGGGATAACCAATACGAATGGCTTCCTTTTGGGCATGCTCAAGATCATCAAGCAGCCCGGTACCCGGCAACAATGGCACATTGTTTTCAGCCGCCAGCGTACGCGCTGTATGCTTGAGTCCAAAATCACGCATCTGCTGACCCGTTGGACCGATAAAGGCAATGCCCTCCTGTTCACAGATTTCTGCAAACTCGGCGTTCTCACTGAGAAAACCATAACCGGGATGAATCGCCTCGGCACCATGCTCCCTGGCAACGGCGAGGATCTTTTTATAATCCAGGTAACTTTCTGCAGCAGGTGCCGGCCCGATGCAGACAGCCTCATCGGCCTGACTCACATGAAGGGAAGCCTTGTCGGCTTCCGAATACACCGCCAGCGACTGGATACCCATCGAGCTGAGCGTACGGATGATGCGACAGGCAATCGCACCACGGTTGGCAATCAATACTTTATTAAACATGGCGTTTTATCTTTATGGTGGCGAGTCGTCTCGCCGTTAACACCAGGTCACCGGGTCGTCCCGGAGACTTAATCCCAGATCAGTACCTCAACGGGCGTTGGATTATACGCATTACAGGGATTATTCAACTGTGGGCAATTTGAAATCAGTAGGATGACATCCATTGCAGCCTTCATCTCAACATACTTGCCCGGTGCAGAAACCCCGTCAGCAAAGCTCAGGCCACCATCAGCGGTCACAGGTACATTCATGAAGAAATTGATGTTGTGCGTAATGTCACGCTTGGTCATACCAAACTCTTCATTCTCTGCCACGGCCAGCATCCAGCTGTCACGACAGGCATGCATACATTTCTTTTCCAGGGCATAACGCACGGTATTGCTCTCGGTGGCACAGGCACCGCCCACGGTATCGTGCCGTCCACAGGTATCGGCGGTAATCTCGAGCATCAGGTTTTGCTCGTTGGATAACAGGCGCGTACCTGCAGAAAGGTAAACATTACCCTGCTCGCGAATGGTATCCACTGCACTGTATCGTTCGCTGGGGTCATTGGCGTTGTAAAACAGGGTATCTGCCGCCTGGTTACCTTCAAGGTCCAGGATACGAAAGGTCTGTCCGGCCTTGACCACTTTCATGTAGTAATCGCCGGCCGGTACGACTTCACGATCAACGGCGTCTTCTACTTTGAGTGTACTTTCCTTAATCATGACAGCACCCCGCACCCAAATGAAAAATCTCGTTGTTTTTGAAGCCGCGCTGGTTTTCTTCTCTCAGGTTCATGCAGAAATCATCACTGGCGACCTCGGCAGCCTGGCGGATCTGGTAAGTAATCGACTTACGAGGATATTCCTGTGCAGGGCTGAGCGGATGAGGACAGGTATGCATCAGCACCAGGGTGTCCATTTCGAAACGCAGCTCGATATAATCGCCTGCCTTGCTGTTATCCTCGAGGTATTTCAGATTGCCTTCGTCATCAACACCCACGGCACTGAACAGGTTAAGGTTAGCCGCCATATCTTTCTTGCCCAGACCATACTTGGCCAGTTCTACCAGGAAGCTGTTGTAACCATTCTGGTTCCAGTCGTTGTGATGCTCCTGGTAAGTACGTTCACCCCACTTTTGTTTGACCATCTTCTTCGTGGTGTTACCGCAGACAGTTTCATGCCAGCCGACCGAGTCTTCAACGATGGAGCAGAAAATTCGGCCCATATCGGAATACAGGCAGTTGCCTTTGGTCAGTTTGAAAGTGTGCTGGCACTTCAGAGTATCAGGCGCGTTGTAGCGCTCAAGAAGATTCACCGGGTTATACAACAGCATACCGACATTAGCATCGCCTTCATTATCGATCAGGCGCAATGACGTGCCTTTACGCATCTGCATGGACCAGTGACAGGCACCAGCCAGTTTGTCTTCATACAAAATCGTTCCAGGTTCTGGATGTTCTTCCTGCATATTATTGTTCCACTTTATTCAGTTGTTGTTGCCTGTCAGTCAGCTCACCGCCGTCCGGCAGAGGATGCAGCTGCGGGAGAATGGCCGCAGACATCAGCAGCCTGCCCGATAACACGCCGCGACAGGCATTCATACGGTTCACTATCATTTTAAGTTTACTCGCCGGACCCTGTACAAGGATAACCGACAGCGTCTGTTTATGTTCGAGATTGACATTCAGCGCACTGATAACCTCGTCAACATATTCATGCTGCAGATCAGATAATTGTTTCTGCACGCCTGGTATGGAGTGGTCATACACCAGGTTGATGGTTCCAGCCATGATAGTCTCACCCAGTTCCTGATGATGTTCAGTAAGCTGGTAATGAATCATGTCGGCAATAGCCTGGGAGCGACTTCCAAAACCCTTTTCCTTTACCATTTTGTCCAGTTGATGCAACAATCCCTCAGGTAAAGATACACTGATCCTGTTGACGCCACTGCCTTGCACTGTTCCTGCAATATCCATTCTTCTTCCTAGAACAAGTGGCTGTAACGCTCGATTTCCCATGCTGAAATTGTCTGGTGATAAGCATTCCATTCCTGTCGTTTGTAGCGAATGAATTCATCTCTCAATTCCTGTCCGATTGCCTCGATAACAAAAGGGTCGGACTCGAAAGCATCCACGGCTTCAAGCAGGTTTTTAGGCAAAAACTCAATGCCTCTTTCCTGTCTCTGCTGCTCACTGAGTTCGTAAAGATTGTCATCCTGAGGGGTGCCAGGATCAATTCCTTCCCTAATACCCTTAAGGCCAGCCGCCAATGCCAGTGTCGCTGCCAGGTAGGGATTAACAGCACCATCTGCATTACGCGACTCACAGCGCCCGCCATTCATTGGTACGCGGATGGAATTTGTCCTGTTATTGGAGCCAAATGAATTGAACACCGGTGCCCAGGTAAAATATGGCATGTCACCCTGGCGCACCAGTCGTTTGTAACTGTTTACTGTTGGCGCAAAGGCAGCGCAAAGTGCCTTGCCGTGTTTGATAATGCCGCCAATAAACTGGTAGCCAAGCTCGGTCAGACCCAGCCCCCTGGGATCATCAGCGGGATCACAGGCAAACAGGTTTTCGCCGGTTTCCAGGTCATAAAGCGACATATTGAAATGAGCACCGTTTCCGGTTTTATCGGCAAAAGGCTTGGGCATAAACGTCGCTACCAGCCCTTCCTGCTTGGCATACTCTTTGGCCATCAGGCGTAAAAAAACAAAACGATCACAGCTGGTCAACGCATCGGCATACATGAAATCAAATTCATACTGACCATTGGCATCCTCATGATCGAAAGAGTAAAGACCCCAGCCCAGCGCCTTAATGGTAGTAGCCATTTTATCCAGCCATTCAAACTGGTCGAGAAAACCGCGTGCATCATAGCAGGGCTTGGTCAGCTTATCGTCAGGATTCGGAACTTGTAGTGAGCCATCCTCACCTTGTTTGAGTACAAATACTTCAGCCTCGATACCCAGGTTGAAACCAAAACCCATTTCCGCTGCCTTGGCCTGCATATTTTTCAGTGCAACCCGGGTGTTGAGCGCATATAGCTCTCCCTTGAACGTATTGTCTGCCGGCATCCAGGCTACTTCAGGTTGCCAGGGCAACTGGATGATATGATCAAGATCAGGCACCGAGGCAATTTCATCATCATTGGGTGCCTGCCCCAAACCGTCTAACGCATAACCTGTATACAGTTCAGAGCCATGCGCCATGTGTTCCAGGTGCTCAAGCGGAACAACCTTACCCTTGGGCACGCCATGAATATCGACATAGGCGCCCATACAGTACTTGACGCCCTGAGCACTTAACTTATCCTGAATTTCCTTGATTTCCTGTGTTGGTTTCATTATTTCTCAACCTGAATACTGTTAATACGTTCGGAGTAACCGTAAGGCAATGGCGGCTGCTCTTTCATCGCTTTCAACACACTCTTACTGAGGTCTTCAACCATCCACGCAAACAATTGTTCACCTTTCTGTTTACTGGCCAGGCTGGGTTTACCTGTGACACCATTGGTGCTGGTGCGATTGACTGGGTGAGAAAACACACAGTCTTGTGTACGGTCCGGGTCATCGCTGTCCTTGATTCGATCGGCGCGCACCAGTTCCGGGCTCAATGCCATCATCAGTGAAGTTTCTGCATCATTGGCATGCCAGTCTTCGGCATCATGAAAATGCTGTTGCCTGACCCTGTCACTGATGGAAGCTGAATTGATCACTGCCACCATGAAGTCATCATGCTCTGCCCTGAGCATTTCAAGGGCACAACGTAACGGCGCAAAATTGGTGACATGCGAATTGACGATAATCAGGCGCCTGAATCCTGAAGCATAGACCCAGTCACCAATCTCCTTTACAACATCAATCAGGGTTTTGGGCTGTAATGCCAGCGTGCCGGGCCAGCGCCTGGAATGGCCGATAGAACAGCCAAAAGGCAATGTCGGCAACAGCGCGACGCCTGTCTGTTCTGCAACTGAGGAACATAATCTTGCAGCAATTTCTGCGTCCATACCGCAGCCCATGTGAGGACCGTGCTGTTCGGTAGCACCTACTGGCAGCATGGCAGTATCCATGCCTTGTTGAGGCAAGCTGCCAACTTCTTCCCAGGTCAACCTGTGCCAGTCGTTGATCATCAGAAAACGCTCTCTACCTCGTGATCGACCGGCACCATGCGCACCATGTTCAGATGATCCGAATTAATATCTTCCTCTTGCTCAGGATGGATCAGTTCTTCAAGTCGCTTCTTGGTCGCCAGAAATTCCGGTGACAGCAACTGCTCAGGCGAGCGTGGCTGTGGTACAGGCACTTCGATAATTTCCTGCACTTCACCAGGATGAGCTTTTAACACCAGTATGCGGTCAGCGAGGTAGATAGCCTCGTCCAGATCGTGGGTGATAAACAGTACCGTGATATCAATATTCTGCCAGATCTCCATCAGGTAGGCTTGCATCTTGGCGCGCGTCTGCGCATCCAGCGCGCCGAAAGGTTCGTCCATTAAAAGGATTCGCGGCTGGTTTGCCAGTGCCCTGGCGATTGCAACGCGTTGCTTCATGCCACCGGATAACTGGTGCGGGTAACTGTTTTCAAATTTCGACAGGCCAACCAGATCAATCCACTGGCGTGCCTCGTCTGCAGACGCGACCTTGCCATGACCTGCCTGCTCCAGCCCGAACATGACGTTCTTTTTCACCGTCAGCCAGGGAAACAGGGTATAGCCCTGAAACACCATGCCGCGATCCGGACCGGGACCGTGTACTGCTTTACCATCCAGCAGTACCTCTCCGGAGGTTTGTGTTTCCAGCCCGGCGAGAATTCGAATCAGCGTTGATTTTCCGCAGCCGGAAGGTCCGATAACACAGACAAACTCACGCTTGTGTACCTTGAAATTGATATCCTGTAAGGCGGTTACACTACCTTGCGGTGTTTCAAACTCCTTTCCAAGATGCTCGACAGAGAGCGCTACAGGGCGCTGCTTGAGTCGATCAAAACGATCACGCACCTCATCGTCCTGTTCCAGGTAACTTGGCAGATCCAGTAAATGTTTCATCTTATCCTCATCAACAGCCAGTCAGGCTTCAAGCCCTGGCACCTTGTCTTTGCCACGGGAAAACTCTTTTGCCAAGCTTTGCCAGCAGCAAATCGGTAGCCAGTCCGATAATGCCAATGATCATGATGGCAGCAAAAACGTTATCAAAGTTCTTGTAGCGTGCCTGCTGGGTAATAAACCAGGTAATACCGGAACTGGTGCCGATAAGCTCGGCAACAATCAGGTATGTCCAGGCCCAGCCCAGCAGTATGCGCATATCGCGATAAAGGTCGGGCAACACGCCGGGCACAACCACCCGGAAGAGCAAAGCCTTGTTTTTGGCACCCAGCGTCTGGGCCGCTTCAAGCAGCGACGGATCGAGCTTGCGCGTGGTATTGGCGATCACCAGTACCTGCTGAAAAAAAGTACCAATAAAAATGATGGCTATTTTGGGGGCATGGTGGATGCCCAGTATAGCTACTGCCAGTGCGCCGAAAGCCGGTGCGGGCAGGTAGCGGAAAAATTCAATAAAAGGCTCAAACAGCCTTGAGAAAAAGTCATAGGTACCAGCCAGTATTCCCAGTGGCACACCGATCAGGGAAGACAGAAAAAATCCCCAGAAAATCACTTGCACGCTGTCCCACAGGCTCTCATGCAACCATTTTTCAGTTCGACGTTTAGGTGGCGTGGTAAACGCAGTATAAAAAGCCTCGCCAACTTCATGTGGTGCAGGCAGATATATGGGATTAGCCAATTCACCTTGTGGAACCGCTTTGCTGGCTTGTTCTGCCTTTAATGTTTCCTTATCGAACAACTCGCGATCAACCAGCATGCCCGCCTTGAAATAGCTGACTGATCCCGGCTCGCTGATTTCAACCTTGGGGTGCCACAACCATGGTACGTAACTGAACAGACACCAGAGCAGAAAAGGCAGCAGAAAACTGACAACAGTCATGGTCAACCTGGATCTTGGTTTTAACTCCTTGCGGACGGCAAACCATTGTGTTGCTGATTTTCTGCTCATAAGCCTTCTCTGCTGAGGTTGTCTTTTATAGCTCGCCCATCAGGGAAAGATCGATATAGGCATCAATGTCCTGAGGCGCTTCATAAACCTTGTTGGCTACATTGAAGTCATCAGCGATTTTTGATGAACCGTGAAGGGATTTAAAACCATCCGCTTTTGGCATGAATTTTTTGGCTTCATCCAAAGTCAGAATGTTGGTTCCATTGATAAAGGACTTGTACTCCGCAGGCTCCAGACCAACGCGTGATGCCATGATCTTTACAGCATCTTCATACGTTTTTGGGTCCTTGAGATAGGCAACCGCCTTGTACCAGACTTTCAGCACTTTCTTCCAGTCATCACGACGGGCTGCCAGGCTTTCAGGTGATACGCTCAGTACGTCATAAATCAGGCCTGGCTCATCGGCACTGGTATAGACCGGCTTGGAACCCGGCACCAGCGTCAGGGCCTGACCAGAACTGGGTTGCCACGCTACAATCGCATCAACTTCACCGGAAGCCAGTACCTGTGGAGTTTCATTGGTTGGAACATTGATCAATTCAACGTCAGCTTCAGTCAGGCCATTTTTTTCCAGACCGTTAAGCAGCAGCAAGTGACCGACGAAACCGATTTCAACTCCGATTTTCTTGCCCTTTAAGTCTTTCAGGGAATCAATACCCGGCTTGGCGACAACCATGTCATTGCCGTTACTGTAGTCATTGATGAGGATCATGACACTTTTGGCACCGGTTGCACCGGTAACCAGCGCATCACCATTGGTCATAGCCACCGCATCCAGCTTGCCCGCCGCAAAAGCATCCATCGATGCAACATAATCAAACCACTCAAAGGTGACATCCACACCTTCTTCCTTAAACCACTGCTTTTCGATTGCGACTTCCCAGGCCACCCACCCGGGCCAGTCGCTGTAACCAATTTTCAAAGGCTCTGCAGCCTGGGCAGCTGTGCTCACAGACAGCGCCAGCGCCAGACCGGCAAACATTTTTTTCAATAAAGCTTTCATTGAGACTCCCTAGTATTACGATTTAAAAAACAAGTAATACGCAAAAGAGCAACTACCGGGCCAACTCTCTCAAACCACTGTTTTTTAAGCGATTACAAAATACTGCATTAATAAAAAACATCGGCTCCGCACCATATCCACTCAACAAAAATATCTCGTGCTCTTCGGTGGTGCATGTAAATTCTTTCTCTAACATGGTTCGGGAATACGGTAGAATTGGCTAATGCTTCAATTCAACAACCTCAGTATCCGTCGCGGCACCAGAGCGCTTTTTACCGATGCAAACTTTAATATTCATGCAGGCCAGAAAGCTGGCTTAACCGGCGCAAATGGCACGGGCAAG
>Ga0180436_10001571_pt1 | contig 22129 bp, 16 predicted proteins | sample SS_ome_2_FD_132434 | JGI IMG/M metagenome (GOLD analysis project Ga0180436, IMG submission 132434) | Hypersaline lake sediment archaeal communities from the Salton Sea, California, USA - SS_3_S_2 metaG | ecosystem: Environmental > Aquatic > Non-marine Saline and Alkaline > Hypersaline >... | reverse complement strand
TGGCGGCCACCGGCCGCCATCATCCCGTCTATCCTGTTATCTTGTCCCGTCTTCTTGTGGTTTTGTACACGGGCTTGTGTTTGAAAGCGGGCGTTGCAGGTCGAAGGGGATGGCCCTTGGGAGCGGCCGCTGGAGGATCCAGCAGAACGGCCTTTGACAGGATTTACAGGATGAACAGGACCACGGCGGCTGAAGACAGCCGCTGGGAGTTGCCCCCCGTGCTACACAGCAGGGCTGCTTCGCAGAGTGGCATTGGCCGGCGACCACCGAGAGGTGGAGCGCTTGTGGCGGCCGGCAGCCGCCACTATCCTGCCTATCCCGTTATCCGGTCTAAGACGTTACTGGAACGACGGCGGCGCGACCTTTGGCATCGAGTTTCCCTGTGACAAGCGCGGAAAGGGGTTTTGTGGTCCTGCGATGACGTGACATAGGGTCGGGCGCCCAACCTGACGGCGGCGTGGTCGGTGTGCTTGACTGCGCGGCCGGGCGGAATATAATGCTCCGGAACACGAAAGGAGCGCCTCGTTGGCGAGCCACACGCAGGAATTCACGAAGGGCGTCTTCAGGCGGAACCCCATCTTTGTGCTGATGCTGGGGCTGTGCCCGACGCTGGCGACGACGACGAGCGTCAAGAACGCGTTCGCGATGGGGCTCGCGGCGAGAAGTTGTGCCAGGCACCATTTGAGGATATAACGTACGTCGGGGCCGGCTCTTGCACGCGCCAAATTGATCTTGAGGCCCGGCAACACCTGTGTTCCGTCCTATCCGACCGCCCGTCTGGCCGCCTATCCGCCCATCCGCCCTCGCGCTGTCTGCAATCCGCACATGCGTCATCTGCGACGCAGATCCTGCCGGGCCCGTTTGGAGACTCCTCATCAAGGCGGTCAGTTCGCCGGCTCGCGCGCGGCCTCGTACATCGCCAGAATATTCGCCAGGGGGACGTCCGGGTTGATGGTGTTCGAGGTGAAGAGGCACAGGCCCGCGCCGTTCTCGCGGCAGACACGTATCGAGCTGTGGACCTTCCTGCGTATCTCGTCGGGCGTGCAGACCGGCAGTTCTGTGGTGACGGCGAGCGGGCCAAAGATAACGGGCGGTTGGCCCTCGGGCGTGCGGAGTGCGGCCATCCGTTCAATCGTCAGGCCGCATTCCGGCTGAAAGCCCTGGAACCCCTTGACGCCCGCCTCGAGCAGCATCGGGATGAGCGGGCCGATGTCGCCGTCGCTGTGCCAGACCGGCTTGCAGCCGACTTCGAGCAACGGCTCGAGCCCGCGCCGAAGCTCGGGCAGGTAGGATTTCTCCATGAAGGCCGGCGAGATCATGGGGCCGCGCTGTGTGCAGATGTCTTCGCCGAGAAGCACGGCGTGCGGATAGAGGCCCTCGCTGACGGCGCGGGCGATGAGACGCGCTCCGTGAAGGCCGTTGACGCCGCCGGTCTCGACCAGCTTGCGGGCGTGGCGTTCGAATCCGGCGACGATGATGAAGAAGTTCTCGTAGCCGAAGTTGAAGTACCAACTGATCCCCGCGCCCGCGCCCCAGTGGGCCGGCATCCAGACCATCTCGCGGCAGGCGGCCTGCATTGCGACAAGGCCGTTCTTGAAGCCCGCGTAGGCCTCGTCGAGGTTGAAGGCGTCTTCGAGTTGTTCGGGTGTGGGCATCGCGTCGATTTGTGCGAGCGCTTCGTCGAGCGAGATGCCCTTGTCGGCTTTGGCGTAGTTGTCGCGGTTGACGTTGCGGAAGTCATCGCGTATGGCGGGTACGAAGTTGCTGACGAGTCCGTCGGTGCCGAGGCGTCGGTACGCTTCGATGGAGATGTTATGCGGGTCGCGCCAGTAGGCGTCGGGATCGATGCCCATGATGGCCATGATATGTGCGGGGTACGCGATCCACCCGCCGAGCACTGGCGTCACGTCCGGCTGCCCGAGGGCAAAGGCCGTTTCCAGCCGCTGGCGGGGCGACATTTCGCCCGCCGATAAGGCACCGCTCTGCATGTGATCCTCCGTCTCTGTCGCGTGCTGTTGCGGCGCGTCGCCTCAGGAGTATATGGCCGGGCCGATTTTCTGTCAACGCTCGCTCGCGGGCGGCGCTGCTTGACCGCTTTGCGCTTCCGTGCTAATGTACCCGCCCTTGGACGGGCGACCGGCGCCCGCCGGGTCAGTGCTGAAAAAAGAGCTCGCGATTTGAGGGAAGATTCGTGGAACAGATTACCAAAGGCGGCATCAGGGTCAGGTCCGTGGAACACGAGGGCGCGGTCTGCGTTCAGTTCGACGTCCGGGACAAGAAGGGCGGATGGCGCACACTCGCCGGCAACGGTCTCTACGGCCGTGAGCACTGGTGGAGCCAGAAAAAGGTGATCCACCGGCCCGACCCACAGATCGAATGGAAGGACGGCGGCGGCGACGACGCCGAGCTTCAGTCGGCCGACGGCGTCTTCACCAGCGCGGCGCGGTCGAAGGACAAGAAGTCGCTCGTGTTCACCGGCAAGGCCGGCGGCCACTCGCTGGAAATGACGCTCACGCCGCTCGGCGGCGACCGCGTCCATATCACGGTGAAGGACAAGGTGGGCGGCCCGGTGCGCATCGGGCGCGTGATGTCCCATTTCTTCCTGATCCCCGACGGGCGGGCCGACCGCACCTTCGAGCCGCTCGAGTTCGCATGGATGCCCAACCTGCACTGGACGGCGGACGGCGTGTGTGGTGACCACTTCTTCCGCTCGCCCGCGGTGGTCGCGTACGGGCGCGGGCTCTATGCCGGGATCGTGCCGGACCTCGACGTGTTCGCGAAGCATTGTTCGATCCAGCACGCGCTCGACCTGCGGACGTTCGAGACCGGCCGGATCGAAGCGCCCCGGCTCTCGTACGGCATCTGTCCCTACGACGTCGAGGGCCACGTCTACACCAAGCACGACCGGGACCAGACGGTCGAGTTCGAGGGCGGCGAGCTCTGCTACGCGTTCAACCTTTTCCTCGGCCTGGCGGAGAGCCCCGAGTCGGTCTCCAAAAGGTTCACGTCGTTCATCTGGGACACGTACGGCAGCCGCTATTTCCAGGACATCCGTCCGCAGGTCCTGCCGTTCGAGGAATACGGCCGGCGATACACATACGTTCACGAACTGCCGCGGAGCATCCGGAGCGCGACAATCGGCGGGGCCGAGTGCACGGGCATCCACAATTTTCAGCGCCGCGGCTCCAACTTCCACGCGTGGGAGAACGACCTCGTGGTCGGATTCGGCATCAAGCACTACGCCGAGAAATGGCGGGACGAGAAGCTTCGTGGCATCGCGGACGGCATCTTCCAATTGATCCAGCACGCGCCGCGCAAGAAGGGCGCGTTCCCCTGCATATACAACTTCGACGACGGGCGCTACGAAGGGACGCTTTTCTGGACGGCCCGTGCGGCCGACTTCCTCGACGGCTACGACACCGCCGCGATGGGCGTCACGTCGTGGTGGCTCCTCAACTGGGCCGACCATTTCGACATCGGCCGGAAGGCGCTCGGCAAGGTGACGGCATACGCGCGCTTCCTCAAGTCGAAACAACTGCCGTCCGGCGCCGTCCCGACCTATTTCTGGAAGGACCTGACCCCGGCCGGGCAACTCGCGGAGAGCGCGACCACCGCCATCTCGGGCGCCGTCCTGGCGAAGGTGGCAAAACTGACCGGCGACCCCAAGCTGAAGAAGGCGGCCCTCGAGGCCGGCCGGTTCGTCGACGAACAGGTCATGCCCGGCCTCAAGTTCAGCGACTTCGAGGTCTATTACTCGTGCAGCCCCAAGCCCCTCTACGCCGTGGACTACTGGAGCGGCATCCACCCGCACAACAACCTGTCCATCGGATGGGCCTGCGACCAGATGCTCGCTCTTTACCAACTGACCAGCGACAAGAAGTGGCTCCAGAAGGGCGAGTTCCTGCTCAGCATCCTGTCCTTCTACCAGCAGGCCTGGGACCCGGCGCACAGGACGGGGCACCTCTACGGCGGGTTCGGCGTGATGAACACCGACGGCGAGTGGAACGACGGCAGGCAGGCGCGGTTCACCCACACGTACGCCGACTACTACTCCGCGACCGGCAACACAGAATACCTGGAACGGGCCGTCGCCGCGTGCCGGTCGACGTTCGCCCTGATGGACATGCCCGAGAACCACGAGAACGAGATCAACTACTGCATTCTGAACGAGAACCTTTTCGCCCCCGATTACGCGGAGCGCGGCGTGGGCTACGCCGGCGAGAACGTCCATCACGGCGGCCGGGACACGAAGGGGTCCGGCTGGACCGGCCTGAACTGGAGTTCGGGCGGCGGGCTGACGTCGAGCGCGTACCTCGAACGGCTCTTTGGCGGCGTCTGGGTGGACGGGGCCGCGAAGTCCGTCACGCCCATCGACGGAGTCCGGGCCGTGCTGGTCTCGTGGAAAGGCAAGGCCATTTCACTCAAGGTCGAGTCGGCGCTGACCTCGCTCAAGGCGCCGTTCAAGGGCGCGCGCGACATCGCCGTCAAGTTCGGCCACATGACCGCAGGGCCATGGACGATCACGATAAACGGCGAGACGCACCGGGGGCTGTCGCCCGCGGCGCTGGCGAACGGCATCACGGTGCACCTTGCGGAGTAAAAGGAAGGAGAACGTCATAAACCTCGGAATCCACGCGTACGCCTGGTGCTCGCAGTGGACCAACGATACGCTCGACCTGATCGACCGGGTGAAGGGCCTCGGGCTGGACTTCATCGAGATCCCGCTGATGTGCCTCGACACGTTCGACGCCGCGGCCGTGAAGAAGCGGCTCGGCCAGGCCGGGCTCGGCGCGGTCACCTCGACCGTGCTCCTCGGCGACACGGACATCACGAGCGACGACGCCGCGATCCGCACCAAGGGGGTCGACTACCTGAAGGCGTGCGTCAAGGCGACAAGCGACATCGGCGCGACAAGCTTCTCGGGCGTCATCTATTCACAGCACGTCAAGCCGGCCGTCAAGCGCCCGACCGAGCGGACGTGGAAGCACTCGGCCGACTGCCTCCGCGAGGTCGCGCGCCTCGCGGGCAAGCTCGGCGTGCTCGTCGGCCTCGAGCCGGTGAACCGCTACGAGACACACCTCGTCAACACCTGCGAACAGGCCCGCCGGCTCAAGGACATGATAGGCGAGGACAACGTCAAGATCCACCTCGACACGTACCACATGAACATCGAGGAGAAGAGCTTCTACGACGCGACTCTGCTCGCGGGCGAGGACCTCATCCACTACCACCTCTGCGAGAACAACCGCGGCATCCCTGGCACGGGGCTCGTCGACTGGGACGGCATATTCCGGGCGCTCGGCGAGCTCGACTACCGCGGCAACGCCGCGCTCGAAAGCTTCGTCGACTGCACCGACAACATGAACACCTGGGTCTGGCGCCAACTCGCCCCGAACGGCGACACGCTCCTCAAGGAGGGCGTGGCCTTCATCCGCGACATGCAGGCGAAGTACGGCCTGGCATAGGCCGGCCGGTGGTTATTGACGCATGCGTTGACAATGACAAACACAGCCAAGAGATTCTTCGTCGCTACGCTCCGCAGAATGACAATGAACGCATACCTTCCTGTCATTCCGAGCGAAGCGAAGAATCTCTGCCGGGACGCCGCCGCGTTCCATTATCACACATGCCTCACCAAGGACCGACGGCCACGGGCCGCGCGGCATCAGCGCTGTTCGAGGAACGCGAGCGCGTCGCCGACGGTCGCGTTCTTGTGGACGACCATCGCGATGGCCGCGACGATGCGGTCGGGCCGTTCGTGCTGGAACGCGTTGCGTCCTATCGAGACGCCCTTGCCGCCCGCGTCGAGCGAGCCGGCGACCATCTCGAGTATCTCACGGTCGGTCTCCATCTTCTCGCCGCCCGCGATGACGACGGGCACGGGGCATCCCTCGGTCACCTCGCGGAACGTGTCGGGGCTTCCCGTGTAGACGCACTTGACGATGTCGGCGCCGAGCTCGGCTCCGACGCGCGCCGCGTGCTTGACGCACTTCACATCGAAGGGATTCGCAATCTTCTCGCCGCGAGCGTACATCATCGCGACAAGCGGCATGCCCCACGTCGTGCACGTTTGCGAAACCTGGCCCATGTGGTCGAGCATCTCGGGCTCGGTCTTCGCGCCGAGGTTGACGTGGATCGAGACGGCATCTGCGCCGAGGCGGATCGCCTCCTCGACGGTGCAGACAAGCACCTTCTCGTTAGGGTCGGGGCCGAGCGACGTGCTCGCGCTCATGTGGATGATGAGGCCGACGTCGCGGCCGCCGCGCCGGTGGCCCGAGCCGACCATTCCCTTGTGCTCGATGATCGCGTTGGCCCCGCCGTCGACGACCATCTGCACCGCCTGCTTCATGTCCGCGAGACCGGGGATCGGGCCGACGGTCGTTCCGTGGTCCATCGGGATGATGACGGTCCGGCCGGATTCGCGGTTCACGATGCGTTCGAGTCTGACCTGTTTGCCGAGCATGACGAAAACTCCTGTCAGGTTTTCATGGTCCGCCCCAAGTGCCACATGATATAGATAAGTTTCGGCCAATCAAGCGCCCAGACCACGGACACTCGCAACCGACGGTGGCCGGAGGGGTTGCGACAGGCCGGAGGCCGCCACCCCGCGCCTCCGGCGGCCCGGGGTGGCGAACGGGCGGGGGCGTGTTTTTTTTTCGAGCATTCAGCAAAAGGAGGTCTTGACACGCGGGAAATTCGTGGTATACTTCTCAATGCGCTGCGCGGCAACGCGCGGCGTTATTTTATCGTTTCGCTCTTTGACAATCGGATAAGCGTACAGCGTGTGTGAGTGTGAAGCCCCGGCATCCCATTACGGGGTGCGGAGCTTGAAACCTTGCTGTGGGCCGGACCGGTTTTTTTGGTTCGGCGTCACGGTTCGTATCATTTCCTTCGTTGACATCCGGCGCGGACTTGTCCGTCCGGGTTTCGACATACATATGGAGGGTATGATACCGGCTCAGAACGAACGCTGGCGGCGTGGATAAGACATGCAAGTCGCACGAGAAAGCGATCTTCGGAACGCAAGTAAAGTGGCGAAAGGGTTAGTAATGCACAGATAACTCACCCTCCGGTTTGGCATAACTCGCTGAAAGGCGTGCTAATTCCGGATTCGATACCATGACGCATGTTGTGGTATGAAAGGCGGGGCTCCCTTCGGGGACCTGTCGCCGGAGGAGAGGTTTGTGTCCTATCAGCTTGTTGGTGAGGTAACGGCTCACCAAGGCTTACGGGTACGGGGCCTGAGAGGGTGTTCCCGAACACTGGGACTGAGACACTGCCCAGACTCCTACGGGAGGCTGCAGTCGAGAATCATTCGCAATGGGCGCAAGCCTGACGATGCGACGCCGCGTGTGGGATGGAGGCCTTCGGGTTGTAAACCACTGTCACAGGGGAAGAAACGCGCGGATGCCAATACCATTCGTGTTTGACGTTACCCTGAGAGGAAGTCACGGCTAACTCCGTGCCAGCAGCCGCGGTAATACGGAGGTGGCGAGCGTTGTTCGGAATCACTGGGCGTAAAGGGTGCGCAGGCGGTCGAATGTGTTCGGTGTGAAATCCCCCGGCTCACCCGGGGAACTGCATCGAAAACTGTTCGGCTTGAGTGCAGAAGGGGAAAGCGGAATTTCCGGTGTAGCGGTGAAATGCGTAGATATCGGAAGGAACGCCAAAGGCGAAGGCAGCTTTCTGGTCTGTAACTGACGCTGAGGCACGAAAGCCAGGGTAGCAAACGGGATTAGATACCCCGGTAGTCCTGGCTGTAAACGATGGGTACTACGTAGTGGGGCCTCTGACGGTCGCACTGCCGGAGTTAACGTATTAAGTACCCCGCCTGGGGACTACGGCCGCAAGGCTAAAACTCAAGGTAATTGACGGGGGCTCACACAAGCGGTGGAGCATGTTGCGTAATCGAGGCAACGCGAAGAACCTTACCTGGGCTTGACATGTACGGATTAGCCCGTCGAAAGGCGGGTGACACCCTTGCGGTGGAACGTACACAGGTGTTGCATGGCTGTCGTCAGCTCGTGCCGTGAGGTGTCGGGTTAAGTCCCTCAACGAGCGAAACCCCTGTCCTTAGTTGCCAGCGAGTAATGTTGGGGACTCTAGGGAGACTGCCAGTGTTAAACTGGAGGAAGGTGGGGATGACGTCAAGTCATCATGGCCCTTATGCCCAGGGCTGCAAACGTGCTACAATGGCCGGTACAGAGGGAAGCGAGACCGTGAGGTGGAGCAAATCTCAAAAAGCCGGCCCCAGTTCGGATTGAAGGCTGCAACTCGCCTTCATGAAGTTGGAATCGCTAGTAATCGCGGATCAGCAACGCCGCGGTGAATGTGTTCCTGAGCCTTGTACACACCGCCCGTCAAGTCATCCGAATTGATCGAACCCGAAGTCATGAAGCCCTCGGGCCAGTGCCGAAGGTCCGGTTAGTGAGGAGGACTAAGTCGTAACAAGGTAGCCGTACGGGAACGTGCGGCTGGATCACCTCCTTTCTAAAGGATAATTTAGACGTCCGCCTATGGTGGACGACAGTCAGCACACTCCGATGCGTTGTACGCCCCGATTGTTAAAACCAAGAGCCGCCGGCCAACCGCCGGCGGCTTTTTTTTGCCTTCCCGCCGGGAACCTTGACAGGCCCCGGCGTTTCGAGTCTAATGTCACCTGGCCGGGCTCGTAGCTCAGTTGGCTAGAGCGCACGCCTGATAAGCGTGAGGTCGGCAGTTCGAATCTGCCCGAGCCCACCATCGTCGCCGCCTCCGACGCCAGCCATCCGCGGGGGTTCGTCGTGCCCAGCATCATCCTGGCCGACAACATGCAGGTCCTGCCCGGATTGCCCGACGCCTCGGTGGACCTGATTTACATCGACCCGCCGTTCAACACTGGGAAGGTCCAGGAACGGACACAGATAAAGACTCTGCACGACGAGGAAGGCGGAGACCGTGTCGGGTTCCAGGGCCGCCGGTACAGGACCGTCCGCGTCGGGACCAAGGCGTTCTCCGATGACTTCGATGACTTCTTGGGTTTCCTCGAGCCGCGGCTGGTCGAGGCACGCCGCATCCTGAAACCGACCGGGGCGTTCTTCCTTCATATCGACTGCCGCGAGGTCCACTACTGCAAGGTGATGCTCGACTCCATCTTCGGGCGCGACGCCTTCCTCAACGAAATCATATGGGCCTACGACTACGGCGCTCGCTCCCGCAAAAAGTGGTCGCCGAAGCACGACAACATCCTCTGGTACGCCGCCGACCCGAAGAACTACACCTACAACTATGACGAGATCGACCGCATCCCGTACGTGGCCCCCGGCCTCGTCGGGAAGGAAAAGGCCGCACGCGGCAAGACGCCCACCGACGTCTGGTGGCACACGATCGTCCCGACGAACGGAAAAGAGAAGACCGGATACCCCACGCAGAAGCCGCTCGGCATCATCGAACGAATCGTGCGGGTACACAGCAACCCCGGCGACGTCATTCTCGATTTCTTTGCGGGCAGTGGAACGACCGGCGAGTCGGCCGCGCGGCTGGGCCGCGAGTTCATCCTCATCGACAACAATCCCGAGGCCTGCCACGTCATGGCCGACCGGCTCGCCTTCGCCAACCCCGAATGCGTGAACTTCACCCCGGCCCCGGAACCCCGGAGCGCACTGCCCGGCTAGCCGGCCCGAACACGCGCATGTTGCAAGGCGAACGTGACCGGTGCCGGTCACCACGAGATTGACCCCGTCGGGCCGACGGACTATAATTCCGGCTCCTTTCAACCTTGCGAGGAGGAACACAGAACCAATGGCATTCTTTGAGCAACTGCACCAGCGGGCACGCACATCACCCAAGATAGTCGTCCTGCCCGAGCTCCCGGTCGAACGGGAGAAAGTCGGCGAAGGCCCGATGGCCCGTGCGGCCCGGCGCGCCGAAAGCGACGGCCTCGCCAGGATCGTCCCGCTCTCCGGCGAGATGATCCAGGAGTCCGGCAAGCTCGACGAGTTCGTCGAGCGGTACATCGAAGTCCGCCGCCTGCCCGCCGGGCAGAGGGGCATGGTCCGCCGGCTCGTGAGCAAGCCCAACGTCTTCGCCGTCGGCATGGTCCGGCTCGGCTACGCACACGGGATGATCTCGGGCAAGTACACGCAGTCGTACAACGTCATGGCCGCCGTGAACGCGCTGATGGAACAACAGCCCGGCCGGATCGCGTCAACGCTTTTCTTCTGCGAGCCGCCGGCGGACTATCCGGTCTTCCGGCTCCTCGGCGTCGCCGACGTAGTGGTCAACCCGTTCCCGAACGCCGAGCAGATCGCGTCCATCGTCGAGACCTCGTGCGAGACGTTCAAGACGCTCTCCGGCACCGAGCCGCGCGCGGCGGTCCTCTCGTATTCGACCGGCACGTCCGGCAAGGGCGAACTGGTCCAGCGGATTCACGAGGCCATCGCCGCCTACCAGAGGCGCGGGCGCGAGTGGTTCGTGTTCGGCCCGTGCCAGTTCGACGCCGCACTCAGCCCCGAGGTTGCAAAGAACAAGCGTGGTTGCCCGTTCACGGACGCGCCCGCCAACCTCGTCGTCGGCCCGACGCTCGACGTCGCCAACAACATCTACAAGGCCGTGCAGTGGCTCATACCCGGCTCGAAGACGATGCTCTGCTCACAGGGCGTCGTCCTGCCCGTGGACGACCTCTCGCGCGGCGACACCGAGGACGCGATCTACAACGTCATCGCCGCCAACGTCGTCAAGGCACAGGCCGCCGAGGCCGCGGGAAAGTACCCGGGGCCGGTTGACGACTTCTTTCTCGGGTTGTGAAAGCGATGGCCGCGAAGCGCGCACCGAAACAGGAGTTTGTCCGCGCGGCGCTCGGCGAGGGCGCGCTCGGCGCGAAGCTCATCGCGCCCGCCACCGTCGAGACCGCGCACTGGGTTCGGTGGAAGTGCCAGTTCGGATGCGGCGGGTTCGGAAGCAGTCTCGTCTGCCCGCCGCACTCGCCGGCTCCGGACGAGACACGCAGGGTGCTTGACGAGTACCGGCGGGCCGTGCTGTTCGAGTCGCCCTTCGGCAAGACAAAAAAGATCGCGGCCGCGCTCGAACGGGAGTTCTTCCTGGCCGGCCACCACAAGGCGCTCGGCCTCGGCGCCGGGCCGTGCCCGCTTTGCGACGAATGCGCCTTCGACGAGGGATGCCGCCACCCGGACGACGCCCGCCCGTCGATGGAGGCCTGCGGCATCGACGTCTATGCCACCGCGCGCAAGCACGGCTTCACCATCAACGTCGTGCGGACGCGCAAAGCCCCCCAGCACTACTTCGGCCTCGTCCTGATAGATTAGTCCGCCGGCGGGAGCCGGCCCGGCCCGCTCAGGCCTTGCCGCGCCTGCTTCCGGACTTCCCGCGGCCTTCGCCCGCGCGGGAGACGAGCATGCGGCGGGCCTTGGGGTCGAACTTGAAGTAGTCGAGGAAGTTGCGCTCCACTTTCCTTCGGAGCGAGTTCGCAGTCTTGATGCTGTCGCGCTCGACGTTTATCTGTCCCCCGGCCAGCATCTCGTGTCCTCCGGCCGTGCCGAGCTCGCCGACTATTTTCGCGGCCACTCCGCTCGCGTCGGAGTTTCGGATTTCCGTCCGGAGCGAGACATAGAGAACCCCCCTGTACAATCCCTGGCACAGGACCCACTCGGCCTCGTCGAGCCGGAGCAGGAGGTCGGCGATTTCACCGGTCATGTCGGGGTTGATGGTCCGGCCGAGCCAGCACAGCGCCGCGTTTTCATAGGTGCGGGTGTCGCGTAGCGCGCGGGAGACCGCGGTGAAGTACTCGCGCGGCTCCTGCTCGTTCTCGATCCGCGAAAGTAGCCGCTTGTTCGCCAGCGGGTACAGGCGGGTGAACGCCCGTATGTCGGCGTCCGAGGTCTCGCGCCCGAAGTCCTGAGTGTCCGACTGGATACCGTAGACGAGGGCCGTGGCCGTCGGCGCGGCCGGCGTTATGCCGGCCTCATGCAGGTATTCCGAAAGCATTGTGGAGGTCGCGCCGTAGTTGGGCCGGATGTCGCAGAGCGCCACGCCCGGCATGCGGCCGTGCCGCTCATGGTGATCGAGGACGACGTCGACGCGGCGGCTGTCGTCGATGGGGTTGTTGCCGAACCCGGGCTGGGTGTCGACCATGGCCACGAGGTCGAACTTGTCCGGGGCCGTTTCGGACGCCGGCTTCATCGCGATGCCCAGATACTGGATCATGCTGCGGTTCTCGGCGCGGCCGACGACACCGTCATGCGCGATGACGGTGTCGCAGCCGGACAATCCCTTGAGCAACAGCTTGAGCGCGGCCGCGCTCGCGATGGCATCCGGGTCCGGATTGTTCTGAAGAAGCACCAATGCCCGCCTGTGGCCCTTCGCCAGCCGCTTGAGCTGGGCGACGCGCTGACGGGTGGAAGGCCTCCTCGCCAAACCCTACTCCTCTTTGATCGCCTCGACCGGGCACTCGGCGATGCAGGTGCCGCATTCGGTGCATTTGTCGGTGTCGATCACGGCCACACCGTCCACCATTGAGATCGCCTCGACCGGGCACACCGGGACGCAGGTTTCGCAACCAACACATTCTTCGGCAACCACCTTGACCATCGTTTCGCCTCTCCTGACAGGTTGAACACACAGGCCGCGACACAATGCCGCGGCTTTTTTCAGCGCGAATCACCGTCGGCCGGATCGCGCCCGGCCTCGCCATCGAGCCGCTGCTGGTCGGCCCACAGGTCGGCCAGCGTACACTGGTCCAGCACCTCGTTCAATGTTCTGGCGGCCCTTTTCCACAGTTCGTGCGTCGCACAGCGGCCGCTCTTGGCGCAACCCTGCGGGTCGTCCACGCAATGGACCGGCCCGAGCGGCCCCTCGACCGCCCGCACGACCTCGCCCGTCGTGATCTCGTCGGGGCCGCGGGTGAGCACATAGCCCCCCTTGTTGCCCCGGGTGCCCGTGACGATGCCGGCTTCGCGCAACGCCGCGAAAATGTGTTCGAGATAGCGCTTTGAGATGTCCTGCCTGGCCGCGACCCGATCGATGGAGACCGTGCCGTTGCCGTACTCCCGAACCAGCTCCAGGAGCGCCCGACAGGCATAACGTCCTCTGGTCGAGAGCCGCATGACAACCTCACACTACCGAAAACCGACCGCACATGCGTGAATTGTACGAGATGACCGGATGCACGTCAACGGGAAACCGCCGAAACACCGGGGCCTTCACGACGCGCGCCGCGCGCTCGACCGGGCGTCGGCCGCGGCTACGACGTTGGCGTAGATGGTCCGCGCACACCGCGCAAAATCCTGCTCCAGCTCGTCGAACCGCCCGATGAGCGGACTGTAGCCGGCGGGGTGGGGGAACCAGTCGAGAAGCACTTCGCGCGTGACCTCGACGTGGAACTGGAGGCCGACGGCCCCGCGGATGCGGAAGGCCTGGTGATGACACGCGGGCGAAGTCGCGAGCAGTTCGCCGCCGACGGGCACGTCGAACGTGTCCTCGTGCCACTGGAAGACCGGGAGCACCGGCGGCCCGCCGCGGAAAACCGGGTCGGCCAGGCCCGCGGCCGTGAGCACGACCTCGCCCCAGCCCACCTCCTTGGCCGGGGCTTTCATGACCTCCGCCCCGCACGCCTTCGCGATCAACTGCGCCCCGAGGCAGATGCCCAGAACGGGGACGTCGGCCTGGACGGCCGCGCGAAGAAAGCCGATCTCAGCGCGCAGGAACGGGTGGCGGCCTTCGTCGTGCACGCTCATCGGGCCGCCCATAGACACGACAAGGTCGAGCTTGCGCGGGTCCGCCGGGAGCGAGTCGCCCGCGTCCAGCCGCGCCGTCCGCACGCGCACGCCGGCCGAACCGAGGAACTCCCCGAGCGAGCCGGGGCCTTCGGAGTCGGTGTGCGTTATGACAAGGGCCTTCAAGTTTCGCCCTCCCCGCAACCCGCGCGGTAGCGGTGGGTCATCGGCAACCGCCGGTCGCGCCCGAACGCCTTGGGCGTGATCTTGATCCCCGGCGGCGCCTGGCGCCGCTTGTACCCATTCCGGTCGACCATACGCCCTCCGACCGCTACAGTATGGGCAGGTACTGGTCCAACTCGAACTGGCTGACGTGGGAGCGGTAGCGATCCCACTCGATCTTCTTGTTCGCAATGAACTTCTCGAAGATGTGGTCGCCCAGCGCCTCGCGGACGAGTTCGCTCTTCTCGGTCTCGACGATCGCCTCGTCCAGACTGCCGGGGAGCGAAAGGATGCCGCGGTCCCGACGCTCGCCTTCCGACATCCCGAAGATGTCCTCCTCGACGGGGTCGGACAGCTCGTATCCCTCCTCGATGCCCTTGAGGCCCGCCGCCAGCATCACAGCGAACGCGAGATACGGGTTGCAGGCGGGGTCGGGGCAACGGAACTCGGCGCGGGTCGCGTTCGCCTTGCCCGGCTTGTACATCGGAACGCGGACGAGGGCCGAGCGGTTGCGACGCGCCCAGGAAACGTAGACGGGCGCCTCGTAGCCCGGCACGAGCCGCTTGTAGGAGTTCACCCATTGCGCGACGACCGAGCTTATTTCGCGGGCGTGCCTGAGAAGCCCGGCGATGTACGCCTTGCCCACCGGGGACAGGTGATACTTGTCGCCCGCCTCGAACATCGCATTTTCGTCGCCCTTGAAGAGCGACTGGTGCACGTGCATGCCGCTCCCGTTCTCGCCGAGGAGCGGCTTGGGCATGAACGTCGCATAGACGCCGTGCTTCATCGCGATTTCCTTGACGATGAGGCGGTACGTCATCGCGTTGTCAGCCATCCGCAGCGCCTCGTCGTAGCGCAGGTCGATCTCGTGCTGGCTCGGCGCGACCTCGTGGTGGCTGTACTCGACCTTGATGCCCACCTTCTCCAGCGTCGTGACCGTGTCGCGCCGAAGGTCGCTCGCGACGTCGAGCGGCGTCAGGTCGAAGTAACCGCCCGAGTCGAGCGTCTCCGTGCCCTTGTCGCTCTTGAAGTAAAAGAACTCGAGCTCCGGACCGACGAAGAACTTGTACCCGAGGTCCGCGGCCTTCTTGAGGTTCCGCTTCAGCGCCCAGCGCGGACAGCCGACGTAGGGGTTGCCGTCCGGCTGTTGCACGTTGCAGATCATGCGCGCGACGCCCGCGCCGTCATCCGGCCGCCACGGCAGGATGACGAACGTGTCCGGGTCCGGCATGGCGATCATGTCGCTTTCCTCGATCCGGGCGAAACCCTCGATCGACGAGCCGTCGAAGCCCATGCCCTCGCTCAGCGCCGTCTCAAGCTCCTCGGACATGATGGCAAAACTCTTGAGCACACCGAGCACGTCCGTGAACCACAGGCGGATGAACTTGATCTTGTTGTCCTTGACCGCCTTGAGCACCCTCTCCTTCTTCGCGTCCGACATCTCACCTCCTCCAAATAAAAGAAACAGCCCGCCGCCAGATGACGGCCAGACCTTTGGCCCTGCACGAATCTACCACCAGATACAGAGCAAACCGCGTGCCACGCCGGCCCCAAATCAACAAAGCCCGCGACAGCAACGAGTTGCGAGCGTCGGCGTCGAATCTGCCCACCCGAGAAAGTTACACATGAGTAGGATATTTTTGCTCACCATACAATTATGTAGGACTGCGTGGCTTCCTGCGCCGCCCCGGCGGCCTGTGTTCGGAGGGCCTCGCTCCGCCGAGGCCGCGCGTCGATTGGTTTTCCTCAAAGACCGTTGGCAAGCGTCGGCCCGGTGCGTGCTTCCCTGGTGCGAGGAGGGGGAGTCGAACCCCCATGCCCGAAGGCACAGGATCCTAAGTCCTGCGCGTCTGCCAGTTCCGCCATCCTCGCTTGCGGCAGAAAAGAATACGCGCGCCGATGCCAAAAGTCAAACGCGGTCCGCCGCGTCGTTCGTCGGCCACGTCATCCGCATTCGCGGTCGCTTTTGATTGACAGCCAACGTGTTTCATGGTAGCATACTGTCGGTGCGGCGGTTGCCGTATGCAAGCTGGGGGGCCCCCTCTTCAATGGTGTCCCTGAGATATTAAGCCCCCCGGCCTGTATCGCCCCATCCCCGAAAGTCGCGGCCACTCCCCCTGCGGTTTTCACGGGGCTCGCGGTCAGGCCGTCGCACCACCCCCTCTCTTGTGTCGCGTGTCCGGCCCGTCGTTTATTGGTTGAAAATGCGGCCCCCCGGCCATAGAATGCGCGTCGGCCCAAGGATTTCGCCATACAGTGCAGATCGTTTGCCAGAATTGCAAGTCTTCGTTCGACTGGACCGCTGACGGCGGCTCGTCCGGCCCTCCGGCGGACGGGGTCTGCCCGCGCTGCGGCGCGGCGGTGGACGTCAGATGGCAGGTGCGGAACGCGGCGGCCCGCACGACGGAGCCGGGGGCGCCGCACGCGGTCAACCTCGGCGGCCCCGGCGCCCAGCCGCTCACGCTCGGCGACTACGAAATTCTCGACGAGATATCGCGCGGCGCGATGGGCGTCGTCTACAGGGCGCGCCACCGCCAGCTCCAGCGGGTCGTCGCGCTCAAGCTCATGATCGCCGGCGAGCACGCGTCGCAGGACCAGGTCGCGCGGTTCGAGAAGGAGGCGCGCGCGGCGGCCCGCCTGCGGCATGCGAACATCGTCCCCATCTACGACTTCGGCGTCGACAACGGCCGGCAGTTCTTCACGATGGACTTCATCGACGGCACGCCGCTCGACGCGCTCATCGCCCGCAAGGAGCTCACGCCGCGCCGCGCGCTGGAGATCACGGCCGACCTCGCCGACGCGCTCGCATACGCGCACGCGCGCGGCGTCGTGCACCGCGACATCAAGCCGAGCAACATCATGGTGGACCGCTCCGGGCGCCCCCAGATAACGGACTTCGGCCTCGCGAAACAGCTCGACTCCGACACGAAGTTCACCCGCACCGGCACGACCATCGGCACGCCCTCGTACATGTCGCCCGAGCAGGCGCAGGGCGAGAACGACAAGATCGACCAGCGGTCCGACGTCTATTCACTCGGCGCGGTGATGTACGAGATGCTCACCGGCCGGCCGCCCTTCACGGGCGAGACGATGATGAACATCGTGATGAAGGTCGTCCACGACGAGCCGCTCCCCCTGCGCCGCATCAACCCGAAACTGCACCGCGACATCCAGACCGTCGTGCTCAAGGCCATCGAGAAGGAGCCCGGACGCCGGTACCAGAGCATGGCCGACCTGGCCGACGACGTGCGGCGCTACATCGCGGGCGAGATGATCGCCGCGCGCCCGGCGGGCGTGCTCCGCCGCGCCGGAAAGGCGCTGAGGACGTACCGGGCCGCCATCATCGTCGGACTCGTCATCGCAGTCATCGCCTTCGTCGTCTCGGGCACCGTCATCCACGTCCTCATCCAGCGCCAGGAACGCATCCGGCTCGAGGCCGAGCGGGAACGCATGCTCCGGCCGGTCGACGAGGAACCCGAGTGGGTCGTCCAGTTCACCGACGATTTCGCGGAGCCGGACCGAGACCCGGCGTGGGTCCCGTCCGATCAACGGTGGAAAATCCAGGACGGCCGGTTCGTCGTGAACACGCAGCCGGACAGCTACGTCACGCTCGAAGGTCGGGCGACCGACGGAGGGACGCCGGCGAAGGACTGGCTCTTCAAGGGGAACGTGGCCGTCGAGTTCACCGCGTCCGCGAGTTCCGCGGACGCGCGCATCAACTGCTTCCTCGGCAATTCCTACCGCGACGCGTACATGTTCCGGTTCGGCAACTGGGACGGCAACAACATGGCCCTGCTCCGGTTCGGCAACCTGCTCGCCGAGGTCGCGTGCCCGCCGATAAGGCCGAACGTCACGTATTCGTTCCGCATCGAACGCCGCAACACGTCGCTCGTCTGGCGGGTTTCCGACGGCAGGAACACGCACGAACTGCGCTACGACGACCCCGACCTCTTCCTCGGCTTCGGCAAGGTGCGGTTCGGGTTCCACACGTGGGCCTCGTCCGTCGCGTTCGACAACGTGAAGATCAGCCGCGAGCTGTTCAAGAGCGAGAACCTGAGCAAGCTCCAGGCCATCAACGCCTACTCCCTGAGCGAGGGCAAGCTCGAGGACGCGCTCGCCCAGTACAAGGGCGTCATCGAACAGTACCGGGGTAAGCTCATCGCCGCGCTGGCCGAGTTCAACTGCGGCCTCATCATGGAGGCGCTCGGCCGGAACGCCGGCCCGGAGCTTCAGGAAGCACTCACCCACTACCGCAATGTCGATGCGCACGCGGACCTGCTCCGCGAAAAGCACGCAGACCTGCTCGCGAGGAACAAGGAACGAACCTTCTTCGTCCTCATCGAGATGGGCCGGTACGAGCAGGCCGTGACCGAACTCGCGGCGTTGCGCCAGGGCGGCGGAACGGTGGACGCCGGGTCCGCGTGGAAGTTCCCGGCCATCCTCTCGAGGTGCGCGGGCGACCGCGCCTACGGCCCGGCCCTCGCCATAATGGAAAACGTCCGGTTCGACGGACCCGGGCCGACGCTTCGCGAACAGGACGCGGCCGCGGGCCCGCAGGTGCGTGACAGCTTCGCGAAGGCGCTCCTGGGCGTCTGCACCGGGTTCGCCGACCAGGGCCTGTACGAGCAGTTGAAGGCGGCCTTCAACGCCCTGCCCGGCCCTGCCGCGACCGGGCCGTTCGAGACGGCCATCGGGAGGTCGGTCGCCGCGGGCGACGCGCCCGCCGCACTCGACCTGCTTCTCTTCGCGAGAAAAAACAAGATGGCGTCCGGCAGGATCGAGCAGACCGCGCTCGCACTCGCCGAACGGTTCATCGCGTCGAAGCAATACGCGCGGCTCACCAACGTGCACACGGCATACCCGGCGCGGGGCCTCGCGGCCCACTTCAGCCGGGCCGTGCTGGAGCTCGTCGACGCGGGGGAACTGACGCAGGCGATGGATATCTTCAAGGAAAGCTGTGAACGGTTCTCCGAGGAGCGGGCGTCATTCGTCCCCGCGGCCGGCCGCCTGCTCGACGCCCTGCTCGCGGCCGGAAAGGGGTCGGACGTGCGGGCCGCGTACGCGATGTTCGGCGACCCGCGCTTCGCCGGGCGGCTGGCCCAGGCCTTCCGCGGCCAGCTGGAAGCGGACGAACTGGACGCCGCGTTGGCGACGCTCGACTACATCCGCAGCGCGGTCCCCGAACTGGCGGCCAAAGTGGACCGGCTCGCGGCCGACCTCGCCGGCAAACTGGTCGCGGGCGAGGATTTCAGGAAGGCCGTCGGTCTCTTCGAAAAGTTTCCGGGCCACGCGACGGCCGACGCGCTCGCCGGCCTCATGACAACGGCGGCCAGGGCGGACCGCCATCCGCTGACGGAGGACCTGATGACGGTGGCGATCGTGCATTACTCGGAGGAGCCGAAGGCCGTCGCCGCCACGCTCGACGCGGCCCGCACGCTGATAGAGGCCGGGCAGGCGGAACTCGTCTGGAAAACATACGGCGACGCGGCCAAGGCAAAAGAAAAGGCCAAGGACGAGGTGGCCGCACTGCGGCTCGGAGCCGCCGAGACGCTCCTGGCCGGGAAGGCATACGACCAGGCCGCCGACGCATACCTGTCCGCCGCGCGCACGCCGCCCGCGAACGCTCTGCTCGGGGCCACGGCACTGGTCAAGGCGGGCGTTCTCTATCAATTCCTCGGCCGCGCCGCGGCCACGCGCGACGTCTGGAAGGAACTCCAGGAGAAGTACCCCGAAGCAACCGCGCAGGTGAACGTGGCGCGGCTGATGACCGGCTCGATGCCGCCCGCCGACTTCAAGAAATGGGCCGCGGCGGAGCCCCTGGCGTTGCCGTCCGGCGAGGCGGAACTGTACCTGGCCCTCCGGGCCATGGGTAGCGGCAACGGCCAGGACGCGCGGGAGTTGCTTCGGAAGGCGATCTCGGCCGACGAGAAGTCCTGGTTCCGCGAGGTCGCGCAGGCCATGCTCCCGAAGCCGCCGGGCACGGAACACAGGGAGTAGCCGCGTGGGAGATTCGCCCCGGCGCGCCGCCGGGCGTCACTCGGTCCTCAGTTGTCTTTCGGCATCGACGACATCGCGGTTGAGGAGCCGTATGGCGCGGCGCAGTTTTTCAGCCAGCCGCTCGTCGCCCTCGACGGCCTTGATGGTCTGCCGCATGAGCTGGATGGCGAGCCGGAAGTTGCGGACGACGTCACCCGGGCCCAGGTCGGTCAGGCCGGCGAGGTCGTCGAACTCACAGCCGCCGCTCCAGTGCCAGGTCGCAAGACTCAGGCCGAACTCCGGCAGTTTGGTCAGGTCCTCCAGCTTGCGCGTCTTCTCGGCCGAGCGAATTGTCTTCGCGCACGCGAACGCCGGCTCGGCGATGTGGCCCATCCGCTTCCTCGGCAGGCGCCGGGGGCGACTGCGGCGGCGCGCTTCGTAGACGAACGCAACCATCAGCACGCTGAGCTCGTGCTCATCGAGCGCATCGAGCAGGCCGGCGGCGTACGTCTCGGCCACGATCAGCTCGTATCCGTTGATCTGCCCGGCGATCCGGCCTTTGCGCGTCAGGCCGCCGCGGCCGACGTACTCCAGGTCCTGCAGAACGGCGAGCTTCTTCTTCGCAACCTTCTTTTCGTGCACGGGCGAAACACCCGGCCGGTGGTGGTGTCGGCGCTGGAACGTGGCGAAGCTGTTCGCGCACGCTTCGTAGACGGCCTCGCCGACGCGCGCGTACAGGTTCAGGATCGTGGAGTAGGCCAGCTCGAACCGGCTCTGGATGCTCTCGACCTGGCCGGTGAGAACGCGGCGGACGCCCTTCGCGTCGTCCTCGACGGGGTCGACCACGGCGTAGACGTAGCCGAGCTTGTCCATACCGCGTCGGCCGGCGCGCCCGGCCATCTGGTGGTACTCGCGGCTCGCCATGTAGCCGAAGCTCACGCCGTCGAACTTGCGGAGCGAGTCGAACGCAACGGTCCGCGCGGGCATGTTCACGCCGACGGCGAACGTCTCGGTCGTGAAGAGGAGCTTGATGCATCCGGACGAGAAGAGCCGTTCGGTGACCTCCTTGAGCGTCGGCAGCATGCCCGCGTGGTGGTATGCGATGCCGCGCGTAACGAGCCGCCGGAACTCGGCGGCCATGTGTTCGTCGGCGATGCCGTACCGCTCGCAGAGGTCGTTATAGAGCGTCTCGACGCGGAGGCGTTCGCCGTCGTCGAGGAAGTCGCGGCCGACCGCGTTCCGGGCCTTGGCTTCGCATGCGGCGCGGCTGAAGCAGAAGTAGATGCACGGGAGGCGGTCGTCCTCGGCCATCACGTCGATGACGTGGTCGGTCGCCGTGTCGCTGCGCCGGTTGCGGTTCTGGCGCGAGTCGCGGTCCTTCTGTTTCGGCTGGCGTTCGGCGGCGCGGATCGCGCCGTCGAGCTTGTTGAGCGAGACGAGCCGCCCGGCGCACGAGATGTGGTAGCGGAGCGGCACGGGCCGCCGCGTCTCGCGCACCACGTGGACCTTGTTTCCGCGCACCTCGGAAATCCAGTCCGCGAGCTCCTCGACGTTCGGCATCGTGGCGCTCAGGCAGATGAACTGCGTGGCCCGGGGCGCGAAGATGATGCTCTCCTCCCAGACCGTGCCGCGCTCGAGGTCGTTGATGTAATGGACCTCGTCAAAGATGAGGAACTTCGTGTCGTCGAACCGGCCGGACTCGGCGAAGAGCGCGTTCCGGAATATCTCGGTTGTCATGATGAGCGCGGGCGCGGCGCCGTTGATGGTCACGTCGCCGGTCATGATGCCGATCTTGTCGCCGAACCGGGAGCGGAAGTCGCGGAACTTCTGGTTGCTCAGCGCCTTGATGGGCGCGGTGTAGATGACGCGCTCGCCGCGTTCGAGCGCCAGCTCGACGGCGTACTCGGCGACGACCGTCTTGCCCGCGCCGGTGGGCGCGGCCACCAGGACCGACTCGCCCGCCGCGATCGCGTCCACCGCCTCCTGCTGGAACGTGTCCAGCTCGAACTCGTGTCCGCCGGCCGATTCGTATTCCCTGAACTTCGCCATTGCCGACTATGATACGCCAAGCCGCCGGAAAAGTCGATACCGAGAACCGCGCGAGTGGATATTATAAACGGGGGTGATTGAGGAAGTACCCTCATGATTTTTTGGTGGAGACGGGCTATCCTGTGGGTACAAGTAAGTCCACGTTTAGGAGGATAGCCCGTGAGGCAAGAAGA